>WNFD01006179.1_pt1 | contig 11988 bp, 11 predicted proteins | sample 5400491 | NCBI WGS metagenome assembly WNFD01 (sample SAMN13153343, study PRJNA577476) | soil metagenome | isolation source: 120 cm saprolite under Douglas fir tree site 2 hole 2 replicate 2 | place: USA:California | collected 2015-04-18 | reverse complement strand
CCCCCCTCAAAAGTGGCACAAGCGACCATTGAATTTCCAGTGGTTAGACTTACTGTCTGCCCCTCAACAATTCCGCTAGTATGCTGTCATAGCAAGAGCTTCTGACGAGCATCCAGTGGTGGCGAGGCCATGGGCAGGAGGCGAAAAGAGGAGAGGCGGGCGGGCAGCGCATCACAAGGCATGTGAAGCGCTGGGGTTGTTTCTCCTCCCGTGTGCGGCTACCGGGGTATCCCTGCTCGTGGAGTGGTGCCTGATCGGGACCACGCCGCGGGGTCAGCCGTGGACGCCCGTCGTGACACGACCGCAGGCGTGCGACGGGCTGCGCGTGCGGCGGATGGCGGTGTGGTGGACGTGCCGCGCACCCGCTCTGGGTCGCCACGGGCGCTGTGCATGACTGCGCAACGTGTGGTCCGATTTCACCCCTAATTATACCCGCAACTGCTTGCCACCAAAGAAATTACTTCGAGACAGACAGTAGGTCTAGCGGCATCATCAGAGGAGATACAGTAGGTTTATGCAGGTTGCCGCAGAGCCGGCGGCACAGTCACCGCATCGCCGACTGTGACCCGCCCAGGGTGCTCGACGATGCCATACACCCCGAAATACGCCGCCCTGGGGCTGGGACGGTACCGCAGGATGAGCCGCAGCGTGTCGACCGTGCGTTGTCCAGTTGAGTTTATCCCGATTAAACCATTGGTTGCCAAGGGTTCAGGCGCACCCGGAAGTTATGCAAGGCACAGCAGATCTCCATCACCACATCGCGGACGCCCTCCTTCCAGAGGCGGATGCGATCTTTCACAATGCGACAGCGCTTCACGCTACTGTTGACATGCTCAATCCGCAGCCGACGCTGGTGCAGCGCTTGGTTCGCCCTTTGCTGCGCCGGCGTGAGATCCTCACCACGTGGCTTCTTGGTCGGCATGAGGATCTCCACCTGGGGCAGCGTGAAGGCCAGGAAGCCCAGATCCTGCAACAGCCGGCTCCCAACCGGTAAGGGGTAGGGCGTCATGTCGGCAATGGGCTTATCATGGACGCGACCGCCGTAGGTGTCGCTGAGAAAGAGGATGGTGAGGAGGGCATTGACTAACAGGACATTTTTTACCGTGTGATCCTTTTTCTTGCCACTATAACAGTTCGTCTGTTCAGCAGGGTCTTGGGGGCGGACGATCCGCCGTTCGGTGCCGTCATGGGCAAAAGGGGGGACACCGGTGCGGCGGCCGCTCCGGCGACCACGGGCACTGGTTCCTCCACCAGCGGTGCGACGAGGGTCGCCGCGTCAGTCTCCGAGACGCCGAGGCGCTGTGCCAGGGCCGTCAGGGAGCGAGCCGGGGCATCGCCAAGGGCGCGGAGCGCCGCCAGGAGTGCCGGGAGGAGCATGTGAATCCACTGATTGGCTTTGCTCTGGCCCATGCCAAACAGGCGTCCTTGCACCACCTGGAGGGCATAGGTTTTCAGGTAGACCAAAATGAAGAACAGCCGATCTTCGGGTGTCGGCAGGGGGCAGTTCTTATAGACGGTAAACTGGCGGGCGGTCCGGGGTTTCCCATCAAGGCGCCACACGGCCATGTGCGCTTGGAACGCGGCCTCGAAGGGCGGGACCAGCGTCTGAAATTCCTCAAAGGTCAAACTCGTGAAATCCAGGAACTCGGTGGGGCGGGCCTGCACATCGGTGAACCGTACACTGGCCATACGTGGTGCCTCCTTTCATGGATGGCCCAGTATACCATAATCGGGATAAACTCAATTCAAAAAGCGGTGTAAATGTGAAACGGAGACTGATTTACATTAAACGGAACCAGTGCCATGAAGGTGTTTTAGAGGCATTAATGGGGGTTCCCATATTAACGGAACAGATAACTCTCCCCGAGGATCGCCAGCAATGTAGTACTGGTCTGCGCGGTCAACCGCTTGAGATCAAAGCACTCCAGGACGGCACGCAGATGCTCATCACTGCCCGACGTGAGATTGCGCTGTTCTGCCAAGTACATCGCCACCTTCTGCAGCTCGCTTGGCGGAATCTCCTCAAATGTTCGTGGCCCCCTGCTGCGCAGCTTGATCGCTGGGCTTCCCTTGACTCTCACCACGGAGTAGAGCAGGCCCTTCTTGCCCGTCTCGTCTTCTGAGATCACTCGTCCCTGGCGTATGGCGTTCGCAAGGGCCTTGTTCATGATGCTGCGTAGCTCATGGCCCATCCGTTTGATGCCACAGCCCCGCAAATAGATGTCGTAGGCCCGCTTCGCAAGCATCGGGCCTTCGACTTCAATAATGCGGCAGAGGCCTTCCGCGACCATACCCGCACTGACGGTTCGAGGGTCCTCGCCAGAGGGGCCGTCATAGGCGGCATACGCAGCGAAGGGTGAATTAGAGGCATGCGGTGAGATATGAGGCGCGAGCGCTTCGTCTCCGCCAAACAGTTCTTCTTGCGCCTCCGGCAGATTCAGCGCGTGATCTATTGCATACGCGTCTCGGCTGATGTCCGCAGGCAATAGCTCTCCGCGAATGGTCTCCTCCGCTTCCTTGTGCTCAATGGGCGGGCTGGCGGTGGGTGACGGCGGCTCTGCAGCCGCTTCATCGATGCCACCGGGCATGATGCCGAGGCGGTCAAGCTCGGCCCACAGTGGCTCCATGGCGTTGGCGCTATCGCGGTAGAAGTCGCTGCCGCGAATGCGGACGAATTGCCAGCCAGATCGCTCAAGATCGCGCTGCCGCGCCATGTCCTGTTCGTAGCGGTCGGGACCATGCCACTGGTCACCATCGCATTCGACGGCGAGGCGTCCTTGCATGCCCTCAGCGACCAGATCAATACGGTAGCGATGATTGGTGGGATCGCCCACACACACCTGCGTGCGCACATGAAAGCCCCTGGCGGTCATCAACTGAAAAACCTGACGTTCAAACTGGGACTCAAATCGCTGGTCCTTTTCCGCAGCCGCCAAGCGTCCGGGATTGAGCATATAGCTCAACAGACGATGGCGCATGCAGGTGGGACTGAGGACATCAAGGGTCGCTGAATGGAAGAGCCACAGTTGGTCTTGGGCACGACTTGCCGCGACATTGAAACGTTGACGGGCAGACTCTCCAGCAAGCACGCCGATTCTTTCATTGGGTGCAGCAACCATGCTGAGAAATATGATGTGCCGTTCATCGCCCTGGAATGCATAGGCGTCACCGCAGATCAGCCGTCGTTCCTCAATGACTTCCGGTTCTAATCTTTCGAGGAGCTTGTGTTCAATGAGCTTGGCCTGCGCTTCTCCCTGCAGGCTGATCACGCCCATGGTACGGCCGGCGTAACGTGGATCATCAATGCAGGCGCTGATCTGGGCCAATAGGGCGTCGGCTTCCGGCTCATTCAAGGCGTTCTGACTGCTACCGGTGCGATACCCCTCGGGCACGTGGCGGAGGACGAGGGGCTTCAGGCGGTTGGCTGGGTAGGCACGCAGGGGATCAAGCGGGGTGCCGTTGCTCGCGTAGCAGAGGTCGTTGGAGAACTGGATGATCTCTGGCATGCATCGGAAGTGCTCGCGTAGCACGATGTTCTGCTCGAAGCGAATCTTGGCATTGGCGTAGAGGCTGCTCTGGGCTGACAGGGCGTTTTGATGGGGAATGCCGTCAAGATAGTGTTGCTGGAGACCCGCGATGGCTGCGTCGGCAATCCCCACACCGTAGGGGCTGATCTGCTGATCATCGCCCACCACCACCATCTTCTTGGCGATGTAGAATAGGAAGAGGCTCTCGATGCCTAGCTGACTGGCCTCGTCGACGATGATCAAGTCGTAGCGGCCGGGGGCGGGATCCACCATCTCGGCCACCAGATACCTGGGCATGATCCAGACCGGAATGGCTTCACGGCATTGGTCCATGTACTGCCGGGCTTCACGACGCAGCCGCTCCATCCTGGCCGAGCGCCCGGTGCCTTTGCCCATGGCCCTCACGGCTTCGCGCCAGCCCCTGAGTGCGGCCGATTCCTTGGGAGACAGCCGCTGAAAAAAGTGCACCCACGCACGGAGGGCGGCAGCCTCCGCGAGGAGCCGTCCGATCGCCTTGTCGGTGTTGTGGCGCCGTTGCCAGAGCTGCTCCTGGTGGGTGCGGTCGGTGCGCTTCTGGAGCCAATTGTCGGCGACAGCCCAATACCAGGCCTGCTCCCCATGATTGAAGCGGTCATCCCAGGCTGCGTCATGCAGGCTGGCGGCAACAGCATCAATGAGCCCCGGCACAGCAGCACTCAGGGCTCTTTCTGTGTGCTGGCGTTGCTGTTGATCACGCCGGGCCTGCTCAATACACAGCACCTCTCTATGGGCCTGGCTGTAGACGTACACATCGCGCTGCTCCACGGCCTGGATCAGAGAACCGATAGTCGGGTGTGCGTCGTGGAGGTCGTGCATAGCCGTGAGATCACGTAAACAGGCCCTGACCTGCTCGGTGGCAAGTCGATGCCGTTCTTCAATCGCGGACGCCTCGACAATCGCGAGCCACTCTTGAGCTTGCCCGCTAAGCCAATTGGGCTCTAGGATGACCGGTGTTGCCGCTGCCAGGTCGCGGCTCAGCTCTAGGCATGCCTGGGCGTAGGCCAAGGCATCGTCGAGAATCTCGACGTGCTCCTTGATACCCGCTAAACGGATCCGCAGCTCCGAACCAGCCTGGAGGCCGCCATGATCGGACCAGGCTCGTTCCAGGCCCTCGATGGCAAAGGTGAGGTCAAGATGATAGCAGACGGCCTGGAGCCGTTCCGGAGTATCGGCCGGCTGACCGTCAACGGTGACTTGGTCACGGAGGTACGTCCGTTCCTTCAGGACCTTGGCGGTAAACAAGCCCCATCGGGTCCATTTCCCACCGGCCTGCAGGTGCTGGAGTGCGGCCACCGCATCGGCTCGAACAGTTTTTCCCTCTTTATCAACCGGGATCGAGACGGAGGAGGAATCGAGACAATCGAGCAACTGATCGATCTGGCCAATCAATCCCTGCGACCGCTGGAGTAGCGCTTGCCAGCTCGCGCGACGGCCGCCTAGCGCGGCCGTGAGGGCGTCGTTGAGCCAATCGTACCCATGGCGATTGAGCTTTCTGCGATTCTCCTCCAAATCCCGCAGTGCTTTGCCAAGCTTTCCCCGTGCGTCGGCTCCCAAGGCCACGATGGACCCATAGGCTGGATGTTTCCGCAGTTCGGCGAGTCGCTCGACGTCCGATTTGGCCTCCCGCTCGGTGGTCACGGCGTTACCAAATTCCGCAGGGGTTGGGAGCTTCTCGCTCGCAAGGATCTGCAGCGTAGAGTTGGTAATGGCGTTATCGTCATAGCTGCGGCGAATGCGGAGCCAGGCGGCGAGGTCAGCTTCGGTCACTGGGAGGTTATCAAGTGCCTCGCGAGGGAGCCGAAGCCAGCCGAAGCGCTCGCGCTCGGTGGCAACCCGCTCTGCAATCGCTGAGGCGGTGCCTCGGTAGGCGCCGTTCGCCAGGTTCTGCGGGTAAGTCTCTTCCTCGCGCAGGGTCCGCAGTTCCGTATCAACCTTGGCAAGGGCTCGCCGGGCGGCATCAAGCTCGCGGTCGATCTCGGCAATGCGGTCATCGTAGGCACCCGGGCTGTAGGCAGCATGGCGGGTGGTGATCCCTTGGACAGCACTGTTCAGCTCGGCGAATGCATCGCCTCCTTGACCTAAGAGGCTGACGCAAAGGGGCTGGAGCTCCTCCGGAAGCTTGTCTTTGAGCACCTGCAAGGCTCGACCGGTCTCGGCCGTAATCAGGACCCGCTTGCCCGTGGCCAGTAGATGGCACATGAGATTGGCAATGGTGTGGCTCTTGCCCGTGCCCGGTGGCCCCTGCACTATGACACCACGACGTCGATTGATGGCTTCGACTATGCCGCGCTGCTCACGATTCGCCGGCAATGGAAAGTAGATCTCATGCACGTCCAGATTGGGCTGCCCAGTCGTCCGATCCGGTCGCGCCCACGACCCAGCGTCATCTTGGTCGTCTTCGTCGTCAATCAAGCCACCCCAGCCTGGGGGAACATCATGGTCATCGTTGCGCATCCGCTCGATCAGCGCATCGTAGATGCGGACCATGCCAACGTGGGTACGCTTACGGAGAATAAGCGCCGGGGCGAAGCTGACAATGGGCCGACCTTCGCTGTCGGTACCGGGCTTCAGGTTCGCTGACCACTGCGAATCTGCATGGAGAGCTGCAGCCCAAGACTTGAGCGCTGTGTGCATACGCGCATGATCCCAGACATCATCCCCAATGGCACTCAATTGCTCACCGACGCTGGCGTAGTAGCTGCGCTCGGGCCGCAGTTCAGCCTCCAGCATATCGTCTTCGATGCGCAGTTGCGCGCCGTCAGCAGCACCGTCCAGATGGATGATCCCGGTGGCAGGATCGAAATGCAGGTCGACACGAGCGATGACGATGTGCCGGCGGATGGATCCGGCCTTGCCTTTGTCCGGGCTGCGCCAATCGAGCAGTCCAAGGCCCAGCACAAGTTCCACGATCTCGCCTTGCTTGCGCACCTGTGTGTGCATGCGGAAGAGCTCGGCGTAGACCGCTTGGATTCGTTCACGGCGGCGGTACTCGGCCGACCAGACCTCCCACGTGGGTCGGTAGCGCTCGTAGGCGTTGGAGACTTCGTGGTGCTCGGTGAGGTGATGTTCAACCAGCGGTGGATCTTCACCGTTGTCGATCTCGGCATTCAGATCGGGCATTAGGGTGATTGGTCGTAGCTGCGGCATCTCGGCCGTTGCCCGCCTCAAGGCCTGATGATCAATCCACGGGAGCATGACGTCAGGCGGCTCGGGAGGCTTGGGAAACTGTTGCTTACGGACCTCCAGCCAGGGGGTACCTGGCTGGAGGTTGTCGTTCCATGCCGGGCTCTGGCACTCTGACTCTTGCGGCATGTCGCCGAACCACACCACCGTCTCATACTTGTCGACGTCACGTACCGTGGTGCTGCGCAGGCTCACGAACTCTTTCAGGTAGCGGGCCAACCGCAGCGCTTTCGATTCCTGCGGTGCGTCGATTGCTTCGCAGGCGTCCTGTCCAGGCATTTCAGGCATAGGAGACCTCGAAACTCTTCCGGAGGTGTACGCCCTCACCCGACTCCGTGGAAGACATCAGGCGGTTGTATGTAGAGCGGACGCTGTGCTGGTCTTGCGTGTGCCAGCCCTGCGCGGCGAGCAGGGCGTCGATGCCGCGCGCGAGTCCTTGATTGCTCTTGGTCATGCTGCCATCCATTCCTTCCCTTACGCCCTCACAACCGCTGGGCCTCATCTGGTGATGGGGCCCAGCACTTCGTCGAAGCCTAGCCGTGCGCCATAGGCCATCGTCGCGACGATGGCGGAGTCAAACTTGCAGTGTTTCTTCGGGCAGTTGGACCACCTCCGAAGCGAGGAGATCGTGAACCGTCGCCTCTGTCACCATCATGTCACGATCATGTCTCACGTGGCGCGTCTCGGTATCAACGTGAGTCAGTGCCGGCAGAGGATCCTGGGTGCCTTCGACCTCCAGTTCCGTGAACTTGCGGGCTTGTGACATCACCGAATGTTCGATACTCCCGATGAAACCATTGAAGTGCTTCACTGTATTTTCTAGGCTCTTGCCTATGCCAACAATATGCACACCCATGGCAGCAAGGCGCTTGTAGAGGTCACGCCCGAGGTCAGCCACCTTCCGGGCGTTGTCGGCGACTTTTTCCTGACGCCAGCCGAAGGCGATCGCCTTGGCGAGTGCGATAAGCGTGGTGGGGGTGACAATCAGGACCCGCGCCGCCACGCCATCCTCGAACAACTGACCATCACGCTCCATCGCTGCAGCGAAGAAATTCTCGCCAGGCACGAACATCACCACAAAATCGGGGGTGACGGGGAGCGCCTCCCAGTAACTCTTGGCGGCTAACAACTTCATGTGTTGCCGTAACTGTTGGGCATGGCGGAGCAAATGCGCCTCGCGGGTGTCATCGTCCGTGGCTTCGATGGCATCCAGATAGGCAGCCATGGAGGTTTTGGCATCCACCACAATGCGCCGATCGCCCGGCAGACGGATAATGACATCCGGGCGCAGCCGCGTGTCATTGAGGGTGACCTGTTCTTGCGGCGTAAAATCCACATAGGCCGTCATCCCGGAGAGCTCCATCACGTTTTGGAGTTGCTGTTCTCCCCAACGGCCTCGGGTTTTCGGTGCCGCTTGTAAGGCGTTCACCAGTTTCCGCGTCTGGGCGCTCACGTCAGCCTGGGTGCGCACCACATGCTGCAACTCGTTCGCCAGCCCGCTGTAGGCTTCTACCCTGGCCTTTTCGACCTCGCCGAGCCCCTTGCGGTATTCCTCCAGCGTTGCGGTGATCGGCGTCAGCAGCGATTCGATCGCTTTGTGCCGCTGTTCCAAATCCCCCGCCGCCATCTGCTTGTGTTTCTCCAACACTTGCTCCGCCAACAGCAGAAACGAGGCCTGATTGCCTTGGAGTGCCTCTGCTGCGAGCGTCTTCATCTCTTTTTCCATGTCGCCGCGCAGGGTGGTCAGCGCGGCGAGCTTTTCTTCGTGGGCTTGCCGATCCTTGGCACGCTCGGTCTCAAGACGGGCTTTGTCCTCCGAAACCGCGGCGCACCTGTCTTGGACTGCCCTTAAGTCCGCTTCCAGGGTGGTGACACGTCCTACGGCGGCTTCGGCCGTCGCACGGGCGACTTTCTCATTCTGAAGCTCAGTGATGAACCCGTCGCTCTTCCGCATCGCTTCGGCGTGCGCCGTTTCGGCGCGTACTGCACGGTCACGTTCGGCCGCACATTCGCGCAGCAGCCGAGCCACATCCCGTCCGCGCACCAGCCACGTCGCTACCGCACCGGCAAGAACACCAAGCAGAAGGGTAAGCGGGGCGACGTAGGCTTCCATAGGATACTCGCGGTATGGCGTGGTTTTTTCCGGGTAGTCTTGTCGGGAGCAGGCGAGGCTGCCGACATCTCGCACTCCGACCTGACCTTGATGACTACCGGGAAGCGCCTTGGTCGACAACAGGCCTGTGTAGGCAGAGGAATGCCGTATCCATCACGCTGAAAATGCACGATACGGACCTCAGCCCCTGGCTGAGAGGTGTGTGGCGACCCCTCGGACAGGTGTTCCCCGACAAGCGCCCGCGGCTCGGTTGGCCACGCTCATGATGAGGGAACGCCCGCACGAGGTGCTCTCACTACTCTTCTATTCCAAGTATGCGTGCTTATATTACTATTATTCACAGTCTGCTTTTTTACAATCGGGGGGAAGCTGATTTGCACATCAGGGATATGCTGATACCCCATTACCCCTGGGGGAAAAGGTCGCGGCGAAAGGCTGATGACGGCGTATCTCGCAGCGTTGAAGAAAGCACAGAAGAAAACCGGGAAGGACGCAGAACTCGACGCGGACCTGAAAGGCCCCCTTTTCCGTTTGCATTATTTCTCCGATATATCGGAAAGCCAGTGGTCTGCGTCACATTGCCGCATCAGCGCCTGTTTGCACAGCTTTCAGCTTCCCGTGCTTACAGCGTCTCTTCAGGATCGAAATACGCATACATGGCCCCGCGCACCTCTGGACGTGCATCCTGTCCGATGCCCGGCTGACGCAACGCTGCAAGCCAGCGGGCAAACTCTGGCGGGTCATCCGGAGATGATACAGCGGTTTCAGCGTGTTGAAGCGCTGCCCTCTCCATGCGGAGCGCAACCGGCACATCTTCATTGCCGAGGATGGGAGAGGCATCGGCTTGCAACACCAGGCGCAGCACGTCCCGCACCGTCCTTGGCGTCGCTGGCGTCTCGGAATGTTGCATCATTGCTCCTCTTCGCAGAAGAGCGCGGCTAGGGCGCGCATGGCGCACCCGGCACGGTTTGCAAGGCTCTGGTGGTAGCGCTAGGTGCTGTTACGTTGCTGGCTGCGCCTTGGGGTCACGGCTGCGCCGTCGTGGTTTCGCGGGTGCGCTTTCGCTCAGATCGCCGAGCGCTACCGTCACTGGCTTGCGGTTCGGAAACTCGGCAATCAATCGCAGTTTGCCCCCCATTGCCGCGACATAGCTTGCCAGAGTCGAAAGCAGGAGATCGGCGCGCCGCTCGATGCGCGACACGTTTTCCTGTTCCACGCCTAGCAATACCGCCATGCGCTCTTGGGTCAGATGTTGCGCCTGGCGCAGATCGCGCAGCGTCAATTCTTCTTCGATGAGTTCCTGAGCGCGGGCTTCCACCCGTGCACGTTGTTCGGGCGTGAACGCGCTCAGAACGTCTTCCAGTGATTTCGCCATGTTCAGCCCTCCTCCCCTCGTCTTTGTAATTCCTGCAAGTGTATATCAAAACGTCGATCCGCCGTGCGGATCAATTGCCGATAGAACCGCCGCTCATTCGTACCAGACTTGTTCCCCGCCACCAGCAGGATGGCTGAGCGGCGCGGATCAAAGGCAAAGGCCACGCGCCATTCGCCGTCAGGCAAGGTGAAGCGCAGCTCCTTCATGTTCGCATGCTTCGACCCTTTCAGCGTGTCGCAATGCGGACGCCTGAGAGAGGGGCCAAAACGCCGTAACAGCAGCGCCAGCCCGGCGATTTCTTCACGGACGGCCGATGACCCGCTTTGCCGCTCGATCTCCGCCAGTTCGGCCACGAATGTCTCATCGTAGAGCACGTCCCAGTCCATGGCGCGACATTGCCACATCGCGTCTATGCTGTCAAAGGAATATAACTCAGAAGTTCTAAAATTGCCTTAACAGATGACCCTGATTTTTGACAAGGGTACGCCGTTGTTTTCGCAGGCACTGGATTTTAGGAGGTAATCCTTAAATTCTGTCATCGTGGCCGCCTACCCGTTGCTCCGGCCCTTTCTTTTTTCCTACGGCCCGTCTGGCCTATCCTTTTTCTGGCGATTCCTTGCAGATGCGCGGCGCTTTTGGTATGGTGAGGCTATGGAAACAAACCCTTTTGACTTCACGCCAGAACAAAAAGGCCTGCTGGTCACGCTCGCCCAGGAGACAGGCAAGCCGATCCCTGCGCTGATTGCGGAAGCGTTGGACGAGTTGCAGGAACACGTCCACCCACATGGCGAGAGGGCACACCCGATATCCCCTGACCAGACGACGAAGCCCCTGTGGGAGATCGCGGACGACTTGCTCAAGGACGTGCCCCAGGAGGTGCTGGATCGCCTGCCCACGGACGGCGCGGCGCAGCATGACCACTATATCTACGGCACGCCGAAACGCCCGGCATGACGCGTTTCTTTGTCGATGCCTTCTACTGGATTGCGTTGTTGAGTCCCTGCGATCAGTGGCATGCGCGTGTGCGGGTGTTCAACGCGGCCTTGGTTGCCTACCATCTCTATACGACCGACGAAGTGTTGACAGAATTTCTGGCGTTCTATAGCGCCACCGATCCGCTGCTGCGGACGCGGGCTGTCGGTTTCGTGCGGTCCGCCTTACAGCATCCGCATACCACGGTCATCCCGCAAACCCGCTCGGGTTTCCTAGAGGCGCTTGCCCTCTATGAAGCACGCCCGGACAAGTTCTATAGCCTGACGGATTGCCATTCCATGCAGGTGATGCGCCGCGAAGGGCTCACCGACGTGCTCACCAACGACCATCACTTCGTCCAAGAAGGGTTTCATATCGTCTTCCCATAAGCCGGAGAGTGCTAAATTCCGGGGGGAGACCTTGAGCGACACCGCATATTGCGCTACGCTCCACCCATGAGCCAGCCAACGGAACCCCTCTGTATCTCTCAACTGCGTATCACCCTCAGAGAGATCAGTCCGCTCATCTGGCGCCGACTCCTCGTCTACAGCGACACCACCCTGGCGCACCTCCACACGATCCTCCAAATCGTGTTTGATTGGAGCGATGAGCATCTGCACACGTTCCACATCCATGGCAAGTAATTGCTCAACCCCCCGCTTGGTACAACCCTCTTGACAAGAAGGGTTGCGGTGTCTGATAGTGATAGCATGGAGAGCTTACCAGACCTCACACGGCTCTCGGAACAGGAAAAAGAAGCGCTCATTGCGGCGTTGTGG
>WNFD01006178.1_pt1 | contig 11989 bp, 14 predicted proteins | sample 5400491 | NCBI WGS metagenome assembly WNFD01 (sample SAMN13153343, study PRJNA577476) | soil metagenome | isolation source: 120 cm saprolite under Douglas fir tree site 2 hole 2 replicate 2 | place: USA:California | collected 2015-04-18 | reverse complement strand
GCTCCGCGAGCGATGTCAGCGACGCCGCGTCGGGTTGCACTTTGACGGGTAGAGCTGTGATGCCGCGTTCAACATCCGGCAGGCTGCCCGGGCCGGACGTCGTGATCAACCGTCCGCCGGTCCGGGTCGCAGCAAGGGCGGACTGCCACACGGCTGGTCCGACCAGGTCGATCGTCACATCGACGCCCTCAGGCACGAGGTCCTTGACTTGCGCAGCGGCGTCGCCGGCCCGGTCGACCGCATCGGCCGCCTCGCCCGTCCAGTTGAGCAGCACGCCGGCCATGCTGTGACCGACCAGGATGATCTGGCGTCCGGGCCGGAGGACCTGCTGCACGACGGCGGTCACCGCCGCCCCGAGGTCGGTCAGCGTGAGCTGGGCCAGCGGCGACCGCTCGGCGGCGAATCTGCCCGGGTCCTGTGCCCGTGACCACCAGGACTCAGGGAAAGATGCGTTCAGGCCGTGTCCGGGCAGGTCCGGTGCGATCACCGCGTGTCCCTCCCGGGCCAGGTACGGCGCGACCTTCCCGAAGGCCCAGGCATCGTGCCCGCCGCCGTGCACGAGCCGCCGTCGCGGGCCTGTTCTCATTCGGCGACGCCCGGCTGCCGGCCACACCGCGGCTGCCCCGGACTCGCGAATCTGGGGTGCCGGAACGGGCGTAAACGGTCGTCAGCTCCTCAGCAGCGTGCCGACGATCTTCCGGACCTGTCCGGGATCGAGCGGCGTGCCGCGCTGGGTAAAGAAGAGGTGGTGCACGGAACCGACCAGCGAGAACGCGAGCGTGTCCACATCGGTGTCAGCCGGGATCCGGCCCAGCGACTGCTCGGCGCGCAGGTAGAGGGCGAACACGGTCTCGACGGTTCCGAGCGGGCCATCTGCCTGGAACACGTCACTCATCCGGGTCATCAGCGCGGGCCTGGCCATGATCAGCGCCGCCACCACCGTTACCCCGGAGCCGAACACGGTCAGCGCGGTGGCGGTGAGGTTATCCGCTACCGTTCCTTGCCCGGCGGAATCGGGCAGCTGGGCGACCAGCCCCATGGTCTGGTGCACCCGGTCGGTAGCGAACTCGGTGAGGAAACCGTCCAGCCTGTCGAAGTGGTTATGCAGCACCCCCTTCGCGCAGCCCGCCTCGTCGGTGATGGCGCGGCTGGTCACACCCGCCGCGCCGTCCCTAGCCACGATCCGTTCCGTGGCCGCGAACAGTTGCTCGCGCAGTCCGGGTATCGCGACGCCGCGCATCGGAGAGCTCGAACCCCCTTGCCAAGTATGGGCGATCGCCCATAGTCTGGGCACATGCCCATTCTAACCCCCGAGGCGGATGCCATCGAGGTGCGCGACCTCGTGAAGGTCTACCGGGGCGGCACGAAAGCCGTCGACGGCATCTCGTTCACCGTCCGGGCGGGGGAGATCTTCGGCTTCCTGGGCCCGAACGGGTCCGGCAAGACGACGGTGACCAAGATCCTGGTCACCTTGCTGAGGCCGACAGCGGGTGTGGCACGAATAACCGGCTTCGACGTCGCGACGGAGCGGCACGAGGTCCGCAAGGTCATCGGCTATGCCGGGCAGTCCACCGGGATCGACGATGACCTGACCGCGGCTGAGAACGCTGCCTTCCATGGCGTCCTGCACGGGCTGTCCCACAACGAGGCGTGGCAGCGAGCACCGGAGCTGCTGGCCACCTTCGCGCTGGGCGACGTGGCGCGACAGCGCGCCGGCCGGCTGTCCGGCGGCATGCGACGCCGCCTCGACCTGGCCCTCGCGCTTGTCCATGAACCCGCGGTGGTGTTCCTTGACGAGCCGACGACCGGCCTCGACCCGCAGTCTCGCGCCGCGCTGTGGGCCGAGCTGAAGCGCCTGCGCACAGCGGAGGGCACAACGATCTTCCTGACCACCCAGTACCTGGAGGAAGCCGACCGCGTCTGTGACCGCGTAGCCATCATCGACGGCGGCGCGCTCGTCGCCGAGGGCACGCCGACCACTCTCAAGGGGGACCTCGGCGACGGCGCCACGCTCGACGACGTATTCCTGAAGCACACCGGCCGGAAGCCCAGAACCGAAGCACTCACCCGCCACGCGCCGGGTGGCATCTTCGCCACCGCCCACGGCAGGGGGCGGCGGCGATGAGCACCGTCGTCTTCATCGGCGGCCGGAACATCGCCCGCAGCCTCCGCACCCCGATGCTTTCCGCCGTCTCGCTGGTGCAGCCGGTCGTGTGGCTGACGCTGTTCTCCCAGACGTTCCGGGGGCTCGGCGACGTAGCGCAGTTCCGCGCCGAGGGCTATCACGACTACCTGAGCTTCTTCACGCCCGGCATGGTCGTGCTGTCGATGCTGTTCACCGCGCTCCAGTCCGGCATGGCGACGATGAGCGACATCGACTCCGGCATGATGGACAAGTTCCTGGCCAGTCCGGTACGCCGCCTGACGATACTGGGGGGCCGGGTCTGGGCCGACATGCTCACGATGCTGGCCCAGGGCGCCGTGATCCTCGTCATCGCCACCGCGATGGGCGTGCGCGACAAGACGGGTCCGGCAGGCGCGATTATGCTCCTCGCGTTCGCCACCGCCTTCGGCATCATCTGGGCCGCGCTGTCGAACCTGATCGCGCTGCTTACCCGCAACGCCGAGCTCACCATGGCGCTGGGCTTCCTGCTGACCCTCCCCGTGCTGTTCATGTCGTCCGCCTTCTTCCCGCTGCGACTCCAGCCGGCCTGGCTGCAGCGAGTCTCCGACGCCAACCCCGCCGCCTACGTGATCACGTCCGGCCAGCAGCTGCTGAACTCCGGAAACAACACCGCGCAAGACATGCGCACGATCATCGCCCTGGCCGTCGCGGCCGCCATTCTCGTCCCCGCCACGGTCCTAGCCTTCCGAAAGGTGTAATCACATGCCTGCCATCGAGGTCCGCGGCCTGACCAAGCGCTTCGGCGAGGTCACCGCGGTAGACGATCTCAGCTTCACGGTGGACGCGGCTACCGTCACCGGTTTCCTCGGCCCGAACGGCGCCGGCAAGACCACTACGCTGCGCATGCTGCTCGGCCTGATCCAGCCCGCCGCGGGCACCGCGGTCATCAACGGCCGGCCATACCGCGAGGTCCGCGACCAGGTCGGCGCGTCGCTGGAGGCCACCGGTTTCCACCCCGGCCGCACCGCGCGGGATCACCTGCGCACCCGCGCTCTGGCCCGCGGCCTCGATCTCAATGCCACAGCCGTCGACGCCGCCCTCGCCATGGTCGATCTGGCGGGTGCCGCCAACCGCCGGACCGGTGTGTTCTCGCTCGGCATGAAGCAGCGCCTCGGCCTGGCCGCCGCCCTGCTCGGCGACCCGCGCGTGCTGATCCTGGACGAACCCGCCAACGGTCTCGACCCCGAGGGCGTCAAGTGGCTGCGCGGCCTGCTTCGCGGCCTGGCCGCCGAAGGCCGCACGATCTTCGTGTCCAGCCACATCCTCGCCGAGGTCACCCAGACGGCGGACCGCGTCGTGATCATCAACCAGGGCCGCGTCGTCGCGGACGCCAAGCTAGCCGACCTGGTCCGCGGTGAAGAAACCCTAGAGGACCTGTTCCTCAACCTGACCAGGAAGGACGCAAACCGATGATCGCCGCGATCCGCACCGAACTGTTCAAGGTTCGCACTACCCGGATGTCGTACGGCCTGCTCGGCATCGGCGCTGGCCTGACCGCGCTCATCGCGATACTCCTCGGCGGCCAGGCGGGCTCCTCATCCCTGCTCCCGTCCCTGTCCACCGCCGCCGGCCAGCGCGACCTTGTCACCAACACCGGCTTCGCGCTGCTCACCTCCGCCATCTTCGGCGTGATCGTGTCCAGCAGCGAGTTCCGGCACAAGACCGCCACCGATACCTACCTTGACCAGCCGAACCGAGTCCGCGTCATGATCGCCAAGATCATCGCCGCGTTCGCCGGCGGCGCGGTGTTCGGTGCTGTCGCGGCGGCCATCGCCACCGCGGCGGGCACGATGACCGCCAGGGCAAAAGGCGACGCCATCGTCCTGTCCGGCGGCGACTTCGTCCGGTACGCGGCAGGCTCGGTCCTCGCCGCAGGGTTGCTAGCCGCGCTCGGCTGCGTGGTCGGCTCGCTCATCCGCGGCCAGATTGGCGCGGTCATCGCGGTCTTCATCTGGTGCCTGGCGATCGAGCAGGTACTGGCCGGCGTATCCAAGCCCGTCGCACGGTTCCTGCCGCTGCTCGGCGCGTCCACCATGGCCGGCGCCGACAGTCGCGCCGCGATGCCGCCGCTGCCGAACGGCATCCACCCCCTCCCGTTCGGCGTGATAGCCGGAGTCCTGCTCGGTGTCCTGGTGGTGCTCGCCCTGGGCGCCGCGCACACCCTGGACCGCGACGTCACCTGACGCGCTCGCGCAGCGACCCCGCAATCTTCGTGATCACAATGCCCGGTGGGGCCGATGGTGGCGTTGCCGAAAGGCAACGTCATATGCAGACCGGCTGCTGGCTCGTCGTCTTGATCGCGCTGCAGGAGATTTCCAGCTGGGACGAGCCCTGCAGGTTCAGGTGGACGGATTGCCGGTGGTCGAGCGACACCGTGACCGGGGAACTCAGCTGGGTCGCGGAGCCGTCCTTGTGAAAGGTGATGGTCATGGCGTTGCCGACCGCGTTCGAGGCATTGCTGGGAATGCCGATCAGGGTGGTCAGGTACTTGTAGGCGCCGTTATAGGTGCAGCGGGAGATGGCGCCGACGTTGTGGCCTGCCCGGCCGACCCCCGTCAGCCACCGGCGAGCCCTTCGACGCCGCTCTCGCCGTCTGGTCACCGCCCCGCTCCGGATGGGCTCCACCGTCTTCAACCCGTCCGGCCCCGCCGGACGCTTCGGCATTCCTGCCGCTGCTGCGGGCAGGTCACGGCCGGGTGATCAACCTCAGTGCGCTGACCGCCCGCGTTCCGCTGCCGTTCCTCGCGCCGCTCGCGGCGAGCAAGGCGGCCCTGGCCTCGCTGTCCGACGCGCTACGGCTGGAGCTGGCGGCGTGGCGTATCCCGGTCTGCCTGGTCGAGCCCGGCGCCACCGACACCCAAATCTTCGCCAAGGCCGAAGCCGCCGCCCAGGCGAGCCTCGCGGCCGCCGATCCGGGCTTGGCCGGCCTGTACCGCGACCAGCTCGCCGCCGTCGGCAGGGCCGCCTCCAGGCAGAAGCCCGGTCCGGTGGAGCCGATCGCGCGAACCATCGTCACGCCGTGCAGGGCCGGCCAGCCGAAGCGCCGCTATACCGTCGGGACGGGCGTGCGGCCGGGCGGCGTGCTCGCCAGGCTGCCGGCCGGCCTGCGCGAGCGGGCGATCACCGGTTTCTTCGGGCTCGGCAAGATCACGACCGGGCAATGATGCCAGGGCGCACCATCGTCATCATCGGAGCCACCTCCGGTCTCGGCCGGCGCGCCGCGCAGCTGCTCGCGGCTGGCGGGCACCTGTGCGTGCCGAAAACCTTGTCCACGTTATGCGACCAGGCGGTATTCGTTGATGAGGCAGCCGGTGTGAGTCCGTCTCCGGACACGGTACCGCTCGAGATCGATTGGTTCCGGTAGAGGTTTCAGCGGCGCAGCTGCGCCCGGGGGGCGGTGTGGCCGGTGCTGATTGTGGTGGATCTCGTACGCCCGCAAGATCCGCCGCAGATGGGCCTGGTTCCAGCCGAGCGTGCGGTCCAGGAGCTCGCGCCGGCATCCGCCGATCCAGCGTCCGGCGATCGCGTTCATCCGGGGCGTCCGGACGTTGCAGAGCACGGTCCGGATCCCGGCATCGGCGAGGACCGTGCCGGATGCAGCGGTGAAGTTCGAGCCGCGGTCGCGGATCATGAACTTGACCCGGTGTGCCTGCTCGCCGAGGTCCATCAGCAGGTTTCGGGCTTGCTAGGCGGTCCGCGATCCGGTGGGACGCAAAGTGACTCCGAGAATCCTGATGCGCCGGCTGGCGTGCTCGATCACGGCCAGGACATAAGCCTGGGCGCCATCGAGAAGGTCGGCTGTGAAGAAGCCGCACGCCACGATCGCCTCGGCCTGGGAGCGCAGGAACAGCGACCACGCCGGCCCGCTCCGCCGCGCCGCGGGATCGATGCCCGCATTTTTCAAGATCACCCATCCTGCCGATGCCGAGACTCCTACCCCCAGCCCGGCCAGTTCTCCATCGATCCTGCGGTAGCCCCAGTCGCGGTTCTCGCGGGCCAGCCGGAGGACCAGGGCCCTGATGTTCCGGCGGGTAGCTGGCCGGCCGGTCTTGCCTCGGTTGGACCTGGCGGTCCATCGGCGGCGGACGATGTCGCGATGCCAGCGGAGGATCGTGTCCGGGGTGACCAGCAGATGCTGCTCATGGTGGCGGGGTTTCGGTATCAGGGTGAGCAGGGTCGCCAGGAGCGCCCGGTCCGCCCATTTCAGTTTGGGGCGGCGCGGCTGCTGCCGCTGCAGGAGGGCGAGCTGGTGGCGCAGGATCAAGATCTCTGCGGTCTTCCATGTCTCCTCACGCCGGGCTAGCCGCGGCCACGCAGCCAGCCGCGTGGTCAGTAGGAACATGAACCGCAGGCACATGATCGATGATCATCACGGCCGGACGGCATGGAGAGAAATCTGCTGGTCAGAGCTGTGGACGAGATTCTCGGCACGCACAGGCCAGATAGGCGAACATGTCCACCTGGGCCCGCCAGTAGGTGCAGCCGAATCCGGCAGCGCTACGGTCCACGTGCGTGATCTCCTCACCTCACCCGCGTGCCCGCGGCGGCGGTTCGTGCCCCCGCCGGGAGGCCTCCCTGCCAGGCAGCCGAGAACGGTACATCGCCGCTGGTGAGGCGACCGCCCGGCAGGCCGCGGCAATCGTCACCCGGTTCGCTGCCCGGGCGGCCACGCGCATGCTGCTACGGCGGTACCGGCCGAGTGCGGCATACGCCCGCAGGTGGCCTGCACTACGTCGTCGGCTTTCTGCCGATCCGCGGCCGCCTGCGGTGCAAATCCGGTGCATTACGTCCAGGTAGGTCAGCGTGGCCTCCGGGAAGGGTCGATGGTCACCGCCCACGGGTCGTTGTCACATCCACATAGACGCCCAATGCCGTGTGCTGATTGCTTTCGAGGTATGCGCCGATGGTGGAAGTGGCGAGTGCTTCGGTCTGCAAGATCGCCGGCACCTGCACCACCGTGCCTGGCGAGGCGGCCCGCCGAGACGTCGCCGAATGGGTGATCGGGGCCGTGCCCCGGAAGCTCTCGCCTGGAGGCCGGGTCAATCTGGGCGGTCTCCGCCGCGCTCCTTGGGTGGATGTGCAATCAACGCCGCGCCCGCGGCGTCTTTTAAGGGGCGTCATCGAAGCCGTCTTTGATGCTGCCCATTTGCGGGTGCGGGTACTTGAGGAGGTCTTTCCATGTCCTGGTCCTCATTTTGCGGCCGCTCGCGGCCGGGTTCTGTTTTCCGGGCTGCCGCTGGTGTCGGCACGCTGGCGCTGGTGGCGGCGGCCTGCTCCTCAGGGCATCCGTCGGCGGCGGCCAGCCATTCCACGTCGCCGATGCCGGAGATGTCGAGTTCGATGCCGATGGCCAGCCCGTCCATGTCGATGGGCGGCGGGATGCTGCCGATGGGCGCCAGGCACATGCACGTCACGATCGTGTCGCCGGCGGCGGGCACCAAGGTCACCGGGAACAGCGTGACGGTGCACGTGCGGGTGACCGGCTACAAGGACACCTGCGCCCTGGCCGGCAAGCACGTGATGGGGATGGAGGCCACCACGACCGGGCACTACCACGTGCTGCTGGACGGGTCGCTGATCAACATGTACTGCACGCCGGCCGCGGTGGTCTCGCTGCAGAACGTCAAGCCCGGCATGCACACCCTCACCGTGGTGCCCGCCCTGGATGACCACCAGCAGGTGACCCCCAGCGCGCGCTCGATCATGTTCGACTACGCGCCGGCCAAGCCGCTGCCCGCGGTGACCGGCATGATGCCCATGGGCAAGCCGTCGATCACGGTCCTGTCGCCCAAGCCGGGGGCCACCGTCGCCGGCACGTTCACGGTCCGCGTGCGGATCAAGGACTACCGGGTCAGCTGCGCGCTGTTCGGCAAGCCGAACCTGCACGGGTACGGCCACTGGCACCTCAACCTCGACACCGCCACCGGCGGCATGATGGGCATGGGCGGCATGATGGCCATGAGCTGCACCAACACCATCCGTGCCTCCACCGCCGGGCTGATGCCCGGCTCCACCCACACGCTGATCGCGCTGCTGGTCGACAACGAGCACGCCCCGCTGATGCCGCTGGTTGCCGCCCGGGTGACCGTGCGGATCGGCAAGTGAACCCCCGTGCCACGACCGAATGTGCAATCCGGGCAGGCCGGGCCCCGCTCGCCTGGCGGTGAGGCATGGGACCGCGTCGCTGGCTGACCGCCCGCCCGGCCCGCTTGTACCAGCGGCTCGCATTGCGGCTGGCCGGCGCCGGGCTGCTCGTCGCGACCGGGGCGATCCACCTGGACCTGTACCTGACCGGTTACCGGACGATCCCGACCATCGGCTGGCTGTTCCTGCTGCAGATGAGCGCCGTCTTCAGCGTTGCCGCGGTCGTGCTCGCGACCGGCAGCCGGGTCATCGCCGCGGCGGGCGCCGGGCTCGCCCTGGCCACGCTGGCCGGGTACCTCCAGTCGGTATGGGCCGGCCTGTTCGGGTTCCAGGAAATCCGCACCACCGCGGGCATCGCTGCGGGGGTGATCGAGGTGGCTGCGTTCGCGGCCCTGGCCGCCCTCGCCGCCATCCCCGCCACACGCGGCCAGGCCGGCCCAGCCGCCCCCGGCAGCCCGCTGCTGGCCAGGCTGCAGTCTGGCATTCCGGGCGCGAGACGGGCGGTGGCCGGCATCTCCATCGCCGCCCTGGTGGTGTTTGGCATCTCGGTGGCTCGCGCCGGAGGCCCCGGGCCGGCACCCACCAGCAGCCGCCTGAAATCGGCTCTGAAGGCGGCGACGATCGGCGGCGTGACCGTGCTCACCAACGCCAAGGGCTTCACCCTGTACTGGTTCGCCCCCGACACCCCCACCAGGTCGAACTGTAACGGGGTCTGCGTCGGCTACTGGCCGCCGGTGACCGGAACCCCCTCGGCGGGCCCGGGTGTCACCGGCAAGCTCGGAACGATCAAGCGGTCCGACGGCACCACCCAGGCCACCTACGACGGGCACCCGCTGTACACCTACGTCGGCGACACCGCGCCCGGCCAGGCCTTCGGCAACAACCTCAACCTCAACGGAGGGCTATGGCACGAAGCAACCGTGCCCGGGAGAGCGGCCACTGCATCCAGGTCGCCGTCCCCATCCCGGGCCTTCCGACCCCCAACGCGTTCCTCACCGGCCCAGCCGCCACCGGGCGGTGCTGCTGGCCCACACCCGCGAGCCCCACGTGCCGGCGCGCCAGCCCAACGGCTCCTACCTCCGCGCGTGGATGGCCTGAGGGTGCGGATCACCGGGGCGGCTTTGGCATGCGGCGCTCGGAGGGGCCTGGCAGGGCCAGGTGGCGAGCGGGTGGCCCGGGCAGTTCTTGCAGGCCGCAAGCGAACCTTTGTAAACCAGCCTGTGATCGCTTGCGCGGAACTGCGGCATGTCCGCGAAAACCGGCCTGACAACTGGCATTCCGGGTGCCGGGACTCGCGAGTGCCGTATCGACCGGCGCGGAGTCCGGCTCGCCGTCCTGGTCGCGGTCTTGGCAGCGGCGGGCGCGACCTGGTAGGGGTTCCTGGAGCACATTCATAGTCATCCGACCGTGCGGCTGGCTGGCGCCCTGCGGGATCAGCCGGGGGGTCCAGGGAGCAGCCCTGAGCCACCGGGCAGTTGCACCCGGCACGAGCACGGAACTTCCGCGCGGTGCGCGCCCTGGCCCGGTCCCCGCTGATCATGCCGGCGAGGCGGTCGGCAGTTAGTCACATGACTGCCGGCACGAGTGGCCCGTGCGGTGGCCAGTGATGAGATCGCCCAGGATCTCCTCGATCCTGTCCTAGGCCGCGGCGATCCAGCGGACAGAGACCGGGTCGGGGAGGCGAGGGCGCATTCCCGCTGGGCGTCGGAGCCCCCGTAGAGCAGCCCGGTAGTAGCAACCCGTATCCGCAGCGCACTTGCATGTTCGCCGAACGCACAGCCGGGCAGCACTCCCATGCCATACCGGCGCAGCAGATGGTCTGCGAGTCCGGCGCCGGTGGTCACCTCATGACGGACGGCCAGAGCGGCCCGCCGCGCCGCGAAGTCCGGGTAGAGGTAGACGGGCGGGGGATTAACCCGGCGGCAGCCGCGCCGCCAGCGCGGCGAGTTCGGCTGCCGGTACCGGTGCCGCCACCAGTTCCGACGTCTTGCCGTTGATGCAGTACAGGCCGAGTATCCCCAACCGTGCCGACCAGGCCATGCCGCCAGCGGAGGCGCCCTGGGCACCGGACGGCATCGGGAACGGCCGGCCGGACACCGCCACGACCGCCTCCGTGCCGCCCAGCCGCCAGGTCCGCATCACGATCCGCTGCCCGCCCGCTGTCACAGTAACCGGGTGGCCCACCTCCACCGGCGCGACCGGGCGACCCGGGCCCGGCTCCGGCTGCACGGGTGGCAGCGGCAACAGCTCCGCGTAACGCGCAACCGCCGCCACCGGAGCAGGCATGCCTGCGCGCCCGCCCGGAAGAAGCAGCACTGCAACAGCGACCACCAGGCCCAGGGCAAGCACTCCAGCGGCGGCGAGCCGGCGCCAGCGCAGCCGCACGGCGCGGCGCGGCTGCCGCCCGGAGGTCGCGCCTGCGGCGGCCAGCTCGACCGCCAACCTGACCCGGTCGTCCAGTCCGGCAGGCGCCGGCTGGCGCAGCAGCTCCGCGGCCTGTCGGCCGGCCCGGTCCTCGCGCACCGCCCGCCAGCACCGCTCGCACTCCAGCAGGTGCTCATCCCACCGCAGCGCGTCCGCTGCACCAAGGTCCCCGGCCATGAAGGCCGCGAGCCGCCGGTCATGGCCGTCCATGACTCACCCCCGCCTCGGCCAGCAACTGGGCCAGCCTGCGCCGGCCTCGGTGCACCCGGGCCAGCACCGTACCCCGCGGACAGCCCACCGCTTCCGCCGTCTCCCGCGCGGTGTACCCGGCCACATCCATCAACACGATGCACACCCGCTGCGGCTCCGGAAGCCGCGCCAGGCACCGGGACACCGCCTGCGCATCCAGGCTTGCGAGCACCACGTCCGCCACGTCCGGCACCGCGTCCCCGCTGTCCGCCCGGCCCAGGGGCAGCACGTCCAGCAGATCCTGCGCGGGTACCTCCCACGGCCGTCGCCGGCGACGGCGTGCTTCTGACCGGGCTGCGTTCAGGCAGATCGCGGCCAGCCATGCCCGCGTGTTCTCACCCCTGTAGGAGCCGAACGCCGCATACGCGCGCAGGTAGGTCTCCTGCACCAGGTCCTCTGCGTCCTGCCCGTTCCCGGCCGCGTGCCGCGCGACCTGGTACACCACGTCCACATACGGCAACGTGGCGTCCAGGAACGCGCGATGATCATCACCCACGGCACTCACACCCACATACGACGCCCGGCGCCTCCTCTTGATTGCACCACGGCGCAGATAGCACCTGCGAGACCTTCACCGCGCGGACGGCGGCACCGGTTCCGGGCGCAGCAGCACTGATGCAGCCACGGGGTGCGGCGGTTGCACCCGAACCGTCCAAGGAACCATCCGTAGAACCGTCCGCCGCCCGCGCATTTGCGCGAGGCGCTGCCCATGGACGATCGCGGACTCGGCGGCCCGGCCGGCGAGTTCTTCGCCGCCCTCGCAACATTTTGGCGGTTCACTGCGGCCCAGCGGGACAGGCTCCGCCCCGGTCGTCGAGACCGCGCTGAACACTGGATGGACGCCGACAGAGCTGGCCGCGTTCACAGGCGGTAACACCGATGGCGTGCGGAACCCGTACGCGGTGCTCGCCGCCCGGCTGTCATCCGCTGAACTGCCGGCGCGTCCCGCGCGACCGGCACGGCCACCCTGGTGCGGCGGGTGCGACG
>WNFD01014671.1_pt1 | contig 11990 bp, 8 predicted proteins | sample 5400491 | NCBI WGS metagenome assembly WNFD01 (sample SAMN13153343, study PRJNA577476) | soil metagenome | isolation source: 120 cm saprolite under Douglas fir tree site 2 hole 2 replicate 2 | place: USA:California | collected 2015-04-18 | reverse complement strand
CCAGACGTGTCGGCCGAATTTCGAGACATCGTTTGAGCGATTGCAAAAACGCCAATCCCGCCAACCAGCAGAACAAGCGCGACTGCACCCGCCAGCATGATTGTGTCGCGATTTGATGGCGGAGCCTGAGGTGCTATCCAGGCAGCCGCCGGCTGAGGCTCCGGGTATTCGGGTGCGTGGGACTCGCTTGTCGCTTCCGATCGTGGAGCGGTTGCTGCAGCAGTGGTTTGGCTTGGCAGCTCGGCGTCAGCGGGTAGCCACGAGGGGCGTGCAGAAGTATCGGGCGGTGGCGCTTCGATCGGAGCCGCAGCGGTTTGTGGAGGCATCGGGCGCCAAGCCTGCCCGTCCCACCAGAACGCCCCATCTGGCGAGATCTGAGGGCTTGGCTGTGCCACGCCGGCAGTGTAATGAGTGGGCCCGGCAGGCCGTTCCCGCTAGTGCCATTAGTTTTGTAAAGAAGTGGCTGCCTTCCTAGTTGCTCGGGCGTCGAATAGTTGGAATGGCTGTGCTACCGATAGGCTCGCCTTACCGACAGCATCGAATCTGCCCCGCGACCCCACCGCATAAAGAGGATGCGAGGGGGCCCCCTCGCCGGAAAGGTCTCGGCCTCACGGTCCCGACTTCGAGCGGATCCCGCTCGGCTACGCGATTATTCAGGCGTTTCGGCTCGAAACTTCTAACGCTAGGACAGCGTCCGTCCACGTTTGGGCCCCTTCTTCGAGAGTTATTACCACGAAGTACTGCATTTCGCATCCATATTTCGGTTCATCGCGGCCGTGCTTGACACGGCCTTGTCAGGGAGGACAATCAGCGCGACAAGGTGGCAGGGGCATGAATCCGAACGTCAGAGATCTCGACGTCAACCTGGGGCTGGAGGGCGGCAATGCCGTCGAGCTCGACGAGCTGACCACCCGCCTGAGAGAGCAGCTGCTAGAGCTGGACGTGGAAGCGGTCGACCGCGTCTATACGGGCCCGCCACCGCCTGGCACGCGCGCCGTTGAGATCGCCGCGCTCGGCGCGCTGGTCGTCAAACTGGCGACCTCGCCTCAGCTCCTCGGTGTGCTGGTACACACGGTGCAGTCGTGGCTTGGCTCTCATGGCGAACGGAGCGTGCATCTGAAGTTGGGCGGCGATGTCCTCGACCTGAAAGGTGTAACCAGCGCCCAGCAGCAGCAGTTGATCGACGACTGGGTCACGCGTCACAGCAGCTGACGCCGATGGCTCAGACAGTCACAAATCGGCGGGCGGCCGGCGGCCGGCGGCGGGCGCTGATCATCGCCATCAGCTCTTATCGCGACCAGAGGCTTCGCAAGCTCCGGGCGCCCGGGAAAGACGCGAACGCGCTCTCGGTGGTGCTCAGGGACCCGGCGATCGGATTCTTCGACGAGGTCACCACCGTAACCGACCGCCGCTCGGGACCCGTAAGCCGTGCGCTCGAGAAGTTCTGCCTCTCGGCGAAACCCGACGACACTCTGCTCGTGCATTTCTCTTGCCACGGCATCAAAGACGATGGCCGGCTTTATTTCGCCACCTATGACACGGACCTTGATCTGCTCGAGTCGAGCGCAATTGCGTCAGATTTCGTCAATCGACAGATAGCCCGGAGCCGGTCGCAGCAGAAGGTGCTGCTCCTTGACTGCTGTTACAGCGGGGCGTTTACCCCTGGCCTGGTTGCCCGTGCCGACCCATCTGTCGACATCAAAACCTCTTTTCCGGCCGGAAAGGGCGTGGTCGTGATCACCGCCTCGAGCTCGACCGAGTACTCGTTCGAAGGCGAGGCGATTCGTGGCAAGGCCAGACCATCTCTGTTCACGTCTGCGGTGGTCGAAGGCCTGAAGTCCGGCGAGGCGGACCGAGACCGAGACGGATTGATATCGGTCAACGAGCTGTTCAACTACGTCGCTGACGAAGTCGGTCGTTTCACGAGGGACCAGAACCCACAGATATGGACGTATCGATTGAGCGGGCAGATAGTCATCGGCAACGCGCCCAAGCGGACGCCCGAAGCGCCGACGCCCACCCAGCTTCCGAACCTTGGACCAAGCGTGAATCTATCCCGATGGGTGCAGACCGACCCCACCAAAGAAGAGAACTACATCGCCGTCGTTGTAATGGAGGCTGCGCTTGCGTATCAAGGCAAGTGGGTCCAGCTTGACGAGAAGGATTTCTTCGCCAAACTTAAGGAACGGGCCACTCAGACCCACGGGTGGAGGCTCAAGGAGGGCGAACAACTCCCCTTCACCGTCCCCGACCTCATCGCGACCATGACAAAAGATGGGGTGACATCGCCTGATGGAGGTCTCTTTCGGGCGCGCATAAGCGCAGCGAAAAGTCCGCAGGCGATGGTCAAGGCCTTGCGTCAGGGCTTGCCCCTCATCGCCGGCTTCACAGTCCGTGAAGGCATTTTCTCCGAAAGCGTTTCCGCGGCGGGGCAACTGCCTGCCGATTGGTCCAAGAGTCAGGTTCTTGGCTGGAAGGTTCTCGGAATCTTCGGCTATGACGCTGAGCGGGGACGATGGCTGCTACTCACACCGTGGCCGTCCTGGGGAGTAGGCGGGTTCGGCTGGATTTCTCTGCAGGAACTTCAAGACTCGTACCCGAACTGTTGGGCGGTGTCCGTGCAGCCTCCCGCCACGCCCCAACCGGTCCCGCAGCCGGCACCAAGCACCGCCGCGGACGCCGGCTCGAGCGCCCCTGCTAGCCAGCGATAGGAGCCGGGCACCGGTAGCGAGCTATCGATAGCGAAGTCTTATCGATAGCAAACGAACGCCGCTCGTGGGCGCGAGAACCGCTGGCTCTCGCGGTCGACTTGGAGGTCTGATCTAGTCGTTGACCCAGGGCGGAAGGACTCCGTCAGGCGCCGACGCGAGCACGGTCGACTCGAAGTCTCGATCGTTGTCCCGGCGGCGTTCGATGCGGCCCGCAGCCTCGAGCGTGACTGACCGGCGATAGGCCGTCCATCTTCGCCCGTCTGGGCTGATGACGAAGCAACCGCGATAGCCCAGCGGCGGCGGCTTCGCCTCTTGCGCATGCGAAGTCGGAAGAGAACTCCATAGAGTTTCCAGGCGCGCGCCCAGTTCATCGCTGATTAGCCAAGTCGGGTCCGGCCGACCGGAGAACACCGAAGCCCCAGCGATCCAGGTCATCGACCGATCAGCAATAAGGACCTTTCAGCTTGATGTGGCCGTGCATAACGACCATGAATGTGCAGAACTGGGTGTAAACGCCGCGCGCCGCGGTGCGCGGATCCGGGATCAGATTGCTGTTGTTGTCGAGATTCGTTGCAGGGCTGCCGCCGACTTTGTGCGTCCAGTACCCGTTGCGGCCTTTTCGGTACCAGTGATAGTCGTATCCGGGCGCCATCACGAGCGCCACAAGGTGTCCCTCGGCGGGGCAGCGGTTGTGGGCGTTCGGTGCGTTGATGAGGCCGTCGGCGACTGCCGCTGGGATGACGGTGGGGCAAGTCGTGTTGTGGCTGACGCCGGACGCCATCCCTGGCTGCGCGAAGTTGTCGGTCCGATAGTTGGTCGAGTAGTTGTAGCAGTTGTTGCAGCCGAGCCGGGTCGGATCGTTGTTCCACCACCCAGGTTCGTAGAGTGGTGCGCAGCGGCAACGATTGCGCGCCGGCCAGTGATGTCGCCGTTCCCTCCACTCCTCGCGGAGCTCTCGGTAGCGGCCGATCTCCTTGAGTACGCGCTCGTGGAATTCAGCGCCAAGCCCAAGAGCCTGGAAGGGGCCGGTGGAACCGCAGACGAACTGCTCAAAGTTCTCATCTGTTGCCCTGTCCCTGAAGTCGTCGCCGATTAGGTCGCCGTTGGCGACCCTGAACGACTTCGGCAGCCCGCGTGAGGGCCTGTTCAGCTGCTCGATCAGGATGCCCCTGTAACCGAGGATGGACAGAGGCGCGGGCAGCTGCTCTTTCCGGCTGAGACGCTCCTTGCGCGGACGCAGGCGGTTGAGCAGCTCGCGCTCCTGCTCGTCGGTCAAGACAACCTGCGGGTTTACACGCCCACTGAAGACGTCCAGCGTCAACCTGACAGCCATCTAGCGCCTCCTTGACGGTGACGTATTGACGGGGTAAGACCGCGTCGTGCTCAGCGTCCCCGTCCGTACCAAGCTTCCTCATTTTGCTCTCGCACATGGCATCGCGCTTCTTTCGTTGTCGGCCGTTGTGCTAGGCCTTGCGGCGAGCAGCACCTACTACGCGAGCACCGGTGGCAGCGACGCGGCCAACGGTCTCACGCCACAGACCGCCTGGGCGAGGGTCGGCCCGAGTGAACCAGACGCACCTCTATCCAGGGATCCTATGTGCATAAGCGCGCATCGAGTGATGCTGGCGCTCTGGAGTCGAACTGCTGAACCTCGGATTAAGTGTCTCCAATAGCGGTCCAGCTCGCCTCGCATCGCTGATCCTTCACCTGGAGATCAACACGACAACACCCTTAGGCGCGCTCCCCTCCGACACGAGTGAAGGACACGCGCGATAGGGTAGGGCAGGCATGATCATCACCGTTCGAGTGCACCCCCGCGCATCGCGCCCGAAAGCGAGTTGGAACGGAAATCTGCTCGAGGTCTGGGTTACAGCGCCCCCTGTGGGTGGTGCCGCCAACAAAGCTGTGATGAAGGCGGTCGCGGATCAGCTTGACGTGCCTGTTTCTGCGGTTGTCCTGCGTTCGGGTGGGCACTCGCGCACGAAGGTGGTGGAGGTTCTCGAGAGTCCTAGTTGAGCTCAGGACCCGCTTGGCAAACGGTTTAGAGAACTGTCTGCGGCCAGAGTAGGGACAGCCTCGAGGCAGAGCGAACCGCTAACTACTTCGCCCTCGGCGCCAATTCTTGGCTGTCATCGGTGCCCGGAGCAGACGTCAGCGGACGAAAGCGAATTTGCGCGGAGGTGCGTGGACGACCGCAGACGGTTTGAAGACCGCGGGATCAGCGTCCGCATGCGTCCATTAGCGTGCGCTCACGTTCTGACGGGGACCTCGATCTTCCGTGTTTGTCCGCCGCTGTCTGCAGACGAGCGCCACGTAGGCTGTCACCATGGCTGTCATCAGGGCGGCGAGTTGCCCATTCTGCATAGTGAGCATTGTTCCGTTCTGCGGGTCCGACTCACTGCTGGTGGACCCGCGTTCCCACAATGCGCACACCCCCCGCGTATTCGTCGGGCGGCCCCTGAGCTGGCATTCTCCTGCTCCCGGCCTACGCGACGCTGAGGCACTGGCAGCAACCCGACACTTTATGGAGGCGCAGCGGACCCTGCCGAAGGCGCTCCGGCGTCGCGCGACCGGCCCGGCCCGGCCCACGTGGGAGCAGCTGAAAGCTGAGGGCATAGAGGCCGAGCGGGAGCGGATGCGCGAGCGCGAGGATGCGATTCTCGGACCTCGGCTGACGCAGGAAATGCGACCGGCGTCGTAGCCGAATCACCGCGGAACAATTTCGGCGCGACTCCACCGTAAGGGTTATGCTTCAGGAACCGAAGTCCTGAAGCTGAAACGCGGGCGGTTCGTATGGGGGTGGACGAAATGGTTTCAGGGGGCGCCGTAGTGTACTGTCGAGCCGCAAGAGGAACCGCCTCACTCGGCCGGCATCCACCGCAATATGCTCAGGCGATCGTGGTTTTCGGCGCTTGACCACATCCGTTTGAGCAAGAGGTGCATATGACCCGAGCACGAATACTGAGCATGGTATCGGTTGCGGCGTTATCGGCCGCAGCTTTCTTGATTTCCGCGCCGCGGGTGCAAGGCGACAGCTATCCGTCTAAGCCGGTATGCGGCGCCAGCAACTCACCCCTCTGTACCGAAGTGGACAACTACCATTCCGCGTTCGGCTACTACGTCGGGCATGACGAGCCGTCCCTGCTCTTTTACTCGAGCACGCCTGGCTCGGGAAACAACGACCTGTACACGCTCGACCTGCCTAAAGATCCGCCGACCACTCCTGTGCAGGACGGCAGCGGAGGCACGTTCAACTTCCAGCTCCATCCGGCCTTCTGGTTCGGCATGGCCATGTGTGACGACCAGTCCGCCCCGAACCCTGGCGGGAGCTCGTTCGGTGCCACCGTGCCGTGCACGGCGGACAACGACGCCAACATCTTCAACAGCCCGGATCCCACGTCGCCCAGCTACATCGGACGTCACCCTGGGACCGCGTTCATGGAGATGCAGTTCTATCCGCCGGGATGGGCTCGGTGGCCCTTGGGCAACAGCTGCTCCGCTAGGCAGTGGTGCGCCGCGCTGAACATCGACAGCCTGTCGCAGAACCTGAACACGGGGCAGAATTTGAACTCGACCTGCGCTAGCGTCACCGGACTCGAATACGTGAACTTCGCGTTCATCACCCACAACGGTGTATCCCAGGCTCCTGCGAGCCCTGTCAATTCGACCCTGGCGACCTTCACGCCTGATGTCTCCAAAGACCTGTTCATGAACTCCGGCGACGCCTTGAGCGTGAAACTGCAGGATACGCCGGACGGTTTCCAGGTCGTCATCAACGACATGACGACCGGTGCGACGGGGTCGATGACGGCGAGCGCGTCGAACGGATTCGGTGAGGTCCAGTTCGCTCCATCTCCAGCGACCTCATGCGTCAACATTCCGACCAACTTCCACCCCATGTACTCGACCTCGAGCACGGAGACTCGGGTCCCGTGGGCGGCGCACTCCTACAACGTGGCCTTCTCCGACGAGATCGGACACTTCGAGTACTGCAACGGGGTCAACCCCCTGACCCTGACCTGCCACGCCCCCGGGGTGAACGACCCTGCGGGGTTGGACGGCGACGACGCCTTCTGCTTCAGCCCGGCCGAGTCAAGCACCGTCAGGATAGGCGGCTGCCTTGGGTCTGACCTCGACTTCGATGGCGTCCCGTACCAGAACACGTGGCCGGGGACGTTCAGCAATGCGACTCAGGACGCGCTGTTCCACCCGACGCCCATCATGTTCACGAGCCCCGTGTTCAATGGATCCGCGCAATACGCCCGGGCGGCTTTCGAGACCGACCTGCCGCGGATCGAGTTCGCCACGAACCCCCCGTGCCAGCGTCATATCTCGAACCCGGCGGACCCGAGCCCGGGCTCCGGCTGCGTGAACCCGCCGGTGGGAGCGACCTTCTATCCGTTCTACTCGACGACCGGGCCTGCTACGGCGTGCCTGTGGCAGGAGGGAGGTGCCTTCATTCCAGGAACGACGAACAACTTCGGCGGTAGCTCCACAGCGGAGTTCGGTCCGCTGCTCCCCCTCTTCTACCCGGCGAAGAACGGCCAGCCGAGCTTCCGTTACAACGACTTCCGCCAGATCCTGGCCTCGAACCCCTGCGTCTGATCTGAGCTTGCAGTGCGGGAGGTGGCTGCACCTCCCGCACCTTTCAAGCCGAAGGGGCCGAGAGTCCGACGCCAGACGCGACCTCGATCGGTCGCCGCGCTATTTGAGCTGGCGGCAGGGATTCTGGATCCTGTTCAGGCCGTCTGCATGATGACCAGCTCACTGAATTCAGCCTCGGTGTGGGACGGCAAAAGTGGATCGAGCTCATGCCGCCCTCGCGTAGACGTGATGAAGTCCGCCTAGGATCGGTCGACTGACGACGACGCCGCCCGACACCCTGTCAAAAGCAACTTAGCAGCGCTCGGTAACTAGGATCTTCACCTCGCCTCAGTCCGCTGCGTTCGGCCGTACAGGCGCGCGACGCACCGACTGGGGGGCATCCACAGGTCGCCGAAAGCGAAGCCTGCGGCACGGGAGGCCGAGTTGTGCTCGCCGCGAGTTCGGACCTCGTTGTGGCCTCCTTCGCCGTTCCCAGTTGTCAGGCGGCGCTCGGATGACCAGATCGCAGCTGGAACTTCCGCACCGCTACCCCGCACCAAATGACCTCAACGACTCCGAATGGCCATGCCCCAGCCAAAAAGCCATACACACTCGATAACAAGCAAGCGAACGGAAAGACCAGAGTGAAGGCACGATGCCGGCGCTCAAGTGCGTATGTCACCATCATGAGAGTCACCGCCACGACGCCAAACGCGGTGATCGCATTCATCCATCCATCCATCCCTCGGTCGCCCTCGCCGTGGAGCTCACCGCGCCCGGCTCGGCAACCCTTAGTGCCGCCGTGCTCGATTCGATTGATACCCGCCAGTTGAGGACCGCTCCTCGATTTCTACCATCCGCCGAACGACCTCGAGTCGTTTGCGCTTTATGAGCGCTATTTGCGCCGGGTGCCTATCCTCGGCGCCTGGTTGCCTCCGAGCTACCCTTTCATTCTCTCAATCTCCTCGGCCACCTTCTCGATTAGCGAACGCACGCATTCATTGGCCATATGCCGGGACACCTCTGGATGGCCGCTTGGGTCCCCCGCCAGGGCGCGGGCAAAAAGACCACTGACCGTCAGACGGGTCCCGGAGCCATGGGGCTGCAGAGTGAGTTCGATCTGAATGCGAGGAGTGAAAAGACGGTCCACTTCGAGAAGCTCGATGGAGCAAACGGTGGTATGGCCACGGCCCTGCGCCTCGGAGACTCTTAAACGGACCCGCCGTGGCGGGACTCCACCCAGGTTAACTTCGCGGCTGCCTTGAAGGCCTGCCTGGCCCAGCCAGGGCCACCCCGGAGTAAGTGCAACCTTGCGTGCATCCGCGTACGAGCTGAACGAGACGGTCTCGGCGTGTACACCCTGGATCAATCAGCTACATCGCTCCATACGTGCTTCCGATTGCCTCCACTCGGTGCCAGTGCGTGCACATGGGCCACGTCGACCTCGTAAACCGAAGGCCGATCCCACAGCAAGCATTCTGACTGCGGTCCCGATCTTCTGCCTGCACAAAACCAGAGCGCATCGCGGCGCCCGTCGGATCGAGGAGACTGCGTCAGCGCACCTCTACGAGGAGTCTGATCCCGGTCCTCTCCTGCCCGTCGAGTGTCAAGTCGACGAAGGACGGAATGCATATCAGGTCAAGGCCGGCGGGCGCGACGTAACCGCGCGATATAGCGATCGCCTTGATGGCCTGGTTGACGGCGCCGGCCCCGATGGCATGAACCTCGACACGCTGCTGACTCCGGATGACTCCTGCGATGGCGCCGGCCACCGAGACCGGCTTGGAGGCGGAAGCAACTTTGAGCACCTCACAGGGCGGCCTACCCTCACCCGTCATTCTTAGAAAACCTTCGTCAATTTGCGTTCTCGGTCGATGCGCTGGATCGGGCTGACCGTGAGACGCTGGAGTCGGGCCAAGGGGCGCCAGTCTAGGCCAGTGTGCCCTGCGGAGCTCGGAAGTCTCCTGAGGCGGTTGCTTTTCGGCGCGGTTCGGCGTGGAACGTGAACACATCCCCGGGGCTGACGTCGACCACTACCAAGTCCCCGTGCGAGATTCGGCCGCGGAGCAGCTCCTCGGAGAGTTGGTCCTCGATCCGGCTCGTGATCACCCGACGCAGCGGACGGGCACCGTAGATCCGATCGTAGCCCTCCTTGGCGAGAAGGTCCTTGGCTGCGTCTGTGACCTCGATGGTCATCTGTAGCTCAATCAGACGCTTGCCCAGCCGCTGCAGCTGAAGATCGACGATCTGCCGGATCTGGTGGGTGGTCAGGCTCTTGAAGACGACCAGGGCGTCCACTCGGTTCAGGAACTCGGGGCGGAACATCCGCTTCAGCTCCTCGTCGATCTTTTCCTTCGTGTTCTTGTGCCGCCGCTCGACCTCATCCGACTCGTCCACCACCGCGGGCTGGAAACCAAGCGAGGTCCCGGCCTGGTTGACATCGCGGATGCCAAGGTTCGAGGTCATGATGATCACCGTGTTCGCGAAGTTGACGGCCTTGCCCTTCGCGTCGCTGAGCCGGCCATCCTCGAGGATCTGCAGCAGCATGTTGAACACCTCGGGATGCGCCTTCTCGATCTCGTCGAAGAGGATCACCGAGTAGGGACGTCTCCGCACCGCTTCCGTTAGCTGGCCGCCTTCGTCGTAGCCGACGTAGCCCGGAGGCGAACCGACCAGGCGTGCCGTCGTATGGCGCTCCATGAATTCGGACATGTCGAGCTTGATAAGAGAGTCCTCGGAGTCGAACAGGTACTCGGCCAGCGCGCGAGCCAGCTCCGTCTTTCCGATTCCAGTCGGGCCGAGGAAGATGAACGAGCCGATCGGCCGGCGTGGGTCCTTGAGTCCCGCCCGCGCGCGGCGGACCGCCTGCGACACGGTGATGATGGCCTCGTCCTGGCCGACCAGCCGCTTGTGCAGCTCTTCTTCCATGCGCAGCAAGCGCGACGTCTCTTCCTCGACCAGGCGCGAGACGGGGACCCCGGTCCAAGCGGCCACGATCTGCGCGATGTCCTCCTCGCCCACCTCGGGGACGGTCTCGCCCAGCTTGTCACGCCAGGCGGACTCTTTCTTCGCGTAGTCGTCCTTGAGCTTGTTCGCACTGTCACCTACCGCGGCCGCGGTCTCATAGTCCAAATGCGTGTTCGCTTCCTCCTTCTCGGCTTGCAGCTTGTTGATCTCCTTCTGGAGCTCCTTGAGCTCGTCGGGGGTCGTGGTCAGCTTCATGCGCACGCGGGCCGACCCCTCATCGATGAGATCGATCGCCTTGTCGGGGAGGGCGCGGTCGCTGACGTAGCGGTCGCTCATAACGGCCGCCGCCCGGACGGCGGCGTCGGTGATGGTGACCCGGTGGTGCTTCTCGTAAAGCGACTTGACGCCCTGCAGGATGTCGATCGTCTCCAGCATGGTGGGCTGGTCGACGAAGACAGGCTGGAAGCGGCGCTCGAGGGCGGCGTCCTTCTCGATGTACTTGCGGTACTCGTTGAGCGTGCTCGCCCCGATGCATTGGATCTCGCCGCGCGCGAGAGCCGGCTTCAGGATGCTGGCGGCGTCGATAGCGCCTTCGGCGGCGCCGGCGCCGACTAGGGTATGGAGCTCGTCGATGAAGAGCACCACCTCGCGGGTGGAGCGAATCTCATCGAGGATCTTCTTCAGCCGCTCCTCGAACTCGCCCCGGTACTTTGTTCCGGCGACCAATGGGCCCATGTCGAGCGTAAGCACGCGCTTGTTCATGAGCGACTCGGGGACGTCACCAAGCGTGATCAGTTGAGCCAGGCCCTCGGCGATTGCAGTCTTGCCGACGCCTGCCTCGCCGACCAGGGCTGGGTTGTTCTTGGTCCTGCGGCTGAGGATTTGGATCACGCGCTCGATCTCGGTCTCGCGCCCTATAACAGGGTCGAGCTGATTCCGCCGCGCGAGCTCGGTCAGGTCGCGCCCGAACTGGTCCAAGAGCGGGGTCTTGGACGGCTTCTTGGGCGGCGGCTCGATATTTTCCACGGTGGAGTCGCGCAGTAAGCGCTCGATCTCGGCCTGCACCTTGTCCAGAGTGGCGCCGCGATCTTCAAGCACATGGGCGGCGATGCCTTCCCCTTCCCTGAGGAGCCCAAGAAGCAGATGCTCGGTACCGACGTAGTTGTGACCCATCCGGCGCGCTTCCTCGAAGGCGATCTCGAGGACCTTCTTGACGCGCGAGGTTGGGATGATCTGCTGGACGATGATCCGCTCGTTGCGGCCGACAATGGACTCAATCGCCTGGCGGACCTTTCCGATCTCGACGCCAAGGTTGTGAAGGACCTTGCTGGCCAGGCCCTCATCCTCGCGGAGCAGAGCCAGAAGCAGGTGCTCGGTACCGATATAGCTGTGATGTGACTTTTCGGCTTCTTCTTGGGCGAGCGACAGAGCCTTCTTGGCTAGCTCGGTGAACCTCTCGAACGGGTACACGTCCTTTAATCCTTGGGTCCGGGGCTAGGGCCACCACCTCCTCGTCTTCTTAAGAGTCGTTGCGGTCCGCCTGTACGGGCTTATACCCATTATCCACCGACCTCTCGTCGCCGGCCGTAGTGCGGAACAGCGCTTCGAGGCCACGCGTAAATGCCCCGGGGCGCCCAGCTACTCCAGGTAGTCCCGCAGCTTCTCGGAGCGCGAGGGATGGCGGAGCTTGCGCAGGGCCTTGACCTCGATCTGGCGGATGCGCTCGCG
>WNFD01006177.1_pt1 | contig 11990 bp, 15 predicted proteins | sample 5400491 | NCBI WGS metagenome assembly WNFD01 (sample SAMN13153343, study PRJNA577476) | soil metagenome | isolation source: 120 cm saprolite under Douglas fir tree site 2 hole 2 replicate 2 | place: USA:California | collected 2015-04-18 | reverse complement strand
TGGCGGGTGTAGGAGGGATGTGGGCATATATATAAAGGGGTTTAAGAAGGTGCTCGATAGATTCGAGCAAGTCAACAAGTGTATTGTAACTGGTATCTACCCCCTTTGCCGCCTGATACACTTGAATGTGAGAAGGATAGGCACGTACGAACTAAAAAAAGGTACGTACGATAAGTAGGACGGCGATGCCAGTTTGTATTGCTTTCGCAGGCGGGAATGACTGTAAAAGATGCATAAGAGGTGGAATACCCCCATGAGCGGCTTGGGACGTACGAAGGTTGTAGCATCACCAAGGGCCGCAGTGCTAGCAAGGCTAGATAGAAGTGATACGGTATTCTTGACGGACTTCATGATACTATCGCTTCCTGAGAAATCACCGAATTGTCGTACTTGGTTCTGAAGAAGAGCAATAATGGGTTCGACAGAGTGGCAATTGTGGAGTTTCTCGGCGATCGGGTGGTTTGCCAAAGTTATGTTGGTCAGTTTTTCATATTCCTGCAGGGCAACATCGAAAGTCCTCTGAAAACGAGACGGTTGTGATTGGTGACCCATATCTCAAGTCGAGAGGAGGTGTTGCGTTGGAAAGAAAGGTGAGTCGTCCCGCTATGAGAGAATGATGATATATGTATTGCTGGAGAAGATGTGGGCGCGATCATGATGGCGACGTATCATAGTAACTGATGGAAATCTGCGTTACCCGTCCTCTTCTGTTCATTTGTATTTCCCTCCCTGACAATTTCCTTTTTCGTACCGTACGTGCTGGTCTACTGTATCGTTCCCGCACGGGCAACAACCGGACGTATCAAAGCGTTTACGGTTCCTCCAATAAACGGAATCACGATTCACGAACCTGGTTGACGACCAGGACGGTCTCACCGGCGATGCTAACAGTGCCTCACACAGCAGTTCCATCAGCCGTATCATGGTTCATGATCGTGTCTTCAGAAATAACTTTAAACAGCGTCTCTAATCTGGAACGAGCTCGGCGGGAATCTTCTTTTCTGAGTGCAGATAATATCGCCATGAAAGGAGCGAGGGCCAGTAATCACGGCACTGCTTTTGTCTTTGGCAGAGTTCTTGAGGTGGCGATCGGAAGGTTACAAACATGATCAGCATGGTGCTGGCATCGAAGAAGATGCGCAGGGAAATGAGGGAGTTGGGACGCGCGTGGAGCATTGAAAGGTGGGCGTCGCGTTGGCCACGAAACGGAACGAATCGTCGCAGCGCCCGAGATGCGGCCGGGCAACTTCCCATTTCCCTCGACGGCCCCGGCTCCGGGCCGGGTCCCAACGCGCGCATCCGAGTCGGTCGTCGCGCCCCGCCTCCTCGCCCATTGCGAGCCTCGTGATGATGTGTTTCGAGCTAACTTTCATATCCGTTGTATGGCTAATCTTACTGCTACATTCTCTACTCACTGTTGAAGTCTCAAGCTCAAGTCCTGAACGCTCTTCTCAGATTCTTGGCTTCTACGTCACAGTTTGTCGCTGCGTCGTGCCCTCCCTTGGGCTCGACACTAGCCTCTCATCCGATCCCATCCTTCTTCATCTCAATTCTCTCGAACTAACTCGCGAGGCCTAGCCGCGCTACAGCATGGGAACAATGAGAGAGAAGAAAAGGCATAGCTATATGCCGCAGAGGTGCCCAATATAACGAGCACGTCCGTGGTTGCGGTCTTTCCACTGAGGCTTGAAATCTTTGGATGGGTTGCGATAAAATTTGGGGCCAATCCAGAACCGTGCCGGTGTAGTGAAGATGGAGACGAACAGGTAGCAGAAGGGGAAACTTGATATAACGGCGAAGGGATTATCTTTGGTACGTAAACGAGAACGCAGATCGGTATTGTCCTGTTCGTCTGATAGCATGGCCTCGAAACTAACTGAACTTCTTCGATGCGCTCTACCATTTCACATCGACCAATCAGTCACGCGGTCGAAGGAGTCATATCGGTTGATTTCATAGCAAAGGACAAAGCGACGCTGTTTATACGGGCATCTTGCCAAGTTCTGTCTGTACAAGTGGATGTTCATAACGAGTCGGTCATGCTTTAAATGCGCAACATGATTTCGCTGAACGAGTCGAGAGAATGAGCGTTGCATCAAGGTCGATGTCTGAGATTCCTTTGGTGGACTGCCTAGGTTTAAACTCGAACACGGCGCGTTCCGCCAGGACAGCAACAGAGTGAATCCAGGGCTCACATCTGAACATACTTTCGAAGGACTATAGTATGAGTGCAAGGGGGCTTATGCGAGAGGCAGTGTAAGAGAGCTCACCTCCGGCAGTCCGGCCAAGTATCGCAGGTCGCGCCTTCGTTCAGGGGAGCTACCCGGAGAATTATTTTTGACGGGTAGAAGTACTACTGTGGTACTCTCCTCACGCTCCAGAATCCAGATCTATAATATCGATGTTAGCTCTAACATTATCCCTTCCTCCCACTGCCACTATGTCGAAGCGTAGCGATGAAATGGCTGACTTGGAGATGCTCAGGCTAGTTACGTATTGTTCTGTAGTGGGCCTTGTGGCATTAGTGATTGCACAGAGGAAAGATGGGACTGGGGATGATACAGTCACTGGCAGGCCTACTATCCGAGTCGAAACTCACCCGGCCTTACTGAGCTACAGCTACAGCGATGCATAGTCGGGAGCTCCGGCCACCGGCCAGCCCGGACTCCGGGGCGGCCGTTCCATTCCGCGCGTGGCTAGGTGGTGATTGGCCAGCCGGTGACTGCCGCACTTACTACGAGCATGAGTGCGCCGGCTTAGTCAGCGTAAGGCGCAAGCCAGGCCGGCGTCTTGCATGATTGACCCGGACTGCCGGGACACCTTGATGCATCTCTATGCTTTATCTGGTCTTGAATTTTTTCATTCAGGTTTGTTCTTTGTTTAATACATATCTAAATACCAATCGTCATATCTATGTACTCCGTTAAGTCTACTAGTGCCAGTGCATGAAGTGTAAGTAGATTTCAACCAAAAAACCCAAAAACACTGGCAAAATATAATAAACAAACCGGCTGCCTTGCGTTGGCTGGGCTGTTGTCGTGTCTGTACAATGTTCGACGAGGATGCGTATGACCTCCACATTTCCCACTTCCGTCGCCACAACCAATGGTGTTCTTCCATCGTCTGCCTGCGCTGTCGGGTCCGCACCATGCTCAATGAGGAAACGTGCAACTTCTACGTTTCCACAAGACGATGCGACGTGTAATGGAGTCCACCCGTTGTCGGCCGCGGCCGTCGGGTCCGCACCATGCTCGATCAGGATGCGTAGGATTTCTATATTTCCCTGTTCCACTGCCGCATGCAACGGAGTCCACCCGCTGCCCTTGGCCCGGGCCGCCGGATGAGCGTCGTGCTCGACGGGGATGCGAGCGACTTCCATATTTCCTTCTTCCGCAGAGACATGCAGTGGAGTCCGCCTGTCGCTGTCCTGAACTGTTGGGTGCGCGCCGAGCTCGAGGAGGAAACGTGCGACTTCTATATGACACTTTCTTGACGCTACGTCCAATGGAGTCAACCCATAGTTGTCCCGTACTGTTGCGTCCGCACCACACTCGATGAAGAAGCGTGTGACTTCCACACTCCCACAAGACGACGCATCATGTAACGGAGTCCGCCCGTTGTTGTCTTGGGCTGTCAAGTCCGCACCATGCTTGACGAGGATGCGTGCGATTTCTATATTTGCGTAAGATGACGCCACATGCAACGGACTCCGCCCATCGCTTGCCTGTGCTGTCGCGTCAGCGCCGTGCTCGACGAGGATACGTACAATTTCTATATATCCATAAGACGACGCCAGATGCAACGGTGTCCCCCCGTCAGAGCCACAGGCACTCGCGTCCGCGCCGTGTTCGATGAAGAAGCGCGTGAGTTCCGCATGTCCATACAAAGACGCCACATGTAGTGGAGTCCCCCCGTCATTGGCCCGGGCTGTCACGTCCGCGCCGTGCTCAACGAGGAAGCGTACGACTTCTATATATCCACCAACCGAAGCCACAGACAATGGAGTATTTCCATAGACGTCCGAGGTTCCCACGTCCGCGCCATACTCGACAAGGAAATGGGCGATATCTAAATGTCCATCCTTCGATGCCATGAGCAATGGAGTATTTCCGTAGTTGTCCGGGGTTCTCATGTCCACGCCGTGCTCGACGAGGAAGCGTGTGATTTCCACTTGTCCCTTCGTCGATGCCACATGCAATGGAGTCCAGCCATCGTTGCCCCTGGCTACCGTGTCCGCTCCCTGTTCGATGAGGACGCGTGCGACTGCCACTTGTCCATAAGCCGAGGCAACATGCAATGGTGTCCATTCCTCATCGAATCCCCGAGAATCCACGTCTTGTGAGTGCTCGATGGCCAGGGATTTTGCAATCCCGTGTAAGCCACAGGCAGCAGCAAACTGCAACGGCGTTCCTCCAGGTGGCGGCGGCCTTTCAGCTCGTTCAGAATCCATCATCGGATCTCGAGGGTCGCATATCCACACCCATACCGCGAGATGTGGTTTCGTTGGGTCAAACAACTCCTTCATCGCATCTTGGGTGTATTCTGATACGTTGTCGAACCGGACATGGTCGACCCACTGCGACGCAGCATATTCAACGAGAGGATAATTTTGCAGGTCGTCTCTGGTGATCGTCGTATCCAGGTGTAATAGAATGCCGAGACATGCTTGAGCCATGAGAGTGTGGGCAGGTGTCGTGGAAATGTGATAACGACGCAAAATCTCGTCATCATCTTCTTCGGCAAGCCGGGTAGAAGTCAAGAATTCTTTCACAGAGAAGTGAGAGAATTGTATGACCGGCGAGCCATCGACGTCGACCAAGGCAAGTAATGTTGAACATGTAGATAGCACGGCATCCATAGGGTCTTCGACGCGCCATCCCTCGTGGAACTTTGCGATCGGTCCCGACTTGAAATCGAATGCGAGGAACTCTGCCAGTTCATCGACGCGGAGTGGGCGGGAAGCGACGGCAACACATTGAAACAATCTGTGCGCAAGTTCCCAGTCTGCTTCGTTGATTTCTCGCAACGTCCGTTCGTATGTTTCATCGAGTGTCTCCGGCAATTTGGACAGCGCACGACGGATACGTCCCGGGTGGCACCCTCGAAGATAGACCAATTGGCAATACGCCCATCGGAACCTAGATTACAGGTATGAGCGAGGGTCATCAAGAATTTAAGTATGGATATCTTACATCCCGCCAGCATTTTTTATCAGCACATTAATCACCCGTTGCTTGTCCTCCGCTTTCCACCTTCGGTTTCTCGATTCCTTGTTGACTACAAACTTGATGTACCTCTCGATGTCCTCCATGTGTCCGATCTCGTCGTGTAAGGAGACAGAACGAAAAGCTGAGGGTTCGAGAAGTGTCTTGATATCTGTTTCCGGTCGGCTAGTGACACATATCCGTAGATTCGGCAGTTGTAAGTCGACAAGTTCCTCCACAAGCTTCAGGACACTCTCGCGGGGGGATGGCAGAGAAGATGTATTCGGACATTCGTCCAACGCATCCACAATCAGGTAAACAGGCGCTTGTCCCGGAAGTTTCACTATCTCCGTTAAGCATCGAAGAAGTGAACTGTCGCTCGGATTCTGTGAACCATTGGCGTGCTCCCAATAAAACTTGACAAGAATATCATAGTAGGCGTCGAATTGATGACAGAGTTGGACCAGCAAAGATGAAAGCAGCCCACGGCGGTCTGTCTTTCGATCGTCCCTAAAATCATGATAGAAGAATCCGAGTGATGCGAGGCCAGATTTTCGCATAGTCTCGATCTCCTCGATGATTGTGGAACTGGCCAACAACGTCAGTTCTCATGGCGAAATATCGAGAATGGTAACGCACCAAAACACACTCTTTCCTGCGCCGGCTGCGAGAGATATTATCCATCAGTTTCCGCAAAAGCGTAACCCCTGGGTAGCAACTGACGTTTCCCATGGATCCATAGAAACGTGCTCGGTCTAGACGATTTCCATTCTGAGAAAGTTTCTCCTTGAACGAACCATGTCGCAGACGCCTCGTGGCGGGATTCGCAGGCGGTGTGATGATTTCTCCATGGATCAGGAGGAGAGAGCCATCTTCGGATAGCTTTCTGCAACTGGTCGCCTGCCACACAATCTCAGTATTTCCGGACAGCTATAGCAACGTTAAAATATAACAGACGTCTCGACTTGTTCATTTCGCTTGCCATTTGATGTAGGATTTCTAACCCTCAATCAGACACTGAACTGTCTTTCTGTCGCTAACGAAACGTACCGAGGGCTTCACGGACACCATTACTGGATGACCTACCATCTAAAACGAAGGATGCTCAAAAGCCGGCAGGAGGCTTATAGTAGAGTCGGTTTACTCACTCATATCCTGGACAAGTCCGTAGACAACCTTGAGAATCTCCGCAGCGGTGGTCCGAGCCTCGTTGTGGGAGAGTCGTTCTAACCTTTGTAGGACCGCCTCAACATCCTTTTCTCCAAACCTTTTCGTTACAAGTGTCTCTGCGTTGTACTCAGTAAGGTAACATGTCAGGGAGAACGGACTTACTTGGTCGTCCCTGCTTGAGCTCTTTGGTCCTCTGCGCGAGAGTGAAGAGTAGCTCAACCATTATCTTGACTACTATTTCGTCCATGTCGGGTGTAGGAAGGACCTGGGTATATATATCGAGGTGTTTGAGAAGGTGTTCGATCGTTTCGAACAAGTCGACGACTTCGTCATAATTGGTATTCACCCCCTTTGCCACCTGAGAGGCATACATGTGAAGATAATACGCACGTAGGAATTAAAGAAGGGAACATACGACAAGTAGGATGGCGAGGCCAATTTGTATCACCTTCGGAGGTGGGAATGACTGATAGAACAAGAATCAGACGTAGAACACCCCCATCTGCGCCTCTAGACATACCAAGTACACAGCATCGCTGAGGCCTGCAGTGGCAGCAAGCATGCATAGAACTGAAACGGTATTCGTGATTGATTTCATGATTCTATCGCTTCCTCGAAAATGACCGAATTCTCGTGCTTGGTTCTGAATAAATTTGGTAGTGGCCTCGACGGAGTGGCAATACCGCAGTTGCTCAGCGATTGGGTGGTTATCCAACGTTATTTTGGTCGTTTTTTCGTAATCCTGGAGAGCAGACCCAAAAAGCCTAGGAAGACGGGAGGATCGTGCTTGGCGACTCATGGTACTCATAGCTTAAGGGGTAGAAGAGGGGTGACCTCGGAAAGGGGAGTGGTCGCGCTTTAAGGGAATGGCAAGCAGTGTTTGAGTTATTGCTAAAGGGACGAATTCAAGTCGCCGCACCGCCTGGTGCATACAGACAAACCCCTTCTTTGGATGGGCGCGGGTGTGGGTTACTGTATGACCCCATGAGGAGGTCAGAGCCATCAGACAAGCCCCTAAGAATTTCCAAAAGGGGGAATGGGCTCGTACGTAATATTGGCTGATCTGATCGGAAAAATGGAAACGGCTGCTTACTCGACGAGTTCACTTTCACTTTCCCTCGATATTTTGTGCTGGGGTTTGTGAACATTTGAACCGTACTAGAAACGGACTGTAAAGTGGGCGCACCCGCTACGATCGTGTTGTTTGGAATACAGACTTCGGAGCGCGCACCTCGCCGCTCCGGGACTTATCTTATCCGATGCGACTCTCCTAGCAACACGGGCCCGCGCCACGCCGACTTGCCCGAAGCCCCCATCTGTTCGGCGCCACACAATCGTACCCTGTTTCATCGGTTACCCTACCTGACATGGTCCGCCACCTTATGCCGATTCGTTACTACTACACCTCCTTGCTGTCCTTGTATTTCTTTCATCCTAATTCCACTGTTCCAAACAGACACAGCTCCACCCCATTCCTGTCCCCTGTCCCCTCGCAGTCCAGCAACCATTCACCGTTTCGATCTCACCGCAGTCTTCGTCGTTCCTCGCACGCACGCCGGGCAATGTGTTGAGACGGGCAGTAGCGAACTCGGAATGCCCGGTGCGCTTGGACCGGTTGGAATGGAGTGTCAGCAGTGTGTCATCGCAACAAGGAAATTAGTTAAGCAAATTAGGAAACATTATTCCTCCTTCACGCATCTCCGTCACGGTACACTCTTTGTTGCTTTATTCCAGGAAGTGGATAAAAGACATAAATCGTTATTTTAGTTACTGGACAAGTGTATTCATTTGATGTATCTAAACCGACGTTTTATACTCTTATTTTCGTCCAGATAACACTCTTCTGAACGCTCGATATTAGTCATCCGAGTTATGCTGCGCTTCAACCAAGGGTTCAACTTGAAGCTTCAACACTGCATTCACTCTCACGCCCATCCCAATATACCTTGCTAGCATGTACTACTCCTGTAAGGTGACCCTCAGAGCTACGTACTGATCAATACTGGAACTGTCTTTCCCTCGACGCCGTCGTCACCACCTCGCCCACTGCCATTGCTTCCGAGTCCGTTCCTGGCTCACCCTCATCGCCTCCCGTTCCACACTGCCTCTCATTGAACCTCAACACAGCCACTCCTTCCCTTCTGTCCTGGTTTGTAACAGGAGGTAACTAGCTAGCCAGCCATCTACAGATAGAATTCCAGTCTTGTTTGCGTCCCGTCCGTCACCGCCGATTCCTTTCCCTTCTCTCCTCCCCTTTCCTCTCCCTCTTTGTCCATAATGCTTGCCCCTTGGCGGACACCATCGCAGCCACTAACTACACACTCCTTGCTGTCAAACAGATTAGATATTAGAAAGGCATCCTGGTACATTAGAGTCGCTGTGCCTGTATACAGCCTCCCACGAGGCCTCATCGAAGGCCAGCTCCTGTCGCGGACACTCTCCTCCAAGACCCAGCGTTTGGTCATCTTTCCGTCTTCTTCTACTTTGTCTTTTCGATTCGACGACAAACCGAACAACTCTGCTGTCGCGCGTCTTGAGTCTTCCGGTCGATACCTCACCTCTCTGCTCTCGGGGTTCTCTCGCACCTTCTTCCTCAACCCGCCTTGGTCGTCCTTGCCTTGGTGTTCATTCTCTCTTCCCTCCACACACTCCTCTTTCTTTCTCGAACTTACCTACAGGACTCGGACACTTGTTACGCTACAGCGGATTCCTTGAAATCGAGATTACTTTGTTACAAGGCATGGCGCGTACGCCCATAAATCGTTTATTGAATGTGGCGTAATTGTGGCACGCACGCAATCTTTGTTTGGCGGTAAGCAAAAGTGCATCCAGTGACAAGAGGAAATCTATTCAATGTATATGCCATGATAGTAACAACCTCGTGACAAAAAAAAACCTACATCAGCGATCTGACAGCGGTGTGCTTTGCGCCTACATACTCGTGCGTGGCCCCGAGGCAGGCGATGGCCAAAGTACATCCGCGCGCACAGCGCGTCCCGCCCATCGGTCCACAATGACCGGCGCCGGTGGAGGCATCGTGGGCCGCTCCGATCGCTTAGGCAGGAGGGAGCTCGTGGCGACGCTGACGACATTGAAAGCCACCATGGTGCCTGCTATCATCCTGTGGAGAGAGAGGAAGAGCCCCAATCATGGATGGCGAACGGGATCTCAAGCACGTAAGTGCACGTCCATACGAAGTTACGCCGGTCCTGCGGAAGATTGCACGGGAGAGGTCCCAGCCTCCAGCGCCGCAGCGACACCGAGCAGGTCCGATGTGCCCGAGGAGGGCAAGATGGCGATGTCGCCAACAAGGACACGTGGCGGCCGCTGGTCGCGAGCTCCGGGCTGGCCGTTCCGTTCCGCACGTGACTTGGAGGGTCACCTGACATGGGCGACCCCCTTTACCTTCCTGATGGTTGGCATTCATCAACCATCGGACTGGCTGGGTGATGCTCGAAGTGCCTCGCATAACAGTATCATCAATCGTGAACTTGTCTCCGGAACCTACTTGGACGGTGCCCTCAATCTGGAGGAGCTCGGTGGAAATCTTCTTCTTTGCCTGAGTGGTTGGCATCAGAGTAAGTTATCGCCAAGAAGAACGAGGACCATCAGGTTGGTATTCGCGGTGCTGCTTCTGTCCATTGCAGAGTTCCCGAGGTGATGACCGAGGGATTCCAGCATGGTGCTGACATCGAAGATGAGCGAAGGGGGGAAGTCGGGATCCGGATTGAATATGGTCACAATGAGAGCGATAACGGAATAAAAATACGCGGCAGGGGAAACTAACATGGCAAGTCCATGGTTGCGGTCTTGCGCTGGAAGGTTTATACGTTGCTGTGAAACTCTAGGCAAATCCAGAAAGGTGCGGGAGTGGAAATGATGGGAGATGAGCGGGTAGCACAGGAGAATACCTGGGATAATGTCGAAAGGGATTATGGTGAGCTATCGTGCTAATGATGAAGACGACAACCCAGTGGAATCGATGCCGCCATTCCTTGGTACGCGTGACGAAACGCAGCTGGGTAGTGTCCTGGTGGTCGGACAGCATAGTATCGAAGCCAAGTACTTCAACACGTTCTACTCCTTCACATGGACCAATCATGCCGTCGTCGAAGGTGATTTTGGCCGTTCCTGTGGCAAGGGACAGAGCCACGCTGAGCGTGCTGGCATCTTGCCGAGATCAGTGTGTACAGTGGATGTTCACGACAGGTAGGTCACGAGAATGAGCGTTGCGTCAAATGCCATGTCTGAGATTTCCAGGATGGCCAGGGTCCACGGTAATGCACCGACACTAGAAAAATGAATTGTATGAACTCACGTTGATGACCTTTGGATCTCACTGCTGAGGATAAAACTCGACCAACACGCGTACGGCGAATTTTATAGAGTGGACCTCCGGCTGAGGTGTGAGTATATCCTCGATGGATGGGACAAGGGAAGGATAATGTGGGCGCGGGAAAGCTCACTTCGTGCCCGCCTGACTTGCTTTACGGTAATACGGTGGGGAAATTTGGTCTCTCCACTCACTCTCACCGAGGTTGTTCGCTCTTAGTCAGCAATTGGGCCCAAACTAACCGGACCGTGGTAGCGGAACAATCGTTTTTGTTCATACCTTCTCTATGCCTATCAAAATTCCAATCGTCGTTACATCTGCGTACTATGTGCTTAATGAGGTCTACATAAAATATAAGTAGATTTCAAGAAAAAAACAAAAAACAAAAAAATAATAAATAAAGCGGCTGCTGTGCGTTGGCCGGGCTGTTGTCGTGTCTGTGCCGAGGACGCGTACGACTTCTACATTTCCCTCTTCCGTCGCCAGGTCCAATGGAGTACGCCCGTCGTTGGCACGGGCTGTTGGGTCCGCACCGTGATCGATGAGTAAACGTGCGACTTCCATACTTCCACAAGACGACGCCACATGTAACGGAGTCCACCCGTTGTCGGCCCGGGCTGTCGTGTCCGCACCACGCTCAACGAGGGTGCGTACGAGTTCCACATTTCCCTCTTCCGCCGCCAAATGCAACGGAGTCCACCCGCTGTTGGCACCGTCTACTGTGTCAGTGGCGTCTTCGACGGGGATTTCCATATTTCCCTCTTCTGCCGATACAGGCAATCGAGTTCTCCCATCGTCGGCCTGGGCTGTCCGAGTCGTGTCGGCACCGTGCGCGACGAGGAAACGTGCAATTTCTATATGTCCCTTCGTTGACGCCACCTCCCATGGAGTCCACCCATAGTTGTCCTGGGCCTTCGCGTCCGCACCGTGCTCGACAAGGAAACGTGCGACTTCAACAGCCCCACAAGATGACGCACAATGCAGCGGAGTCCACCCGTCGTTGTCCTGGGCTGTCACGTCCGCACCGTGCTCGACAAGTATGCGTGTGAGTTCCACATTTCCATATGATGACGCCACGTGCAATGGACTCTGCCCATCGTTTGCCTGGGCAGTCGGGTCGGCGCGATGCTCGACGAGGATGCGCGCAACTTCCATATATCCATAAGACGACGCCAGATGCAACGGTGTCCGCCCGTCGCAGGTACGGGCGGTCGCGTTCACGCCGTGTTCGGCGAGGAAGCGCGCGACTTCCACATGTCCAAAAGTCGACGCGTCATGTAACG
>WNFD01006175.1_pt1 | contig 11992 bp, 13 predicted proteins | sample 5400491 | NCBI WGS metagenome assembly WNFD01 (sample SAMN13153343, study PRJNA577476) | soil metagenome | isolation source: 120 cm saprolite under Douglas fir tree site 2 hole 2 replicate 2 | place: USA:California | collected 2015-04-18 | reverse complement strand
GCAGCCAAAAATGACTCAAATATTGTGTGAACGGAGGGGGGTGTGAGGTACGCGGGTGATTTTGGCGCCAATTCCAGTCTGCATCGGCAACCCACCGTGGGTTCGAATCCCCCCTTCCGCTTCCATAGTAATGTGGGAAAAGGAGTGATTTGCATAATCATTTCGCATAACAAATGCACTGAAATTCGCTATTGTCCGCTGACGTGCAGAGACGTGTCGGGCCGCAAGCCGATCGGTAGCTCTGCATTCCCTCGCGCGCGCGCGTGGAAAGCCACACGCTTCCACTTCCCGTAAATGTTCGCTTGAACATATAACGGGCTTTGCCGTAAATTGGCGGCATGGCATTTTGCAGCTGGGAGCCAGCTCAGGCTCGGCTTCGAGGACAATTGCAGCCGTCAATTTTGGACATTGGACGTGCCGAAATGACTCAAATATTCCGCGAATCTAAAGCTCTCGCTTAAACGGCGAGTTTCGAGAAGGTTTCGAATGCGCAAAAGCGCTTCTGTTTGACTGACTGGCTTAACCAAAAAATCAGTGGCTCCGGCCTCCAGCGCACGAGCCTTGGCCTCTTCACTGACATCAGCGGTTAATACCACGATTGGCAGAAAAGTCTCAGAAGCATCAGAACGAAGCGCCTCCAGGAGCGAGAATCCATCCACGTCCGGCATTATGATATCGAGCGAAATCAGATCGGGATCAAAGTTGGTGCACGTGTCGAGCGCGTTCCGAGAATCCGTAATCCCCAGGACCCGGCAGTACCCGTTTCTTTGCAAAAGTTGTTCCAATAGCGTGACAGTCATCCGATCGTCATCGACGACCAGAATCTTCATTTTATGAAGCAGCGGCTCTGAGATCATGGCCGCCGATCAAGGCAGCACATCTCGTTCCGGCGACATCCGGAATCGCTCAATCTTTGATTTTTCTACGCCAACGCTTCGATCCGATTGAGCAAATCCTTCTTGCTCGTCATGCCGGTGATTTGATCGCGTAGCTGGCCATTCTTGAAAAACAACAGCGAAGGAATGGCGCGGATATTGTATTTAAACGAAAGGCTTTGGTTATGGTCCACGTTTACTTTCGCGACCTTGACCGCGTCAGCTTTCTCACGTGCGATCTCGTCGAGCAACGGCGCGATCAACTTGCATGGACCGCACCACTCGGCCCAGAAGTCTACCAGCACCGGTTTGTCGCTATTGATTTCGCGATCAAAGTTTGATTCGTCCAAATTGATCGTCCCTGAGTTTTCCATGGCTTAGGAAAGATAATTCCAAATCTGAAGAATCAAAATCGCAGCTGAACCTGCCAGCAATGCCCAGCAGAGCGGCATCGGTATGGCATTGATCCGCGGCCGCGGTTCGGGTGCAACTGTCACCCTGGTGGCAGGCATTTCCACCGACGGCAGATCGATCAGTGGCTGCGTTTTTTTCATTTCTACGGCCGGCTTCGTTCGTGGGTCGGGCAGGACCGCAATGCGCGCCGTTTCCTTTTTTGGAGCCGGCGTTGTCATTGGAGCCGGCATCACAGCGGCAGCGGCTCGTGCAGGTGAGACGAGAGCAACTGGCGCCGATGGAGGTGGATTCGCTGGCGATCGTGTAGGCAGATGAATTTGCACCGTTTCGCGCGATTCCGCCGGTGGGCCTGGCTGGGGCGAAACAGTGATCCGCACTGTCTCTTTTTTTGGTTCGTCTGAATCGGCCATGCGGGGTCGGGCGTTGCAAATAATATGTTGCGCGAGACGGCGGATTTTGTCACTGCTGAAGTTTTTCCGGCGCGACAAAAAGCTGCGGCCGATTGAGTTATGCCAACAAATCGTAACCGCGCGCGCCCGTGATTCGCCTGGTGACGAATTCACCAACGGGCGCCGGTTTCGTCAAAATAACGCGTGCGTCCACGTCGGGCGCGTCCGCTTCGGTCCGCGCGATCAGAGCCTGATCCACTAACAGCTTCAATTCGCAACCAATCTTTTGGTGCGCCATCTCGTGTGCGATCTTTTGTTGGATCGACATCGCGGCGCGGTAACGCGCGTTCTTGATTTTCGCCGGAACCTGCCCAGGCATCTTCGCGGCGCGCGAGCCATCTTCGCGCGAATATTTGAAAATCCCCAGGCGTTCAAATCGGACCCGACCGATAAATTCGAGCAATGACTCGAACTCTTCGTCAGTCTCGCCGGGAAAACCAACGATGAACGTTGTTCGCAGAGCTAAACCGGGAATTCCGGCGCGCAATCGGTCGATCAAATTCTCAATGTGCTCTCGCGAAGTTTCCCGGCGCATCCGCTGCAACATCGATTCATGAATGTGCTGAAGTGGGACGTCGATGTAACGAGCGACTTTGCTGCACTCGGCGATCGTTTCGATCAACTCGTCGCTCCAATGCGCGGGGTGCGTGTAAAGCAATCGCAGCCAGAATTCACCGTCGATTTCCTGGATCTCGCGCAAGAGAGCAACCAGCGTTTGGCCGCGCGCGGAATCGACCGGTTGGCGCGGTCCGGCTTTTTCGCTCCACAAATCCATTCCGTAGTAAGTCGTGTCCTGACTGATCAAATTAATCTCACGCACGCCTTCCGCGACGAGGCCGCGAATTTCCGTCAGCACGGACTCCATTGTCCGGCTGCGATGTTTGCCTCGCATTTGGGGAATGACGCAAAAACTGCAGGGATGATTGCAACCCTCGGCGATTTTTACGTAGGCGGAATGCGCCGGTGTCAGGCGAAATCGCGGCGTATCGTAATCGGGAATGTAAGTTGGTCGCGTGTCCGCGAACGCAAGATCGACATCTTCATTCGCGATAACTCGCTCGACAATCGCGCCAAGCTCTTTCACTTCATCGAGGCCGACGAATGCATCGATTTCAGGCATTTCTTCGCGCAACTCGCGCGCGAAGCGTTGCGACATGCAGCCGCTCACAATCAATTTCTGGCTGGGACGTCTATTTAAGCCGCGCGCCTGATGCGCAGTCAGGATCGCGTCGATTGATTCTTCCTTTGCCGAGTCGATGAACGCACAGGTGTTAACTACGAGCACGTCGGCGTCGTCAGCCGACGAGGTGATTTCCATCCCTCGCGTCAGAACGCTTCCGAGCATGATCTCGGCATCCACCAAATTTTTGGCGCAGCCGAGACTGATCATGCCGACTTTTATGCTCATCGTTCAGGATGAAACGGAATCGCCGATTTACTCGATGGTGACGTCGTCGTCACCGCCGGCGACTGGCTTGCCGTTTTTCTTGATTTGGACTGCGTCCCGATCCAAAACGCGGACCGCGATTTTTTGGCCGCGAAATTCCACTGTCCCGTCGGATGGCGAAATCCATCTTTCAAACGCGGGCTGAAGCAACTCGTTGTCCACCACGACTTTGATATAAGTTTTCTTGAGTGGCTTGATTGCTACCTGATTCGGTCCCTCGGCTGTTGTAGGTTTCGGAGTTGTCTGAACTGTTTGGGTTGCGCCCGCCTTCGCGAGATCTTCAGGGCCCACCGGTTCGGCGCGGCGGACTTCAGGTTCTTTGTTTGGCGCCGTGCTTGCTTTGGCCGCCGCGTTCGCATTCGCGAAAGCCGGCACAAACGCTTCCGGTAGCGCAATCGATGGCGCTACAGTTGCAACTGGCGGCGCAGCTTTCTTCGGTTGTGCTTCGGCCACCGCGGCCGGAGGCGGGGAAGGCGCGCGCGATGGAGCCGGAGCGACAGGTGCGACCGACGCTTGCGTAGCTGCAGCCTGCGGCGCTGGCGATTGCGCGGTGGCCGGTTGCTGAACACCGACCATTTGGTGCGGAGCAATTCGCTGAATGTTCATGATCAATCGCATGAGAATGAACCCGACAACGATCACGCCGACTGCGATGAGGATCGGAAATGGCGAACGGCGATCTCCACTCGTTCGTTGGCGGCGAACAACCGGCGCGCGCGTCGTGCGAACGCGCCGTCGTTTCGGGGCCGGCTGGTTCTGCAGGTACGAATAACCATCCGCTGTTACTTCCCGCGACGTTTCGAACACATCGAGATACGGCGTAACATCGACATCGAGAAATTTTCCGTAGATCAACAGGAAGCCTTTGGCGTAAGCCAGGCTGGGAAATTGGGAAAAATCGTCAGCTTCGATCTCAGCCAGACGTGACGGACGGATTTTTGTCAGGCGCGCGGCTTCATCGAGCGTGAGGCCACGGGCCAGTCGCGCATCTTGAAATTTCTTGCCCAGACCTTCAATTGTCATGACGGATTCGACGGCTAAACGGCGGCATCGAGATCGACCAGGATCTCGCGGGGTTTGGCGCCTTCGCCGGGCCCCAAAATACCGCGCTGCTCCAGAATATCAACGATGCGCGCGGCGCGGGTGTAGCCTAAGCGCAGCCGCCGCTGCAGCAGCGAAGTGGAAGCCCGTTTTTCCTGGCGAATGATCTCCAAACATTTCTCAACTAGCTCTTCGTCTTCGTCCGTCACTTCTTCGGTCGAACTGGCTGCAGCTTCGAGTTTCTCATGCATCGCCGGATCGAATGCCGGTCGGCCTTGCGCCGAAACAAACTCAACCAGACGCCGAATCTCTTCATCAGTCACCAAAACACCCTGGGCGCGGATCAATCGTGACGCGCTCGGCGGGAGATAAAGCATGTCGCCCTGGCCTAACAAACGATCGGCGCCGTTTTCATCCAAAATCACGCGACTGTCGATCTTGCTCGCTACTTGAAACGCGATCCGGCTCGGAATGTTCGCTTTGATCACACCGGTGATCACGTCCGCGCGCGGCGTTTGCGTCGCGACAATCAGGTGGATTCCGGCTGCGCGCGCCATTTGGGTGATCCGCGCAATGGCGCTCTCCACATCCGCGGGCGCGGTTTGCATCAAATCCGCCAGCTCATCGATGACAACCACGACGTAGGGAATCTTCTCCGGAATCGGAATCTCGTGTTCGCGCGGCACTTTAATTTCGCCGGACCTTTCCGAGTCCGCAGCATTTGTTGTAAGATCGACATCCGACTTTTTCTTCGGCCGCGCGTTGAAGCTGATGATGTTGCGCACGCCGACACGTGCAAAAATCTTGTAGCGCCGCTCCATCTCATCGATCAGCCAGCGCAGCGCGAGCAGCACTTTTTTCGGATCGGTCACCACCGGGAAAGCGAGATGCGGCAGCGCGTTGTAATGCTGGAGCTCGACCACTTTGGGGTCGATCATGATGAAGCGCAGCTCTTCCGGGGTGAAGCGGAAAAGCATGCTGGCGATGAGCGCATTGATGCAGACGCTTTTGCCAGCACCAGTCGTGCCCGCGACGAGCAAATGCGGCATTTGCGCGAGGTCGGTGATGATGGCTTTACCGTAAACGTCTTTGCCGAGCGCGAGCGGAATGCGCGCGCGTGTTTTCGCTTCTTCCCAATCCGTCGATTCCAGCAATTCGCGTAATGTCACAGTGACTTTGCGCGTGTTGGCCAGCTCGATGCCGACTGTGTCTTTTCCGGGGATCGGCGCGAGAATATTGATCCGCTCCGCGCGCGTGGCCCGCGCCAGATCGCGCTCGAGACTCACGATCTTGTCCACCCGCACACCTTTGGCCGGATAAACTTCGTAGCGCGTAATGGTTGGTCCTTTCGTGATGTCGCCGGGCGCAACTGCGATCCCGAACTGGGCCAGTGTGTCGATCAGCGTTTGCTGAACACGCTGCAATTCACTCGGGTCAGCGCCGCCGCGGCCTTCCGGATCGTGCTCGGCGAGCAGGTCCAACCCTGGTAACGCATAAGTCTTCGGGTCCCACGCACGACCTGTTAGGCCCGACGCGGCAGACGTCGATCTTGATGAAGAGCCGCGCAATTCGGCGAGTGACGGTTTCTTCCGCCCCGCGATCGACTCCTCTGGAAGCGCGGTCGCGTCGACGACTTTTGGCGCCGGACGGTCGGCCAGCTCTTCTGGTGAAATGAAAGCCGACGACGGTTCCGGCACAGGTGCGCCTTTCTTTTTAAGTTGCTTCTCGATCGAGCGCCGTTGTTTTGCCAATTCGCGCCGGCTGATTTCAAGCCGACCTTTGATGTCGGCTTTGCGCAGTTGTCGATGCAAACGCCAATCGCGCCATCTCGCGAACGCGGCGCGCGTGCCGGACACAGTTCGCTGGACGAGATGGATCGGCCGGAATCCGGTCATCAGGATCAGACTGGCAACATAAATTCCGCTGAGGAGAATGATCGACCCGATCTTGCCCATCGACGTGAGGAGCAACGTTTTGCCGAAAACGTAGCCTACCCATCCGCCGGGGCCCTGAATGTTAAATGCCAACCGCCAGCCTCGGAGGTGGCTCGTTTGCAATTGCAGCAAACATGCGCCCGATGCGATGAAGAGAATGATCCATGGCAGCCGCACGATGAGTCGCAAGTTCGCGTGGAATAATTTTCCTGCACCGAAGAAGAGAAGAACTCCCGCGAGGAAATACGAGGCCGCGCCAAGCGTCAGATAACAAAAGCCGGCGAAGATTGCGCCGAACGGGCCGACGAAATTTTGCGCCGGCCGATTCGGTGGCGACAAGTAACTCCACGGCACCCAGGAAGGCAGGTCTTTCGGATTGTAGGAAATCAATGCGAGGAAGAGCAACGTCCCGACGCCGAGTAGAATAATGGCGACGACTTCGTTCCAGGCGTTGTTCTTTGTGCTGCGGGACACCGGCAATCGATCATACTAATGCTGCAAGCGCGGCGTTTATCAACAGATCGATCTGATTCTTCGTTTTAATCTTGCTTGCGAGATTCAGGCTAAAACTGAGAGGAAGAGGAACCACGCCTGTCGCTGTGAGAAGCTACAACCTTTCATCTTGCGCAGCACGCGCATGCCCGATTACTGTCCGACCGCGCTATGCACTTTGGTGTTCGCCAAACCGCCGCCGCGATTTCCGCCAGCGCGCTGATTTTTTGCTGTTCGTGCGAAAAACATCATCTCGGCGAGGATCCGGAAGTGCAAAAGGAACATGTCGATACTCCGGCACGGGCCGAAGAAAATTTCACTGCGACCAAGGAAGCGTCGAAATCTCCGACAGCGGATGCGTCACCAACGCCGGCTGAGTTTTTCCCCGAGAGCACGCCGCCTTAAGGAGATTCGTCATGGCTAAAGACCAATACCTCACGTCGCCGCCGAAGATCAGCACGATGCCACCCGGCGTTCCCTACATCATTGGGAACGAAGCTGCGGAGCGCTTTTCCTATTACGGAATGAACTCCGTCCTGACCATCTTCATGACCAAGTACCTGTTGGACAGGATGGGCCATTTGAGCGTGATGCAGCCGGCCAACGCCGAAGCATGGTACCACACCTTTGTTTCGATGCTGTACTTTCTGCCGATCTTTGGCGCAATTCTGGCCGACGCCGTCTTCGGGAAGTTCCGGGTTGTCTTGTGGTTATCGATCGTTTACTGCGGCGGTCACTTCACCCTGGCGTTGATGGGATCGCCGGTGGCCCACACCATCGAGCCGCGGTATTTGCTCGCCGTAGGTCTGCTCATGATCGCAATGGGCGCAGGGGGAATAAAACCATGTGTTTCGACCAACGTCGGCGACCAGTTCGGCGAGACAAACAAGCATTTGCTAACGCGCGTATTCAACTGGTTTTATTTCTCAATCAACGCGGGCTCAGCCCTTTCGACGCTTCTGATTCCGTGGTTGCTCGAACCCTACAAAGCTGCTTCGGACGGCTTCATCGCCAAACTTTCACCGTCGATCGTGACTTTTCTTGAAAGTCCGCGACTTCACAGCCCGGACATCGCCTTCGGTTTGCCCGGCATCTTCATGGTGATTGCGACGATCTTCTTCTGGGCGGGCCGCAAGAAATTCGTGCACATTCCGCCTGTCGGGCTGCGAACGTATGCGCGCGAAATTTTCAACAAAGAGACCGGCAAAATCCTGCTCAATATTCTAATTCCGGTCCCTTTCGTGGCGATTTTCTGGGCGTTGTGGCAACAAAATTTCTCCTCGTGGATTGTTCAGGCGGAATCGATGGATCGACACCTTTTTGGCATCGAGTGGCTGTCGTCCCAGATCCAGACGGTCAACCCGATTTTCATTTTGATTATGCTGCCGCTCTTTTCTTACTGGCTGTATCCGGCGGTGGAGAAAGTTGTGCGCTTAACCCCGTTGCGAAAAATTGGCGCCGGCTTGTTTGTTACGGCAGCATCATTTTTCTTGGTCGCCATGATTCAAACGCGCATCGACGGCGGCGCGCGGCCGAGCATCATCTGGCAGATTTGGGCGTTCGTGATCTTGACGGCCGGCGAAACCTTGGTTTCGCCGACCCACCTTGAGTTTTCTTATACCCAAGGGCCGGTCAAACTTAAATCCCTTGTCATGTGCACGTATTTGCTCGCCGTCTCACTGGGCAACCAATTCACCGCTGCGGTCAATTTCTTCATCCAAAATCCTGACGGCTCCGTGAAGTTGCAAGGAACCAGTTACTTCATGTTTTTCGTTTGGGTGATGTTGGGAACGGCAGTTTTATTCGCGATCATCACTCCGTTTTACAAAGGCCGAACTTATTTACAGGATCAAACCGAAGTGGCTGGTGACGCCGAACCTGCCCTCGGGTTTGCAGTTCAGCCAGAGGCTTAGACTCAGAACATGAAGAAAATTATTTTCCTTGTAGGACTCTGTCTTTCGCTGTCGTTCAAGGCAGAGGCGAACCCGAAGGATGACGAATTCGAAAAGATCGCGAAGGATTACGTCGAAAATTTCCTCGCCTCTCATCCGGAAAATGCGACCGAGCTGGGCGATCACCGATTCGACAGCGTTCTAAGCGATTACTCGGCCCAGACTCGCGGCCGCATGTTGGCAAACGCGAAGCAAGTTCGCGAGGCGCTCAAGAAGTTCGACGATTACAAACAGTTGACCGGCGCCAATCAGGTGGACGTGCGCATTCTGCGCGACAATATCGACAGCGAAATTTTCCGATTGGAAGAATTGCGGGAAGCGGAATGGAACCCGCTCGTTTACAATCAAAGTCTCGCCAACAGTCTTTATGTGCTGGTCGCGCGCGATTTCGATTCTGCCGAAAAGCGCATTCCGAATCTACGCCAGCGGATGGATGGCATTCCAATCGTGATCAAGCAAGCGGAAGCGAATCTCCAGCGTCCTCCCCGAGTTCACACGGAAACGGCGATCGAACAGATCCAGGGCGCAATCAATCTGGTGCGCAACGGTCTCGACCCGCTGCTCAACCAGGCGCCGCAACTGAAAAAAGATCTCGCCCCAATCCAGGAAAAGACCGCCAAAGCGCTCGAAGATTACAAAAAATGGTTGCAAGGCGATCTGCTTAAACGCGCGGACGGCGATTTCCGTCTCGGCGCGGAGAAATTTCGGAAGAAGCTGCACTTCGCTCTCGCGTCCGATTTGTCGATGGAGGAGATCAAGCAACGCGCGAACGCTGATTTGGAGCAGACCCAAGCTGCGATTTATGAGACGGCTCTTCCACTTCATAAAAAATATTTTCCGAAGGCGGATGAAAAAACGTTGGCCGATAAAAAACAGGTCACGGCTACCGTCCTGAAAAAGCTCGCCGAGCAGCACCCGGACGACAACACGATCGTCGGCTACGCTCAGAAAATTGTTGGTGAGGCGACCGATTTCGTAAAATCACGCAACCTCGTGGCAGTGCCGAACACACCGCTCGATGTCATCGTGATGCCGGAGTTCAAGCGCGGCCAGTCGATTGCCTATTGCGATTCATCCGGGCCGCTCGAGAAAAACGGCAAGACGTTTTTCGCCGTTGCGCCCACGCCTAATGATTGGCAAAAGCTACGCAAAGATTCGTTCTTCCGCGAATACAACAACTTCATGGTGCGCGATCTCACCGTCCACGAAGCGATGCCGGGACATTATTTACAGTTGTCCCACTCAAATGAGTTTCACGCGCCGACGCTCGTGCGCGCAATTTTCCAGAGCGGCACATTTATCGAGGGCTGGGCAGTTTATTGCGAGCAAATGATGGCTGAGCAGGGTTACGGCGGACCGGAAGTAAAAATGCAGCAGTTGAAAATGCGCTTGCGCGCAATCGCCAATGCCATTCTCGATCAAAGCATTCACACCGGGAACATGAGCGAACAGGAGGCGATGAATTTGATGATGAAAGAAACCTTTCAGGAGGAAGGCGAAGCGGTTGCAAAATGGAAACGCGCGCGACTGAGCTCGGCGCAACTCTCTACCTACTTCGTCGGCATCAGCGAACATCTCGATCTTCGCGCCGCCGCGCAGAAAAAATGGGCCAAAGATTTCGTTCTCGGGAAATACAACGACCAGGTAATTTCCTACGGCAGTCCGCCCGTGAAATACGTGCGCGAGCTGATGGGACTGTAGCCAGGCCCTGGTGGGCCGTCGAAATCAACGTGCCGCAGGCACGTGGCTACATTAAGATCGACATCATGCCCAAACTGGCCACCTGGTTGCGCGAGAAAGACGAAAAATGGTTTCAACTATTTTTCGCAAAACATCCCGAGATCGAGATCTGCGACGCACGCAAAGGTGAGGTCGCGATTGCGAATGTCGATGGTTTGCTTCTGACGGGCGGTTCAGATATCGCGCCGGAATTTTTGCGGCAACCAATCCCTGATCTTTCAGTCCTCGAGAAGGATGTCGATGCCGTGCGCGATCGCTGGGAATTTGCGACTGTTGGTCCGGCACTTTCGCGCGGTTTGCCGATTCTCGCTATCTGCAAAGGTCTTCAACTGCTCAACGTCGCGCTCGGCGGCACTCTGAAGCTCGACATTCCCGGTCACAAACTTCCCGAACAAAAGGACAACGACATCCAGCCGCTGCGTTCCGACGCAAAGGCAACGCACCAGTTTGAAAATGTGAATAGCTCGCATCATCAAGCGCTCGATTTGTTAGGCGAGGGGCTCGTTGTCGAAGCTTGGTGCCCGTCCGATGACATTATCGAACAAGTCCGCCTGCGGAATCAGCCGTTCGTGCTTGGGGTTCAATATCATCCTGAGCGCGGCAAGATTTACGATTCGCTCTTCGAAGATTTTTTCTCGCGTCTGAAGAACAATCGTTAAATCATTGAACCGCTAAATCGTTAACTGTTTCCCGTGTCGGCGCCGCAAAACACCATCGCAATCGTTTACGATTACGATCAAACACTCAGTCCGAGTTACATGCAGGACGAAGTCGTGTTTCCGGCGTTTGGAATTGACGGCGCGAAATTTTGGGCGCGCTGCAGAGAACTCGTCCGCGATCACGGCTACGACAACGAGCTGGCTTACATGAAAGTCTTGCTCGACACGCTCGGGATGGATCGGCCGAAGAATTCGGAATTAAAAAAACTCGGCGCGAAATTGAATTTTTACAAAGGCTTGCCCGAAATGTTCGAGCAATTCCGCAACGGTCTCTTGAGCGCGGAGCATCATGCGCACGGAGTTACGGTCGAACATTACATCATCTCTTCCGGCTTGAAGGTGTTGCTCGACGGCAGCCGGCTCCAACCGTACGTTCGTGCGATTTTCGGATGTGAATTTGACGAAGACGATGACGGCCGAATCACGTTTCCACGTCGCGTCATCAGTCACACCCAGAAGACACAGTTTCTTTTTCGCATTAACAAGGGCCTTCTCGACATGTCGCAGGATGTGAACGATCACATGGAGCCTGACATTCGGCCGATCCCATTTCCAAACATGATCTACGTCGGCGATGGGCCGACTGATGTTCCGTGTTTCACTGTCATGAAGAAGAACGGCGGACAAGCGATCGCGGTTTACAATCCCGACGATCCGCAGCGCGCCGGATTTCGAAAATGTTACCAGCTCTCAACCCACGCCGACCGGGTCAAACACATCGCGCCGTCCGACTACCGTCCAAACACGCACCTACGGCTGTTGCTCGAGCAAATGGTCGAGGAAATTGCCGGCCGCATTGTCGAGCAACGCAAGTCGGCTGTCGAAACCGGCACCGTCCGCGCGCCGAAGCATTGATTGATCGCCCGCTAAACACGCAAAAAGCGAAGGGCAGAAATATTTTGGCGTTATTTGGCGTATTTGGCGGTTCG
>WNFD01006174.1_pt1 | contig 11993 bp, 9 predicted proteins | sample 5400491 | NCBI WGS metagenome assembly WNFD01 (sample SAMN13153343, study PRJNA577476) | soil metagenome | isolation source: 120 cm saprolite under Douglas fir tree site 2 hole 2 replicate 2 | place: USA:California | collected 2015-04-18 | reverse complement strand
TCGAGGGACAGACCGGACTCAATGTCGCGGTGGGCGTTGCCAGCCTCGAGTTGCGCCCTGCCGGCCCCGTGCGGCACCTCGGGCGAAGAGCGGCTCCGCATTACCATCATCGCAAGCACGCCCACGGATAGATAGGATTGCGGCGCGGCTGGCCCTTCGCTTTTGGCCCGGGCTTCGCCCGAAACGGGTCGCCCGTCATGCTGCGGGTTCGGCCCGGTGCGCAAGCCGAGCAGCTTCACGGCGTTTTCCTTGAGGATGAGCGCGAAAAGCTCGATATCAAACCGGAGGGGAGGCCGCGCCTGAAAGAGGAAGATGCCTGCGAGCAGGGAGGGTAGGAACCGGGTTCTCATCGCCGGCGGCGGCATCGGGGGACTGGCCGCCGCGCTGGGGCTCGCGCGAAAGGGCTGTTCCGTCCTCGTCCTCGAAAAGGCTGCGGCGTTGGGCGAGATCGGCGCCGGCATCCAGCTCGGTCCGAACGCGTTCCACGCCTTCGACTATCTCGGCGTCGGCGAAGCCGCGCGGGCGATGGCGGTTTATATCGACGCGTTGCGCCTGATGGACGCGCTGACCGCCGAGCAGATCATGCATATCGATCTCGGCGAGCCGTTCCGCGCCCGCTTCAAGAACCCCTACGCGGTCGTGCATCGCGGCGACCTGCACAGCGTGTTCGTGCGCGCGTGCCGGGCCCATGACAAGATCGAGCTCGAAGTCGACGGCGAGGTCGTCGGCTATCAGCAGGACGGCAAGCAGGTGACGGTCAGGCTCGCCTCGGGCGAGACGCATACAGGGACCGGCCTGATCGGCGCCGACGGGTTGTGGTCGAATGTGCGCAAGCAAGTGGTGGCCGACGGCCCGCCGCGCGTCGCCGGTCACACCACCTATCGTTCCGTCATCCCGACCGAGCGGATGCCGCAGGACCTGCGCTGGAACGCGGCGACGCTGTGGGCCGGCCCGAAATGCCATCTGGTGCATTACCCGCTCTCGGGCTGGAAGGTTTTCAACCTGGTCATCACCTGCCACAACGACGCGCGCGAACCGGCCGCCGGCGTGCCGGTGCCGGAGCCCGAGGTGATGCAGGGCTTCGCGCACGTGCACGAGAAGGCGCGCAAGATCATTCAAACCGGCAAGGACTGGAAATATTGGGTGCTGTGCGACCGCGACCCGATCGACAGGTGGGTGGACGGCCGCGTCGCGCTGCTCGGCGATGCCGCGCATCCGATGCTGCAATACATGGCGCAGGGCGCCTGCATGGCGCTGGAGGACGCGGTCTGTCTCGCGCACATGGTCGCGGCCTTTCCGGACGATTTCGAGCGGGCGCTCGAGGCATATCGCGCGCGCCGGGTGCTGCGCACCACGCGCGTGCAACTGCAGTCGCGCGCCATGGGCGAGCACGTCTACCACCCCGACGGCGCCCACGCGCAGCTGCGAAACGCGATCCTGCGCGCCAAGACCCAGCAGGATTGGTACGACACGCTGGAATGGCTCTACGGCGGCAACGGACTCGGCGAAGACAATTTCGGGCCGTAGTCGACGTCATCCGGCGCCGTCAATGCGAATGGATCAACCGGATCTCGTATTACGAGTTCGCCGGCTAGCTCATGTTCCGGTGAAATGGAGTCGTGACACGTACGGTTTGCGCGAGCTGCATACTCGTTTCCCCTCTCCCCTTGTGGGAGAGGGTGGCTCGTTGCGAGCGTGAGCGAGCAACGAGCCGGGTGAAGGGTAGAACCTATTGGGCGCGCTGCTACCCCTCACTCGGCTCGGCGGCTTGCCATAGCCGACGCTTCGCGTCAGCGTTCTATTCAACGGCGGCCGTGGGCCGCCTATGCTCGCCACCCTCTCCCACAAGGGGAGAGGGAAGAGGAGTATGCCTCACGTCACCTCAACTCCATCGGAGTAGGCGCTAGCTCAGCCACAGCCCGCCCGTGACGTTGATCGACTGGCCGGTCATATAGGTCGCCTCGTCGGAGGCCAGAAACGCGGCGATGCGCGCCACGTCATCCGGCTTGCCGAGACGTCCGAGCGGAATGGCCGAGACGCGCTCCTCGGCGCTCGGCACCCCATGGCTTTGAGCTCGGCCTCGGCGCGATCGCGCATGCCGGTCTCCACGATCACGCCGGGACAGATGGCATTGACGTTGATGTGCCCGGACGCGAGCCCGAGCGCTCGCCCCTGCCGGGCCAGCCCGAATTGGAGGACGAGCTCGCGGCGCTGGTCGATGGTTACGTCAGCCGGCTGCAGACCGCGGCCGGGTAAATGCAGCGATGCAGCGGGGATCTCGCGGGAAGCACCCGACTTGGGGGCCCGACTCTGACCGCCGTCGGCGCTTGCGAATGACCGCTAATGCGAGTGAACGAGACTCGGGACGCGTGAGCCACTAGGGCCGTTGCTGACCCTGAACCGACATAAGCGGGATTATTCCGCCGCGGTGCACAGGCGCGCTCGTCCTGCGATGATGTGCTAGATTGTAGGCCTCGTCCGAGGCACCTCATGCGACGCCGCGAGTTCATCACCCTTCTTGGCAGTGCGGCAACGTGGCCGCTCGCGGCGCGCGCGCAACAGCCGCCGATACCGGTAATCGGTTATTTGGCTGTTGGATCGGCGCGATCTAATGCCTTGCGGTTGGCTGGACTTCGGCAGGGGCTGAACGAAACTGGCTACGTTGAAGGCCAAAATTTACGGATCGAATACCGCTGGGTGGGAGATCAATTCGAGCGGCTTCCCGCGTTCGCGACGGAGCTGGTCCTACAAAAGGTAGCCGTGCTCGTCACACCCGGTCTTGCTGCAACCCTCGCAGCAAAGGCTGCGACCACGACCACCCCAATTCTGTTTGGCGTCGGCGCTGATCCAGTCCAGCTCGGGCTCGTTGGTAGTCTCAATCGACCCGGCGGCAACCTGACCGGCTTTAATCAGCTCAGTGCAGAGCTAGGACCGAAAGCGGTGGCGCTGTTCTCTGAGTTGGTGCCACGGGTGCACGCGATCGGGCTGCTTGTGAACCCAAACAATCCGACTTTCAGCAACCTGGCGATACAAGAAATTTCAGCAGCGGCCGCTGCTATAGGAAAAGAGGTCGAGGTCGTAAAAGCTACGACAGATCGAGAAATCGATGCCGCTTTTGAGAGTCTAGGCCAAGCACGAGTCGGTGCGTTGCTCGTCGCGAATGATGTTTTCTTTAATAGCCAAATCGAGCAAATCGTTGCGCTTGCGATACTCCACTCGGTTCCAGTGATGTACTCATCTCGTGAATTCGTAGCCGCCGGGGGGCTGATAAGCTATGGAGGTAGCTTGGTAGACTCATACCGACACATCGGGCTTTACGCGGGTCGTATACTTAATGGCGAGAAGGCAGCCAACTTGCCAGTCGTGCAATCTACAAAGATTGCGCTCGTCATCAATCTTCAGACTGCGAAAAAAATTGGCTTAGAAATTCCGGCTAAATTACTCGCCATCGCCGACGAGGTAATCGAATAAACGATGCGTTTGCTGCACCGCATTAGTCCGTTTGTGGCAGATCTGCGACATGTCGTGACAGGTAGGGAATGCCCGCTTTCAGTCTCGGAGCGGCTGCGCGGGGGCGGCGATCGGTCACGAGCTGCGAGTTCGCCGGCTAGCTCAGCCACAGCCCGCCCGTGACGTTGATCGACTGGCCGGTCATATAGGCCGCCTCGTCGGAGGCGAGGAACGCGGCGATGCGCGCCACGTCGTCCGGCTTGCCGAGCCGCCCGAGCGGAATAGCCGAGACGCGCTCCGCGGCGCTCGGCAGCCCCATGGCTTTGAGCTCGGCCTCGGCGCGATCGCGCATGCCGGTCTCCACGATCACGCCGGGGCAGATGGCATTGACGTTGATGTGCTCGGCCGCGAGCTCGAGCGCCAACGTCTGGGTCAGGGCGATGACGGCGAATTTCGAAGCGCAATAGGCGCCGTAATACGGCTTTCCGGTCTTGCCGAGCCAGGACGCGATGTTGATGATCCGCCCGCGCCCGTGCTTGCGCAAATGCGGGATCGCGGCCCGGCAGGCGTGAAAGACGCCGTCGACGTTGATGCGGAACGTGTCGTCCCAGTCCTGCTTGCTCATCTCGGCCAATTTGGCGATGCGCAGGATCCCGGCACAGTTTACCAAAATATCGAGCTTGCCGAGCGTTTGGACGAGCGCGTCGACGGCGCGCTGCGTGGCCGCGATGTCGGTCACGTCGGCGGCCGCGACCGCGCCGGCGCGTTTGAACTCACGGACGCGATCGGCCGTGGCCTCGGCCGCGCGGCCATCGACGTCGATCACGCCGATGTCGCAGCCCTCCTGTGCCAAGCGCAGCGCAATGCCGCGGCCGATTCCCGAACCGGCGCCGGTCACGACCGCGGTCCTGCCTTCGAGTGCGTACATGCTGGCGATCCTGCTGCTCGTTGGGAGAACCCGCTCGAATCCTTGCCGCTCAGCGAAGGGCTTCGCCGCTGTCCCGATCGAAGAAATGCAAGCCGCGCGGGGCGAGCGACATGCGCACCGGCGCGTGGGGATGAAGCTCGATCTCCGGGTCGATGCGCGACGCGATCAGCGTGCGCCCGGCAACGCGCACGCCGAGCAGGAGCTCGGCGCCGAGCTGCTCGGTGACTTCGACGACCGCATCGAAGGAGGTGCCGTGCTCCGGCTTCGGCTCGCCGAGCAAGGTGTGCTCCGGACGCACGCCGAGCAGCATCGCGCGATCGCCGGAAAGATTGCGCAGGCCCGCGCGCTCGTTGGGCACGCGGATGCGAAAGCCCGGCGCGACCGCATAAAGCTCGCCGCCGGCGTCCTCGAGCCTCACGTCGAGGAAATTCATGGCCGGCGCGCCGATGAAGCCCGCCACGAACCGGTTCTTCGGCCGGTTGTAGATCTCGAGCGGCGTGCCGACCTGCTGGATGCGCCCGTCCCGCATCACGGCGACGCGGTCGCCGAGCGTCATCGCCTCGACCTGGTCGTGGGTCACGTACATCGAGGTGACGGCGATGCGCTCGCGCAGGCGCTTGAGCTCGATGCGCATGTGGGCCCTGAGCTCGGCATCGAGGTTGGAAAGCGGCTCGTCGAACAGAAAAACCTGCGGATGGCGCACGATGCAGCGCCCCAGCGCCACGCGCTGCTGCTGCCCGCCGGACAGCTCCCGCGGCTTGCGCTTGAGCAGATTGCCGATGCCGAGAATCTCGGCGGCGCGGGCGATCTCCTGGCGGATCGTTTCCTCGCCGGTGCGCCGGTTGCGCAGGCCGAACGCGAGATTGTCGTAGACCGTCATGTGCTGATAGAGCGCGTAGTTCTGGAACACCATGGCGATGTCGCGGTCCTTCGGCGGCAGCCGGTTCACCACGCGCTGGCCGATACGGATGGTGCCCGACGTGACCTCCTCGAGGCCGGCGACGAGCCGCAGCGTCGTCGACTTGCCGCAACCCGAGGGACCGACCAGCACCACGAATTCCTCGTCCTCGATCTCGAGATCGAGGTCGATCACGGCCGGAACCGCCCCGTAGGACTTGCCGATCTGCTCCAATGCAACTTTCGCCATGGCGACGGTTCCGCCCAAAATTCCGGTGTCCCGGCTCACCGGCCGGTCAGATGCGCAGCCCGCGAATGACGTATCGCTGCGCGAACAAGGTCACCAGCACCGCCGGCCCCATCGCCAGCACCGCCATCGCGCTCATGAGATTCCATTGCGTGCCGAGCTCGGTCACGAATTGCGCCATGGTCACGGTGATCATCGCGGTGTTGTGCCCGGTGAGGATGAGCGCGAACAGGAACTCGTTCCAGGTGTAGAGCCAGGACAGGATCGCGAGCGCGGTGATCGCCGGCACCGCCGAAGGCAGCGCCACCCGCAGGAACGCCCCCCAGCGGGTGCAGCCGTCGATCAGCGCCGCATATTCCATCGACGGATCGATGCCGTCGAAAAACCCCTTCATGATCCAGGAGAAGAAGCAGATATGCACCGCGATATGCGGCAGCAGGATGCCGACATAGGTGTCGTAGATGCCGAGGTAATAATCGACCAGATAGAGCGGCAGCACCCAGGAAATGTAGGGCACGGTCCGGAACAAATAGATGGTCCCGAACCAGCCGCGCGGAATGGGACCTCGGAAGCGCGACAGCATGTAGCCGCTGGTGATGGTCACCCCGAGCGAGAACAAGGTGGCGAGCGTCGCCAGGATGAAGCTGTTGACGAACGCGTGCACCACGGCGGGCCTGGCGAACACCTCGAGATAGTTCTGCACGGTGAAGGCGGTGCCGCGATAGATGTAATAGACCGCCCAGCCGGGCCGCAGCGACGTGACCACCATGATGACGACGGGGCCGAGAAACAGCAGGAGGATGGCGGCGAAGATCAGCACCAGGAGCGCCATGCGGCCGCCGGGCGCGAGCGCATCCATCATGCGGCGCCCCGGGCGTGGCTCGATCGCTGCGCTTGCGGGGGTCATCGCGAGATGTTCGTCAGCCGGTCGATCGTCCGGTACATGAGCCAGGCGACGACGAGGATGATCACGGCGCCGATGATCGCGGCGGCGGAACCGCGGCCGAAATCGAGATTCAGGAAGGTCTCGACATAGGCATAGATGCTGAACACCTCGGTCGAGCGGGCGGGACCGCCGCCGGTGATCACCCAGACCTGATCGAAGGTGCGGAACGCGTCGATCGAGCGGATCAGCACGCATACGCCGATCACCGGGCGCAGCATCGGCAAGGTGACGTGCGTGAAGGTGCGCCAGCGCCCGGCCGCGTCGATCTGCGCCGCCTCGAACGGCTCGCGCGGCAGGCTTTTCAGCGCCGCCAGCAGGATCAGCGCGAACCACGGCGTCCAGATCCACGCGTCGGTGAAGATGACGATGAGAAAGCTCGGCCAGCGCTCGGCGAGCCACGACATCTGGCCGAATCCCACCTGGCGCAGGAACGCGGCGACGACCCCGAACTGATCGTTGAAGGTCCAGCGCATCGAGGTCGCGGCGATCACCGGAGCGATCATCTGCGGCAGCAGGATCACCGTCTGGACCAGGCGGTGCCCGGGAAAGCTCCAGTTGAGCAGATGCGCCAGCGCCATCCCGAGCACGAGCGAGATCGCCACGGTCGCGAACATCAGCAGGAAGGTGTTGGGCAGCACCACCCACAGGAAGATCGGATCGCTCAGGATCGAGGCGTAGTGCTGAAAGCCGATCCAGGTTTCCTTGGGATTGTAGAGCTGCCAGTCGCGGAAGCTGGCGTTGGCGCCGATCACGATCGGCACCACCTGGAACAGCACGAGCACCGCCGCCGCGGGGGCGATCAGGAGCAGCATGAAGCGCTCCTTCTCGCCGAGCGCGATCAGGCGGCGCCGGGCGGCGCCGCCTGCCGTGGACGCGACATCGAGCTCCCGCGCGGGACTTACCATCCGGCTATTGCGCGGCAGCCACGTCGTGGAGCGTCTTCACCCCGTCTTTCAGCACCTGGGGAATCGCCTCCCGCGGTCCGGTCAGCGCCTTGATGGCCACGTCGGAATAGGCCTTGTGGAGCTGCGGCCAATTGGTGAAATAGTACGCCGAGTGGACGTGCTCGCCTTCGAACACCGCCTTCTGCAGGTTGCGGAACACTTGATCTTTCTGCTGCAGCACCTCGAACGCCTTGACGCTCGGCGGCGGCCCGCCGGTCGCGTCCCACATGCCGAGCTGGCCGTCGGTGTCGGTCAGCATCGCGCCCAGCAATTGCTTGGCGAGCTTCTGATGCTCGGGCGAGACCGCCTTGGGAATGGCCCAGCCCCAGATATCGTCCCATGAGATCGGCTGCTGGCGGCGCGGGCCGTACGGGAATTTCGCCATCCCGACCTTGCCGGCGACGAGCGATTTGTTCTTGTCGTTGAACTCGCCATAGAACGTCGAGTCGGCCACCGTGAAGGCGGCGTCGCCCGCCTCGAAGATGGCGTTGGCCTCATTGCGGCCGTAGGTCGTCATCGCCTCGGGGCTGATCTTGTTCTTGTGCAGGGCGTCCCACCAATATTCGACGATCTCCTGATGGCAGGGCTGATCGATGATCGGCGTCCAGTTATCTGCCGCCCATTCCTTGACCGTGCGCGCGTAGATCGGCTTGAGGATGTCGCATTGATTATTCCACATCGACCACCACAGGCTGAACCAGGTGTTGTTCATCGACATGCCGCCGACGTAGCCCCATTTGACCTTGCCGGCCTTCTGCAATTTTTCGCTGACCTGAACCAGCTCATCGAGGGTCTTCGGCACCTCATTCTCCGGAACCAGATCGGTCCGGTAGAAAAAAGTTCCCACGGTATGCACCATCGGCACGACGGTCAGCTTGTGGTCGTCGTTCCAGAACGCGTCGAGCGGCGGCTTGGGGAAATCGGCGACGCCCGGGACGTCGTCGGTGGTGACGAGATATTGCTTCCAGAGCTGGCCCCAGTCGTCGTTGTGCCAGACGATGTCGCACTGCGGGCTGTTGGTGGTGAGGATCTGGGTGATCTTCGGCACGAAAATGGCATAGGCGATCGTCGTCGACGTCACGTTGACGTCGAATTTCTTGGCCCATTTCTCCAGGATCTTGATGCTGGCCTCCATGATCGGATGCCCGCCGTGACAGACGTTGAGCGTCTCCGCCGCGTTTGCCCGCGTTGCGAACGCGCCGAAAGCCAGCGTCGCGGCCCATGCGCCGACGAGGGCATAGCCGCCGATCCGTCGTCCTGTGGTCATTGCGTTCCTCCCGTTGATGGCCCTTGGCGCCGCAGACGGGCGCAGGATCGAGCATAGCGCGGGCTGCCGTCGTATACAATAAAGTTTTTAATATTGTATACAATCTGCCTTTCGGCTAAGCCATTTGCTGGAACCGCATGCCGCAACCCCTGAGATTCCAGGCAGCCACGACCGAAGATCGAGATTTCCCGATGACCGTCAGCCGAACCGCCGGACCAAAGCGCGTGCGACGACTTGCGGGTACCGCGGCGAAGCCGCAGGCGTCGGAAACGATCTCGCCCGCCCGCGCGCGCGAGCCGGGTATCGCGCATGTCGTCGCGACGAGCCTCGAGGAGGACATCGTCCTCGGCCGGCGCCACCCGCGCGAGCGCCTGATCGAACAGGACCTGTGCGAGCACTTCAACACGCATCGAGGAGATGTTCGCCTCGCCCTGTTCGAGCTGGAAAAGAAGGGGCTCATTCAGCGCATTCCCAATCGCGGCGCGATGGTGCGCGATCTCACGCCGAAGGAAGTGACGGAGATCTACGCGGTTCGCGAGGAGTTGGAAGTCATGGCCGCGCGCATACTTCCGCTTCCCGTGGATGCGAGCGACCTCACCAAGCTCGACGAACTGCAAAGCAAGCACAGCGCCGCGGTGGACGCCGGTGACATGCTCACGGTATTCTACACCAACCTGCATTTTCACCAGACTCTGTTCGGTCTGTGCGGCAATGCGTGCTTGATCGAGACCATCGAGCGTCTCGCGCAAAAAGTCTTTGGCATTCGCTCCTACGCCAACGCCTTCCCGGAAGCGCTCGACAGTGCACGCCGCGACCACGTCGAAATGGTCAGAGCATTGCGCGCCGCGCGCCGCGACGACCTGATTGCGCTGACGCGGCGTCACCTGAAACCCTCCCCCGAGGCCTACATTCGCGCCTATGAGCGCCGCTTCGGCAATCCTTTCCCGGGAGGCTGAGGGGAGGCACGGCAGCGCGGGCCATTGCTAAAGCACCGGTCCCACCCGCGTCACGATAGCGTGGAGACCCGCTGCCGCGCCGGCGATTTCGGCAGCGCGCGACCTCGCGAGGTCGCATTCTCACCGCGGCACGATCCCTGGTTTCCGGCGTAGCTTGCAAGCGGCAGCCGGCGCCGCTCGGCTTGCCGTGTTCCCGGCGGCTGGCTAGCATCCGGCCGATCACAGCAACCAATACGAAACCATCGGGGAGAGAAACCATGACAGCGGAAGCGACCGGCGCCGGCGTGGTGCGGGAGAAATCATCGCTAGGCCGCGTGATGCTCGCCTCCGCGGTCGGCTCGGCGCTCGAATGGTACGACTTCTTCATTTACGGCACCGCGGCCGCGCTGGTATTCAACGAGCTGTTCTTTCCCAAGCTCGATCCGCGCATCGGTACGCTGGCGGCGTTTGCGACCTTCGGCGTCGGCTTCTTCGCCCGTCCGTTCGGCGGGCTCGTGTTCGGCCATTTCGGCGACCGGGTCGGGCGCAAGCCGATGCTGGTCGTGACGCTCTTGCTGGTCGGGGTCGCGACCTTCCTGATCGGGCTCGTCCCGAGCTATGCCAGCATCGGCATCTGGGCGCCGATCCTCCTCGTGCTGCTGCGGCTGCTGCAGGGCTTCGGCGCGGGCGCGGAATACGGCGGCGCGGTGATTTTCGCGGTCGAATATGCGCCCGAGGGCAAGCGCGGCCTGTTCGGCAGCTGGGCTCCCATCGGCGTCACCATGGGCAATCTGCTGGCCGCCGGCGTCTTCGCCCTCGTCACGCTGCTGCCGAAGGAAGATTTCCTGGCATGGGGCTGGCGCATCCCGTTCCTGCTCAGCGCCATCCTGGTCGCGCTCGGACTCTATATTCGGGTGAGCGTCGCGGAGACGCCGGTCTTCGCCGAAGTCGCCGAACGCAGAAAGCCGCTGAAAGCGCCGGTGCTCGACGCGATGCGCAGGCATCCGCGAAGCTTTCTGGTCGTGATCGGCTCGCGCATGGCGGAAAACGGCCTCGGCTATCTGTTCCCGGTGTTCGGGCTGAACTACGTGGTCCAGCAGCTGCAATTGCCCAGGAGCGAGGCGCTGTTCGGCGTGATCCTCTCGCAATTTTTATCGCTGGCGACCATCCCGTTGTTCTCGGCGCTTTCCGATCGGGTCGGACGCCGTCCGGTCTATCTCGGCGCCGCGCTGTTCTCGGCGGCCTGGGCGTTCCCGTTCTTCCTCCTGTGCGAGACCAAGGCGGCGTGGCTGATCTGGCTGGCCTTCATCGGCGCCAGCGCGATCGGCGTCTCCGGCATGTTCGGACCGCAGGCCGCGTATTATTCCGAGCTGTTTGGACCGCGCGTGCGGTTCGGCGGGTTTGCGTTTGCGCGGGAGCTGGGCTCGATCCTGGCCGGCGGCCCCGCGCCGTTCCTGGCCGCATGGCTGCTCGCCGCGGCGGGCGGCAAACCGTGGTGGGTCGCGGTCTACATCATCGTGCTGTCGCTGATCACGGCCGTGGCGGTCTGGATCGGGCCCGAGACGCACCGGGGCGATATCACCTCCGAGCATCCCGACGACGTGGCGCAGCCGGCGCCCGCGTAGCAGTAGGGTGGGCAAAATCGGCCCGCGCGGTCGACGCGTTCAGGAAAGCTCCCCGATTTTGCCCACCGCAAATCGTGCCCGCGTCGGCACGGCGCATCGCACCTCGAATTCGTGTCTGGCTTCGGGACCTTGCCTGCGATGCGCCTTTGCCCACCCTACTCCGCCGCGCTGGCGAAGAAGCGCTTGGCGGCGGCGCGCTGGTTCTCGTAGATCGAGCCCTGGAATGGTGCCGGCGGCAGCGGCATGCGGACCGGAACGCCCGTCAGGCGCGGCTCGATCGTCGGCTTGCCCAGCACCATGCGGCCGTTGAATTCGTCGAAATTGGCGACGCCCATCAGCGGCCAGGCATCGGCCGCCGTATACTCGTGCAACAGCAGCCGGCGCGGCTTCGAGGAGGTGTTGAGCGCCGAGCCGTGCACGAGGCGGGCATGGTGGATGGTCATCGACCCGGCCTTGCCGGTCAGCGGTACCGCTTCGGCATAGTCGAGCCCCTCGATCTCCGGAGCCATGGCGCCGACGAAATAGCCGCCGGCATGGTGATCGTAGACCGGGCCTTTTTGGGTGCCGGGAACGACCAGCAGCGGCCCGTTCGCCATGTCGCAATCGTCGAGATAAAGCCCGGTCGCCAGCACGTCGTCATTGGTGTGCGGGTAGAACGCCCAATCCTGGTGCCATTCGACCGCGGCGCCGTAGCCCGCCGACTTCATGTTGAGCTTGGCGCCGTGCAGGCGGATGTTTTCGCCGATGAGCTGCG
>WNFD01011604.1_pt1 | contig 11995 bp, 11 predicted proteins | sample 5400491 | NCBI WGS metagenome assembly WNFD01 (sample SAMN13153343, study PRJNA577476) | soil metagenome | isolation source: 120 cm saprolite under Douglas fir tree site 2 hole 2 replicate 2 | place: USA:California | collected 2015-04-18 | reverse complement strand
GCGTGGTCGGGGGCCCAACCGGCGCGGCTTCCAAGCTGGGCATTCCCAGGCAGACACTCGAATCAAAAATCAGGAAACTGGGAATCAACCGGCACCGATTTAAAACTCCATAAGTTCGCCCGCGTTTGATCGCCCAAGTCAAAGTTTGTTGCCTTCGCCTCGGCGCTTCCTCCTGCCTCAAACGAATTGCTCCAATCAAACGCGCAGCGATTACGAACGTTTGCGAGCCCAAGTTTCAGCAAACGCCGAAAAATCGGCTGACTCTTGTGACTGTTAACGGCGCGATGATGGCAGATCGATCCAGCCGAACATGCAGAGGGTGATGACATGAACGCCCCTTGAGATGCATTGGGTGGCCCGTTCATTGCTTGGGCGTCACTCTGACCGTCGCTCCGCGTTTTTTTGCGTTGCGAGCGGATCAGGTCAACAAGGAGGACAACTGATGACTGAAGTCGGAACGCGAGACATTCCGCTGAAGTGGGACGTGTTCGTAACGCCCGGCATCCCCATGGTCACCAGGGACCTGCCTCCGGGCATGAAACAGGGAATGTGGTCGCCGATATCGTCGACCCTCATCTATGGCAAGCGGGACGCCGTCCTGGTCGACGCTTTCATCACGGTCGAGCAAGCGGACACCCTAGTGAATTGGTTCGAGGCGAGCGGCAAGAACCTGACGACAATTTACGCTACGCACGGTCACGGCGACCATTTCTTTGGCATCGGAGCGCTCCTCGATCGTTTCCCCAATGCCAGAGCGGTCGCCACACCCGGTGTTGTGAAACGCATGCGCCAGCAGGCCGCGCCAGGGTTCGTGGAGGACTTCTGGAGCGTCTGGTTTCCAGGCCAGATCCCGGACCGACTGGTGATCGCCGAGGAGCTCAAGCGAAATGTGATCGATCTTGAAGGGCACGACTTGGTGGTCGTAGAAGTCGGACACACCGACACCGATTACACGACCGTTCTGCATGTCCCGACAGTCGGCCTAGTGGTCGCTGGCGACGTCGCCTACAACGACGTTCACCTCTATCTCGCCGAGTCCAACCCGCAAACCCGACGCGAGTGGATCGCTGCGCTCGACACGATCGAGTCGCTCAAACCACGCGCTGTGATCGCGGGACATAAGCGACCTGGGAACGACGACAACCCCCAGATCACTGAAGAGACCCGGCAGTACATCCTCGATTTCGAGCGCGTAACCGAGACGACGGCGACCGCGCGAGAGCTCTACGACAAGATGCTGGAGCTCTATCCGGAGCGCGCCAATCCAGGGGTACCTCTGTGGCTTTCGGCGCGCGCGGCCAAACGAGAGCAACTTAACCAAGAACCATGAGCAAGACAGGACTTCAGGCGCTTGCGAGGGCCAGAAGCTTCAGGCGGTCCACTCCAATTTCTTTTTCGAGCCTAACTGATGACCTTTAGGATTGAGACAGCGGCGCGAGGGAGATTCACGGTGTTCATCATGAGTGGCCAAATCGAAACACCGGCGATAGCCGAGTTGAGGAGACTTTTTGAACTCGAAACAGACTACCGCAACATCGTTCTCGATCTGAAGGATGTAAGCCTGGTCGATCGCGACGTAATGGCATTTCTCGCGCGCTGTGAAGCGGATGGCGTGAGGCTTGAGAATTGCACTCCATATATTCGCGATTGGATGGAAAGAGAAAAAGATTGAGGGCGGCATCGACGCGGAAAAGCTGGTTTGCGTCCCAAACTTAGTTGAGGAGAGCGGAAAGAATGATTCGCAAACTATATGCCACGGATAACGACTCCACAGCGGCGATTCTGAGACTGGTGCTGGGAGTTGTCTTTTTCGCGCACGGCGCGCAGAAGATGTTGGGCTGGTTCGGAGGCTACGGATTTTCCGCCACCATGGGCTTCTTTACCGGCCTGTTGCACATCCCTGCTCCGCTCGCCTTCTTGGCGATCGCGGCCGAGTTCTTCGGTGGACTCGGGCTCATCCTGGGACTCCTCACCCGAATCGCAGCGTTCGGAATCGGCGTAAACATGATCGTTGCGATTGTGATCGAGCATGGCGCCTTCGGGCTCTTCATGAATTGGACCGGCGCTCAGAAAGGCGAGGGCTTCGAGTATCACCTACTGGTGCTCGCGATGGTTGTGTTTCTGATAATCCGGGGGGCCGGTGCCCTCTCGATTGATCGCGCCCTTACTGTCGCGGCGACACGGCCTAGTCGACCTTCACCCATGTGAACCACGCGCAAAAGGCGCACTTGCTCGGCAAGTTGGCATTGCGGTTGCGAGTGGTTGTCCTGGACCGCACCGATCAGCTTCTCGCTCCGGTCAAAGCAGCGATTCGGTGGTTATCAGTGGCTGAACAAAAACAGGTCGGGAGGAGTACTGAGACGAGGGCTTCAGAGCTTCTCTCGGGAGCACAAGAGGGCAACATGTGTGCGTTCGAGAAACTCGTTGAGCGACACCGGGACAATGTCTATGGCTTGGCGTTGCAGATGACTGGATCTGAAACATGTGCGCTGGACGTCGCGCAGACGAGCTTCTTCTCCTCGTACCTGCACCTGAATGAGTTTCGAACCGAGGCGGACTTCGACGCTTGGGTTCGGCGGAGCGCGGCACAGTTGACGATGCTTCACCCTTCGAGAGTAGCGCAAGCCGTCGAAGATAAGCTCAACTGGCGGGAATTCAACGAGCGCGGCGGGCCGGCGAAGTACTGCCCAACCGATTGGAGCGCCGACGGGGAACCATTGAGTGCCGAGCTGCGGCACGCGATTCAGGGTGCCACACAGCAGCTGCCGCGAGACCAGCGCGAGGTGTTTTTGCTTAAGGACTTCGCGGATCTTACTTACGAACAGATCGCCGAGATCACTGGCCACTCGCTCCGGGCGATCAAGCATCGCCTTCACCAGGCGCGGCTGAGTTTGCGTGAGGCGATCGATCGCCTTTACAGCTACGGATCCGGTGACTCGCACTTGCGAGTATTGCCGTGAGCCGCGGGCGCCGTCTGAAGTCCGACACGCGTGACGGATGCGAGAGCGCAAAGGAGACATCAGCGACCTAATCCAAGTCCAGTTGAGCTGCTGTGCGAGCTTTGGACTTGGCGCGGACCAATAGCAACGATAACCAGCGAGGTAGCAGTTCAGCACGACGACTCCTACCTGTTATTTTGTGTTGGGTGGGTATAAAAATTTGTCAAGTCCGACGGCGCGGGGAGCTCAAGCTCCGCCAACGAACCAATCATTCGGACCCGAAGTGCTACTTGCATCGTTCCGGCGGGTTAGCTCTCCTAGGCCTAGGAGGCACACCGATGGGGAAGGCAGTTCCGAAAAGGGCTGGGTTCACGCTGATTGAGCTGATGATTGTGGTTGCGATCATCGGCATCCTTGCCGCAATCGCGATTCCCAATTTCATCAAGTTTCAATCTCGCTCGAAGCAGGGCGAAGCGTATCTCGAGACCATCAACGACATCGGCTTCGGCCCAGAGCGAGGCAACCGGTACGCCTATTGGGCCGGCGGCGGAACCTGGCAGGACCGCAGCACGTTGTCGGGAACGACGGCCGTCACCGACAGCAACATCACGGTCGACACCTTCAAGTTCCAGGGCGCTGCGACCAACCCCGCAGCGGCCGGCCTCGGCGGCATCGCCTACGCGCAAAACGGCCAGGCCGACCCGGGCAACCCGGGCGTCACCGCTGGTAACGTCTGCCCGCTTTGCAACTTCCAAGGGCAAGCGACGGGCAACATCGATACCGATGCGACGATCGATACCTGGTTCATCAGCTCCAAGGACGCCAGCGTGAATGGCTCGTGCGGAAACAGCGATACGGCAGCGCCGGCCGGAACGCCGTTCAATACCAACAACGACGTAACTTGCTGAGGAGCCCAGGTTAGGGCGCCATCTGGGCTTAAGCCGGTACCGAGAAGGGCAGCGGGTATGGGCGACCGAACGGCACGCCAGCCCGCACGGTCTCGAAAGGCTTGAGGTATGCCTTGCCGGTGATCTCGTTTTTCTGCGTGTCAACGAGCTTGATCGGTCCCTCGACTAGCTCAAGGATAGAGATGTCCGCCGGCGCGCCCGGCTGCAATGTGCCAAGCCCGGGTACGCGGCCGATAAATTTCGCTGGAGCGGCAGTGGCGAGCTCGACCACCTTCTCCAGCGGCAGCCCGAGCGCAAGGAACTTGCTCATCACCCAGGGTAAGAACGGCATCCCGGGAGTGTTGACACTCGCGGTCCACACGTCGCTACTGATGCTATCCGGCACAAGTCCCTGCTGGATGGCCGCCTCGGCGATGCGGAAGTTGAAGCTCCCACCGCCATGGCCCACGTCGATATGCACGCCCCGCTTCTTCGCCTCTAGCGCCGCCGGAAGCAGCTTGCCGTTGGTATCGACCACGTTGTTGCCCACCCCGCTGTAGCTATGGGTCAGGACATCGCCCGGCCGGAGCAGGTTGAGCAGGTCGGACAGTTTTCCGGGGGCGCCGCCGATGTGGCACATCACGCGGGCCCCGCGTACCCCGGACATCTCCGCGGCCTTGACGGCGCGCCGGAGTGGCTCGAGGCCGTTATCCCCGACGATGTTGAGCATCCGGTTGTTCTTGAGATCGCTTTCGCGGACTTTGATACCCAGCAGAAGCCCGGCGTTCTCGGCCAGGATCTTCGCCGCCAGCTCGACATCGGCGTAGTCGATGTTGAGCAGCTCACCGACTGGCGCGCCGGCCAAGCCCATGTTCGAGATGTTGAGGAAGGCGAAGATGCGCGTGCGGTTCTGGTTTATTACCCAGTGATGGAAGCCCGAGAAGTTGTTTGCCCCCGAGGTGCCGGCGTCCACATAGGTCGTCGTCGCGGTAAACGGCACGAGCTCATCGGGAGGAAGGCCGGCGGCCGTGGCCTGGGGATAAACGTGCACATGCAGATCGACGAGACCCGGCAACACCAGCTTTCCGGTGGCGGCGATCACCGCTTTTGCCTTGTCGGCGGGAATCTGCGCCTCCACCGCCGAGATCCGCCCGTGAAAGATGGCAAGGTCTCGCTTGCCTCGCAGGCCCTGTCCGGGGTCAAGTACCTCGCCCCCCTGGACGAGCAGATCGTATTTCTGCTCCGGGGCGGGTCTTGGGACGTGCAGTCCGCGCTCGTCAGCGCCGCGCGTCTGCGCCGCGGCAGGCGCTACATTCACTGCGCCCAGCGCAGACGCCGTTGCGCCCGCAGCGGAGATCTTGACGAAGTCCCGCCTGGTGAATTCGCCCACGGCTCCCTCCCGAGTCGAGAACGGCGGACAGCAAAGCATCATGCAACGACAGCGTCAAAGACTCTCGTCCCGGAACGACTCGTCAGAGACCGCGCCGACCGACTCAACGTGATGGCTGCGCCTTTTGCCGTCGAGGGTTTTACCATCTCGATGTTCTGGCACGACCGCGTACACAGGCATCCAGGCAGCCGTTGGTTACGAGAGCGACTCGCGGCCTTCACGAAGGGGTGACCGAGCGCACTGGGACAGAGATCGCCCCACTTCGTCGCATCTCCGGCGATTCCAGCTTCCTTGACGGTAGTGGGTAGCGCACGCTCAACTTGCCTCGTTCGGCACAACCGGAGGAGGGGAGATGTTCCGTTGCGCTCTTCGTGTTCAGTCATCGGTGATTGCGGCTCTTCTGCTAACCGCGAGCGGCTGCGGCTCGACCGCCGGGAATCCGGGTGGCTCCGGCGGTCCATGGCTGCTCTACGCCGGCGCCGGAGTCTTCGCCCTCGACGGTTCGAAGCCCTCCGCGGCTGTGGTCACGGTGGACGCGACGTCCAACGTCGGCGGCCTGCGCGTCGTGCCGCGCGGAACGTACGCCGCCGCGACCGGTACGGTCTCAGCCGTCGAGGCATACGCGGGAATCTGGATCTCCGGCGGCCGAATCCTGCGCACGAGCACGCTCGCCGGATCGACGCTGGCGACGGCGCAGGTCTCGAGCGAGACGAGCGTCGGCGATCCCAGCCCGCTCCGCCCGACTCCGACCCACCTGTGCGACACTGAGGTGGTGACCGACTGGTCGAATCCCGGCGACTCCCGGTTCCTCTATACGCTCGCCGGCCCCGACACGCAGTGCGGCACCCCCGACGATGTGGTGAAGGCGACGCGCCTCGACGCGGCGGCCACCGACACACCCGTCACCGTGCCAGGACGTCGCGTCTCGGTCGTCCAGGCGCCCTCGACCGGGGCGATCACCGGGTGGCTCGCGATCGACGGCTCAGGCCGGCTCGTCCGCACCGACGCCGCCTTCGCGAATCCTGTGCAGCTGCTGGCGAGCGTCGGGTTTGCGCTCGCCCTTGCCACCACACCGTCGCAGGTCCTGCTGCTCGTCCAGAGCGGTAGCACGGTTACGGTGCGGCGTTTCGACCCCGTCGCCGGCACGCTCGACGCCACGGCGCTGTTCACGCTGCCGGGCGGGATCGTCTCCACCGTCGCGGGCCGTGCTCAGGACGCGAGCGCGGTCTACATGGTCGTGTTCGACGGGAGCAGCGGCGCCTACTCGCTCTGGCGGCTCCCGCTCGGGGCCACGCAGGCGAACTCCGCAATTCAGATGACCTCGGAGACGGGCCGCACCGTCTCGAGCAGCGTGTGGCTCACCGCGAACAAGGTCGTCTTCATCGCTACCGCCTCGGGCACGGACTCACTCGTGGCCGCGGACAAGAGCGTGGCGGGGACCTCGCCGGCGCCGGCGCTCGGGGCTGCCTCGGCCGCCGGCACTTCGCTGAGCTTGGTGGGAAGCGTGGCGGACAAGGTCTTCGTCAACGTGCTCTCGTCAGGGGGCCGGACCGCGCGCGCCGTCAACGAAGCGGGGACCGACGCCGTCGCTCAGGCGAACGCCGAGTGGGTCGGGTTCGCGGGTGACGCCACCGCGCTACTTGCCACAGGCCTCTCCGCGGCCGGAAGCTACTCCGGCGCCTCGCTGTCGACGGTCGCCGTGGCGACCGGCGCACCCGGCATCCAGCTCGGGACGGTCCCGGCGGGGATCGAATCGGTGTCCCGGTTGCGCTGGTCCGGGTCGAAGGGGCTGCTCCGCGGCTTCACCAGGGATGCAAACGGCGGCATGTTCGGCGAAGTGCTGTTCGCCGACGCGAGCGCGGCTGGCTCGCTGCTCCGCGTGACCAACACCCCGGCCATCTCAGAAACGGTGCCCTGACGTCCATTCGTCCTCGATCACGGCCGACACAAGAATTGCGGTAAAGTCGCCGCATGATCCGACCTCCATTCGTGATCCGCGGCGCCGACGTCCCTGAGACGCAGCACCAGTACCCGAACAGCGACGAGAAGATGGCGCCGAGCCGGGCGGTCGGGCACGCGGCCGGGCTCCAGCGCATCGGCGTGCACCTGGTGCGGGTCGCGCCCGGCACGCGCACCTCCTACCCGCACGCCGAGGAGGACGAGGAGGAGTTCGTCTACGTCGTCGACGGCGAGCTCGACGCGTGGATCGACGGCGAGCTCCACCGCGTGCGCAGCGGGGACTTCGTCGCCTTCCCGGCCGGGACCGGGATCTGCCACACCTTCATCAACGACGGGGATCGCGACGCGCTGCTTCTCTCCGGCGGCGAGTGCGCCAAGTCGGACAGCCGCATCTTCTACCCGGTGAACCCGGAGCGGAGGAACGACATGCCCTGGTCGAGGTGGTGGGACGACGTGCCGGCGCGGGCCGCACCCCGGCAAGCCAGGCCGCTGAATCACTTCTTCTTTCTCGTCGTTGGCTTCGGCTTCAGCGTCTTCACGTGAGCGACGCCTGGCGCTCGTCAACAATTAAGCCGCTACTTTGCCCGGGCGATCGGGGATAGCATTCGTCAGCTCCTTGCAAACGTTTTCGAGCAGCAACTCCTGTTTCGAGATGATTTTGTCCGCAATGCGAAGCAGCCCCTGAATGTTCTCCTGGCTGGCATTGTCCATCGCTGTTCGGTCTCCCAGGTCTCCCTGGAAGCGATAGTATTTGCGCCCCATTTGCGCTCCCAAGCGTTGTTGCATTTGGTAGTGGACGGTGTCGCTGACCCCGTCAAAAAGAATCTTAACCAGCGGTCGTGCCCATCTTGCGAGGCCCCAGCCCTTCGCATCCGTGTACGACACCTTGTCCTCGTCGTTGCCCGTGCCTATTGAGACGACAATGAATTCGTTCACATCCTGGAACAATTGGGGTACCTCGGCCCAAGCGCACATCGCCGGATTGTTCGCGAACACGCCACCGTCAATCAGACACATGTCAGGCTTGCCCAAGGCCAGATCAGGCACATCAAGTGGCGGAAAGAAGGTCGGAGCGGCCGAAGTGGCTCGCGCAATTTCTCGCAGGCGATAGTTGAAGTTCTTGTCTGTTTTGGTCCTCCAGCTTTTGAAGAAAGCTGGTGCAGGACCTGCAGTATTGTACGAAGTCACTAGAACCCTCGTGAGAACGTCGCGCAATCGAACGTCCCCGAAATATTCGCTCAGGACACTCTCGATTCCATCGGGCTCGTACTTAGGGCCATTCAACCCCCCGACGGATTTGATGGTGTGCCAGAGCGATCGGCTGAAGATCTTCTCGCCGTATTTCTCGTAAAGATTTACCAGCTCCGCACCGGTGTACTTCGGTTTGCGGCTGTTCCCTTCGGGCATTGCGAGCGCTAGGGCGATAATACCTCCCGTCGATGTCCCGGCGATCAGGTCAAAGAGGTCCGCAGCAGCCCTTCCCGTCCTCTGCTCAATCTCCGCGACGATGCGCGCGGGGATGATTCCACGGATTCCGCCGCCGTCGATTGAAAGAATGGTCGCGCGTGCCATTGTTCGCTCCCTCCCGACTAAGCCACCCTTAAGCAATCCGCCCTGGGCAGCTAAAGTACTCAAGCGCGCATCGAATTGAGGCCGGCCAGCGCGAAGCGGACGCACCTTAGGCACCGCGACCGCAAATTTACAATCACCTCCCGTCAACCAGAAACAGACACTCAGTCGCCAATCCCCTTCTCAATGGCTCGGGTCCCGCCTCGTACGCAAGCCGCGGTACCCCTTTGTGAAACTTCCGGCTCCGCTTGGCATCCAATCTCCATTCAATGTTGTACGTACAACCAAATTCTTGGTCTGGAGGAAAGTTATGGCTCGTCCCTTTGCAGTGCTTCTCCCCATCATTCTTGTCGCCGCGGCGTGCGCCGGGGCGCCGAGGCCACCGCCACAGCTGGCGCAGAACCGCGAGGTGGAAGCTTTCGCCTCGGCCGCTGCATGGCCGAACTCCGAGAGCGCGGTGGCGATCATCGCCGCACAGCAGTTCATCGCCGCCCGGCACGAGCGGGACGGCTATGAGTACTTCCAGCGCCTGGCACGGGAGCAACCTGATCGCCCGATCTTGATTTCGATAGAAGGTCTGCTGCAGGCAAGCAGCGCCCGCGAGATACCGCTGCTGAGCCGCGTCGCCTGGGTCGAGGAAGCGATCGGCAAGCTCGACCGCGGTGCTGAGGCCGAACCGGTCGCCGGACGGCTGCTGCGCGGGCTGGTGTTCGCGGATCTACCCGAACGGTTCGCGAAAGCGAAACAGGCGGTTTCCGATTTGGAGTCGTCGCTCGAGAGGCGAGATGCCTTTCCAGTGGACGTCGATCGAGGCATCTTCCGAGCCATGGCCAAGGCCTGGCGGACTCTCGGCAACGAGGGAAAGTCACAGGAGATGCTGCGGCGCTCAGGGTACGAGACTCTCGACGGTCCAACCGTCCTAGGAAACATCTCCGTCGGACCAGACGACGGGTTCCGATTTACCCAACCAAGGCTCGTGCGCGAAGGCGACGGAGTCTATGTGGCCGAAGGCTTCGACTTCGCGAACATCGCCTTCCTGGTCACCGAGGCAGGCGTGGTCGCCATCGATGCCGGCACTACCGAAGAGAGCGCCCGCGAGGCGATGAAAGCACTGCGCCAAATCACCAGCGCGCCGGTGCGGTACGTCATTCTCACCCACTCCCACTGGGACCACGTGGGTGGCCTTGCCGCGGTGCGCGAGCCCGGGACGGTGGTCATCGCTCGGAAGAACTTCGCCCAGGAGCTCGCGCGCATGCGCAGTTCGCAGGGGATCTTCAGCTGGTTCTTCGGCAGCCGGCCCGTCGGCCTGGATGTCAAGGTAGACCGCGTCGTCGCAGAAGAGGAATCCTTTCACCATGGCGGCCTAGAGCTGCGGCTCATCCCGGTCCGCGGTGGGGAGACAGAGGACGCGCTCTTTATTTACCTTCCCAAGCAAGCGCTGCTCTTCGTCGGCGACGCTTTCATGCCGTACGTGGGACCTCCTTTTCTGTCCGAGGGATCGCCTGAGGGCTACCTCGATACGCTCGCGATGGTCCGCTCCATCGCGCCGCGCAGGCTCGTTCACGGCCATCCACCGCTGACCCAGCTGTTCAACATCGATGCCGTCCCGGGCCTGGAGGCGGCGCTGCGGAGCCTCTACAACCGGTATTTGCCAGACATCCTGCGCAGTCGGCCGCTGGCGGAGATGCTGCATGAAAATTACCTGCCGCCGACGCTGCGGGACACGCCAAAGGCGGTGATCCCGTACCTCGTGGTGCGAGATCACTTCCTCCAACGGCTTCACCTCCAGAATGCCGGTTACTGGCAGGCAGATGGCGAGGGGATGGACTCCGTCACCCGGGAGGAACGGGCGGCCTTGCTCGACCAGTTCGGCGATGGCAGCGACGGACCGTTCGTTCGCGTCGCCGAGAACCTCCTCGCCAGGGGCGATGCGCCGCTCGCGCTGAACGTGATCGAGTTGGGCTTGCTCCGGCACCCGTCGAGCGACAGACTACAGAGCGGACGCAAGCAGGCCCTCTCGATGCTGATCGATCGATTCAATCCGGTGGACCCGTTTCGGTTCATCATCTACTCGCAATGGGCCGGAGCCCGCTTGCAGCCCATCGATGCATCGCGGGAGGTGCGGTGACGGAGGCCGCCGCAAGGGAAGTCGGACGGCTGATCGCGTCGCACTGCCTGGCGGTGCGCGTGCGGCGCCTCGGGCGCGTGATCAGCCGCATCTACGATGCCGCCTTGGCCGACCACGGCATCAATATCGCCCAGCTCAACCTCCTCGCCGCGATCGCTGTTGGCGGGCGTGCTCGGCCAAGCGACGTGACGCGACTGCTCGACCTGGAGAAGTCGACGTTGAGCCGTAACTTGAAGCGAATGGAAAGTCTCGGGTGGGTACGCTCCGATCCCAACGTGCCGCGTCGCGGTCGATTCTTGCGGCTCACGCCGGCGGGGTCGCGGAGACTGATCAAGATGCGCGCGGTCTGGGAGAAGGCGCAGGCGATGGCGCTGGTCGAGCTTGGGCAACGATCTTTCACCCAGCCCCGCAAGCTTCTGTCGACACTGGCGCCGTCGGCAAAAACCCGAGGCGCACATGACGGCAAACGAGCGAGTTGAACCGAGACCCCCAAACCCGTCCTCGGCAAATGCCTCGAGATGAGGTTGGACCTTACGGTCCCTTTGCTCCTTCGACATTCACTGCCGGCGCGTAAGCGAGACCGACAGTTGTATGCAGCCCATCTGGTTCGCGAGTCTCGCGTAGCATGATCCAATCGCCGGCAGTTCCGATCCAGTTCGCGCTGCCTTCCTTCTCCAGGGCGGGCTTGCCATGCTTCATGACCAAGTCCTGGCGCAGCGCGGATACAATTCTCGCGGCCTGCTCATTGGTCGGAGGGACAAAATTATCCCTCTCGAGATCCACCTGGCTTCCCTGTGCAGTGAAAAGAACAACTACGCTTCGTAGGCCGATTTTTGGTTTGAAATAAAACGTGATGATGCCTTCCGATACGCCCGCGGCCGGCTTGCGGATTTTGTATACAGCCCCGCCATTATCCGACTGTTTGGCGAGGCCACCGGGGTAGAGCTTCTTAACCTCGTCAACTGTCATCCCCCATTTGGCTTTGTCGTAACCTCCTTGGAGGACACTGCCAACCCTCCTGGTAGAACCCCCCGACCTTTCCTCTTCCGAAACATTAGCGTTTTGGGCTTTCGCAGGCACGAGCATGGCCAAAACGAAAAGCAGCGGTCCGATCTTCATCGCT
>WNFD01006171.1_pt1 | contig 11995 bp, 10 predicted proteins | sample 5400491 | NCBI WGS metagenome assembly WNFD01 (sample SAMN13153343, study PRJNA577476) | soil metagenome | isolation source: 120 cm saprolite under Douglas fir tree site 2 hole 2 replicate 2 | place: USA:California | collected 2015-04-18 | reverse complement strand
CTGGACGCCATCGTGGGCGGGGACGACGAGGTGGCAGCAGCCTGGCTGAAGAACAGGAATATCGTGCTTGATGATGCGCCGCTGGCCCTCATGCAGACGGTTCCGGGGCTGATGAATGTCATTCAGTACTTGGACGCCCGCCGCGCTGTCCTCTGACGCCCGGCGCTCGGCCGGAACCTGCTGGCGGCTCGTCGAGGCACAGCATCGCGTTTCGACACTGAAGCTCGTGGACTCGGTCGACGAGCAGGAGACGCTGGAGGACCTGATCCAGGCGACCAAGCCCGCCTTGCCGCCCGAGTGCCAGCATCTGCACTACCTGTTGTCGACGCCGTTTCGCTACGGCGCGGTCTATCCCACGGGCTCCCGGTTTCGTCGGGCAGGGCTGACGGAAGGCGTGTTCTATGCTGCCGAAGCACCGGAGACCGCTGTCGCCGAAATGGCATTCTATCGTCTGCTCTTCTATGCCGAGTCGCCGGACACTCCCTGGCCGGCCAATGCTGCCGAATGCACGGCGTTCTCGGCCGAGTATGCGACCCGGAAGGCGATCGATCTCAGCAAGGGCCGATACACCAGGGACAGAGTCCACTGGATGCACCCTACCGACTACGAGGCCTGCCAAGGCTTTGGAGACACCGCTCGCAGTGCCGGGATCGAGGTCATCCGTTACGCCTCGGTACGCGATCCGCGGCAGGGCATGAACGTCGCGTTGTTGACCGGTCGGGCCTTCGCCAAACCCAAACCGTCAAGCCAGCAGACCTGGCATATGCGTCTCAGCGATGCAGGAGCGCATGCAGTCTGCGAGTCACCGCGATCTCGCGTGACCTATGATCCCCAGACCTTCGCGACCGACCCGCGCATCGCCAAGTTGCGTTGGCGCCGGTCCTGAGGCGATTCATCGGCTATTGATCTTCCCGCCGTCAGGCCGAGCTTCGCACTGAAAAACGCGTTCGCCATCCAATGAGTGCCGCGTGGCGGGCGGGCACGGTTGCCGGGCTTCGGGACGAGACTTACCGTCGCGGCAAGATCGGCCTGCAACAGGAGATCGCCATGGGACTGAGGATGCCGCAGCAATATGTCGAGAGCCTGCGCGACGGGCGGGTCACCTACTGGGACGGCGAGCGCATCGACGACATCACGGCGCATCCGCGCTTCCGGGTGCCGATCGCGCTGACCGCGGTCGACTATCAATACGATGCGCCGGACTACGGCGCGCTCCGGCGCTACCGTACCGAGACCGGCGGGGAGGCGCATCGCATCTACCAGGTGCCGATGAGCGAAGCCGACCTCGCTACCCGGGTCGAGCTCCTGCAGCACACCTCGATCGGCACGGCGGTGTCGGGCGTCTATATGGCGCTGATGAGCGTCAAGGACGACGTCGCCCAGGTCAATCCCGCGTGCGCGGCCAACATCGAGCGCATGTACCGCTATTGCCGCGACAACGACCTGCGCGCGGCCGAAGTCATCACCGATCCCAAGGGCGACCGCAAGCGCCGCGCGCATGAGCAGGACGACCCGGATCTCTATGTCAGGATCGTCGACCGCAACGCGGACGGCATCGTCGTGCGCGGCGCCAAGCTTCATATCACCGCGGCGTCGCTGGTCCATGAGCTGGTGGTGATGCCGACCAAGGGCATGCGCCAGGACGAGAAGGACTACGCGGTCTCGTTCTCCATCCCGGTCAACACCAAGGGCGTCAGCATCATCAACCGCAGCTTCGCGCCCCCGGCGCTCAACGAATTCGACTATCCGGCGAGCGCCCATCACAGCATGCCGGAAGGCTTCGTCGTGTTCGACGACGTGCTGGTGCCGTGGGATCGCGTTTTCCTCGCCGGCGAAGTGCAGCTCGCCAGCCGCCTGGCGCAGTCGCTCGGGCTATGGGAGCGCACCGGCGGCGTGATCGAGGCGGTGCGCCTGTCGGAGCTGTTCGTGGGCCTGGCCCAGCTCGTCTCCGAGCACCAGGGCAAGGAGCGCGACCCGGTGGTGATGAACACCATCGCCGAGCTCATCACCTATGCCGAGATGCTGCGCATGAGCCTCGACTATGCCTGCCGGCACTTCGAGCAGGCGCCCTCGGGCATGGTGTTTCCCAACGTGCTGGCGATCAACGCGGCGAAATACTTTTATGCCGCCAACTTCCACCAGACGGTGCGCCATCTGCACGACCTGAGTGGCGGGCTGGTGCTGACCCTGCCGATGGAAGCCGACCTGCGCCATCCGGAGGCCGGCCAGTACATCCGCAAATACCTGCACACCAAGCCGGATGTCGATGTCGAGGACCGCATGCGGGTCTACAACCTGATCCGCGACCTCACCGCCGACGCCTATGGCGGCTGGCAGTTCGTGGTGGCGCTGCAGGCCGGTGGCGGCTTGAGTGCGCAACGCATCATGATGAACCGGACCTACGACCTGGCGCGCGCCAAGGAACGGGCGCTGGCAGCGGCCGGGGTCAAGCCGAAGGCCGCCGCCAAGCGGCAGGCGGCGGAGTAAAGGCTCGTCGTCTCCCTCCTCCCGGCGCGATTCCACCACGGATTCAGGTCCGACGATGCTTCTAATCCGCAAACCGCGTCTTGATCTCCTGCTTTGTATAATACTGGCGCAGCACATCGCGTTCGATGAGGTGGGACGGCCGCTGATTGGCGACTCCGTAGCCGCCTCCGCCAGGTGTCGCGACCTCCACCCAGTCACCCGCCGTCAAGGCATATCCCTCCCCCTTCGAAAGGTGCTCGGGAACGAATTCGCGATCGCCTTGCCTGACAGTGATCCGGTTCACCGCGCCCGCCTCGCCACCTAAAAGTCCCGGCGGCCCGACGCGGCCATGATCCATCAGGAAGGATGCTACGGCCTCGCCAGCCAGCAGCCGGACGCGGTATTCGACCCCGAAGCCGCCGCGATGCCGGCCGGCGCCACCAGAGCCTTCGCGCAGCGCGTATTTCTCGAAGCGGATGGGATAGCGATGCTCCAGCAGCTCCAACGGCTGGGTCTTCGATATGCCGACCGTGGAGCAGCCGTTCGAGATGCCATCGTTTTCCCACCAGCCGCCGTATCCGCCGCCGGAGAATAGATAGAGCACGTAAGGCTTGTTGACGCGCGGATCCCAGCCGCCGAGGCCGAAATTTCCGGTCGTGCCGGCCGGACAGGCGAACATGCGGTCCGATATGGCAGGCCCCAAGGCGGCGAACACGGCCTCCATGATGCGCTGCGCGACTTCGGCGGCGCATCCCGACACCGGACGCGGATACTCGGCATAAAGGAACGTGCCTTTTGGCGCGCGAACTTCGATCGGCCGGAAGCATCCGGCGTTGGTCGGCACGTCGGGAAAGATGTGCTTCATGGCGACGTAAACCGACGCTCTGGTACAGGCCCAGGTTGAATTCAGCGGGCCGGCGCAGGCGGAACTACTGTCGGAAAAATCCACCGAGATGCCGTCGCCGGCAACGGTCATGGAGATCGCGATCTCGAGCGGCCGGTTGACGACGCCGTCGCTGTCAACGATCGCCGTGGCGCGGTAGATGCCGTCGGGAATGGAGGCGATGTGCGCCCGCATCTGGGTCTCGGCACGATTGGCCAGCTCCGCAATGGCGGCGCGCACGACGGGCTCGCCATGACGATCGAGAAAGGCCGTGAGGCGCCGCTCACCGATGGTCAGCGCGCCGATCTGCGCCTGGATGTCGCCGATCCGCTCGTCGGGAACGCGGATGTTCGCCAGCACCAGGTCGACAATGTCCTGGTCCAGCAAACCAGCCCGCACCAGCTTCAGCGGCGGGATGCGCAGGCCTTCCTGGTGGATTTCCGTCGCCTCGCTGGAGAAGCCGCCGGGCACCATGCCGCCGGTGTCGGGCCAGTGCCCCGTGTTCGACAGCCAGCACCACAGGACACCGTCGAAGAAGAACGGCTTCACCATCTTGACGTCCTGCAGATGGGTGCCGCCCAGGTAAGGATCGTTGACGATGAAGATGTCGCCGGGCCGGGCGTCGCGGCCGCGCGCCGTCAGCACGGCCCGCGTCGTCTCCTGCATGACGCCCATGAAGATCGGCAGGCCGAGTTCGCCCTGGGCGATAACCTCGCCGGTATCGGCGGCATAGATACCGTTCGAGCGGTCGAAGGCCTCGGCGATGATCGGCGAGAACGCCGCCTTCTCATGGACCAGGTCCATCTCGCTGCAGATCTGCTGGAGGCCACTCCGGATGACTGTCAGCGTAACGGCGTCGATGGGCTTCAAGGATTTCCCTCCGGATCGAGACTGAGGACGAGGTTGCCCAGGCGATCCACGCGCGCGCTCGTTGCGGGATCGAGGACGACGGTGGTGTCCATCTGCTCGACGATGGCCGGACCCCGGAATTGCACGCCAATCGCCAGATCCTCGCGACGATAAACGGGCGTCGGCACGACGCTGCCAGCAAACCAGACCGGTCGCGTTGCCGCCGGGTGTTGCGGAAGGCCGTGGTCCTTTGGCGCGAAGGCCATGAGGTCGATGGGTGCCCGCCGGCCGAAGATTGCAGTACGAAGATTGGCGACGACCACCGTCATCGTCGGCAGCTCGATCGCAAAACGTGCCTTGAAGGCCATCTCAAAGGCTCGCCCGATGGCCACGGGATCGGCGCCTAGCGCCTGCACCGGCACGCCCAGCATGTGGATTTGCCCCTGATAGTGCAGCTCCGCCTCGGCGCGAACCTCGATGCTCTGGATGGAAGCGCTTTCGCGCTCGAGAAGGCGCTCGCCGGCTGCGCGCTGCTCCGACAGGACGTGGTCCATGTCGGCGGCGGTCACTTCGTCGAGAGGCCGGTTGATCGTCTGTACGAAATCGTGACGAAGGTTGGCGAGCAGGCAACCGAGCGCCGAGGTGAGACCGGGAAAGCGCGGGACGATCACCGTCGGTATGCCGAGCTCGCGCGCCAGCGCCACGGCATGCAGCGGCCCGGCACCGCCGAACGGCAGATAGGCGAAGCGCCGCGGATCGTGGCCGCGTTCGACCGAGACAAGGCGCAGCGCCGCGGCCATCTGGATATCGGCGATTCGCACCATCGCGGCCGCCGCATCCATGGCGGAGAGACCAAGCGGGCAGCCGATGCGTTCGGCGATCACCCGCTCGATCGCTCCCAGATCGGCCGGCCGCGCGCCGGTCAAGTTCTGTGGATTGAGCCTCCCCAGCAGCAGGTTGGCGTCGGTGATCGTCGGCTCCGTGCCGCCACGGCCATAGCCGATCGGGCCGGGGAACGAGCCGGCGCTCTCGGGGCCGATCTGCAGCAGCCCCGCACTGTTTACGCGCGCAATCGAGCCGCCACCCGCGCCGATCGTATGGATGTCGACCATCGGCACGCGGATCGGCAGGCCATAGGCAATGTCCTTGTCGGCGCTGATGGCGGGTGTCCCGTCGATGATGAGGGCCGCGTCGAAGCTGGTGCCGCCCATGTCGCCGGTGATGACGTCGGGATAACCAGCCTGCCGTGCGATCTCGGCAGCGGCGATGGCGCCGGCCGCCGGCCCCGACAGGACGGTCCGGACCGCATGGTCGGTCACCAGCGACGCCGCGATGGCCCCGCCATTACTTTGGGTGACCAGCAGCTCGCTCGCGAGGCCGTTGTCGACGAGCCGGCGCGCGATGTTGCCGATGTAACGCGACATGCGCGGCTGCACGTAACCGTTGATCGCCGCCGTCGAGCCGCGTTCGAACTCGCGCATCTCCGCAAGAATGCCCGAGCCCGTGGTCACGAACGGATTCGGCCACAGCTTGCACGCGATCGCCGCGCAACGCTGTTCGTGGATCGGGTTGGCGTAGGAATGCAGAAAGTGGATGACCAGCGCTTCCGTCCCCGCTTCGATCAGCTCGCGAACGACCTCGCTCACCTCGCTCTCGTCGAGCGGGCGGACGATGTCGCCCTGGGCGCTCATGCGCTCGGTGACCTCGCGGCGCAGCTCGCGGTCGATCAGCGGCTCGAAATAGCCGAACATGCCGTAGGGCTGCGGTCGGGTGCGGCGGCCGAGTTCGAGCAGGTCGCGGAAGCCCCGCGTCGTGATCAGACCGCAGCGCGCGCCCTTGCGTTCGAGCACGGCGTTGGTGGCGACCGTAGTGCCGTGGACGACCTCGTCGACATGCGCGAGGTCGGCCCCGACCGCTTCGATGCCGTGGACGAAACCCTTGCTTTGGTCTTCCGGCGTGCTCGGCACCTTGACGGCGCGGAAGGTGCCGCGGCTTTTGTCGAACGCCAGCACGTCGGTGAAGGTGCCGCCGACGTCCACGCCGATGCTGATGCCGCCCATCCTGTCGTTTGTCATGTCGCGATGCCTTGCCTGTTGGAAGGACGCCGCTCCCGGGCCCGCGTAGGCCGGCCGAGATAGGCAGTGATCACGGCGTCGTCCGCGACAATCTCCCGGGCCGTCCCCTCGGCGATCTTGGCACCGAAGTTCATCACCGATATGCGATCGCACAGGCCCATGACGAAGCGCATGTCGTGCTCGACGAGCACGACCGTCAGGCCGCCGGCCACGAGTCTTCGGATCAGCGCGCCGACCGCCTCGGTCTCCACCGGATTGAGGCCCGAGGTGACCTCGTCGATCAGCAGCACTGACGGCTCGGTGGCCAGCGCCCGGCCGATCTCCAGAAGCCGCCGCTTGCCGTACGGCAGATGCCGTACTTCCGTGGCGCCCTCGCGCTCCAGACCGACGGCCGCCAACAAGGCCTGAGCGTCCGCCTGGATGGCCTTCTCTTCGCGCAGCTTGGCGCCAAGCGACACGATGCTGCCGAAAATGCCCACTCGGCCATGCCGATGGCGGCCGACCATGACGGTCTCGAGGGTCGTCATTTCCTCGAAGAGACGCGGCACCTGGAAGGTGCGACAAATGCCGTGGCCTACTCGCCGCTCGATCGAAAGCCGCGTGATGTCGCGGCCCTCGAGCAGGATCCTGCCGGCGCTGACCGGAGTCAGGCCCGAGATCAGGTTGAATGCCGTGCTCTTGCCCGCCCCATTGGGGCCGATGACGCCGTGCACCGTTGCACGCGCGATCGCGACGCTGAGATCGTCAACGGCCGTTAGCCCGCCGAAGCGGCACGTCACGCCGACCAGCTCCAGATGTGACACGGCATCGACAGAAGCCGGGTTCATTGCGCCTTGCCCTGGCGCCGGCCGCGATCGAGGACGAGCCTGGCGGCCTCCCCGGCAACGCCCGTGGGAAGCATCACCATGGAGAAGATCAGGAGCACGCCGAAGGCCAGCATCTTGTACTGCGCGAAGTCGCGCAGATATTCCGGCACGACGACAAGGATTGCCGCGCCCACGATTGCCCCGGGAAGGCTGCCGAGGCCACCGACCGTGATCATGATCAGAAGCACGATCGACTCGTACCAGGTGAAGTTCTCGGGATTGATGAAGCGCAGCAGGTGGGGAAGAAACGCGCCGGCAAAGCCCGCCACGCCGCAGCCGATGGTGATTACGGCCATGCGATAGCGCGTCGTCGGGATGCCGACGCTTCGCGCGGCGATCTCGTCCTGGCCGAGCGCGCGGAAGGCGCGGCCGATCCGGCCATGCACGAGCCGCAGCAGCGCGGCATAGACAAGGCCGAGAGCGATCAGTTCGAGAATGTAGAGGCCGCGCCGTCCTTCGACCTCGAACCCCAGGACGACGATCGGCGGTATGCCGCGGATACCGGCGAATCCGCCGGTCAGATCGCTCCAATTCGAGAGGACCTGGTAGACGATCACGCCAAATCCAAAGGTCGCGATCTTGAAGTAGACGCCCGAAAGTCGGACGAGTTGGGCCATCAGCAGCCCGGCTCCGCCGGCGGCCAGTGCGCCGGTCAGGGCCGCTGGCAAAAAGGGCAGGTTCAAGGATTTTTCCAGCAGGATCGTCGTGTAGGCGCCAATTCCCATGAAGGCGGCGTGGCCCAGCGACAACTGCCCAGCGAGTCCGACCATGACCTGCAGGCCGAGTGCCGCGATGGCGAGGATCGCCACCGTGCAGGCGAGATAGAGATAGAAGCCGCCGAACAGCAGCGGCGGACCGGCAAGGACGCCCATCGTCACGGCGAATACCATCCAATCCCGCCGCACGCTTCGCGCGCCCGTGCGCTCGACGTGGGTCGCCGGCTCCTGCGCGATCGCCGTCATCGCGCGCGCCTTTCGAGCAGACCGTTCGGGCGCACGAGCAGGATCAAGATCATGAGTCCGAAGGCGATGCTGTCCTGATATTCGGTGGAGATCAGCTGTCCACCGACGCTCTCTCCAATGCCGACGATGAGCCCGCCGAGCAGCGCGCCGGGCAGGCTGCCCAGGCTGCCCAGGACAGCGGCGGCGAAGGCCTTGAGGCCGATCAGTCCCATGTCGAAAGAGACGTAGAATATCGGCGCGTAGAGAACGCCGCCGACGGCACCGATGCCCGAGGCGAGCGCAAAGGACAGGGCGGCGGCCTTGCCGGAATCGATGCCCATCGTACGCGCCGTGTCCGGATCGTCGGCGACGGCGCGCAAGGCGATACCGAGCCAGGTATGCCTGAAGAGAAAGCGCAACCCGGCCAGGAGAACCGCCATGACGGCGAAGATCCACAAATAGACGGCCGGCAGCGGATAGCTTCCGATGGAGATCGTCGCGTGTGTCAGCGGGCCGGGATAGGTCACCGGATTGGCACCCCAAATCAGCCGCGCAAGGTTGCTGAGCACGATGCCGAGGCCCAGCGTCAACAGGACAACGTAGATCGGGCCGGCCTGACGGCGCATCGCCGGCCGCAGCGCGGCTCGTTCAAGCACATACCCCAGGGCGCCAGTCGCCGCCGCGGCAAGAACGAGGACGAGCCCGAAGGGCAGGTCCGGCACGCCAGCGAGCATCGAATAGCCGAGGAACGCGCCGACCATCATGATGTCGCCCTGGGCGAAGTTCACGAGGTTCATCGTCCGATAGATCAGGCTGAAGCCGATGGCGATCAGGGCGTAGATGCACCCCATCGCCAGCCCGCTCAGCAACTGGACGGTCAAGCCCATGAGGCGAGCTGCCTTGTCACTTCATCAAAAAGTCGAGTTTCAAGTCGCTTCCCACGAGCTGCACGAACGGCAGCGGCCGCTCCACGTCGCCGTTCTTCAGGATGGTGATCGAGCCGGTGGCGCCAGGAAAATCCCTGATCGAAAATAGCGCGTCGCGCACGCCTTCGCGGGTCAGCTTCTTCTCCTTGATCGCCCGCTTCACGGATTCGGCGAGGACGTACAGGGAGTCGTAGCCCATGCCCTCGTACTGGCTGGGCGGGCGCTTGTACCTGGCCTGCCAGTTCTTCAGGAAATCCCGGCCGCTTTGCGTGTCGATGGATCCGGCGAGGTAGTAGATGCCGCCGAAGGCGCCATCGGCGCCAGGGCCGGCAATGTCCCGGAATTGCGGGATCGCGGGCGAGGTGTTGGCGTAGGTCGGCAGCTTGATCTGCATTTCCGACATCTGCTTCAGGATCAGGCCAGTGTCGGTATAGAGGCCCAGGACGACGAGGAAGCCCGGCCTGGCTTCGGCCATCTTGGCCAGGATCGGCTTGAAATCCTTGGCGCTCGGCTCGTAGACGACGCGGCCGGCCGGCGTTGCGCCAAGAGCCTTCGCGGTCGCGGCGAAGGCTTCGGCGACGGACTGGTTGCCGTTGTCGTTGCGCACGAGAAGAAAGACGTTCTTGCCCTGCTTCTCCCGGATCACCCACTTCGCGGCATTGGCGCCGAAGGTCGTGGCGCTTTGCGCGGTACGGGCGAACCACATGTTGCCTTGCGTGGTAAGGCTTGCATCCTGGGCCAAGGGCGAGAGCTGCAGCACCTTTGCCTGGCGCGTGACCTCGATCGCCGCCGCCGTTTCGGCGCTGGTGGCGCCGCCCAGGATAGCGAGTACCTCGTCGATATCGACCATGCGCTGGGCGGCCTGCGCGGCTGTGCCGGGATTGGCCGTCGTGTCAGCCGGGATGAGAACAATGCGATCGCCGCCCATTGCGTTCGCAGCGTTGATCTCCGCCAGGGCGAATTCGACGCCGGCCAGCGTTTCGCTGCCATAGACGGCAGCCGATCCGGAAAGCGGCCCGAGAAAGCCGATCTTGATATCTGCCGCGTCGGCGCCGGCGGCGACGGCCAGCGACAGGCCGACGGCAGCCGCAAGTCGAATGCAAAGTGCTTTTCCCAGACGCCCCTTCAGTCGTGTACCCACATCCCCCTCCTGTCGTTGGCTGCTCGTTCGTGCCGGTCCGCTCGAACGCCAGCCGGAATTCGCCCATCCATCGTTCAAGCCAGGCCGAGATAGCTTCGGCGGACCTCCGCGTTGTCCTTCAGGTCCATGGCGGACCCTTGTTGGACGATGCTTCCCTGCTCGAGTACGTAGGCGCGGTCAGCCACGTCCAACGCGGCAACGGCGTTCTGCTCGACCAAAAGGATCGTGATGCCGCGGCGGGCCAGCCCGTCGATCGTGTCGAACACCGCCTCGATCAGCTTCGGCGCCAGTCCCATGGACGGTTCGTCGAGCAGCAGCAGGCGCGGCTTGGCCATCAACGCCCGGCCCATGGCGAGCATCTGCTGCTCGCCGCCCGACAGCGTGCCCGCCCTTTGCCCGGCGCGTTCGGCGAGGCGGGGAAACAATTCGTAGATCTCGCCGCAATCCGTGCGATCGGGGCGGCCCTTGCGCCGCGAATAGGCGCCGAGAATGAGGTTCTCGCGCACCGTGAGCGAGGGAAAGACGCGCCGGCCTTCGGGCACCGTCGCGATGCCGGCGCCGACGATGTCCATGGGTGTCGCCTGCGTGATGTCGCGGCCGGCAAACCGCACCGTGCCGCTGACCGCCGGCAGGAGGCCGCACATCGTCCGAATGGCCGTGGTCTTGCCGGCACCGTTGCGGCCCAGAAGGCAAACGACCTCACCCGCCTCGACCGCCAGGTCGATCGCCTGCAGCACGCGGACGTGCCCGTAGGTCGAAGAAACGCCCTGCAACGCCAGCAGGGGCGCTGCGCGCTTCTTGAAACCGATTGGGTCAGGCTTGCTCGTCACGATCGCCAGTCCACAGCCATTGAAATGAATCTTCTTGAAGTCTCGATAATCAAAACTTAGTATCAATTATTGAATAGAGTGAAAGGCTTGTCAAATGGCCCAGGCCAGGACGGAAGCTCACGATGCGGAGCGCTCGCGCCCGCTCGATCGTTATGTCTGTGTGCTCGAGCTTCTGGCGGCGTTTCCCGAAGGCTTGCCGTTGATCGAAGTCGCCGAGGCGCTGTCGCTTCACAAGGCAACGGCGCATCGCCTGTTGAAGGCGCTTGCGGAGACGGGTCTGGTGACCAGCGGGACGCATCGCGGCCATCGCTACCAGCTCGGGCAGCGGTTCCAGCAGCTTCTGCATGCAGGCTCCGACGACGGTCAGGTCGATGTTCTGTCGCGGCCTCATCTGCGCAGCTTGACGGCGGATACCGGCGAGACCTCGTACATCACCCGGTTGCGCGGCGCGCGTGTCCACATGGTGTCCTACGAAGCACCGGAGGCGCGATGGCGCGACTATGTGCGGCCCGGCCTCGAGGCGCCGCCGCATGCCGGCGCGAGCGCCAAGGCGATCCTGGCCTTCCAAAACGAGGCGATCGTCGTCCGGGCGCTCTCGGGAACCCTTCCGGCACTCACCGCCCACACGCACACCGATGTTCGCTGGGTGCGCGCCGAATATGCGCGCGTCCGCAAGCAGGATTACGCGACGTGCGAGAGCGAAGTGAACGAAGGCTTGGGAGCGATCGCCGTACCGATCCGGTTGCCGACCGTGGGCGTGATGTATTCGGTTGGCCTCACCGGCCCCCTCCAACGCATCATGGGCAATACCTTCAAGAAGCATCTCGGTCGCCTTCGGCAGGCGGCCGAGGGGCTAAGCCACGCTCTCGATCTCACGCGTACGTCCCGCGCGGCGTCGTGAGGTCGCGCTCAGCACGGAGAAAAATCCATGAAAGATTCGACGGTCGGTGCGCTCGCAGGCAATTGCCTCGGCATGTTCAAGCTGCCGGATGAGGTCGCCTTCACGATCGCCCGGGGC
>WNFD01020005.1_pt1 | contig 11996 bp, 10 predicted proteins | sample 5400491 | NCBI WGS metagenome assembly WNFD01 (sample SAMN13153343, study PRJNA577476) | soil metagenome | isolation source: 120 cm saprolite under Douglas fir tree site 2 hole 2 replicate 2 | place: USA:California | collected 2015-04-18 | reverse complement strand
CCATGGCGGCATCGATGTCGGAATCTTCGGGATGCGGGGTGGAGTTGAGCAGCGCCGTCGCCGACATGATCTGCCCGGATTGGCAGTAGCCGCATTGGACTACCTCCAGATCCAGCCATGCCTTCTGCACCTTGGCGCCGACCGCAGAGGCGCCGACGCCTTCGATGGTCGTGATTGCGCGCTCTCCGATCGACCCGATCGCCAATAGACAGGAGCGTACGGGCGCGCCGTCGACATGCACGGTGCAGACGCCGCATTGCGCGATGCCGCACCCGAACTTGGTACCGGTAAGTCCCAAGATATCGCGCAGCGCCCAGAGCAGGGGCATGTCGGGCGGAGCATCGATATTCCTCACTTCGCCGTTTATTTTCAGACTGACCATGATGTACCTCGTGAAGGAAGGCAATGGTTCAATTGTCGGGCGCTACGGATAGAACTATAGAACTACTGAACAAAACCTGCCAGGTCATGGGCAATGATAAAATTTACAAAGGCTAGCGGCTGGCATCTCCGCGTTTCAAAGACTGCAGCAGCGGCGCGATCAGATCGATGGGCAATGGGAACACGATCGTCGAACTCTTTTCGCCGGAAATGTCGGCGAGTGTCTGCAGATAGCGCAGCTGCAGCGACGCGGGCTCGCTCGAGAGGATCCTAGCGGCTTCCGCCAGGGTTTGCGCCGCCTGTTTCTCGCCTTCGGCGTGGATCACCTTGGCGCGTCTGCCGCGCTCGGCTTCGGCCTGCCGGGCCATCGCGCGGATCATGGTCTCATCCAGATCAATATCCTTGATCTCGACATTGGTCACTTTCATGCCCCACGCTGCGGTATTCGCGTCGAGGATCTGCTGAATGGCGGCGTTGAGCTTGTCGCGCTGAGCCAGCATCTCATCCATTTCGTGCTGCCCCGCCACCGAACGCAGTGTCGTCTGCGCGAGCTGGCTGGTCGCCTCCCACGGGTTGGTGACCTGCAGAATGGCCTTTTCAGGATCGACGATACGAAAATAAACCACCGCGCTGACTTTCACCGAAACATTGTCCCTGGAAATCACGTCCTGTTTCGGCACATTCAGCACTACGGTGCGCAGTTCCAGCTTCTTCATCTGCTGAATCGCCGGCAGCACGAGCCGCACGCCGGGGCCTTTGACGCCGGTGAACCGGCCAAGCGTGAACATCACGCCGCGCTCGTATTCCTTCAGGACGCGTATCGAACTCATGACCAGCAGCAGCAATACGACAACGATGACGGGAAGCGAAAAGCTCATCGGCGACTCCTTTTAATTCTGTTGCGGTTCCACCCAGAGCGTCAGCCCGACGACTTTGACTATACGCGCCTGTTGCCCCGCTCGCAGGGGACCGGCGGTGCGGGCGTTCCACAATTCTCCGCCATAGCGCACGACGCACTGACCCTGACAATCGCCGACCGCTTCAACCAGCGCGCCGATCATCGTCTCGACACCGGTGCTGATGGGCCTGCGCCGCGCACGGGCCGCCAGCCAGCCGATGGTGACGATGACGAGCCCGCCGGCAACCGCGATTCCCACGATCAACGGCAACGCCACCTGCAGTCCCGATGCACGATTGTCGAATAGAATGATGGACCCGATGACAAATGCCGCCAGGCCGCCGACGCCGAGCGATCCAAACGCCGGCATGAAGAATTCCGTGACGATCAGACCGATGCCGAGCGCCATGAGAGCGAGACCCGCGTAGTTGACCGCCAGCAGTTGTAAACCGTAGAGCCCCAGCAGCAGCGCCAGCGCACCGACGACACCGGGCAGCACCGCGCCGGGGTTATATCCCTCGAGCAGCAGGCCGTAGACGCCGATCAGCAACAACCCGTAGGCAATGGTGGGATGAGTCAGCACCAACAGCACGCGCGTGCGCCAGTCCGGCACGACGCTCCGCACCGCAAGTCCCCGGGTATCGAGCACCAGCTCGTGATCCGCGGCTTTAACCTTGCGCCCCTGCAGCTGCAGCAGTAGATCTGGCACGTCTTTCGCGACGATGTCGATCACATGCTGCTCGAGTGCGTCGTTCGCAGACAGGCTCGCCGCCCCGCGCACGGCAGCTTCCGCCCAAGCGGCATTGCGGCCGCGCAATTGCGCCAGCGAGCGGATGTATGCGACCGCATCATTGACGGCTTTGCGCTCATGGGCCGTGCCGGCAGGAATGTCCTCCGGGACCGTGTGCTTCTTGCTTTGCTTCTTGTCGTCTTTGTTGTCATCGCCGGGATTGGCCGGCGGCGTGGCCGGCTCACCGCCGATCGAAATCGGTGTCGCTGCGCCCAGATTGGTCGCCGGGGCCATGGCGGCGAGATGGCTCGCATAAAGAATGTAAGTGCCTGCACTGGCCGCCCGCGCTCCGCTCGGCGCAACGTAGCCCACCACAGGCACCGGAGAGGCGAGTATCGCCTTGATGATGTCGCGCATGGAGGTGTCGAGTCCACCGGGGGTATCCATCTGCAGGATGACGACGGCGCTGCGGTCGTTGCCCGCGGCCGCGAGCGAGCGCTCGAAATAGAGGCTCATTGCGGGCCCGATGGGACCGCTCAACTCGACCACGGTTGCGAACCGGTCGGCGGGTGCGGTGTCGTCGCTGCGGCTCGATGCCGGACTCACAAACAAAAGCAGTAAGCTAAGCCACTGCGCGATGCGGCGCAATTCAATCCGCCTGGAACGAACTCCGCTCACTGCCCGGCCCCTTTTGGCGGTGGCCCTGTATCAAGCTTTCCGATGGTAGCCTGAAGCGGGACGCGCGTCTTGACTAATGGTGCCCGGGCGATCAATGGTGCCCAGGCGAGCAATGGCGCTCAGGCCGGCGATGGCGCTCAGGCGGGCAATGGCGCTCAGGCGGGCAATGGCGCTCAGGCGGGCAATGGCGCTCAGGCGGGCAATGGACCTGTGTACATGGCCGGTTCTCGAATGACACCGCCGACTTCGTACTGTTCGATCGAGTGGGCAATCCATCCAACGGCTCGTCCCAATATGAACAGCGAGTCTTTGCTATCCAAGCCGAGACGCCGACCCAGATAGACATTGGTCAGTGCAAAGTCGGGTTCGAGTCCCTTGGCATCGTAGACGACGGCGATGGCGCGTTGAAGTTTCCGGTAGTCGGTATCGTCGGCGAGAATCTCGTTGAGGCGCCGAAGCACGGCGCGCGCGCGCGGGTCGCCATTCTTGTATAAATCGGACCCGAACCCCAAAATCTCCTCGCCCTCGCGCATCCGCCGCACCACCGGATCTTGCGGATCCTGCGCGTTGGCCACTTCGTTGAGGAGGCGGGCAAGTCCTTCGTGCCTGCCGATCTTGGTCCTGCGCCCCATGGAAACTGAAAGTCCCGTTAGAACCGAACGATAGGGCGTGACACCGGTGCTTGCTACGGCGCGCACCGCATAGGTTCCCGGCTCGAATCCGTGGTCGGCCGACAGAACCATGACGCGACGGATGAGGTCCGCCATATCGTCGGAGGCGCCGAGCCCGCGCGCGACAGTCACATGCAGTGGGTCGCTGCTGGGAGCGCGCGCTTTGACCAGGAATGCCGCCAGCCATCGAAGCACGTCAACACCGGTTTGGCACATGCCATCGCGAGAGAGGTCATAGGCACGGGGGTTGGCGACCTCGATGAACGGGAACAGCGCCGTTGCGCGATCCGCGGAGCTGGCCCCGGAAAATAGCCGCAGCATCTCCGGAAGTTGAGCGGGCGCATTAGGTAGTGCGCCGGTGAAAAGCGCAGACCGCTCGGCTTGCCAAAGCAACGCCGCAACCTCCTCGATGCTTCGAGTCTCCGACAACTGAACTGCGTTCTGGCCGCGATAGTGAGGCCCAAGTTCCGTGATGAGGGTGATGTCGGTCTCACGACGCAGTCCGCCTGGGCGCTCGGGCGCAGGCGCCACGCCGCCTCCCGCGACTCGTTCGATATCGGCCCTCCAGTACCGGTTTCGCCGAGACCCTGGAACCGGTTGGGAGCGGATTCTCTTCCTGCCGACGTAGGCATACAGCGTCGAGAGGTTTACGCCAAGCATCTCCGCGGCGGTCTCGGCCGAGACATAGAGGTCATCTTGCATATCTATATATGTACTCTTTTTATCCAGATTGACGAATCCATCTAACTATCTCACGATTGAAATCAATAAAACGTACATGTGGATAATAAGTGTCAATATATAGGGGGAGTTATGTCAGTGTCAACGATCAAAATTCGAGTTCTGACCGGCCGCATGGGCTCGCGAGCAGCGCTCGGTACAGTCCTGACTGCGGCGTTCTACCTGCCTACCGCGCTCGCAGAGGACGCAACACCGCGGTCGGTCGCGCCAGGCACCCAACTTGAGGAGGTGCTGGTCACCGCGCAGCGGCGGGAATCCAAACTCCAGGACACCCCGATCGCCGTATCTGTCATCGACGGCGGCGAAATTCAGCGGGAGAACTTGCTCAACCTCAGCGAGATAGCCGCAAAGGCCCCAAGCATTACATTCAATCAGGTGAACCACTCCGAGTCGTTCATTTCCATTCGCGGGACGACCATCGGCAATGACGCCGCCGGCATCGACCAAGGTGTGTCCGTCTTCATCGACGAAGTGCCGACAACCGGCTTTGGAGATGACAGCCCTGATCTCTACGATTTGCAAAGCGTCGAAGTGCTCCGCGGTCCGCAGGGCACGCTGTTCGGCCGAAACGTGACGGGCGGGGCCGTGCTGATCCGCACCGCGCCGCCGAGTTTCACGGAGTCGGGGCGCGTGACGGCCACGTACGGCTCCGACAATCTGATGGAGGTACAGGGGTACGACACCGGCCCGCTCGTCGGGAACGTCGTCGCCGGCAAAATAGCCGTGGACGTTCGTCGCCGCGATGATTTTCTGACGAACCTTGCTCTCCACGACAAGACTTACGGCGAGAACCTGGGAACGTTCAGAGGGCAGCTGTTGTGGACGCCGAGCTCGGAGGTACGGGTGCTGTTTGGAGGCGACTACCTGGACGACACCTCCGCAGGAAAGACACAATGGCTGGTGGGTAATTTTCAGCCCAGCCTTTTCCCTACCTTGAGCTACAGCCCGGACAATACCAATCAGGGATCGAACGCGCGCACGGACAAGAAAGTGGGCGGCCTTCTGACCCACATCGATTGGGATCTGCCGTTTGCGACGCTCACGTCCGTCACGGGCCATCGAAAGGTTGACGAGCATGTGCACTTTTCGACCTCGGGCGATCCGTTCAACAGCATCATTTCCGATCCGGTGATCAACGACAATCAGACCTCCGAGGAGGTTCGGATCACGTCGCCGGCCGGTCAGCGTCTCACCTGGGTGGGCGGCATTTTCTATCTCCATGCCGATCGCGCCTACCTGCAGACGGTGTCCTACGATGCGTTCCCCGGTACCCGGCTGAATGCACTGGCCCAGTTTGGAGTTCCGAGCCTTGCCCGGTTCTTGAGTCCCTACGTCAATCAGGCGAATCAGCACGTCGCGGTGGAGAGCAGGGCCGGATTTGGCGAAGCGACATATGAATTGACCTCGGGTCTCAAAATGACCGTCGGTGCCCGCTACTCGAGCGAGTCGAAGTCCGGACATACGGAAATCAGCAATACGAGTGTGCAGAACCCCAACTTTCGCCTCGGCGTACAACCCCGAATATGTATGGAGCTACGAAGGCGGGATCAAGACGACGTTTCTGGACAAGCGCCTGCAGATCAACCTGGCGGTCTACGATGCCGAGTACAAGGACCTGCAAACGCGCAATTTCGATCCGATCTCCGGCAACATCATTGCCGGAAACGCTGCGAAGGCGCGGGTACGAGGCGGCGAGCTCGAGGTGGAAATGCTGCCGGTCGAGTGGCTGACTCTCGGACTTTCGTACTCGTATACCGACGCGAAATACCGCAGCTACTTGGTCCCGAACGCTCCGCCCGATCCGCCGACCGACAACTCCGGCCACACCATTCCATTCACGCCGCGCAACGCGGCTAACTTCCGCGCAGAAACGAACTTTCCGGCTCCGGGCGACGCCGGCAAGATTCGCATCGGCGCCGACGTTACTTACCGCAGTGCCATTCAGTTCAACGACGCCAACAGCACGCCGGATTTCATCCTTGCCAAGAGCGCGTATCACGGCGTGCTGAACATGCATGCGACGTGGTCGTCCACGAACGATCGCTCCGAGGTGACCGTGTGGGCGAAGAATCTCACGGACAAGCGGGCGATCATCAACAACGCCGACCTGTCCAATTTCTTCGACACGTTCGCGGAATTCAACAAGGGGGGCTACGTGTCGATCGACAACTGGAACGATCCGAGAACCGTGGGAATCAGCCTGACGAAACGATTCTGACCCCTGGATCGGGTCGACGCGATGCCCGGCTCGTGCACCGCGCCCGACATATCATTGCACCGTGAGAACGAAGGAGTATTCGCTTGAACGAGATTCGGTATGTAGCAGCGACCGGCGCTTTAGGGGTGGGCGTCGACGCAGAGGCGCTCGAGCAGTCGCTCGACTTGCGTCCGCACTTCATCGCCGCCGACGCCGGAACCACCGATGCCGGCCCCTTTGCGCTTGGTTCGGGAAGCGCCGCGTTTCCCCGCGAAGCGGTCAAACGTGACCTTGCCCGGGTCCTCGTCGCGACCAGGAAGGCGAATATTCCGGCGCTGATAGGCTCGGCCGGCACGGCCGGCGGCGACCCGCACGTCGACTGGGTTCTCGACATCGCCCGCGAGATCGCGGAGGAGAATCATCTATCCCTGCGCACGGCGGTCATTCGGTCAGAGCAGAATCGCGACTACCTCCTCGGCCTGTATCGCGAGGGACGCGTCCGCGCGCTCGATCCCGCTCCCGAAATCGACGAGACAGTGTTCTCGCGCAGCGCACGAATTGTCGGCATGATGGGCGTCGAGCCTTTGCAGGCGGCGTTGGACGCAGGCGCTGACTTCGTGCTGGCGGGACGCTGCAGCGATCCCGCGTTGTTCGCCGCGCTGCCGACTCTGCGCGGCCTTCCTCCGGGCCTGGCGTGGCACGCGGGCAAAGTGACCGAGTGCGGAACCATGGCATGCGAAGGCCCGCGGGGCGGCGTGATCACGGCGACCGTGCGGGAGCACGAAGTCATTTTGCGGCCGGTCGGCGAGGGGCTGCGTTGCACTCCGCAAAGCATAGCCGCGCACAGCCTCTACGAAAACGCGCATCCCTACTTGCACAAGGAATGTTCCGGCATTCTCGACTTGACGCATTCCAAATACACCGCCATCGATGATGTTTCCGTCCGCATCACCGACAGCGGCTTCATTCCGTCGAGTGACTACACGGTAAAGCTCGAAGGCGCGGAATTGGTCGGGTACCAGTCGATCATGATCGGAGGCATCCGGGACCCGTTCATCCTGCGGCGGCTGGACCAGTGGGTGGCCGAGGTACGGGCCTACATCTACGGCGCGGTGGCGCGGATTCTCAAGCTGAATCCGCCGGATTGGTCCTTGACCGTCCACGTCTACGGGCGAAATGCGGTGATGGGCGCCATGGAACCCAACGCATCCGAGATGCCGCACGAAGTCGGGATCGTCGTCGAAGCAACCGCAGCCACACAAGAACTGGCGACCAAAGCCGCTCAACTTGCCCGTCAACCGTTCCTGCACCATGGCGCACCCGAATGGACGAGCGGGACGACGAGCTTCGCGTGCCTGCACAATCCAGCGCACATCGATCGCGGCGCCGTATATCGATTCAACCTAAACCACGTCGCGGTTCCGCGAACCAAGATGGAAATGTTCAGGACCGAGTTCGTTCAGCTGGGAGCACGGCCGCTATGAAGCTTGCCGAACTTGCGAGCCTGATTCGCAGCAAGAACGCCGGCCCCTTCGTTCTGACGTTCGACATCGTGTTTCCCGACGACGAAAGCTATCTTCGCGCGAAAGAGTCCGGTGCGCTGACCATCGCTCGCTTCGCCGAACTATTCCGGTGCGAAGAGAAGCACGTGCTATTCTTCGAATGCGATAACGCCCGGGCATTCAAATTCAGTATTCCCCGGCCGATCGTGCAGGGCAATCTCGGCGATGGCGACATGCACGGTGGTCAGCAATTCATCCCCCTGATGGACATCGAGATTCGATGACGGCAATTCAATGGCCCGACATTGGCGCGCGGCTCGACCGGCTGCCGCCGACCCGGTACATATGGTATCTGGTCGGACTCGTGTCCTTCGGCGCGTTCTTTGAAATCTACGATCTGGCCCTGACGGCGCCATTGAGTCTCGGGCTTCTCGCCGCCGGGGTGTTCCACCGGGGAGCGGCCGGATTCTTTGGCTACACCGACCAGGCAACGTTCGCCGCCGCCACCTTTGCGGGCCTCTATGTGGGAACACTGGGGTTCGCCGCCGTGGCGGACCGCATGGGCCGTCGGACGATATTCACCTTCGCGCTGCTATGGTATGCAACGGCGACGGTGGTGATGGGCCTGCAGAACAGCGCGTTCGCCATCGACCTGTGCCGGTTCGTCGCGAGCATGGGTGTCGGCCTCGAGCTGGTCGCAATCGATTGTTACCTCGCAGAACTCATGCCAAAAACGGTACGGGGGCGCGCATTTGCCTTCAGTGCTTCTCTGCAGTTCCTATCAGTGCCGTTCGTCTCGGTGCTGGCTTGGGCTCTGATCCCGGACACGCATCTTGGAATCGCGGGGTGGCGTTGGCTCGCATTCGTTCCCGCCGTGGGCGCATTGCTGGTCTGGCAAGTCCGCAGAGCGCTGCCGGAATCGCCGCGATGGCTCGAGGCGCATGGCCGTGCGGTCGAGGCTGACCTGGTCACCTCGAAGATCGAGCAATACGTGGCCCGCGACCTAGGGTCTCAAGTCCCTCCGATACATCCGCCGGCCGTCCCGCCGGTCCTCGAACCGGCGCGGGGTGCGGCCAAGGCAATTTCCCTCTGGGCGCCCCCCTACAGGCGGCGAACCATCGTGCTGATCGGATTTCACGTCTTTCAGACCATCGGCTATTTTGGTTTCTCAAACTGGCTTCCGACCCTGTTGGTGTCGCAGGGCATAGAAATAGGCAAGTCTTTGGCGTACACCGCGGTGCTTGCATTGGTGCCGCCCATTGCCCCGCTGGTCTTCAGTTTATTTGCCGACAAGCTGGAACGTAAATGGATGGTGGCCGCGGGCGCTCTTTTGGCCGCCGTGGCGGGCTTAGCTATGTCGCGCGTCACACAGCACTCGAACTTCGCTGTGTTCACCGCGATTGGAGCCTTTGTCGCAATCGGCAACTCTCTGATGTCCCTGTCGTACCACACGTACCAAAGCGAGTTGTTTCCCACCCCTGTGCGGGCACGCGGGGTCGGGTTCGTCTATTCCTTCAGCCGCCTTTCCGCCATATTTTCCAGCTACATCATCGCCGCGACGCTCGACCGTACGGGCAGCGTCGGCGTGTTCGTCCTCATCTCGTCGGCAATGGTGGTCGTGGCGCTCATCGTCGGCCTCTTCGGACCCCGGACGCGCGGGCTTGCCCTCGAGCAGATATGAGCGCGCCGCCGCAGCGCCTAAGCGGACTTATGCGACACAGGTCTCGTGCTCGGTATGCGGAATGCTGGCGAGGACGCCGGCGTAGAGCACGTACATCGCCTTCGCCATGCGTATGACTGCAACCTGATCGCGCGGGTCGTCGATTCGAAACATCAGGTTCTGCAGGCACCGCACGTGTTCGACGTCAGCGCCATTCGCCCGCAATGACGGGCGTCATCGGGCGAGGTGCTTTTGCCCTTGATGTGTGATTTTCGGGCCTGGCGCTACAATGTGTCCGTGCAGACACAAAGGTCTGATATCCGGACATCAGCCGGCTATAAGCGCATGTTGTCCTTGGAGAATGTTCTCAATGCCCCACCTTCTGCTCGTCGACGACGACGAGGATATTCTGTCCTTGCTGACGAGTTTCTTTCACAAGCACTCGCACACCGTTTCGGTGGCGCAGAATGGTGCGGCGATGTTCGCCGCCTTGGAAAAGGAGCCGGTCGATCTCGTCATTCTCGATGTCATGCTGCATGCCGAAGACGGCTTCACCTTGTGCCGCCAGCTGCGCGCAGCGTCGCCGGTGCCGATCATCATGTTGACCGCGATGACGGACCACACCGATCGCGTCGTGGGTCTTGAAATCGGGGCCGACGACTACTTGACCAAGCCTTTCGACCAGCGCGAGTTGCTGGCGCGAGTCAAGGCGGTGCTGCGCCGGACCGCCGAGAAGGCGGCAGCTCCCTCGCGGAGCGATACGCGGCCGGTACTGTGTTTCGGCGGCTGGCGTCTCGATGTCGCCCGGCGGGAACTGCGCTCCGCCGACAACGCGCTGGTGCTGCTCTCGGGCGGCGAATTCGATCTGCTGCTCGCGTTCGCGGAGCACCCACAGCGGGTCCTGACGCGCGATCAGTTGATCGATTTCGCGCGCGGTTCAATGCATGTGGCTTACGACAGAAGCATCGACGTACAGGTGAGCCGCCTTCGCTACAAGCTGGAGGAAGATCCGAAGAATCCCGAGCTGATCCGCACGGTCCGCAACGGCGGCTACATCTTTGCGCCCGTGGTGACCCGCGGATGAAGCTCCCATCCTGGGCGTCGGACACCATCGCCCGCCGATTCGCCGTGACCGAGGTCCTGGCCGTGGCGGTGACGCTCGCGCTGGTCGGTCTGTTCAGGACCTTTGGCGGCGTGTGGTCGGCTGAACCCTTGGAGCGATCGAGTCTGCTCGATGAGGCCGCCGACATCGTGCGTATGATCGATGCGGCTCCGCCCGCGATGCGGCAACCGCTTGCGGCGGCGGCCGGAAATAACGTGTTTCATGCCGGCTGGTATGCCGCAGGATCCCGTGCGGCGGCGGCGCTCGAGGCCGCGCCGCGCAGCGACGACGAGAAAACCCAGAAGAGGATCAGCGTCCGCGTGCAACGAGCCGCTGTCGTTCTCAGGCCTGACCGCGCAGGATCAATGCCGCCGGGAATCGTCTACGATCGCAGCAAGCCGCTCGTGCCGTACATGCTGGGCGTGCAATTGAACGATGGGAGTTGGCTGGTCTTCAGCGTGATGAAAAGAACCTGGGGGATACCTTCGGCGCATCGCTGGGCCATACGGCTCTGCTTTCTGGCGGTGTCGATAACCATCGTCACCGTGTTCGCCGCCCGCCAGTTCTCCGGGCCGATCGAACGGCTCGCCGCGGCCGTGCGCCAATTCGGACTCAACCCGCAAGCTCCGCCCATCGCCGAGACAGGGCCAAAAGAACTGCAAGAGGTGGTCAAGACTTTCAACGCCATGCAGGCGCAGATTCAAAAATTCGTGGCCTACCGCACTATGATGTTGGCGGCTATTTCGCATGATTTACGCACTCCCTTGACCCGCATGCGTTTGCGGGGCGAATTCATCGAAGATCCCGAGCAACAGGCGCGGCTGTTCAGGGATGTGGATGAGATGCAAGGCATGGTCGATGAAGCGCTGGCCTTTTTCCGGGACGATGCGGTCAGCGAAGAGACGACCAGTTTCGATCTCCCGCACGTTCTTCTCACCATTGCGAACGATTACGCCGATCAAGACATCGATATCCGCTATACGGGGCCCGCACACGCCGTGTATCGAGGCCGGCCGTTCGCCCTGAAGCGCGCCTTCACCAATTTGATCGACAACGCCGCAAAGTATGCGAAGACCCCGGAGATTGAACTCTCCCGCGAAGAAACCGCATTGGTCGTGGCCATCAGGGACCGGGGGCCCGGCATACCCGCGGATGCCCTCGATAATGTGTTCCGTCCTTACTATCGGATTGATAAATCGCGCAATCGCACCACCGGCGGTGTCGGCTTGGGGCTGACCGTGGCACAAGCCATTGTCCAAGGCCATGGCGGAGAGATCATTCTCAAGAATCGATCGGGGGGCGGCCTGGAGGCCCGCATCGTATTGCCGGTGGCCGCACGCGCCGGCGAATCTCTCGAAGCCTAAACGGCTGCATCCCCGCAATGCGGGCGCACCCCGTCACGCAAGTATTTCAATGCATACACAATATGGCGAACC
>WNFD01006791.1_pt1 | contig 11997 bp, 4 predicted proteins | sample 5400491 | NCBI WGS metagenome assembly WNFD01 (sample SAMN13153343, study PRJNA577476) | soil metagenome | isolation source: 120 cm saprolite under Douglas fir tree site 2 hole 2 replicate 2 | place: USA:California | collected 2015-04-18 | reverse complement strand
TCAAGTACCTGACCCAGTCGACCTGGTCGCACGCAATGTTCTATATCGGCGATGCGCTGGGGCCCCCCGCTCCCGGCGAGGAGCCCAAAGTGCTGGTCGAAGCCGACATGCTGTACGGGATTCGCGCCGTGCCGCTGTCCGATGTCTCCGGCATGAACACGCGCATCTGCCGGCCTGTCGGCTTGTCGAAGGAGGATCTGCAGGCGGTGATCAGGTTCACCGTCTCGCACATCGGCGGACGCTACGACCTGAAGAACGTGTTCGACCTCGCGCGCTACCTGATTCCCACGCCGCCGGTCCCGGTGCGCTGGCGCCGCCGCATGATCGCCTTCGGCAGCGGCGACCCGACGCGCGCCATCTGCTCGACGCTGGTCGCCGAGGCGTTCCAGTCGGTGCACTATCCGATCCTGCCCGAGGTCAAGTACGTCCACGACGGGACGCCCGGCTGCAACGACTGCTACCACGAGGTCGTGCACATCCGGCATCACAGCTTGTTCACGCCGCGCGACTTCGACATCTCGCCGTTTTTCGAGGTGGTGAAGCCCACCATCGCCAAGGACTTCGACTATCACAAGATCGCCTGGGCCCAGGAAGACCCGGTCTGACCGGAGAAAGAGCGGCGATGCCCAAATACGAAACCAAGCTAACCGCCAGCGAGACCGTCGCCGAGGGCACGATGGCGTTCCGCTTCGCCAAGCCCGCGGATTTCAGTTTCGAGGCCGGGCACTCGGTCACCGTGTCCCTCATCGATCCGCCGGAGACCGACCGCAAGGGCAATTCGCGCTCCTTTTCCCTGGCCAGCGCACCGTACGAGACCGAGCTCATGATCGCGACGCGCATGCGCGACACGGCGTTCAAGCGGTCGCTGAAGGCGATGCCGGCAGGCGGTCGCATCCATCTGCGGGGACCCGCCGGCAAATTCACGCTGGACGGCGCGGACGCCCGGCCCGCAGTCTTCCTCGCGGGGGGCATCGGCATCACGCCGTTCGTGAGCATGTCGCGGCAGGCGGCACACGAACGGCTCGCCCGTGAACTCTGGTTGTTCTACTCCAACCGCAGGCCCGAGGATGCGCCTTTTCTGGACGAGCTCGTCGCGCTGCCTCGCGCCAACCCGCGTTACCGCTTTGTCGGCACCATGACCGAGATGGAAAAGTCGAGCCGGCCCTGGAGCGGGGAAACGGGGTTTCTCGACCGCGACATGCTCGAGCGCCGTCTGAAAAATCTCGCCGCGTTCGTCTACTACGTGGCGGGACCGCCCGGACTGGTCGAGACCATGCAGAAAATGCTCGTCGCCGCCGGGGTCAAGGACGACGCGATCCGCACCGACGAGTTCTACGGCTACTAGGCGCGCGGTCCGGCCGGTACGCCGATAAAATAGCGGCATGCTGCAACGCCGCTCCGATCCCGCGATCGTCATCCGCGGCGCCCGCCAGAACAACCTCAAGAACCTCTCGCTCGAGATCCCGACGAACGAGCTCGTCGTCGTGACCGGGGTCTCGGGATCGGGGAAATCCTCGCTCGTTTTCGACACGCTCTACGCCGAAGGGCAGCGCCGCTACGTCGAGACTTTCAGCCCCTACGCGCGGCAGTTTCTCGACCGCATGGACAAACCCCAGGTCGACGCGATCGAAGGGATCCCGCCGGCGATCGCAATCGACCAGACCAACCCCGTACGCACGTCCCGCTCGACCGTCGGCACGATGACCGAGCTGAACGACCACCTCAAGTTGTTGTTCGCCCGCGCGGGGCGGCTTTTCTGCCGCGGCTGCGGACAGCCGGTGCACCGGGACTCACCCTCCTCCGTATACGAACAGCTGTCGGCCCGCGCCGGGGCGGCGGGCGATCCGCGCCTGGTCGTGACTTTCCCGGTGGCGGTGCCGAAGAACTTCAAGGAAGAGGAAGTCCAGGCGCTGCTGAAAGCGCAGGGCTACGACCGCATCCACGCGCGGGGCGCGAATGTGCTCGAGGTCGTGCAGGACCGCCTGCGGCTGTCCTCCGCGGAGAAGACGCGCGCAATCGAGGGCATCGAGGCCGCGCTCAAGATCGGCCAGGGCAAGATCAACGTCTATCCGCTAGCTGCGGATGGCAAGGCACTGGCGCCGTGGCGGTTCTCGTCCGACTTGCACTGCCCGGATTGCGATATCCATTATTCCGAGCCGGTACCGAGCCTGTTCTCGTTCAACTCGCCGCTCGGCGCCTGCGAGACCTGCCGCGGGTTCGGGCGCGTGATCGGCATCGACTACGGACTCATCGTCCCGGACGAGACAAAAACCCTGCGCGAGGGCGCGATCCGTCCCTGGCAGTCGCCGAGTTTCCACGAGTGCCAGGACGACATCGAGAAGTACGCGAAGAAGCGCGGCGTCCCGCTCGACGTTCCCTTCCGCGATCTTTCCGCAAAGCAGCGTGAATGGGCGCTCGAGGGCGAGCCCGAATGGGTGAGCTGGAGAAAATCCTGGCCGGGCACATGGTACGGCGTCGCGCGTTTCTTCCGGTGGCTGGAGACCAAGGCCTACAAGATGCACGTGCGCGTGCTCTTGTCGCGCTACCGCGCCTACACGCCTTGTTCCGCCTGCAACGGCGCGCGCCTGAAGCCCGACGCGCTGCTCTGGCGGGTCGGGACGAAGGAGGACGCGGACCGCGTGATCGACCCTGCACGCCGGTTCAGGCCGGCCGGCGCAAACTTCAGCGACGAGACATTGCGTGCCCTCCCCGGCCTCACCGTGCACGATCTGGTGCTTCTACCGGCCGAGCGCACGCGCGCGTTCTTCGAGCAGTTGCATCTCCCCGCCCCGCTGGACGAGGCCACCGATCTGCTTCTCACCGAAATCCGCGCCCGGCTGCGCTACGTCCACGACGTCGGCCTCGGCTACCTCACGCTCGACCGCCAGTCGCGCACGCTCTCGGGCGGCGAGGTGCAGCGCATCAACCTCACCACGGCGCTCGGCACTTCGCTCGTCAATACGCTCTTCGTGCTGGACGAACCCTCGATCGGCCTGCACCCGCGCGACATGGGCCGCGTGATCGGCGTGATGCAGCACCTGCGCGACGCCGGCAACTCGCTCGTCGTGGTCGAGCACGATCCGCAGATCATGCTGCAGGCCGACCGCATCATGGACATGGGCCCGGGGCCGGGCGAACGCGGCGGCGAGATCGTTTTCTTCGGCACGCCCGACGAGCTGAAGCAGTCGAAGACGCTCACGGCGGAATATCTTTCGGGGAGGAAGCGTGCGTCAAAACCGGGGACAGACCACGGTTTTCCGGAAAACCGTGGTCTGTCCCCGGTTTTGGAGCTCCTCGGCGCGGCCGAGCACAACCTGAAGGACATCGACGTCGGCATTCCGCTCGAGCGCCTGGTGTGCGTCACCGGTATCTCGGGCTCGGGGAAATCCACGCTGGTGCAGGACGTGCTCTACGCCGCGCTTCGAAAGGCGAAAGGCAAGCCGACCGAAGCGCCGGGCACGTTCCGCGGGCTGCGCGGCCACGCGCTGATCGGGGACGTGGTCATGGTGGATCAGACGCCGATCGGGCGCACGACGCGCTCGAACCCCGCGAGCTACGTCGGCGCCTGGAATGCGATACGCGACATCTACGCGAAAGAGCCGCTCGCGAAAGAGCGCAAATACACCGCCGGCACCTTCAGCTTCAACTCCGGCAACGGGCGCTGCCCGACCTGCGGGGGCAACGGCTTCGAGCACGTCGAGATGCAGTTCCTCTCGGACGTATACCTGCGCTGCCCCGACTGCAACGGCAAGCGCTTCCGCGACGAGGTGCTCGAGGTCGTGGTGGGAAGGAAATCGATAGCCGACGTGCTCGAGCTGACCGTGTCCGAGGCGCTCGCTTTCTTCCGGGACCGTCCCGAAGTGCAGCGTGCTCTGAAGCCGCTCGCCGATGTCGGGCTCGAGTACCTGCGCGTCGGCCAGCCGGTGCCGACGCTCTCCGGCGGCGAGGCGCAGCGGCTGAAGCTCGCCGGGCATCTGGTCGAGGCGTCCTCGAAGCCGAAGGGCGCGCGCGGCTCGCTGTTTTTGTTTGATGAACCCACGACTGGCCTGCATTTCGACGACGTCGCGAAACTGCTCTCGGCGTTCCGCCAATTGATTGCGGCGGGGCATTCGCTGGTCGTGATCGAGCACAACCTCGATGTCATCCGCGCTTCCGACTGGCTCATCGACCTCGGCCCCGAGGGCGGCGACGCAGGCGGCGCGATCGTCTGCACCGGAACGCCGGCGGAGGTCGCGAGGCACGCGAGCTCGCATACCGGCAAAGCGTTGCGTGACTACGAAGCGGCTCTATCACGGCCCGCCGTCCTTCGCACGGCGGAAACCGACGTGCCGCTGCAGGCCCGCGTCCACGAGTCGATCAGAATCCACAACGCCCGCGAGCACAACCTGAAATCCATCGACGTCGAGATCCCGCGCAACCAATTCACGGTCGTCACCGGAGTCTCGGGTTCTGGAAAATCGACGCTCGCTTTCGACATCCTGTTCGCCGAAGGCCAGCGGCGCTATCTCGAGTCGCTCAACGCCTACGCGCGTCAATTCGTTCAAGGCGCGGCGCGGCCCGACGTGGACGCGATCTTCGGAATTCCACCCACAGTCGCGATCGAGCAGCGCACCAGCCGCGGTGGAAGCAAGAGCACCGTCGCGACGCTCACGGAGATCTATCACTTCCTGCGATTGCTCTACGTCAAGCTCGGCACGCAGTACTGCCCCGACTGCAGGGTGCCGATCGAGCCGCAGAGCGAAGCCGCAATCGCCGCGCGCCTGATGCGCGATTATCGCGGCCAGCGCATCGGCCTGCTCGCCCCGCTCGTCCTCAACAGGAAGGGCTATTACACCGACCTGGCCAAGTGGGCGCGCGGCAAGGGCTACGCGCATCTGCGCGTCGACGGGGAGTTCCTGCCGACCGACAAGTGGCCGCGGCTCTCGCGCTTTCAGGAGCACACCCTCGAGTTGCCGGTCGCCGACCTGCGCATCGCCGCGGATAATGAAGCGGAAATTCGCCGGTCGCTCAGCCAAGCTCTGGAATTCGGCAAGGGCGTCGTGCACGTGATCGCGGGACTCGACCGCCTGGCCGAGGCCGCCGCGAACTCCCGATCGGCGCGCGTGGAAATGGACCTTCCGCAGAGCGTCTTCTCGACCAAGCGCGCCTGCCCTTCGTGCGGGCGCAGCTTCGCCGAGCTCGACCCGCGGCTTTTCTCGTTCAACTCCAAGCACGGCTGGTGCCCGGAGTGCTACGGCACCGGCCTCAAGCTCGACCGCGTGGAATGGGACGAGGAGCGCGCGAAGACCGGTACCGAGGACCACGTGCTCGACTCGTGGATAGAATGGCTGGAGGTGGACGAGGTCTGCCCGGGCTGCGACGGCAAGCGCCTCAACCGCGAGGCGCTTGCGGTGCATTACCAGGAGCGCTCGATCTCCGAGCTCGCCGCGCTGCCCGTGGGCGGGCTCGAAGCGCTTTTCCGCGGCCTGGAGCTCTCCGGCCGCGAAGCCGAGATCGCGCGCGACATCGTCGCGGAGCTGAAGTCGCGCCTCTCGTTCCTCGACCAGGTGGGCCTCTCCTACCTTTCGCTCGACCGCTCGGCGCCGACGCTCTCCGGCGGCGAGGCGCAGCGCATCCGCCTCGCCTCGCAGCTCGGCTCGAACCTGCGCGGCGTGTGCTACATCCTGGACGAGCCCACCATCGGCCTGCACCCGCGCGACAACCGGATCCTGCTCGACACGCTGGAAAAGCTGCAAGCCAAGGGCAACACGCTCGTCGTGGTCGAGCACGACGAGGACACCATCCGGCGCGCCTCGCACGTCATCGATCTCGGTCCCGGCGCGGGGAAGCGCGGCGGCCGCGTGATCGCAGAGGGCTCTGCCGGTGATCTGATGCGAAACGCCGATTCGGTGACGGGGAAATTCCTCAAGAACCCGCTCATGCATCCGCTGCATCCGCCGCGTCCGGTGGCGCGAAGCACCCCTTCGCTCGAGATCGCCGGCGCGTTGCTGCACAACCTGAAGAGCATCGATCTGCGCGTGCCGCTCGCAAGGTTGAGCGTGATCACCGGCGTCTCGGGCTCGGGCAAATCCACGCTTGCCCGCGACGTGCTCTACACGAATCTTTCAAGAATGGTGAGGGAGCGCGGGAATAAGGAAGACGCGCCGCTATCCGGTTGCCGCGCGATCCGCGGAGCGGAAGGCGTGGGCCGCGTGCTCGAAGTGGATCAGACGCCGATCGGCAAGACCCCGCGCTCCTGCCCGGCGACCTATGTCGGCTTCTGGGACGCGATCCGGCGCCTGTTCGCCGAGGCGAACGAATCGCGAATGCGCGGCTGGAGCGCCAGCCGCTTCTCGTTCAACACCAAGGGAGGGCGCTGCGAGGCCTGCGAAGGCCAGGGAATCAAGAAAATCGAGATGAGCTTCCTGCCGGACGTAAAGGTGACCTGCGAGGTCTGCGGCGGCGCGCGCTTCAACCCGGAGACGCTCTCCGTGCGCTGGAAGGGAAAGTCGATCGGCGAAGTGCTGGCGATGAGCGTGGACGAAGCCGCCGAATTTTTCGCCGCGCACCCTTCGACCCATCACGCGCTGCGATTGCTGCAGGACGTGGGCTTGGGCTACCTGACGCTCGGCCAGCAGAGTCCGACGCTCTCCGGCGGCGAGGCGCAGCGCATCAAGCTGGTAACAGAACTGGCGAAGGTGCGTATTGACGCCAATGGCAATACAGCGATACGCCCCGGCCGCGCCGGTTCCGAGAGCCACACACTCTATGTCCTGGACGAACCCACCGTCGGCCTGCACATGGCCGACGTGGAAAAACTCCTTCGCGTGCTGCACCGCCTCGTGGACGGGGGCAACACGGTGGTGGTGATCGAGCACAATCTGGATGTGATCGCGGAAGCCGACTGGATCATCGATCTCGGGCCCGAGGGCGGCGAAGGGGGCGGACGAGTCGTCGTGCAGGGACCGCTGGAAGGACTGATAGCCGCGCGGCAAACGGGGCACACCGCGAAGGCGCTTGGCGACTTTCTGAAGGAGCGGCGCTCGCCCGCGGTCGTCTAGCCGCGAGCGAAGGTGCTCAAGCCGATCGCTCGGCTTTTTTCGACCGCAGGTACTCCTGCAGGTTGGCCGTGGTCTCCATTTTTTTGCGCTCGGTGATGTCGCGCCCGATGATGAACATCCCCTCTTCTCCGCGCGCCGGCCGGCGATCCCACTCGAAGCACCTGTATGTTCCGTCGCTGCACCGTAGCGAGAATTCGATCGGTCTCGCTTCGACGAGCAGGCGCGTATTCACGAGCATCAGCGCGGGGGCCTGTTCGCCCTGATCGATCAGCCTGGTGAGCGGTTTTCCCAGCAGCATTGCGCGCGGGTAGCCGAGGACCTTTTCCCAGGTTCGATTCAGGTTCTTGAGCCTCAGGTCGAGCGCGACGATCCCGAGCAGGAACGGCGATTCCTCGATCACCCAGTCCTCTCTCCTGCGCCCGTAATCGTCCTTAGGTCTCTCTGGCTTTGAAAAATCTTCCACGGTGCTCCTCGGCCGAATCTATAATTCTGACGGTTTTTCGATGCGCGTGCCTCTGCGGCTTGAGGCTAAACGGACGGGCGGAAATCGTCCATCGGGTAAACCGGACATCCGATGTCAGGAAACCACGATAATTCGAGACGAATCAAAGAAATATTCTCCCCCGAACGCTCCTATTGAACCCCTTACTCCTTCGAACTCTGCAATTGGTAGCGGTGCCGGCCGTGATCCTGCTGGCGGCGGCGCTCGCGGTCGCGGCAAGCCACGCGCTTCCGCGCTCGCTGTCCGGCCTGATCGGGGTGGGGCCTTATATCGTGCTGCTGCTCGGGACGGCCATCAGCGCGTGGTTCAACCGCAGCCGCGCGCTCATCATGCTGGCGTCGCTTCTGGCCGCCTACGCCGGTTACAGCCTGGCCTGGGACCTGGGTCCGCAGAGTTTCGCCGTGAGGGCGGTGTTGACCGCGTTCGCCGTGCTCGTGCCTTTCAACGTGCTGCTCGCGCTCGCCTTTCCGGAGCGCGGGGTGCGCCAGTACAGAAACTATCGTTGGCTTCTGCTCGGGCTGGCTGAAATCCTGATCGTGATCTGGATCGCGAATGCCGGCCGCTCCAGCCTCTCGGGCACGGCGTGGCGCGACGTGCTCGATCACTGGTTGCTGCGCTCTCCGCCGACGCCGATCGCGGCGCGAATCATGCTGGCCGCGGCATTCGCCGCAGCCCTTGCGAGGACATGGCCCCGCCGCGGGCTAAAGGAGCTGCGTAAGGAACCGCGGCCGCTCGACATCGGCATCGCGGCGGCGCTCGTCGCATTCTTCATCGGCTGCGAATGGGCAACGGCGCCACTCGCGTTCGGCGCGTTCATGTCGGCCGCGGGCGTGATCCTGCTCGCTGCCGTGCTCCAGGAATCGCACCGCCTCGCTTTCCGCGACGAACTGACGAACCTGCCCAGCCGCCGCGCGCTCGAGGAGCGCCTCACGGGCCTCGGTCCGACCTACGCCATCGGGATGATAGACGTGGACCATTTCAAGCAGTTCAACGACGCGCACGGCCACCACATCGGCGACCAGGTGTTGAAGCTCGTCGCCGCCCGCCTCGCGGCCATCGAGGGCGGAGGCACGTCGTATCGATACGGCGGCGAGGAGTTCTGCGTTCTGTTCTCCGACCGCACGCTCGAGCAGGCATTGCCGCACCTGGAGCAACTGCGAAAGGACATCGAGGACTACAGAATGGCGGTGCGCGGCGGGAACCGGCCCAAGGAGAGAGGGACGGGATCGCGCCTTCGCGCAACGCGCGCTCCCGAAAAGACGCTGTCGGTGACGGTGAGCATCGGGGCAGCCGAGCGCGACGCCACGCTCATCAGGCCGGCGCTGGTCATCCGCGCCGCCGACGAAGCCCTTTACCGCGCCAAGCGCGCAGGGCGGAACCGGGTGATGCGGTAGCCGGGCTGCAGCGGGCGGTCTACAATGCCCGCTCGCATGAAACAGTCCGCCCGCCCCAGACAGAAAGCCAACGACCGGGCCGTTCCGAAGCAGGCCAGCGAAGGGCCGGGCGAGAGCGAGGCACGATTTCGCGCCATCGCCGAACTATCGGGTGACTGGTACTGGGAACAGGATGCCAGTCACCGTTTTACCTGGGCCTTCGTTCGCGGCGGGTCCGCCGAAGTCGTCTCTTCGATAATCGGAAAGACGCGCTGGGAGCTCGGCGAGGAGCCTCTCAACGGAACGTGGGAGGAACACCGCAGACTGCTCGACGCCCGCCAGCCCTTCAGCGATTTCCACGTGCGACTGGTCGACGAGAACGGCGCGGAGCACTTTTTTTCGACGTCCGGTGTTCCGACATTCGACAGCGCGGGAATCTTCACGGGATACCGCGGCCTCGCCCGCCGCATCACCAAGCGCAAGCGCGCGGAGCAGCTGCTTTGGCTCGAGCACACCGTAGCGCGCTCGGTTACCGAGGCCGACAGCGTCGCCGCGGCGCTCAAGGCGGTGATCCGCACCGTTTGCGAAGCGGAGGACTGGGAGTGCGGGCGGTTCTTCCGCGTCGACGACGAAGCCGGCGCCCTGCACTTTGCCGAGGCCTGGAGCAAGCCCGGGCCGCAGTTCGAACTGTTTATCGAGCGCTCGCGCAAAGTGGCCTACATCCCGGGCGTCGGACTGGCCGGAAAGGTCTGGCAATCGGGCGAGCCGGTTTGGATCGCGGACATCACGCGCGATCCGCGTGTGTGGCAGCAGGCGATCGCCGTCGAAGCGGGGATTCACGGCGCATTCGTATTTCCGGTGAATTCCGGAGGAAAGACGATCGGTGTTCTCACGTTCAACAGCAGCGAGATCCGCGAACCGGACGAGCACCTGATGCAGGCGATCCACGTGATCGGCGCGCAGATCGGGCAGTTCGTTCAGCGCAAGCAGGCCGAGGAAGTGCTGCGCGAAAGCGAAGAGCGCTTCCGGAACCTGACCGAGCTTTCATCGGACTGGTACTGGGAGCAGGACGAAAACTTCCGCTTCACCATGGTTTCCGACAATCTCCATCGGCGCCTCGGACCTGTGACGCAATCGGTCATCGGAAAGGCCCGCTGGGAATTGCCCACGCTCAACATGACCGAGGCCGACTGGGCGGCGCACCGCGCTCTGCTGGAGGCTCATCAGCCGTTCCGCGACCTGCAGTGGCACCGCCTCGACAACGCGGGCAAGCTGCAGATCGCCAGCATAAGCGGCAAACCGATCTTCGACCCCGAAGGGCGCTTCCGCGGCTACCGCGGGATAGGCCGGGACATCACCGAGAGCAGGCGAAGCGAGGAGGCGTTGCTGCGCTTTCGCGCTTCAATGGACATGTCGGACGACATGATCCTGCTCGTCGATCGCAAGACGATGCGCTTCGTCGACGTGAACGAAACCGTCTGCCGGAATCTCGGGTACTCGCGCGAGGCGTTTCTCGCGATGACGCCGGCAGATATCCTGCCTATCACCCGGAAAGAGCTGGAGACCGCATACGACGAGATGATCGCGACCGGCTCGACGCAGGGCATGAGGAGCGAATACCTGTGCAAAGACGGGTCGAAGCTGCCGTTCGAATCGAGGCGGCGCGTAATGCGTTCGGGGGACAGTTGGATCATCGTCGTCACGGCGCGCGACATCCGCGAGCGCATCGCCCGGGAGGAGGCGCTCCGCAAGAGCAACGAGCGTTTCGACATGGCGGTGCGGGCCACCAACGACGTGATCTGGGACTGGGACCTGATCACCGACGAAATCTGGTGGAACGAGAACTTCACCAAAGTATTCGGGCATCCGCGCGAGCCGGCAGATCGCAGCGTCAAATCCTGGTACGAGGGAATTCATCCCGACGATCAGGGTCGGGTCATCGCCGGCGTGCATCGCGTGATCGGCGCGGGCGGGGAGTACTGGAGCGACGAGTACCGGTTCCGGCGGAACGACGGCAGTTTCGTCCACGTGCTCGACCGCGGCCAGGTGATCCTGGACGGCACAGGGCGAGCGGTGCGCATGATCGGGGCGATGGCCGACATCAGCTCGCGCAAGCAGGCCGAGGAGAGAATCCACAACCAGGCGCTGCGGCAGCGCCTCATCGCCGAGTTCGGCCAGCAGGCGTTCGCGAGCTCCGACGTCGAAGACGTGCTCGCCCGCGCCGTGGAGCTCGTCACGGTGGCGCTCAAGGCCGATTTCTGCACCGTGCCGGGGGGCCGCCTCGAATTCGTGCTGTCGCGCCGCGAGCCTCTCATCATCGAAGATCTGGCGAAGGACGAGCGCTTTTCGAGCTCCCCGCTGGTGCGGCTCGGCGTGCGCAGCGGCATCCAGGTCCCCATATTCGGAACGGCCGGAACGTTCGGAATACTCAGCGCGCACGCCCGCGCGGAGCGCCACTTCGGCCCGGACGACGCGAGTTTCCTGCAGAGCGTGGCGAACATACTGGCGGTCGCGATCGAGCGCAGGAGTGCGGAGGAGCGCCTCGAGCGCCTCGCGCAATTCGACTCACTCACCGGGCTGCCCAACCGGCACCTGTTTCACGACCGCCTGCTGAAAACCGTCGCGCACGCACGACGCAGCGGGGAACCCATGGCAGTGCTCTTCATCGACCTCGACCGCTTCAAGCTGGTAAACGACACCCAGGGGCACAGCGCCGGAGACAAGCTGCTCAAGGAAGCGGCGGCCCGTCTTTCGCAGTGCGTGCGCAGCGGCGACACGGTAGGCCGGTTCGGCGGGGACGAGTTCGGCGCCATCGTGTCGGAGCTTGCGAAACCGGGGGACGCGGGCGTCGTGGCACAAAAAGTCCTGGACGCTCTCGCCCGGCCGTTCAAGCTCGATTCGCACGACACCTACGTCAGCGCGAGCATCGGCATCACGCTGTTCCCGGCCGACGGCGACAACCCCGAAGCCCTGGTCATGAACGCCGATACCGCCATGTATCGCGCCAAGGAACAGGGCCGCAATACCTACCAGTACTTCACCCGCGAGATGAACGAGCGGGCGCTCGCGCGCGTGCAGATGG
>WNFD01015686.1_pt1 | contig 11998 bp, 8 predicted proteins | sample 5400491 | NCBI WGS metagenome assembly WNFD01 (sample SAMN13153343, study PRJNA577476) | soil metagenome | isolation source: 120 cm saprolite under Douglas fir tree site 2 hole 2 replicate 2 | place: USA:California | collected 2015-04-18 | reverse complement strand
GCAAACGCGGCATACCCACCCATTGACAGGCCACAGAGGATGGCATTTTGAATACCCAGCGCGTCCATCAGTCCAGCAACGTCACCGGCGAACAACTCCATAGTAGATATGCCGTTCGTGATCTCGCTTTCCCCGAAGCCGCGCCAGTCGAGGGCCACCAGGCGATAACGCCCCTCACCCAGCAGCGCCATCAGCTCTCCTGCACACATGCGCCGGTTCAGGGGAAAGGCGTGCAGGAATATCACCGGCAGCCCCACACCGTGATCATCATAAGCAAGCTGGACGTTATTGATTGTTGCTTTCATCGCTCACCGCCCCCTCGGCCTGTTCGCGGGCATGGTAGGAACTGCGTACAAAAGGACCCGACTCGACGTGACGGAAGCCCATTTTTTTACCCTCAGCCTTGAGCTCGGCAAATTCTTCCAGCGGGACATAGCGCTGGATTGGCAGGTGCTGGAATGATGGACGCAGGTATTGTCCAATAGTGAGGATGTCCACATCGTGCTCGTGCAGGTCGTGCATGACCTCGATGACTTCATCCCACGTCTCACCCAGGCCCAGCATAAAGCCGGATTTTGTGGGCGCGGCGGGATTCATCTCTTTGGCCCACTTCAATACCTGCAGCGACCGCTTGTAGATTGCCTGTGGACGCACGCGCCGGTAGAGCCTGGGAATAGTCTCGACGTTGTGGTTGAAAACATCGGGCTTCGCATCCATCACCACCTTCAGCGCTTCGTACACACCCTTGAAGTCGGGAGTCAATACTTCGACTTTACAATCGGGGTTCAAGCGGCGAATCCAGCGAATGGTCGCGGCAAAAATGGCAGCGCCACCATCCTTCAATTCATCGCGATTCACCGAGGTGACGACGGTATGGCGCAGGCCCATCTTCTGTACTGCTTCCGCGACCCGCTTCGGCTCCTCCCAGTCCAGTCCTACAGGGCGACCCGTTTCCACGGCGCAGAAGCCACAACTGCGCGTGCAGATGCGCCCCAGGATCATGAAGGTGGCTGTTTGATGGCCCCAGCATTCACCAATATTCGGGCAGCGTGCCTCCTCGCAAACCGTGTGCAATTCTTTGCTGCGCATCAGTTGCTTCAGATTTTCGTAGTTTTCTCCCCTGGGAGGCCGCACCCGGAGCCATTCGGGACGGCGCTCTGGAATCACAGTCGCCATGTTATATTCCTTGCTTTCATAGGACACGATAATGCAGATTAACAAAATAAACCGATAATGGTGAGGGTCGTAGGTGCCTCAGCGAAGCGAAGCGGAGCGCGTATCAATACTTCGCGCACAATCGCCGATTTATCGGCCCTTGCCGGCTGTCCCGCTATCCCGATGAATTTGTTAAACCTCATTATCGGCCCTTGGTGGATGTTCCGCTATCCTGATTAAAAGGCATCATCGCGCCCCTCTGGTTAGTACACATCTATTTCACGTCCGTAGCTCTGCAATTTCGTACGCACCGCCTGCAAAAAAGTGGCAGCCCCGGCACCATCCAGGATGCGATGGTCGAATGAGAGACAGAGGTACATCATATAGCGTATAGCGATGGCATCATCCTCGGTTACCACCGGGCGCTTCACCACCGCATCCATACTCAGAATACCGGCATGCGGTTGATTGATAATCGGTACCGAGATAATTGTACCAAAAGTACCGGGATTATTCACCACAAAGGTGCTATTCTGCATGTCCTGTACCGTCAGCTTGTTGGTACGGGCACGCTGGGCAACGGCGTTAACCTGCTTCGCAAGCCCGGCAATCGTTAATTGATCAGCATCATAAATGGTTGGGACCACAAGACCCATATCGGTAGCGACCGCTATACCCAGGTTGATACGCTTCTTGATAATGATCTTGTTGTCCTCCGTCCAGCTTGAATTCATCAGCGGGACCTTGCGAATGCCTTCGCACACGGACTTCATGACAAATGGCACGTAGCTGATGCTGTACCCCTCGCGTCTCTTGAAATCATCCCTGTTCTTCTCCAGCCATTTGGCGATGTTGGTCATATCGACCTCCATCATGGTTGTGGCATGCGGAGAAGTGCGCTTGCTGCGCACCATGTGCTCGGCAATCGCCAGGCGCATGCGGCTGGGTGTGACAATCTCCACATCTTCGCCTGCTATGGTAGGAGGAGCGGCGGGTGCAACGTATGGCGGTGCTACAGGAACTGCTGCCGGAGCGGTATACGCGGGTTGCGCCGCAGGGACGGGCGTCGCGGCCTCAATGAACTGCGCCCCTACTGCGACAGGTGCCTCCTCTTGCTGCGCAAGATAGGCGAGAATATCTTCTTTACGCACACGCCCACCGGTGCCTGTCCCTGGTATGGCATTCAGGTCGAGGCCATGCTCACGCGCCAGCCGCCGTGCCAGTGGCGAGATACGCTGCCGCTCCTCCTCGCCCGCACGCGAAACCTGCACCGCTGCGCTTAAGCCATTGCCATCGCCAGCCCTCTTGTTATCCATGACCGCCACATTCGCGCGGGCGGGACTCTCCACCGGGGCGGCATCGGGACCCGGCGCAGCCTCGGCGGGCGGTGAAGCCGAAACATCTGCGTTCTCTTCAATGAGCGCGATATCTGCACCCACGGGGACCGTCTCGTCCACTTTGACGAGTATTTTTGCCAGGCGGCCAGCAACGGGAGAGGGAAGCTCGGCATTGATCTTGTCGGTAATGATTTCGGCCAGCGACTCGTCCCTTTCGACCCAATCGCCTTCTTTCTTCAGCCAGCTTCCTACCGTTCCCTCCGCTACAGATTCTCCTAATCGTGGCATCTTAACCGGTGTCGGCATATTATATGACTCCTTTGTCAGTAACAATTCACCGGGCGCTGCGCGGCCCCTGTATGCATAATTCGCGCAGAGGTAGGGTGATCCCAGATTTGTATCACTTGTATCACTTGTATCACTTGTATCACTTGCATCACTTATATCACCCAACCACTACAAAAATGATCTTCGTTTAATACGCCGCAAGCTTGCGTGTGGCAGCGAGAATCTTATCCGCATTCGGCAAATAGGCTTCCTCCAACGGTGGGGCATAAGGAAATGGCGCATCGGGCGCCGCTACGCGCGTGATCGGCCCGTCGAGATATTCGAACAAATCCTCGGCCAGTATAGCCGCCAGTTCGGCACCAATACCGCCGGTAAGCGTATCCTCGTGCACAATCAGTACCTTGTTGGTGTGCTTGACCGACTCGAGTATTGCCTCGCGGTCAAGCGGCGAGAGACTGCGCAGGTCAATCACCTCGACCTCCAGGCCATCCTCCTGTTCAAGCACCTGCGCGGCTTTTAAGCACTGGTGCACCATCGCGCCGTAGGTCAGGATGGTCATATCCTCCCCCTCGCGGCGTGTAATGGCCTTGCCCAGCGGCACAACGTAGTCTTCCGCGGGCAGTTCCTCGCGCAGTTCCGGCATGCGATAGAGCAGTTTGTGTTCGAGGTACAGCACGGGATTGTTGTCGCGAATAGCCGCCTTGAGCAGGCCTTTTGCATCATAAGCTGTCGCAGGCACAACAACCTTGATCCCGGGCGTGTGGAAGAACCAGACTTCGGGGCTGGCGGAATGGAACGGGCCACCCTTGACGCCGCCGCCGGAAGGGCCACGGATGACCATCGGCACGGGCATACCCGCACGCCAGTACATCTTACTCGCCATGTTGATGATCTGATCGAAGCCGCAGGTGATGAAGTCGATAAACTGCATTTCGGCAATGGGGCGCATACCCATCAGCGCCGCGCCCACAGCAGAACCGATGATGGCAGCCTCCGCCATAGGTGTATCGATGACGCGCTCCGGCCCAAACTCCTCCAACAGACCGGCGCTGACTTTGAATGCGCCGCCATAGGTACCCACGTCTTCGCCAAGCAGGAATACAGCTTCGTCACGGCGCATCTCTTCGCGAATGGCCTGGCTGATCGCTTCCAGGTAGGTCACTGCACTCATCGCTTTCCCACCTCCTCGGGCGCAACAAATCGAGGCTTTGCAGTCTCTGTCACGGTATTGAATGGTCTCCCTGTACGGCTATCCAGCGCGTTGACGTAGCGCGGGTCTTCCGCCCCAGGCTCACCGATGATTGCAACCGGCCCACCAGGCGCATAGACATAGCCCGCTACCGTCGCGGGATCGGGCGCGGGACTTTGCTCCGCGAAACTCACGGCATCGTCTACCACCGCCCTGACTTGCTCCTCGATTTGGGCCTTCTTTGCCGTCGTCAAAATCTTCTCCCCGGTCAGATACGCTTCAAAGCGTACAATCGGGTCCTTTGCCAGCCACTCTACGCGCAGCTCTTGCGGTACATAGTCGGCTTTATCGGCTTCCGAGTGCCCGCGCACTCGGAAGGTCTTGCACTCTACGAGCGCGGGACCTTTACCGCCGCGTACATGCTCAACCGCTCGCTCCACCGCCTCGACAACCGCCAGGACATCATTCCCATCAACACTCTCGCCGGGTATGCCATAGGCCAGGGCACGCTCAGCAAGATTTTCAATCGCAAACTGCTTATATGTTGGTGTTGAATAGGCATAGCCGTTATTTTCGATGATGAAGACGACCGGCAATTGCTGCACAGAGGCAAAGTTCAGCGCCTCGTGGAATGGCCCTGTATTCGTTGCGCCATCCCCGCAGGTGGCCATGACAATAGTCGAGTGTTTGCGCATTTTCATCGTGAGAGCCACACCGCACGCCACAGGCAGCGATTCGCCAAGCATACTAATCATGGGGACGATGCCATGATGCATATCACCGATATGTATCTGTCCATCGCGTCCTAATGTGGGAGAGTTACCGCGAGCCAACCATTGACACATTACCGCGCGTGGCGAGCCGCCACGCGTTAATTGCATCCCCAGATCACGGTGCTGCGGAACTATGCAGTCGCCATCGTGCAGCGTCATTGCCGCCCCGACAGTTGTGGCCTCGTGTCCCTGCGCCGTGTAGACGCCACCGGCAACCCTTCCTTGTAAAAAGAGCGTGCGGGTGCGGTCTTCCATGGCCCGGGTGAGTCGCATGAGATAGTAGATCTGTAGCAGGTCAGCCCGCTCCAGTCGCATGATAATCACTTCCTTTGCTGAGATAAAAGGTGTTCTTCGTTCATGCTAGCACGCGACTAGAAAGAGTGTCAAGTTAAGCTCCTCGCATCTGTGCCATCTTGAGATCGCTGCGCAGCCGCCGGATCCGTTGCCTGTATGCATCCTCTGGCTGCCGGTAACCCAGCTTGGGCTTGTCTCCCATATGCACATGCCACTTGCGGAAGGCCAGCCCGATCTCTGTCTGGTAGAGGTCTTTAACGAGCCGCCACTGCCTGATGCCGCTTTTCTTTAGCACCTGCCGCTCCGTCTTTGTGCGACGAAATGAGTTCTGGAGCAAAGCATACTCACCTACTGTGACCACGCCATTGCTCACCTCCACGGCCAGGAACTCGCGAACGACCGCTGCCTCGTGAGCCAGCGACTTGATGAGGACGTACAGCAGGCCAATCTGCGCCAGGAATGGAGGGACATAGTTGCCGACGACCGCGACCAGGGCATAATTGACAACAGCCGGGTTCCCGGCGGAGTTGCGAATGGCGGCGCTGGCTTGTAAATCAACAAAGTCGAAGAAGCTGTGTAGCCCCACGGCTATAAGATAGCCAAGCAAGGGAATGACGATCTGTTTCCAGCGCACCCTGGTATGGCGCACGTAGCCGAGAGCCGCGCCAAAGCAAGCGGTGAAGGTCGAATGGCCGAGCCAGCCAAGGATGATCCTGCCTACGATCAGGAAGACGAGGAAGTGCTTGGAGTTCATAGCAAAATAGTTGAAATTTTCAATCATGGCAAAACCGGCGCCGATTAACGCGCCGTATACAATGCCATCGGTCACGTTGTCGAATTCGTCGCGCAGGAAGATGAAAAGCAAAAGCAGGCCGAGTCCCTTGATCGTCTCTTCCGTTATGCCTGCGTTGAGTCCCTGCAAGGCTGTACGCAAAACTTCGCTGGCACCTGGATCGAGCATACTAGTTAGCATGCTATCGATTTTCGTCTCGATAAAAAATGCGGGCGGAATGGCAATGACGGCTCCCCACAAAAATGCCGCCAGGCGTAAAAACCACGGTTCGCGCTCGAAGCGATCCATGAAGTTTACCAGTAGAAAGATACCAAGAGCGGGTATGCATGGTATGGTAAGGGCCGCAACAATGCTGGCCGGGCCGTTTTGCGCCAGCGCGGAAATGCCGACGAAGCTATTGAGTACGACGGTGATTATGGCGCTGATTGCGAGGATAGCCACACCAATGCCCGCAATCAGCCAGCGCGTGCGTACACCCATGCGCTGCGGCAGGGCGAATTGCATGGTTACACCGGCTCCAAGTACGCTTTCCTCCTCAAAATCCTCCCAATGCGCCTCCTGCTCAGGGTCGGGCTGCTCAGGAAGCGAGATTTGAGCCGGGGGCACTCCCGAACCTTCGCGCGTAGCAAAAGAGCCCTCGACAGGACTGGCCTGGGCATTTGGCTGCATTGAGTGTGCAGGCAACTGTGGAGATGCCAGGGGCAGCACCGGTAGAGACGGTGGAGTTTGCCGGTCCCGTTCAACGGAAACGCCATTAGAAGAGGGAGGCTTTGGCCTCCGCTGGGCCGGGTAGATTTCAGTGATTTCGCCGTCGTGATCCAGTTGAGCATTCATGCCCGGGTTCGCGAGGGGTGCTGTCTGCGGAGCAATCAACTGCAGCATCGTGCTGCCCAGGATCAGTACATCCTCCGGCTTCATGGGTAGACTGGAGCCGCTCGGGACCGGTCGCCCATTGACGCGCACGACATTCTTCACGGTCAGGTTGATGATGTGCCAGCCGTCCTGGTTCAGCGCGAGACGGGCATGCTCACGCGAAACGGTGGGGTCCATCAAGATGATATCGTTATTGAGCGCACGTCCAATGGTCGTCTCGTGCTGCGTGAGCACATGTACAAGTCCCTCTTCTGGCAGCCAGCCAGTGGGATATTTCACCGAGCTCCCGACGAGCTCACGCGCCGGCCTGACGCGCACTACACGCAGCACACCATAATTCTGACTCATCACGCCTTTTCCTGGATCGGACTGGTATGGCACACACCGGATCTTTTCCTGTGAGGGGTCAATGGCAAGCAGGGTAGAGGCAAGAAGTCCTATCCCAACATTTCCTTTGTTTTGTAATATACCAGCTTGTGCCAATTATGGCTAGAGGTACTAGGATAATCACATGCTGGTGAGGCGAAGATCAACTTCTTCGAATCGCGCTTCTATGACACGGTGGAAGCAATGAGGCAATCTTGCACATGTTACAAATCTGCTCAGATTGAGCGATCCTGCCGATAGGCGCGCGGGGTAAGGCCGAGATGCTGTTTGAAGGCCTGGGTCAAGTGGCTCTGATTCGCAAATCCGCTCTCTACTGCAACGTGAGCAAGAGACACATCCCTCTCTTTGAGCAGACGCTGCGCTCGCTCGATGCGCTGGCGCAGCACAAATTGGTGCGGGCTTTCTCCCGTCGTTTGCCGGAACAAGCGGGCAAAGTGATAGGGACTAAAGTCGATCTGCTGAGCCAATGCCTCAAGTGAGAGATCCTGACTGAGATGAGCCTGCACAAAGTCCATCACGCGTCTCATCTGCTGATGCGTCAATCCCTGTAAAGGTTCCTCGATGGCTCCTCCTACAGAAGTATAATAGCGCAAAAGGTGAATAGCGAGCATTTGAGCAGCGGTTTGCGCATATAGTTTCCCGGCGGGAGCTGGTTGCTCCAGTTCTCGCCACAGCGCGAGTCCAATCTGCGCCAGCAGCGGGTCCTGAAGGCCAGAGTGCTCTTCCACAGACAGGTGTGCGGGATCGTAGCCCGCCACCTCCTCGGCAGTGCGAGCAACCAGGTCCTTACTCAAACGCAGATGGAGCGTCTGTGTGGGTACAGAGGAGAGGCCCTTCCAGCGCAATTCATAGGACGTGCCCGTGCCAGGTCTCAGGATCAGATCTCCCTGGCGGAGGTACAGCGCTCTCCAGGGACCATTCGCGTGCCGCTGCTCCATACGCATGGCTCCACCAGCAAACAAGATCAGGGAAATGTCTGGCATCGCCGTCGTCATCCAGCCCTCTAGCTCCATTGGCTCGTGGAACGCCTGCGCTGCCAGTCCTTCCCAGCCTGCTTCCGAACTGGAGAGATAGAGGAGCGGGGAGGCAGGTGTGTCTTTGAGCGCTCTCGAGAAGTGCAGCGGGTCCAACGCCCCGGGATGGCGCTGTGCAGCTCGCTGACTGGCCAGCCCGAGAGTCGCAATAACAGAGTGCGGATGATCGACCCCCAATGCCCCTCCTCGATCTAATAACTGGTGACGCTGCTGCTCATAATAGCGTAGATAGTCCGAGAGGCTGCACCCCATCTCCTCGATAGAGGCCCCGGCCTGGTCAAGAGCTAAGGGCAGCCCATCCATGGCTGTCACCAGTTTCTCGGCAGCGGCATACTCAGCGGGTAGTCGCTGGGCAAGCTGTTGTACCTGCTCGCTGGTGGCTTCCGGCTCGAGCACTTTGGCACGCCGCAACAGAAACAACATCCTTTCCTCTGGTCTCATCGGTGAGAGTTCCAGGCCCAGGGCCAGCGTACCCAGCACCTGACAGCGCGTAGTGATCAGGATCGCTCCCTGCCGGGCTGGCGACAGAAAGTAGTGCAGCAGTTCCAGGTCTTCCAGGTTATCCCAGATGAGCAGCCACCGGCTGTGGGTGCTCAGCCAGCTCTGTACCGCTGCCACAATGCGCTGCTGATCCGTTTCCTGTCGCTCGGGCAACTGTAACAGCTCGGCAATACGCAGCATACTAGATACGATATATTCGACGGTTTCTGCTTCGATCCAGAAGACAGCGCTATACTCCAGGGCGTGCCGGTAGGCATACTCCAGCGCGATCTGTGTCTTGCCGATCCCTCCCAGCCCATGCAAGGCATACGACTGTGTACGCGCAACGACTTGCTCTGCGTGGAGGCGCGTGTGCAATGTCTCCAGAATCTCCTCGCGCCCGGTGAAGAGTGGATTGCGTTGAAAGGGAACCTGCCAATGAGGGGAGAGCGCGGTCAAACTGGCTTCCAGCAGTTGGCGTGTCTCCTGCTCGTCCAGAGCCAGGTGCCGGGCCAGTTCCAGGACGAGTCCGCGGGTGGCGGGCAAATAGGTACCCAGCTCCCATGACGAGATGGTATTCGCATGCACCCCGAGTTGCTGCGCTAATTGTTTTTGGGTCAGCTGTTTGCGCTTGCGAAAGGTTTTGAGCAGCTCTCCAAAACTGGCAGGAAATGTCTGCTGGCTTTCCATAGATCCTCTCGTCGGTTTCTCAAGATGATCGCTGTGAGGAAAAGCGAAAATATCCAGCTCATTGCTCCCCTACGAAACATGCCAATGATGGACTGCCATGAAACCCTGAGCGACCTGTTCTCGTTCCTACTCGATCTACTTGCGTAACTATCATTCTTTGGAATGGAGGTTTTCCTGTTCTTACATTAGAATATACGACGATGAACAGGAAAAATTCACAGCCAAATCATGAATGTGGCACCGTAAACTTCCTTTAGAAGGACCCTGAGTACTTGAGGATGAAAGGTGGAGACATGGTACGGTCGCATGCGATGACCATCGGGCAACTCTCCCGGCGCACCGGCGTGCCGATCAAAGTCCTGCGCTCCTCAGAGACTTCTTCTTACCCGCACCGTGACATTTTCCCCCCGCCAACGTGATACCTATGAGATCTCGAAAAACTCTAGAGGACAAATATACAACACAAGGATCGTACCTTGCTCGAAGATGCTTTCTATGCCGATCTCTATCAGCGCCACGCTCCAGGGCTCTTTGCCTATTGGGCGACCCTCGCCCTCGCCTTGCCGCCTTGCTACATGACTACGAGGTCGGCTACCGCCTCCCCATGGTATTCATCTACAAGGGAAACCAATTGGTCCCAATGCATCTGGATCGAGGCGTAACGCTCCCAATAATCGGCGCCTTCCTCTTCAATCTGCCGCCAGCGTTTAAAGGCCTCGTAGCCCGTAAAAGTGGTAATGACAAGATAGCGCCCGGCAGGCTCACCTGCCAGGCGCACGAGCGCAAGGTGCTTCACCCCCGGTATCCAGCGCTGCATCTCCAGAACGCCAGAGGTAATGAGCTCTTCAAGTTCGCCCGCCGGCGCTCCCGGTCTAAGCTGCCATAGACGCACTAAACAATAATCATGCATATAAATATACCCTTTCACAACGGGGGGTTCCCATCGATTATATACTCTGTAATGTGTATTGTATAGATTCGAAAAGAAGGAAGGCTCTCTCAAGAATCGAGGGTGGATCATCCCCTCGCGTAGGGGCGGGGGCGGTGAGGAGCGGGGTGGGGATGCTTCTCCTTGCGTCTCACCTGACCGCGAAGCGGTAGCTGCGCAGCAGCGTTGGTGAGACGGATTGGTGCCAGCATCGCCCCTGCCTCCTGCATCTCCGACTTCCCGGCCTACACGCAACCGACTGACTTTGTGGGGATGCTTGCATCGCCCTTGCTTGTTAGACCCTACGGAGGCATCATGCTACGCACTCGTTACCTGGTCATAACAACCTTAGCCCTACTCGTCATCCTCGCGAGCTGCGGGGACGCATCAACAGCGCAGCAGAGTACACCCACGCCGGTAAGTACCTCCACGCCACAACAGGCGCCTGCACAGCAGAGCACCGCAACGCCCACACCCACCCCGGCGGGCACGCAGTTGCAGCATATTTTTTACATCATGATGGAGAATCACGGCCTCAACAATATTCTTGGCAATACCGCCGATGCCCCTTACTTGAACCAGTTGGCGAACAGCTACGGAGTGGCCACGCATTACTACGGCGTGACACATCCAAGCTTGCCCAATTACCTGGCCGCGATCTCCGGCGATTTCCAGGGCATCTGGGATGACTGCCCGGCGGGAACGGGCGTAACGTGCGGGCCTCAAGATTTTGGCTCATCACTGACAGCGGGCGAAGCCGCCAGCGCCAGTAATCGCCCCCATATGTTCAGCGGGCAAACGCTGGTCGATCAGCTCGATGCGCACCACCTGGCATGGAAGGCCTATATGCAATCTATGCCCTCGGTCGGTTATACCGGCGGCTCTACCGCCTTGTATGCAGAGAAGCATAATCCCTTCGTATACTTCGCAGCTATTCGCAACAATCCCGCTCGCATACAGCGTATTGTGCCCCTGGCGCAGTTTGACCAGGATAGCAAGTCGGGCAATTTACCCAACTTCGTGTGGATCACCCCCGATGTATGCAGCGATATGCACGGCGTATCGGCAGGCACGGCGCAGTCACTCGGTATACCCGGCTGCGCCACTTACGATGGGACTATCGCCCGAGGTGATAATTTCATCCACACAATAGTACCTGAGATTATGAGTTCCTCCGCCTGGAAAGAGGGATCTGCGATTGTGATCGCGTGGGATGAGAGCGACGCAAGTTCAAATGGCTGTTGCAAGAGTCCAACAGGCATCAATAGTACCACATTGGGCGGCGGAAACGTGCCGCTGATTGTGATTACATCGCGCGGGCCACACCACATAACGCTGAGCAGCGGATCATTCAACCACTATTCGCTGCTGGGAACGATTGAGCAGCTGTGGAGCTTAGGATGCCTGGGCAATGCCTGCGGGCTGGGGAATGGGGGGTCGTTGACGGGGCTATTTGGGTGATACTAGAGCATCTTCAGGCAAGAAGAAGAGCCTCCTAACGCAGATTCGCATGAGCTATAACCAGGGCCGAGGCTACCGGTACGAACTTCCCCCACCATATTCTCGATAGCAACTCTGCAGTTGATCATCAGCGTGTATCAAGCAAAGCCGTGCCGCAAAAATCTTTTCGCTCAGTTCCTCTCTCCGGCGAAGAGCGTCGGGAGCATCCGGGCTGAGACGAAGCAAAACCGTCCAATAGTAATTTGCCAGTTCGCGCCTCCCCTGCCACTGCCGTAACAGCCCCTCACAGGGATGAGGCATTTGTTTGCACATGACC
>WNFD01015172.1_pt1 | contig 11998 bp, 11 predicted proteins | sample 5400491 | NCBI WGS metagenome assembly WNFD01 (sample SAMN13153343, study PRJNA577476) | soil metagenome | isolation source: 120 cm saprolite under Douglas fir tree site 2 hole 2 replicate 2 | place: USA:California | collected 2015-04-18 | reverse complement strand
TGGAGTTTAATGACACCGCGAGTAGCAACGTATTTCAATGACGCGCTAATCTCAAGCGCTCACCCAAAAAAACCATGAACGAAACTCTCAACCAAACGTCCGACGAAACTTTCGAAGGAACGAAAAACCTCCGCATCGCCGTAGTCGGCGGCGGACCGGGCGGCTACGCCGCCGCCTTCCTCGCCGCCGATTTTGGCATGCAAGTCACTCTGATCGACCCGGAGGCGAATCCCGGCGGCGTCTGCCTTTATCGCGGCTGCATTCCATCCAAGGCCCTTCTTCACGTTGCCAAGTTAATCGAAGAATCTCAGCAGGCCAAAAATTGGGGGATCGAATTCCCTCGCCCGAAGATCGATCTCTCGCGCTTACGCGGCTGGAAAGAAAATGTCGTCAAGAAACTTACCGGAGGCTTGGGACAACTTTCTCTCACCTTTGACCGGATTATCCTCGCAACCGGTTCGCGTCCGGCGATCATTCCTGCTCTCAAGCTCGATTCGCCACGCCTGATGGATTCCACCGGAGCTCTAAATCTCGAAGACATTCCCGCCAGTCTCCTGGTAGTTGGCGGCGGATACATCGGCCTGGAGCTCGGTTCGGTCTATGCGGCGCTGGGCACGCGCGTGACCGTTGTCGAAATGCTACCCGGCCTGCTTCCTGGCGCAGATCGCGATCTGGTCCTCCCGCTGCACAAACGCCTCGATAAAATGTTCGAAACAATTCTGCTGAACACCACCGTCGCTTCTCTCAAAGAAGACAACGCGGGAATTCGTGCAACCTTCGAAGGCCCCTCAGTAAAGGAAAACAATCGCGAGAAAACTTTTGACCGCGTACTGGTTTCCGTGGGACGCAAACCGAACTCCGAGATCCCCGGCCTTGAGAACACACAAGTGCAGGTCAGCCCTCGCGGATTCATTGAAGTCAACAAGCAACTGCAAACCGCCGACCCTGCGATCTTCGCCATCGGCGACATAGTCGGCGAACCTATGCTGGCCCACAAAGCTTCGCATGAAGGACGTGTCGCCGTCGATGCCATTGCAGGGCATAAAGTCGCGTTCGAACCCAATGCAATTCCAGCGGTGGTCTTCACCGATCCCGAAGTGGCCTGGTGCGGTCTCACGGAAACGCAAGCCGAAAATGAAAACCGCGAAATCAAAGTCGCGAAATTTCCCTGGGGCGCGTCCGGACGCGCCGTCACGCTCGACCGTCCCGAAGGCATGACGAAACTAATCATCGACCCGCAAACCGAACGCGTGCTCGGTGTAGGAATTGTTGGCGCCGGCGCCGGAGAACTGATCGCCGAGGGAGTACTGGCCATTGAAATGGCCGCGCTGGCCAGCGATGTGGCCATGACAATCCATCCGCATCCTACGCTCTCTGAAACCGTGATGGAGTCTGCGGAAGTTTTCTTCGGCACCAGCACTCACGTTTTTCGTCCCAAGCGGGGATGAGTGGCGGTGTTTCGCTCAGAACTGCGATGTATTTGTCACAGTCGCTCGATTTATTGTCCGTTTGAACCGCAAGTCTCGCACGTCCGGCCAGTTCCGCTACAATAAACTTTCATTTGCCCGAGCTAGTCCACCGCCCTCGGCTGCCCGCAAGCCGGGCCCGGAAAAAATTCATGTCCATTTTCTCCAAAGCACTCGTTTTTCTTATTGTTTGCCTCGCGGCTTCCATGCCGCTCTCGGCACAAAGCCCGCTTACTCAGATCCTGCAACCAAACGCAGCCACGAATCCTCCGGCCAAGACTGGAGTCGACCCGCTGGGCCGTGAAACTCCGGACGGCACGATCTTCGGATTTCTGGGAGTGGCGCAAGCCGGCAACTACAGCATCGCCGCCCAGTATCTGCAGATGAGCGCAGCACGCCGCCAAGCCCAGGGTGACGCCCTGGCCATGAAGTTGAGCGTAGTGATGAACCGCGCATTTGCCGGCAATCTGCTGCCGAGTAGGCAACCTGAAGGCACTCCGCAGGAAGATGTTCCGTCAGACCGGCAAAAGCTGGGGACCATGGTGTCCGGCGGCACAGAGGCCGACCTGGAACTGGTTCGCGTTTCCGATGCCAATGCCGGCAAAATCTGGCTGATCTCTTCCGACACACTAGCCAAAATTCCTGAACTCTACGATCAGGTGGAGGCGCGGCAGGTCGAAACGCAGTTGCCCAAGTGGGTGGTGAAACATCAGTTGGCCGGCATGCCACTGTGGCAGTGGCTGGCTCTGGTGTTGATGATTCCCGTCGCAGCGGCGGCTGGGTGGCTGCTGTTGGTTGTGTTCCAAATTCCTCTGCGATGGTGGGCCCGCAAGCACGGGCAAGCGGCCCTGGTCCAGTGGCGGTCGGTTTCCGGACCTGAGTGGCTGCTCGCTGGAACCCTGGTTCACCGGATTCTGGCGGACTATCTTCGAATGCCGCTGCTGCAACGTCACTACTACGTGCAGGCCACCGCGGTCGCGGTGGTTGTAGGCGCGAACTGGATTCTCTGGCGGGTGATCCGCTGGTTCCTGCGCCGCGTGCGCAACCGGGCGCTCGCCCACGGCCACGGCGGCACAGGCTCCCTCATGCTGCTTGGCGAGCGCCTGATCAAGGCTGCGGTTTTCCTGATAGCGGTCTTCTTTATCCTGGGCATCCTCGGCTTCAACATGAGCACTGCGCTGGCCGGCCTGGGCATTGGAGGACTCGCCATCGGCTTCGGCGCCCAGAAGACAATCGAGAATTTATTCGGTGGCGTTTCCGTCCTGGGCGACGAAGTGATTCGCGTTGGCGATGTCTGCCGCTTCGGAGATCGCACGGGAACCGTCGAAGATATCGGCCTGCGCTCGACTCGCGTGCGCACCGAAGAACGAACTTTGCTGGCAATTCCCAACGGCACCGTCGCAACTATTAATGTCGAGAACCTGAGCCGCCGCGATAAGATCCTCTTCAAGACCGTCTTCGGATTACGTTCAGAAACTACTCCCGATCACCTCCGCTACGTGCTCTCCGAAATACGCAAGATCTTATACAGTCACTCCAAAATCGAAACCAAGAGCGTTCGCGTGCGCCTCACGGAACTGGCCTCCAGTTCCATCAATGTCGAGCTTGTTTCCTACGTACTGACGCAGGATTTCAATGAATTTGCCGCCGTCCGCGAAGACCTGCTGCTGCGGATCATGCATCTGGTCGAGGACTCCGGAACCGGCTTCGCCTTCCCCTCCCAAACTCTTTATTTGGGCCGCGACTCAGGACTGGAAAAAGAAAAGGCCGATGCCTCCATGAAAAAAGTTGCACAATGGCGCGACAACAAGCAATTACCCTTCCCCGATTTCACCGACGAGAATATTTCTTCCTTCCGTGGATCGATCGAATATCCCCAGCCCGAATCCGCCATGCGCGACCAATCCCAGGAGACGGGAAAGAACAGCCGCAAAGATGACTAGCACCCCAAAGTTTTCATTCAACGATATACTTCTTCGTGTGACAGCAGATGTTGGCCACCCCCCAGCTTGCTCTAGATCAGCTAGAATTCACCTTCAGAACTGATTCACACCGATGAGCTTTGAACCAATTGAGAACTACGGGGTGATCGGCAATATGTGCTCGATTGCCCTCGTGGGTGTAAACGGTTCAATCGACTTTCTCTGCTACCCAAACTTCGATTCTCCCAGCGTGTTTGCAGCTCTGCTCGATGATGAGAAAGGTGGCAGTTTTCAGATTCAGCCGCAACTCAAAAAAAAGCGGGTTCGACAGCTCTATTTGCCAGACACGAACATTCTGCTCACGCGATTTCTTGCCGAGGAGGGTCTAGTCGAGCTGACTGACTACATGCCCATTGCGACCGACGGGGAGCAACCGAATGAGATCATCCGCACCCTGGCCGTTATCCGGGGCGAGGTCGATTTCAAGATGCGGTGCCAGCCTCGATTTAACTACGCGATGTCCGGGCACACGGTGAAGCTCGAACAGCGGTGCGCAATTTTTTCGCCGGCGAGCGATGCTTGTCCACCGATGGCGCTGTACTCCACCACTCCCCTGCGACAAGAGTCCCAGGATGCAATCTCCAATTTCAGCCTTCGAGCCGGCGAGAGCGCGACCTTTGTCTTTGGTGGAGTTCGCCCCCAGGGAGAGCAGCCAGAGATGGAGTTTGTTCAGCAGCGCTTCCACGAGACAGCACGCTTCTGGAAGGGATGGATCGCGAAATCAAAGTACAAAGGCCGCTGGCGCGAGACGGTCAACCGTTCGGCCCTGATGTTGAAGCTATTGATCAGCCGGAAGCATGGATCGCTGATTGCCGCGCCGACATTTTCCCTCCCAGAACAAATTGGCGGAGTGCGCAATTGGGATTATCGCTTCACATGGTTGCGAGATGCGACCTTCACGCTCTACGCCCTGATCCGGCTGGGGTTTGTCGACGAAGCTGAGGCATTCATCGACTGGCTCAAGGGCCGGCTTGGGGACGATGCGGAGCGGGGACCGTTACAGGTCATGTACGGAATTGACGGCAGGCAGAAGCTCGACGAGCTGACACTGGATCATCTGCAGGGCTATGAACATTCGCAGCCCGTGCGCATCGGCAACGCAGCCTATCAGCAGTTGCAGCTGGATATTTATGGCGAAATGATGGATTCCATCTATCTCGCAAACAAGTACGGGGACTCCATTTCGTACGCCGGGTGGCAGGAAGTTCTGCGGATCCTGGAGTGGCTGGGCAAGAACTGGCAGCGGCGCGATGAAGGTATATGGGAGGTTCGTGGCGGGGGGCGGGAATTCCTGCACTCCCGGCTGATGTGCTGGGTGGCTTTCGATCGGGCGCTGCGTCTTGCCCAAAAACGCTCGCTCTCGGGGCCTCTCGATGCCTGGCAGCGAACGCGCGACGCGATTCGAAACGACATCTTTGCGAACTTCTGGGATGACGATTTGCGATCGTTTGTGCAGTCCAAGGGGACGAAGGATCTGGATGCGTCGGTCCTGCTGATGCCTCTCATGCGGTTCATCAGCCCGGTCGATCCGATGTGGCGCTCGACCATGAAGGCGATTGAAGCACGGTTGGTCGAGGATACCCTTGTCCGTCGCTACGAGGCGGAACGCACGCATGTAGACGGGATTCCAGGCGGAGAGGGCAGCTTCACCGCATGCTCGTTTTGGTACATCGAATGTCTGGCGCGCGCTGGGGAGTTGGAAAAGGCTCAATTGTTGTTTGAGAAACTCTTGGGATACGCCAACCATCTGGGACTCTACTCGGAACAAATTGGTCCAGGCGGGCAACATCTCGGCAATTTCCCCCAGGCCTTCACGCATCTGGCGCTGATCAGCACCGCAACCTATCTGGACCGGGTCCTTTCCGGCAAGGACGACTCGGTGTGGCGCTAGCACGCAGAGGAAATAGCGTTTTTTGACGACGAGCCAGAGGACCAGGATCACCAGCAGCGAAGCATGGGTCCTGCGCGAACGCCCCCATCCTTTCGAGGTCCTTTTGCGATAGTTGGGCGCAGGTCCTCTGCGTCCGGAGCTGGGGTAGTATAATGGCGGTATGAAGGAGAAGACGTCTATCACACTATCGAAAGACATACTTACCGGCATCGATCGGATTGCAGGATCGAAGCAATCACGTTCGGCATTTATCGAAGACGTGCTGACTCAGTACTTGCGCCAACAAATGCGGGCGCAGGTTGAAGCTCGCGATCTCGAACTCATCAATAAGGCCGCGGATGAGCTGAATCCAGAGGTAGAGGACGTCCTCCGGTATCAGGCGACAGAACATAGTCGGCGGCGGAGATGAAGAGGAGAGGAGATGAGACGAGGAGAAATTTATCGCGTTCATCATCCCAGCGACGATCCTAAACTTTACCGGAGCTTCGTGGTCGTGAGCCGCCAGATCCTGGTCGATTCCAGATTCCCCACTGTGGCTTGCGCACCGATACTCACTCGCGGACACGGGTTCTCAACCCAGGTCTCGGTCGGTATCGATGAAGGCTTGAAACATGAAAGCTGGATCCTATGCGATAACCTCGTAAGTCTCCGCAAGGTGCAACTGACACGCTTCGTTGGGTCCCTGGCGCGCTCCAAGCTTGAGGAATTGGACCGAGCGCTCAAAATGGCTCTCGCCCTCGAATAGGCTGCCCAACCCCGCCATGGCCTGCGCCAGGCCGCCGCATCCCGGCTCGTTGATAGACCACTCTTCTTCATTGCCCCTGGTTCTCGGTGGTGGACGGGCCGAAGCCCCAACGTTCGCGCATGCGTTGCCGGAATCGTTCCCGCTCTTCCGGTGTCACGTGCCCGCAGCGCTCTTTCATGCGACGGCGGAAATTGGGGCGACCGGAACCGTGCCCTCCAAATCCACCGAAGAGGATCCGGCACAGCGCCAGAAGTCCAAGCGCTTGCCAGAAGGTAATCTGGCGCCAGCCGAATAACGGCGGCAGCAGCCAATTCCACAGATGCATCACGATTTCGCCGCCGATGAAGGCAAATAGCAGCATCGCCAGGATTGCCAGCGGCGGAATGAAAATCCATTTCCATCTCATGTTGTTTTCCTCACTTCTTCGTAAACTCCTCGTAAATGCTTTGCAATCGCTCGCGCAGATGCAGCACCGCATAGCGTTTGCGCGAGAGCAGCGTATTCACGCTCACGCCGGTCTCGGCGGCCATCTCCTTGAACCTGCGTCCTTCCAGCTCGTGCGCAACAAACACTTCGCGCTGCTCCTCCGGCAGCTCGTCGAGCGCAAGTTCCAACTCCTCAAGAAACACGTGGCGAAGGTAGAGCGCATCGGGGCCGGCATCGCGCGATGGCAAAAGATCTTCGATCTGGAGCAGTTCGCCGTCTTCGCCCTCTGCCGCAGCGTCGCTGAAGCTCTCTGGCTTCTTCTTGCGGAAAAGGTCCGTGATGCGATTGCGCGCGACGCGAAAGAGCCAGCCGGTGACGTGCTCGATGGGCATCAGCAGGCGATTCGCTTCTACCAGTTCGTAGAAGACCTCCTGCACGATGTCCTCGGCGTCAGAGGGATCGGGCACACGCCGGCGGATGAAATTGCGCAGCCGGGATTTTTCTTGCGCGACGATCTCGGAGATTTGACGGTCTTGCTCGGTCATCCCCGTGATCCTCCACGGCTCATCCATCCATTCCTGTAGACGAACGGCGGCCGCAAATATTGTAGAAGTTGAAGTCGGCGAAACCGGCGTGGGCGCCAATGCTTCAGCGAGCAGTTCGCTCGCCCCCGAGTCCCGGCTGTCCGCTGTTATCCGAAAGAAAAAATCCCCGTGGTACCGCGATCAGGACCCGGCCACCCTCCCCCTTGCTGGCGCGAGCATGATCAGTGCCACACCAATGACCGCAAAGGCGAGTGAGCCGACCAGCAGATGTCTGCGTTCGGCTACGTTATGCAATGACTGCGCTGCCATAACGGAGGCGTGAGCAAAACTCGACCATGCCGTGAAGGCGATCAGGCTGCGATTCGCGGACGGATTACGTGCCGCAAGCAGCAGGAAAACTCCGAGCGTGACGTAAATGCTGAGCATCATCTGCAGAGTTTCTTCCTCGCGCAGTTTCACCAGCCCGTAAACAGTAGCTACGAAGAGCAGTCCCACTAACACCAACACGACCCTTAGCGCTCGTTCTCGAATCATTGTGTCCTCCTTTCAAAAACCGATTGGTCATTACGGCTGCGCTCCTACTGCTTCCTCCACAAGGGATTCGGATCGAAGGTGGACACGACCAATCGCTTTCTCTCTGTACGCATTTGCGAACCGAACTCGGACCAGCCAGAAAATCATCAATATCAGTGGCACTCAGGAAAATGAGCGCGCCAGTCTTGCGGAATATAGCGGGGAATATTTGTTGCCGTGCCAGGAAAATGGACGCTGCGGCGATGAACAGCGCAAAGCACATGCGCCAAAGATGCCGCGCGATCCGGTGTGTCCCAGAAATACCGCGGCGCACGAGCATGCGAATGTCGCCCACGATGGCAAGCATAGCCACGGAACCCATGAAAAAGTAAGGCCAGGGAGGATATCCATACTTTAGTCCCGTCGGACTATTCGCCGCTTCTAAGCCAAAGGTCATCTGGCAGGCTGCGACTGCCAGGACTACCAGAAGAGCGCCCCAGTCAAAAATGCCGGGCTCCCTATCCCTGCGCCTGGCGGTCATCCATGCCGTTGCTACCAGATAAAACGTTAGAGTGCCTCCCAGAATATTGCCCGGCTGGGATTTCATGATCGCCAGGTACACCCCGCTCGCGGACAAGCAGAGCATGGATATGACAAATACGTTTCCAGCGCGGCCATGCCGGCGGGAACCTTTGAGGAGAAACACTGCGACAAATCCAGAAAGCATTCCCAAAGTGCCCGCGATGATGTGAAGAAACAATAGTGGCGATCGCATGGTTCCCCCTCCTTTTAGTTAGTCACGAACCCCGCCGCACTGGCCTGCTCCTTCCATCGTTGTTCGTTCACCCCGAACACGAGGAGCCACAGCATTACGGATTCTTGACCGAGGAGGCCGAGGGCCAGATTGTAGGGAGACAGATAGTCTGCGAGAGGCCGTGACAGATACGTCACCCAACCCAAACCGGCAAACGCCATCATCGCTCCCAGAATTCGTGGCAGAAAGATCGACCTGAAAATGAGGTGGCCGATCAGGATGCAAGAGAATCCCCCAAATACCACGGTGAGATCCACGGCTCGGGGATTCCATCGAAGAGCCCCAAAGCTGAGTCCCACTAGATTGAAGAACGCCGCGAGCAAAGAGAGGCCCCCGTTCACCGGCTGAAAGATGTCATAGAGAAGCAGTGTCACAGCGACCATGCACGAGACCGCGATGAGGTCCGCTGCAAATTCCAGCCTTCGCACGAAGACCTCGCCGAATACTGCCGCCAGTAGGCTAAGCAAAGAAACGACGCCGGCCATCCTGGCCTTGAAACGCGGTGACAATTCTGCAATCCGTTTCATCATTACTGCTGCGCTCATACTCTTTCCTTCCTAGCGAGCGATTGAAATCAAATATGGAGGCGCGCCGCGGTCACCTTCCCCTTGCAACGCTAGCCTGCTCCTTCCATCGTTGTTCATTCACGCCGAACACGAGGAGCCATACGATCAGCGACACTGCCCCCAGAAGGCCGAATGGTGCTACATAGTTGAACAGACGGTATCCGAGCGTTGGCGACAGGAAGGTCAACCAACCCAAACCTGCAATTGCTGACCACACGCCCAGTATCCGAGGCAGGAAGGTAGATCTAAGAATGAGGTAGCCGTTCAGCAGCGCATAAAATCCGAAAAATGCCAGGCCGATCCCGGCGCCATGGTCGTTCACCTTGAGAAAGAGAAGCGCCAGCGCCTGCAACTGTTCCCGGCTAAATACACTCAAGTAGGGCGCGCCTCCCAGGACGAACAAGGGGGCGATATAAAAGAGGCGGCTGAAGGTCTTAATCACGCAACCTGTGAGGCCTAAGGACGCCGCAAGCAAAGCGACGTTCCTGCCCGCCGGCCTGAGCAGATCGTAAAAGAGAACTGTGATAGCGATATTGCACGCCATTTCGATGAGGTAGATGGTGAAACCCCACTGAAACAAGCTCTTGTGCGCCAGTATGTTGGCTGCAGTAGCCGCGGCGTCGCCGTCTACAACCAGCCTGCCGCTAACGAAGCCCTGGGCGAATATGCCCGTCAGCATGGTGAGGAGGTAAATCACACCGGTAATTCTCGCCTTGAAACGCGGCGACGTTTCTACAGTTCGTTCCATCGTTACAGCTGTGCTCATAAATTCTCCGTCTATAGGAGTGATTGCATTCAAGTGGCACGCGAGTGACTCAGATTGGTCCCTGATAGCGGCGCAGCCGGACCGTTACGGCGAGAAATATCGCGGCGACTATCAGCCCGGCCCACATGCCTGGGCTGCTGAGGAAATGACCGGGAGTAAGGTGCGTCATCGGATCGATCTTGAGGCTCCCTGGCATTCCGACGGCTTCCGGACTGCCGGAGAAGCGGTATTGCATCATCGAGGCGAAATGCTTCGTGTTGAACGCAAGCTTCTCGACGATGCCGATCGCGAGCGGCGGCAAGATGGCCCATAGAAATGCCGCGCGCCGCGTCCAGGCGGACACCAGCAGCATCCAGCAGTAGATCGGCGCATACCAGATCATGTGCACCGCGACCATGTGGTACAGCAGCATCATCCACATCTGAAACAGCGGGACCCTCGTCCATAGCGGCGCCGCACTCAGCCCGCTCGCCAGCAGCACTGTGCTGCCAAGCAGCAACATGATTAGCTGGGTGGCAACCGTGAGAGCGAAGGAAAACAGCGGAAGGATCACGAGCGGGACGCTCGCCTTCGACAGCACAGTGGTGAGATCGGAAACCGGCAACGATTTCCAGAACAGGATGCTGCGATCGCGGCGCTCTCCGTGCAACGCGTCGAGCGAGTAGAAGATTCCGACGACAAACGCGGCGCCCATGATCAGAAACATCGCGAAGGTGTAAGGCTCTTCAAGCACTGCGCGCCGCTGAGCAAGGTCGGTCGTCGACATGGCCCGGCCAATCGTGGCGATCAGGAAACCGAACACAGTGACGGCGGCGACGGCCAACGGCGCGATATAAATGGAACGGTTCTCCCACAATTCGCGTCGCACAGACCAGTACATGGGCCGAGTCTCTGACAGGGCTGCAGGCGCGATTCCCTGCGTACCCAGGGGAGACTCTGGCACTGCGTTCGATTCAGTATTCATCTGGCTGCTCCTTGCATCTGGCCGGTGTTATTTCCCATCACGGCAACGAACAGGTCGGCAATGCCGGGCGTTCGCACGTCGCCAAGCGCGGCGAGTCTCTGACGATCCACATGATCGGACTTCAGATCGGGCTTCAGATCGAACAACAGGATGCTGCGGCCGAGCACCTGGCGCTGGTGAATCGGCTTCAGCGCCCGTGCCGCTGCAACCCGCTCGGGATGCACCGTCACTTCCAGATAGCGCGACTCGAATTCTTCCATGCTGCAATCGAGCACGATGCGACCGCGCTGGATGAACATGAGATCGGTGAGGACGTTCTGGACGTCTTCCACCTGATGGGTCGTCACCACGATGGTCCGGCTGCGATCGAAGTAGTCGTTTAGCAGAGAATCGTAAAACTGCTTGCGATACAAAATGTCGAGTCCCAACGTCGGCTCATCCAGCACCAGCAATTTCGCGTCAATGGCCATGACCAGGGCCAGGTGCAATTGGGTCACCATGCCCTTCGACAATTCCCTGACCTTGCTGGTGTGCCGGATGTCGGTCTTGGCAAGAAAGCCTTCTGCCTTCGCACGATCAAAGCGCGGATGCACGCCGGCCACGTAGTCGAGCGCCTGCGAAACCCGCATCCAACGCGGCAGCACGGCAACATCGGCAATGAAGCAGACATCGCGCATCAGCTGATCTCGCTCGGTCCACGGGTCGCGTCCCAGCACCCGAAGTTCTCCTTGATAAGGAGTAAGGCCAAGCACCGCATTGAGCGCGGTGGTCTTGCCTGCGCCGTTCGGGCCGATGATTCCGAGGATGCGCCCCTCTTCCACCCGCAGGTTCACCCCGTCCAGCGCCGTGGTCGTGCCGAAGGCCTTGCGCAGGCCGCGTGCTTCTATCACTGTCATGGCTTCGGTTTCTCCTCTGCAGCATTCGACTCTGTAGCACCCGGCTCTGTAGCTCCCAATGAACCCCGGCTGCTTCCAGCCCCATTCAGCAGTTCTTCCGCCTTCAGTCCCAGTCGCTGAATGGTGGCGGAAACTCTGGGCCATTCTTCCGCTAGAAACTTCTGGCGTTCGCCTTGCAGCAGCAGACTACGCGCGCCCGCATTGATGAACATGCCGCGGCCTCGCCTGCTCTCGACCAGTTGCTCGTCCACCAGTTGCTGATAGCCCTTCAGGACCGTGAGCGGATTGACCCGGTACTCGGCCGCGACATTCCGCATGGACGGCAACGGATCGCCTTCTTTGAGCACACCGTCGAGTATCATCGCGACCACGCGGTCGCGAAGCTGGCGGTAAATCGGCTGACTGTCGTTCCACTCACGGTCCA
>WNFD01013076.1_pt1 | contig 11998 bp, 14 predicted proteins | sample 5400491 | NCBI WGS metagenome assembly WNFD01 (sample SAMN13153343, study PRJNA577476) | soil metagenome | isolation source: 120 cm saprolite under Douglas fir tree site 2 hole 2 replicate 2 | place: USA:California | collected 2015-04-18 | reverse complement strand
CGAACGGCGACTGAAGGAAGCGACGGCCAGATCACCTGCGCGCGGCACCCTGGGAGCCGATGCGCCAGGTGCTCAAGACGAAGTGATCCCGGATGCGGAGGGCCGCGCGCGGCTACTCGGCCAGCCTGACGGTCACCCAGACGGGATCCGGCAGTTGGGACCGTCCAGCCTCGATCTGCCATGAGCCGATCCGGTTCAGGCCCTGGGCAAACTTGCCATAGCTGGGATTCGGGACGACCGCCTTGATGACCGTGATCTTCTCGCCGCGCTGGCGGCTCACCGTGGTCCCTCCCGCTCTCGCCACCAGTGCCGCGACATCGCGCTCGGCTCCGCGCCGGCTCTTGACCCGGAGTTTCCCGATCACGTCCAGCGACGGGCGCGTGTCGCCGGAGGCCAGGGGCGCGGACGCGGCCACGGCGTTGCTGGCCTTTTCCTCTCGCGGGGGCGGCGCTTTGGCGACCACGTTCCGCCTGGCGCTGCTTCCGGTCTCACTTTTCTGCCGCGGCGCCTCGACCGGGCCCGCGGCACCTGCCTCGAGCCTGGCGGGGCGATTCGCACGCATATCGCGGACGGACGGCGATGGAGCGGGAGCGCGACGGACCGGCGCAGGCTCTCGAGGCTCAGACGAGCTCCTCATTCGCTCGGCCGGAGCGGCAGTCCCTGCTGGCCCTTCTGGTGCGGGCTTTTCCGGCGCCAGCGGCGGCGGAGACGGATACAGGAGGGGGGGCGCCGGTAGTGGCCTGTCGGGCGGAGCTACCTGAGGAATCTCCGGCCGAGTCACCGGCTCGGTGGATGCCATTTGTGTCTGGGCCGGAGCATGGGCGCTTGGCCGAGCCGAGGACACCCAGTGACGAACCGCACCGCCGAGCTCGGCCCGGTATCGGAAGAGGCCGGCGGCGCTCAACGTGACGAGCAACACCGCGGCGGTCAGACGAAGATGGCGAGCCCGGACGCGAAGCGAGTGTCGACGATCCCAGATGGCGATCCAGATAGCGGCGGCCAGTGGCGGGATCGTCTTGAGCGCCCGCCGGGCGACTTCGAGCGCATTCCGGGCGATCTCGAGCCCTTGGGGAAGACGTCGGACGACCGGACCAAGTGACGGCTTGAGTCGACGGAGCCGGGTGCCGATCTCGATGCGGGAGGTCGCCTCCAGGATTCTCCTGGCGAGATCGACGCCGAGCCGGGGCCGCCACGGGATTTTTCTCCGAGCATGCACGCTGCGCCGGCGCGCAGCGATCCAGTTCGTCTGCCGCCACTCATCGAGGATCTTACGGAAGGAGGCCCAGCGAGGACGGGCGTGGTGAACGACCCGATTGCGGGGAGAGACTCGCTGGCGGAGCCTCTCCCTCATGTCATGCGGATGTATGGCCTCGAGCGCCTTCCTGGCGAAGTCGAGGTTCGGAGCCCAAGCCGGTGGGTGAGGGCGCTCACTGATGCGAAGGGCCTCGAGCTCGAGCTGGCAGGCCTCGCACTCCCGAAGATGCGCTTCCAGCGGAACCCGCTCCGTCAGCCCGATGTGCTCGTCGAGAAGCGCCGAGAACAACTCGCGAGCGTCCTGGCAATTCATGGCACGGGGCACCCCCAACTTTGATGCGGCCCTGCTATCTCACTGGAGGATACTCCAGATGGCCTCGGGGAGAAGCAATCTGAGAAGGGCGGGTCAGCGCGCCGTGCGGTCCTTGACGTGGCGATCGAGGAAGTCGAGCATCTTCGCCCAGGCGTCCTTGGCCTGATCGGGGCGGTAGCGCTCGGCGTTCAGCTCGGCGTCGATGCGGTCGACGTCGGCGGGCGACGGGTTCGTGTCGTCACGTCCGAAGAAGCCGATCACGGGACAGGCGATGTCGCGCGTGCGATCGGACGGCGCGGGACCCTCGCCCCAGGGCTTCATGATGTTGCCGCCGTAGAAGACGCCGGCGGCCCGCCAGGTGGTCGGTCGCACGCCCGCCGCGAGATACGTCAGGCGCCCTCCCATGCAGAAGCCGAGCACCGCGAGGCTCCCCACCTGCGCGTCCGGCAAGCCGCGCAGGTGAGCGACGGTGGCGTCGCCTCACCATCCGGGAATCTCGATGCCGTCCCCGAGATCGATGCGGCCAGGGAGCTCGAAGCGAGGAGTCTCCCGCTCAAGAATGGCCACCCCGGCGCACTCGAGAGTGCCCTTGCCGAGGCAGCGCCCGGAGCAGATCTCGCGGATTCGCCCGCCGCGCACCTTGAGGAGGATTCCTTCGAGCTTCAGCGAGAGCGTGATCGTGAGCTCGAGCCGCGCGAGGAGCACCCGCTCGGCGAGTATCTCGATCTTCGGGTGATGCGAGGAGGCGATCGTGTGCTCGGTGAGCGAGACCAGGATCGTCTCCTCGGGCGGATACTTCTTCGGGTCCCTGTACTGCTGGAGCTGGCGGTACTTCTTCCAGCCGCCGAGAAGGATCCCGACGATGTCCACGTCGAGGACCTCGCCGATCTTGGCCTCGATCTCCTTCCCGACGGGACCCCACTCGATCCCCGGTAGCTTGGCGACGGCCTCCTTGAGCTTGGCGCCGGCCGCGCTCTGCTCGATCGCCTGTCTCGCGTCATCCGTTCGGGCGATCAGGAAGTCCTTCAGCGTCAGCGCGCTCTCAACCATCGAATCTCCGCTCCTGCGCCACGATCGCCGCATTCGCCTCCACCGTCTGGGATCCGGCGTCGATGCGACTCCGCAGCCTGATGGCACAGCCGTCCGAGGCCGTCCCGCTGGACTGAATCTCCTGCTGTCCGACATCCCCGTGGGCGACCATGCGAATGCCGGTCAGCCCCATCGAGGGATGGCTCCGCGCTCCCCGCCATTTCGCAATTCCTGCGGCGGTCCCCGCCGCGAGCAGGGTGGCGGCGCCGGCAGCCACCCAGATCCAGAGCCGGCTCACCTTCGCGCGGACCGTGACGATGCTGCCCGCGGCCGCGCGTACGCCAGGCAGCGGCGCCTGCTCGACGACCTGGGTGCGGCCTTCGTTCGATGGCAGGTCGCCCATGATCGCCAGCTCGAAGCCCGCCTTGTTCGCGATCTGGCGTGCCTCGTCCAGCGGATGCGTGCGCAGGTCCGGGATGACAAGGAGGGCCGGGCCAAGCTCCACCCGGACGACAGATCTGGCCGGCACTCGCGTGCCCGCGGCTGGACTCTGCGTCACCACCATCGTTCGCGTGTGATCCGCCGGGCTCTCGCCGCGCACTCGAAGCTCGAGCCTTGCCTCGCTCGTGAGCTGGCGCGCGTCTCCCAGGAAATGCTCGCGTAGCTCGGGCACCACCACCTGCTCTGCGCGTGGTGGCGGCGCCTGCGTCGCCGGCGGCGGGGATGGTGACGGCGGTCCGGGCGCTGGCTGAGGTGCCGGCGGCGGCGGCTGGGTTGGCGTCGACGGAGCCTGTAGCGCCTGGCCCGACGGCAACACCTGGACAGTGACCGTGGTTCCGATTCGTACCCGAGTGCCCTGCGCGGGCGTCTGCTCGACCACCACGGCATGAGCGGGGTCCGATGGCCATCCGCCGGTGACGTCGAGCCGGAGCTGCTCGTTCCTGACGAGCTGGAGAGCACCCATGAGCGGTTTCTGTCGAAGCCCGGGAACCACGACCCACTCCTCACGCGGCGGCGGTGCTGTCGGAGGCAATGCCGTCGGCGGCCCAGTGTCCGGCGGCGCGACGAACGGCGGCGCACTGGGCGGCATCGGTGAAACGGTCGGTGGATCGGGCTGCCGTGTCGGGAGGATCCGAACGGCGACCACGACGATGCTGTTCAATGGTACCCGCGTGCCTTTTGCCGGCTTCTGCTCCACGACTATGGCTTGGGTCGGGTCAGGCGGCCAACCACCAGCAACCTCCAGCCTGAGCCGCGCGTCCTTGACCCGTCGCTGAGCTTCTCGCAATCGTTGTGGCTGCAGGTCGGGGACGACAGCAAACTCCTCAGTCTGCGGCGTCCGGACGGTGACGAAAACGGTCGAGCCCACGAGTACGCGCGTTCCCGGCGATGGTTTTTGTTCCGTGACGATGGCGCGTCTCGTATCCTCAGGCGCGCCGCCGCTCACTTCCAGCTTCAGCCTGGCATTCGCGACCAGCGGTTGGGCCTCTGAAAGCGGATGCTTCACCAGGTCCGGGACGACCGTCACTCTCTCGGGCACCACGATGTCGCTCGGCGCCCTTTTCCTCACGACTGGGACCTGGACGACTACGGTGATTGTGGTGCCGGCGGGCACGAGCGTGTTGGGCTCGGGCTTCTGCTCCACGACCACTACCCTGCTCGGATCGGCGGGCGCCTCACCGCTCACCTGCAGCCGGAGATGCGCGCTCGCGGCGGCCTTTTGGGCCTCGGAAAGCGCTCGCTGCCGAAGCTCCGGGACCAATATGCCCCGCGTGGCGGCGGGCGGGCCGGACGTGTCGGCGAAGACGGGATAGGCGGAGAGCAGGATGCCCGAGGCGAGGGAAACGAGCCAGAGCATGAGCTAGGACAGGACGTCCTTCCTGAACTGCTCGAGGACCTTCACGTGCTCGTCCGGCGATTTGAGGCCCATACCGGCAGTATGAATGCACAGATGCGTGATACCGCGCATTGCGCGCCACGCCGCGACCTCCTTCGCCTGCTGCTCCGTCGGGACCAGGGCCAGGGCCATCCGCCCCTCGATCCCGAACGGGGCAGGGTCACGCCCGGCCTCTTTGATATCGCCGTGGAGCCGATCGACGACGGCTTGCGCCTCCGGACCGGGCCGAAAATGGGGCATCCACCCGTCCGCCATGCGTGCCGCCCGATGCACGACCACCGGGCTCTCCCCACCCATCCAGACGGGAATCGAGCGTCGAGAGGGGAGAGGATTGATCCCGGCGTCGGTGATCCGGTGCCACTGTCCCTCGATGGTGACCAGCTCTCTGGCCCACAGCGCGCGCATGACCGTGATCTGCTCCTCGATGCGCTTTCCGCGGTTCTTGAAATTCTCACCGAGCGCCTCGAACTCCACGGGATTCCACCCCACTCCCACACCGAGACGAAGGCGACCCCGGGAGAGCACGTCCACCGCCGCCGCCTGTTTCGCCACCAGCGCGGTCTGCCGCTGCGGAAGGATGAGGATTCCCGTGACCAGCTCGACGCGCTGGGTGACGGCGGCGAGGAAGCCGAACAGCACGAACGGCTCGTGGAACACGTGCCGGTACGTGTACGGGCCTTTCCAGCCACCGGGCCGCTCGGGGTTTGCCCCCAGGACGTGGTCGAATACGAGGATGTGGGTATAGCCCATCGCTTCCACCGCCTGCGCATAGTCACGGATCGCAGCCGGGTCCTCGCCGATCTCGATCTGAGGAAAGACAACGCCGATGTTCATCGATGTGGCTCCTTAGATGCGAAAGGCCACGTGGTTTGTGGTCCATCGCTTCAGCAGGTCGGTGTCAGGCTCCTGCGCGATGCCCGGCACCTGCGAGGTGGCGACCTCGCCGGGCCCACTGAGGACGATCTCGGGCTTGCCGACATCATTCTTGTAGAAATACGACGAGGGGAAAATATCGCCGGGATAGGTGAAGTTGGGAAGCGTGGCCAGTTCGGCGCAGATCGCGCCGCCGATAGCGCTCTCCAGCATGCCGCCGACCCAGCAGGGAATGGCGTGCTCGGCGCAGAGCGCCTGAATGTCCCGCGACGCCGTCAGGCCTCCCACCCGCGCCATCTTGATATTGACCACCTTGCAGCTCCCCAGTCGGATGGCCGCTTGGACATGGGCCAGGCTCAACGCGCTCTCGTCCAGACATACGGGTGTCTCGATGCGCTTCTGGAGATCGGCATGGTTGATGAGGCTCAACCCGTCATCGGCCAGAGGCTGCTCGATCATGGCCAGGTGATAGCGGTCCAGCTTGCGGAAAAGGTCGGTATCGGCCGGTGTGTAGGCGGCATTGCAGTCGATGTGGAAGGTGAAGCGCGGGAACGCGGACCGCACCGCCGCCACCATGTCGAGGTCCCAGCCCGGCCGGAATTTGAGCTTGATGCGTGGGAAGCCCTGATCGATGGCGCCCTGAATCTTCTCGAGCAGAATGTCCACGGAGTCCTGGATGCCGAAGTCGGCCCCGACCGCCACACGGTCTCCCTTGCCTCCGAGCGCGACGTGCAGCGGCACACCGCGCCCCTTCGCCTCCAGCACCCACCAGGTGATCTCCAGAGCGGCCCGGGCAAACTGGTTGCCCTTGATGTCCGAGATGCGATCCAGGAGGGCCTGAGCCGAGTCGAGGTCCTGGCCAATGATGCGAGGCGCCAGGTGCTCGCGTAGCGTGTAGAAGGTAGCGACGGTGTGTTCGGCGGAGTACCCCGGCATATAGGGCGGGCAGCTCTCGCCCCAGGCATACTGCCCGCCACTCTCCATCCGCACGAGGATGGTGTCGGTATAAAGCTGGTCGGCATAGGACGTCTTCCAGACGAATGCGAGGGGCAGCCTTACCCAGTAGATGTCGATGCCTTCGATTTTCATGCCGGATCCTTTCGAGACGTCTTTGTCCGTCAGGCTTGAGCGCGTGAACGGAGTCTAGGCGTGGAGGAAACCTGTGTCAAAGGCCTACCCGTCGCGGTCGGGGGAACGAATGCTGCCGAGCAGATTCGTCCGACCCGCGTGCCCGTCTGCTCAGTCGAGCATCAGGACCGCCGTGGCTTCGACCTCCGAGGACTTGATGTCCGCGAGCGCCCGGTTGGCGTCCTCGAGGCGGTAGCGGGTGACGCGCGGGCGGATGGGGATGGCCGCGGCCTCGGCCAGGAGCGCCTCGCCGTCCGCACGGGTGTTGGCGGTCACGCTCCGGAGAGTTTTTTCCCAGAAGAGGTGCGGTTCGTAGGCCATGGCGGGTAGGTCCGTCATGTGGATGCCGGCGAGGGCCACCGTGCCGCCCTTGTCGAGGTCGCGCAGTGCGATCGGCACGAGCGCGCCCACGGGCGCGAAGACGATCGCGCCGTCGAGCTTGTCCGGGAGGGGATCGCCCGCCGCCCCCGCCCAAGCGGCACCGAGCTCGAGGGCCAGGCGCTGGCGGGCGGGCTCGCGCGTGGCGACGTAGACGGTGCAGCCCCAGTGCCGCGCAACCTGGAGCGTCACGTGCGCGGAAGAGCCGAAGCCGTAGAGACCGAGCCGGCCGCCCTTCGGCACCTGGCTGCGCCTGAGCGCGCGATAGCCGATGATGCCGGCGCAGAGGAGCGGCGTCGCCTCGGCGTCGCCGAACACGGGCGGGATGGCGTACGCGAAGGCCTCCGGGACGCACGCGTACTCGGCGTAGCCGCCGTCATGGGTCCAGCCCGTATAGGTCGACTGTGCGCAGAGGTTCTCGCTGCCGCCGAGGCAGAAGCGGCAGCGCCCGCAGGTCGAGCGAAGCCACGCGATCCCGACGCGATCACCGGCCCGGAAGCGCGTCGCGCCAGGGCCAAGCGCGTCTACGGTTCCCACAACCTGATGTCCCGGGACCAGCGGCAGCCGCCGCGCCGGCAGGTCGCCCTCGATCACGTGGACATCCGTCCGGCATGCTCCGCAGGCTCGTACGCGCACTCGCGCTTCTCCCGGCCCCGGCTCGGGCATGGGCTGATCGCTCGCAGAGAGCGGCGATGTCTCGACGGCCGCCCTCGCGGACAGCACCATGGCGCGCATGCGCAGGATTCTCCCACAGAGTGAGCACTTGCGAGGCCGGCGGGGGCCGGGGTACGCTGGGGGCGGCCCGCGGCCAAACGTCCAGTTGCGGGCGTCCAATCAGAGGAGGAGTCCATGAGCGGACTCGGCGGCAAGGTCGCCATCATCGGTACCGGCACCATCAAGTTCGGGGAGAACTTCCACCAGAGCCTCTCCGACATGATCTTCGAGGCCGTCAATCTGGCCATGGCCGACGCGAAGATCGAATCGCGCCAGCTCCAGGCCGCCTGGTTCGGCTGCTACGAGCCCATGCTCTACGGCTTCGAGGGCAACTCGGGCACCTTCGTCTCCGACCCGCTCAACCTCTTCCCGATCCCGGTTACGCGCGTGGCCGCGTACTGCGCGACGGGCATCGAGGCGGTGCGCAACGCCGCGCTGGCCGTGGCGTCGGGTGAGTACGACCTGGTACTCGCGGTGGGGGCCGAAAAAATGCGCGAGGTGCCCTCGCGCGGATCACTGGTCGCGCAGGCGGTCAACCGCGGGCATCCCGTGCTGGCCAAGGGCCGGACCGCCCCGGGCATGTTCGCCCTCCTCGCCACGCGCTACTTCAAGGAGTATGGAGCGGGCGAGGAGGCGCTGGGCGCGGTGGCGATGAAGAACCACTACCACGGCTCGCTCAACCCCAAGGCGCATTTCCAGAAAGAGATCACGGCCGAGATGCACGCCAAGGCGCCCAAGGTCGCCGAGCCGCTCGGGCTCTTCGACTGCTGCCCGACCACTGACGGCGCCGCCGCGGCGATTCTCACGCGCGCCGATCTCGCGCCGAGGTTCACTGATGCCTACTCGATCATCCGTGGCATCGCCTACGCGGTCACCGCGGGGTACTGGAACACCCAGTTCGACCCGTCGTGGAACTTCACCTCGTTCCGGGCGACCCGCGAGGCGGCCAAGGCCGCCTACAAGATGGCCGGCGTGACCAACCCGGCCAAGGAGATCAAGGTCGCCGAGTGCCACGACTGCTTCACCATCACGGAGATCGTCAACTACGAGGACCTGGGTTTCTTCGAGCCGGGCGCGGGCTGGCGCGCGGCGCGGGCGGGCGAGACACGGCTCGGTGGGTCGTTGCCCATCAACACGTCGGGCGGCCTCAAATCCTGCGGCCATCCGATAGGCTCCTCGGGCATCCGGATGATCAACAATATCCACGACCAGCTCCTGGGGCGCGCGGGCAAGATGCAGGTCGCGGGCGCCGACATGGGGCTCGCGCACAACCTGGGCGGACCCGGCGCCGTCTCGGCCGTGGCGGTGCTCTCTCAGCCCTGACGGGCGCCGGCGACACCGGTCGCTGTTCCGGCCGGGCTCGACGAGCCCGGCCTTTTCTCACGTCGCACGCTGGAGGCCATATGGCTGAGCTGACCCGACGGTACATCGTCATGCAGATGGCGGAGGAAGCACCATTCGACATCGCGGATCCCGACGCGCCCTTCGTGCTCAAACCGTGGAAGGATCCGGCCGCGCTCCAGGCCCTGATCGTCTATCGCCGGCACTGCTATCCGGAGCTTGCCGAAGAGCTGGACCAGTGGATCAGGGCCATCGCCGCCGGGCCGAAGGTCAGGGGCGGCGTCGGATCGCGCAATGAGATGACGTCGCTGGCCCGTCGCAAGCTGGCTGCCGGAGGCAAAGCGAAGCCTAAGGTGAAAGGTAAGGGCAGGGCAGCCAAGTCACGGGGAAAGCAGTCCAAGCGACGCTCGTGAAGGATCTGGTCGGCCAGGTCGCGGAGTGGGCGCTAGGGGCGTCGCGCACCGTGGTCTTCACGGGCGCCGGCATGAGCACGGAATCCGGCATCCCCGATTTCCGGAGTCCCCGCGGGGTGTGGGACCGCTTCGATCCCAACGAGTTCACCTTCCAGAACTTCATCGGCTCGGAAGAGGGCCGGCGACGCTACTGGGAGCTGGGGCGCACGGTCTACCCCGTCGTGAAACGCGCCAAGCCGAACCCGGGCCATCATGCCCTGGTCACGCTGTGGCGGCTCGGCAGGCTCGATTGCGTCATCACACAGAACATCGACAACCTGCACCAGCGCGCGGGGCTGCCCGCCGAGCGCGTGATCGAGCTCCATGCGAGCCGCCCTGCGGCGGTGTCATCAAGCCGCGCACCGTGATGTTCGGCGAGGCCATGCCCCGGGAAGAGACCGAGGAGGCCGAGCGACGGGCGCGCGCCTCGGACCTCTTCGTGGTCGTGGGCTCATCGCTCGTCGTCTATCCGGCCGCTCACATGCCCGTCCACGCCAAGCGGGCGGGCGCGCGGCTCGTCATTGTCAACCGCACGCCGACCCCGCAGGACTCAGAGGCCGATCTCCTCATCGCGGGCAGCTCCGCCGCCGTGCTCGCGGACATTGCCGAGCGGGTCGCGAGCCGCCTCGTCAGCACCTGAGCGTCGTTATTCGGGAGCCTCCCATGCCAATGGTCGCGAGTGACGCCGTCCAGCGTCTCGTCAAGAACCGCCAGAGCCGCGAGGTCGCGCCCCCGTTGTCCGAGTCCGTTCCCGACATGACGCTGGAGCAGGCGTACGCCATACAGCGCATGCTCGAAAAAACACTAGTCGAGCGCGGCGACCGCGTCGTGGGCTGGAAGGCGGGTTTCACGAACGCCGCCCTCCAGGAGAACTACGGCGTCACCGAGCCGGTGCTGGCCTTCCTGCTCGCCTCTGGCGTTTTCGCCAGCGGAGACGCCGTGCCGGTCTCGCGCTTCGTCAGCCTCGGCCTGGAGATCGAGATGGCCTTCGCCATGAAAGCCGATCTCTCGGGCCCGGGCGTGACGCCGGCCTCGGCATTGCTGGCGGTGGAAGGGGCCATGCCGTCTTTCGAGCTGATCGATTTCCGGATGTCGGGCAAGCCGCGCGGGACGGATTTCGTCGCGGAGGGGGTCCTCGCGAATGCCGTCGTCCTCGGAGGCCCGCCGACGCCGGTGAGTGGCCTCGACCTGTCGGTGGAGGGCATGGTGTACGAAGAGAACGGCCAGCGGGTCGCCACGGCGGCGGCCGCCGAGGTCCTCGGCAACCCGCTCAACTCACTGGCATGGCTGGCCAATGCCCTGGGCAAGCTTGGCGGGAAGCTCCGCGCGGGCGACGTGGTCATGACGGGCTCGATCTCCAAGGTGTTTCGTCCGAAGGCGGGCGACGCGGTCCGCGCAAGCTTCACGCGCCTCGGTTCAGTCTCCTGCAGGTTCGTCTAGTCCTCGCTCCAGCATCCAGACGGAGGTCGGGTACATGTCCACGGTTCTCTACGAGCAGGCGGGCAAGATCGTGACCATCACGATCAACCGCCCCGACGCCATGAACGCGATAGACCCCGAGACCCAGGATGCCCTCGTCCAGGCGTGGACGCGCTTCCGCGACGACGACGGCGCGTGGGTCGCCATCCTGACCGGCGCGGGGGAGAAGAGCTTCTGCGCGGGCGCCGACCTCAAGAAGATGATCCCGGCCGCCTTCGGCAAGGGTGCCCGGGGCCCGGCCCACCACGGCTTGGGCCTCGGCGGCATCACGCGCGGGCTCGAGATCTGGAAGCCCATGATCGCCGCGATCAACGGCCACTGCCTGGCGGGAGGCATGGAGCAGGCGCTCGCCTGCGACATCAGGATCGCGGCGCCTCACGCGACCTTCGGCCTGCCGGAAGTCCGCTGGGGAATATTCCCCGGCGCGGGAGGGACGCAGCGGCTGCCGCGCACGGTGTCGCTCGCGAAGGCGATGGAGATCATCCTGATGGCGAAGAACCTGACGGCTGCCGAAGCGCTCGAGGCGGGGTTGATCAACGCGGTCGTCCCGGCCGGAGAGCTCATGGCGACGGCGGCGAAATGGGCCGAGACCATTTGCGAGCGCGGACCGCTGGCGGTGCGCGCGGCGAAGGAAGCGATCCACCGCGGCCTCACGATGCCGCTGGCCGATGGCCTCCGTCTCGAGGCCTTCCTGTCCGGAACGCTTCGCGGTACCGAGGACGCCATCGAGGGTCCGAAAGCGTTTGCGGAGAAGCGGAAGCCCAACTTCCAGGCACGATAGGTTGGACCTCGCCGAGCTCAAGCGGAGGCTCGACGCGGCGCTCGCTCGCCGGCCTCGGCGCATTGCTGCCCGGAGCGACCTGATCTCCGCGGCCGTTCTCGTGCCGGTGACGGCGGGGCCGGCGGGGGCGGGGGAGCCTCACATTCTCTTCAGCAAGAAATCGGACGCGGTGCCGCATCATAAGGGACAGTTCGCCTTTCCAGGCGGTATCGTGGAGACGCGCGACGGCTCCCGGATCGAGACGGCGCTCCGGGAAGCGTGGGAAGAAATCAGGCTGCCCGCCGACGCGGTCGAGGTGCTGGGGCTCCTCGACGACACGGAGACGCGGGCGACCCAGTTCGTCATCACGCCCGTCGTCG
>WNFD01007458.1_pt1 | contig 11999 bp, 11 predicted proteins | sample 5400491 | NCBI WGS metagenome assembly WNFD01 (sample SAMN13153343, study PRJNA577476) | soil metagenome | isolation source: 120 cm saprolite under Douglas fir tree site 2 hole 2 replicate 2 | place: USA:California | collected 2015-04-18 | reverse complement strand
ATCGGCACCAGCCTGGTCATGCTCGGCCTGCTGTACCTGCTGTTCAATCGCACCAAGCTCGGCCTGGCCATGCGCGCCGCCGCGCTGTACCCAGAAATTAGCGAGCTCCTCGGCGTGCGGGTCGGCTTGATGCTCGGCCTGGGCTGGGGCCTGGCCTCCGCGGTCGGTGCCGTCTCCGGCGTTCTTGTCGCGCCCAGAATCCTGCTCGAGCCGAACATGATGCAGGGCGTCATCATCTACGCCTTCGCCGCGGCCGTTCTGGGTGGTATCGACAGCCCGGTCGGCGCAGTGGTCGGCGGCGTCCTGCTCGGCGTTGCCCTGGCACTGATCGGCGCGTACCTGCCGGCGGTGGCCGACCTGCGTCTGGCGATGTCGCTGCTGCTCATCGTCGTGCTGCTGGTCGTGCGCCCGTCGGGCTTGTTCGGTCAACACCAGGCGCGCCGCGTTTAGTCGGAACCAGGACCAGCAGATATCCTGATCCGAAGGCGCGGGAGGATTCATCAGGCGGTGTACGACTTCAGCCCCACACCAGAGCAAGAGCGCGTCGTGGCTCGTGTCCGAGCGCTCATGGACGAGCTTGTCTATCCCAACGAGGCGCAGTCCGTGCCCCACCGCGGCTTGCCGCGCGATCTGCTGAAGCAGCTTCAGGCGCGGGTGAAAGCCGAAGGCCTGTGGGCTGCGCACCTGCCCGCCGCGGCCGGCGGCCTGGGCATGGGCAATGTGACGCTCGGGCTGATCAACGAGCAGCTGGGACGCAGCCCTGTTGCACCGCGCGTCTTTGGGACGTCCGCGCCGGACACCGGCAACACCGAGATCCTGTGGCTGGCGGCCACACCCGAGCAGAAGCGCACGTACCTCGAGCCACTGGTCGCCGACGAGGTCCGCTCGTGCATCGCCATGACCGAGCCAGAGGTCTCCGGATCCGACCCGACCCAGATCAAGACCTCGGCCATCTGGGACGGCAACGCGTGGGTCATCAACGGCCACAAGTGGTTCATCACCAATGCCAACGGGGCGGCCTTCGCCATCGTGTTCGCGATTACCGATCCCGATGCCGCAGCGCATAAGCGCGCCAGCATGTTCATCGTCGATACGGACACGCCCGGCTACGAGTTCGTGCGCGAGGTGCCGGTGATGGGTGACCAGAGCGAAGGCGGCCACTGCGAATTGCGCTTCGTCGATTGCCGCGTGCCCGCCGAAGCCATGCTCGGCGAGCGCGGCGGCGGCTTTGCCCTGGCTCAGGCGCGCCTGGGGCCGGGGCGAATCACGCATTGCATGCGCTGGATCGGGGTTGCGCAGCGCGCGTTCGAGCTGATGCTGGCGCGAGCGACGCAGCGCGAAACCCGCGGCCAGAAGCTGGCCGATTTCCAGACCATTCAGAACTGGATCGCCGATTCCGCGGCCGAGATCCACGGCTTCCGCCTGATGACGCTGCACGCCGCCTGGAAGATGGACCAGGAGCTCGACTCGCGCACCGAGATCTCGATGATCAAGTTCGTCGGCGCGAAGGTCTTGCACGACGTGCTCGATCGAGCGATTCAGGTCCACGGCGCGCTCGGCTTCAGCCAGGATTCGCCGCTGGAGGGGTGGTATCGCGAAGCGCGCGCCGCGCGGCTCTACGACGGGCCGGACGAGGTCCATCGCATGGTCGTCGCGCGGCAGATTTTGCGCAGCTTTGCCATCGGTCAGGCCGAGAAGCCCGCACCAGTCGCGGTGTGACCGCTTGAAAGACACCATTCCGGTTCGCGCCGACGAGCGTTTCGCCGTCGACCGCGTGGCGGCATTCTTGTGCCAGTCCGGATTGACGGAGTGTGAACCGTCGCAACTGTAAGTGGAGCAGTTCCCGGCTGGCCAATCGAACCTGACGTATCTGCTGCGCTCGGGTGAATGGGAGGCGGTGCTTCGCCGGCCACCGCTCGGACCGGTCGCGCCGCGGGCGCACGACATGGCGCGCGAGTTCCACATCCTGGAGCGGTTGCACCCTAGCTTTCCGCTGGCGCCGGAGCCATTCGCACTGTGCGAGGACGCGTCGGTGATCGGCGCACCGTTCTACGTGATGGAACGCCGCAGCGGGCTCGTCCTGGACATGGACCTGCCGCCCGACTGGCAGCCGGATCCGGTTTTGCACCAGGCAATCGCGGAGTCGATCGTGCGTGTCCTGGTGAATCTGCACGCCGTCGATTGGCAGGTCGCCGGATTGGGCGAGATCAGCCATCCCGAGGGCTACATGGAGCGTCAGGTCAAGGGCTGGTTGGACCGCTTCTTTCGCTCGCGCACAGAAGATATCGCGGAGATCAGCGCCCTGGCGGATTGGCTGATAGAACGGCTGCCGGAGTCGCCGCCGCCGACCGTGATCCACAACGACTACAAGCTGAACAACCTCCGCCTCGACGCTTTGGATCCAGCACGTGTGACAGCAGTGCTGGACTGGGAAATGTCGACGGTCGGCGACCCACTGTCAGACGTGGCGTCGCTACTGGTGTACTGGACCGCCCCCGGTGAAGACGAGCTGGTGGGCGGCCTGAAGTCCGTCACCGCCGAACCTGGCTTTCCGCCGCGTGACGACATCCGCGAGCTATATGCCCGCTTGAGCGGCCGCGACCTCTCCCAACTGGACTTTTACATCGCCTTCGCCTACTTCAAGCTGGGCGTGATCATCCAGCAGATCTACTACCGCTGGTACAAGGGCCAGACGCACGACCCACGCTTCGCCCAGCACGGCGCGGTGGCGACGAATCTCATTCGCCACGCCGCCCGCGTAGCCGGCCTCAGCTAACGCCCGATCGAGCTGACGATCGCCTCGGCACTCGGTCGATCAAACGCGATCACTGCGAGCACTTCCTGGCCGCTGAGGCGGAGCTCCGTCGCCGCGTTGGGCGCCGTTTGAGCCAACCGAACCGGCGCGTCAACCTCCGTCCGCGCGCTGACAAAGCGGACCTTGAGGCCAGCCGCGTACGCGCTGAAGAACGCTTTCGCACTGTCCTCCGAGTCCCACGCGGTCCGCAGCGCTACCGCTTGCCGACCGTTCTGTTCGAGAAGCTCCCAGCGGTCTCCTGCCCACCCTGAGACCGAAGCCGCGGCCTGCGTTCCGTCGCCATCCTGGGCGAGCAAATTGAACAGGTCGAACTCGCCCAGCACGTTGGTGTCGATCCGCCGCCAGCCAGCGCCCAACGCCGCGGATGGATCAGGTAGGTCAACCTCGATCGGCTGGCCGTGTCCGAGAAACTTCTCCGGATGGAGGATTTGCGCCGTCGATGTAGGCGGCGACTTGAACGCGGCATCCACGCTGGCAAAGCTGCCAGTCTGCTGATAGAGCTGTTCGACGAAGCGGAGTCCGGCCACTGGTGCAAACAACGCGTCGGCGTGGATGATGCCCGGTGCGTCGTCGATCAGGTGGGTATCCGGTTGGGGCAGGCTCGCCTGGACTTGCGGCGTTACATTTTGCTGCATCCACATCCGCTGGGTCAGGCTCGCGTCGCCCTCGACCAGCGCTTGCAGCGCCGCCGCCCGATCGTTGTTGGCGGAATGCTTCGGCTGCAGGCGCCTGAGATCGTAGGCGCGGTCGAGCAGCACGCGGGCCATCTCGTGAGCCACTGTGACCTGGACTGCAGTCGGCAGCGCTTGTGTGGCTGTACCGCTGACGTGCAGCGTACGATCGTCCGGGCTGTATAGCGCCAGCGGTTGATCGGCGACGATCGCCTGGCCTATCTGATACAGATTTTCCTCCGGGCGCAACATCCCGAGCGTCACCAGCAACTTCTGGTCGGACTCACGTTCCGCTGCCAGATAGTCACGTTCATAGCTCTGGCGGATGTACTGGGTCAGGGCGGCCTGGTCCATGAACTGGACGGGAACTTCAGCACCACGGCGCAGGCCCCGCACCGTCTCGACCTGTTGCGCGATCTGCTCGATCTGTGCGGCCGCGGTCTGCCCAGAGGCACTATCGCCCGCGGGCTGGATCTGCTGGACCCGCGCTTCGAGCGCGTCGACCCGACTGCCTAGACTGGTGCTGGTCGCTTCAGCATTGACGGCGCGCACACGTAAGCGGTTGGCCTCATCGGTCGTCGATTGCACCTGTTGCAACAGCGCCAGATTGGCCGCCGACGAACCGGCAAGCAGCCCGACGAGCAGGACTAGCGCGAGCGTGCGCAACACTATCGTGCGTCCCCAACAAGCGCAACCGACAGGCGTGTGCCGACGGGGATGTCATCGATGCCATTCAGCACTACCACCAGCACACCGCTCTGGTGGCCTTCCTTGGTCGCCGTCAACTCGATGCTCGCCGTCGACGCACCGGGCGCGGTCAGGCTCTGGGCGCCGCTCCAGGTGAGAGTGCCGTAATAGGCGTGGACGAGGTCCTCGTCGGCGTCGTAATACGCGCGCTCCGGATCGTATGCCAGCGTGCCGGAAAAGGCGTACGGTGTGGTCCCGCTGGCGTCGGCGTCGCTGGTGATAGCCACACACAACGGCGGCCACGTTTCTGCGACGCCAGCCGCAGCCGTGCACGTGATCGGGTCGGTGAGAGTCAACGTCAGTCGTGCCGAGGGTCCATCGACACTGATCGTGCCGAGCGGGTCGGCCCACGCCAGTGCACCAGGAAACGCCGTTGACAGGGCGAGCACAGTCACGCACACCCAGGCACGAAGCCTGCTAAAGTTGCCCTCACCCGCGGCTACCCTCAGCATGATGCGCAGCATCTTATCCCTGGCTTTCTCCCTATTCGCCGTCCTGGCAATGGCGGCGTGTCAGGCGGCGCCGGCCAGTGACGTACGCGCCAGTGCGACGCCCGCCGTCGCCGCCGAGCCCGTCCGCGATGGCGCGGATCCGCCGGCTCGGCAATCGTCGAATGCCAGCCATGTCACTGTTATGAACACTTCCGTGGCGCCGCCCTGGTCGGTGTGCGATCCCGGAATTGGCGTTTGTGTCGGACCAAATCCAACGCCCGTGCCCGAGCGTGTGTGTGAGCCGGCCAACGGCACGTGCCTCGACATGCAGCCGGCGGACACAGCCCCGACCGCCGTGGTGTTGGCTCAGGCGCCCGTCATCCGCGAGGCGTTCAACCTGCTCTTCGACCACTTCGTCGAGCCGCTCGAGACCGGCCCTGTGCTGCAACGCATGTTGGACGTCACGCGCGCCGAGGTAGTCCGCCGCGGCGGACAGCCGCCCGCCCTTGGCACGCCCGCGTTCAGCGGCGACCGCATGACTGACTGGCAGACGTTCGCCGAGCGTTATCAGACGCTGGCCAGCGCAATTCCCGACGCAGCGGCAGGCGATCTTGTCGATACGGCCATCCGCGCGATGGCCGAGTACGTCAAGGACGGACATACCACGTTCCTGAGCGTGCGCGATTACGAGCAATATCGGTCGTGGCTGAACGGCAACATGCAGTATGTCGGCATCGGTGTACGGTTGGCGGGCAGCCCACCAACGATCTACGAGGTTTTTCGGAACTCGCCCGCGGAACATGCCGGGCTGCAGTTCGGCGATCAGATCCTGGGCACCGAGGGCCGGCCGACGGTCGGCGTCCCGCTCGACCAGGTGGTGAACTGGATTCGCGGTCGGCCAGGCACGCTGGTGCGCCTGACAGTCAGCCGGCCGGGTGGTGTCGCGGGCGACCTGGTGGTCCCCCGCGAACAGGTGGAGGTAGTCTCGACCGAGGCGCGCATGCTGGGCAACGGGGTCGGCTACATCCATATGCGTGGCTTCCCTGACCCCCGCGCGACGGACCAGGTGGTGCAAGCGCTCGAGGACTTCAGATCGCAGTCGGCTACCGGCCTGATCCTCGACCTGCGCGGCAACAGCGGCGGGCGCATCGACGTCGGTCTGGACACCCTCAGCTTGTTCATGGACGATCGGCCGGCGTACGTGCAGCTGATGCACGATGGTCCCCTGCTGCTGCGCACCGCACCCAAACGCGCCCAACTCTCGGCTGGCCTGGCACTGGCGGTTCTGGTAGATGGAGCCACGGCGTCGATGGGCGAGGTCTTTGCAGCCGCTATCCAGGACAACAAGGCTGGCCGCCTGATCGGCACTGTCTCGGCGGGCAATGTGGCGGCGGGTGAGATCTTCCCGCTCTCCGACGGCTCGGCGCTGCAGGTCACGGTGTTCCGCCTGGAAACCGCACTGGGCCGGCAGATGAATCGGGTCGGAGTCCGACCTGACGCACAGGTGGACCGCAGCCCGGGCGACGTGCGCGACGGACGCGACCCGCAGCTCGAGGCCGCCCTGACCTACCTCGGCGGTGTGAGCTCACCCCTGCTATCCACTGCTCCCTAGCAGCGCCGGCAGGCAGCTCGCATAGAAGTTGAGCACTCCGGCCCGATTCAGATGATCCGGGTTGAAGAAGAACCGCTCGTCGTTGCACATGAGCGAGAAATCATGGAACTGCGCGGAGTGGCCGCCGACGATCGCGACGAGCCTGGCGTCGAACTGGGCCTCGGCTGGTAGCTGTCGATACAGCCGCTCGGGCAACGGCGGTTTGATGACGCTGATGCGGATATGGCGTGCGTCTAGCGCCTGGAGTAGGTCGTCGAATTCGCCGAGGTACCGATTCAAACTCGCCTCGTCAACTCCGTTCGGATACAGGAATTTGAGTCGTTGTGTATCGATCTGCGGCACGGGTCGATAGGTGGAGCCGAAACGCTGCGCCTCATCGTCAGAGACGTCAATGTTGAACCTGTCCTGGTTGTTGATCTTGGAGAAACCGAACACGTAGTCCGACAGCTCCGCCCGGGTGGCGGGCGTTTTCGCCAGGAGCAGGGCGAGCGCCGGATCAAACGGCGCTCGATCGTATAGATGCGCGTCGCTGAGGCGTTGCTCGTTCCATTGCGGCGAATCGAAGACAAACGAATCGAGCACGTAGATCACCGAGCCGACGCTGTGGTTCACCAACAGGTAATCCAGCAACAACTTGTTTGGCGTAACGCCGGAACCGACGACGGACAGATTGATCACGTGCGCCCCCGTCAGACTCTCCAGCCGCGCATTCATATCCTCGTAGTCGAAGACGGCCGCGTGCGAGGCCCCGAGGACAACCATATCGTAGTGCGGCAGCGGCGCCGTCTTGACGACGAAAAACCGATTGCGTAGCGTATGGCCGTACACCAGTTGATCCGCGAACACGTACACACCAAGATAGAGCAGCAGACCAATCGCCAGGAACAATCCACCACGGCGGATAAAGCGCGCCGTGGTCGACTCCGTCTGCGCGGCGGTCGACCGCTCGGCGGTCAGAACTGCATGTAGACGAATTGATTGAGATTCCATGTGCCCAGCAACAGGAGCGCCCCAAGCAGCGCGTAGTAGACGGCCCAGCGTTGGTACACCGGCCGCGCCCGAAGACTTGCCCAGATCGAGCGGTGTTCGTCGACCAGCTCGACCATCAGGAGGAATCCGATGAGTCCGAGCGACAGTACGACGCCGCCGCTGAATGCGTAATTCCGCACCAGGTCCGGCAACCGCGGCACCGCTTGAGCAATGCGCGCGACGATCGTCAACGCATCGGTCAGACTGGCGGCGCGGAAGAAGATCCAGGCGACCAGCACCAGGTGGAAGGTGAGCAAGGCGCTCAACACCGCCGCCAGCCCCGCGGGAAGTTGAACGATCTGCCCGACCCGCGCACGTACGGGAGCTGTCAGCAGGTACAGCACCTGGTACAAGCCGTTTAGCCCGCCCCAGATAACAAATGTCCAGTTGGCTCCGTGCCATAAGCCGCTGACAACGAAGACCACCAACAGGTTCAACACGGTGCGCAGCCGAGACACACGACTGCCGCCCAGCGGGATATACAGGTAGTCGCGGAACCAGCGGGTCAGCGAAATGTGCCAGCGCTGACCCCAGAAATCAGCGATGCTCGTCGCGAGGTATGGCCTGCGGAAATTCTCGATCAAATCGAAGCCGAGCACGCGCGCCGCGCCGATGGCAATATCGGAGTATCCCGAAAAATCGCAATAGATCTGGAACGCGAAGAAGTAGGTCCCCAGTACCAGATCGAGCGGCGACGTCAGGCCGGGGTTCTGGTACGCCGTGTTGACAAACGCGGCGAGGCGATCGGCCACCACCACCTTTTTGAACAGCCCCCACAGAATAAGCTGCAGGCCGAGGGTCACCCCATCTGCATCGAATCCACGAGCGCGCCGGATCTGGGGCAGAAAGTGAGTGGCGCGCTCAATCGGTCCGGCCAACAGCTTGGGAAAAAACGAAACGTACAGGGCAAATCGGCCGAGGTGGTGCTCGGCAATGAGATCTCCGCGGAAGATGTCCACCAGATAGCTGACACACGCGAAGACGTAGAACGACAAACCCGCCGGGATCAGAAAACCCAGGTGCGGTAGCAGTGCCGCCTGGAGCACACCGTTCGTCGAGCTCGCGAAAAAATCGAAGTATTTGAACACAAAGAGCAGCGCCAATTCGGCCACGATCGCCACGGCCAGCGTCGCAGCGCGCGTTCGGCCAGGCGCCAGGTGATGAACGCGCCAACCTCCGACGTACGCAACTCCGGTCGCAGCGGCGAGCAACCCCACGTAGCCGATATTGAAGAGCGCATAGAAGAATAGGCTCGCAGCCAGCACTACTCCCCAGCGCCAGCGACCCGGCACCACGTACGTGACGGCGGCAACCAGCGCCAGGAAGGCTGGGAAGACCAACGAATTGAACAGCACGCTCTATCCTGCCGACGACCCGCGCACGTGAACCGTCAGTATGCGGTCCAGGTTTTCAACAGATCCTCCGGCAACTGCGGGATGGGCCGACCAGGAGCGAAGTTCTTGGTCAGGTACGCCCACAACCGGTCGGCATCCGCGTCTGAGATGCCGCCAACTCGCTGGCGGTGCTGCGTCCGATGGCTGACCCATTCGTCCGGAGTTTTGCGGGCCAGGGCAATCGGCACAATCGTGTGGCAGTTGGTGCAGTTGCTGAGAACAAGATCCCGGCCGTCGTCGGGCGGAAAGATCTCGTCGATATTAACCTTCTCGACGGTATTGTCCGGTGCGCCGACGACTGCCGGAGCGGCCGCGGATGCGGCAGCTGGGTTCGGTTGCGCGGTGGGCGCGGCCTGGGCACTGCACGACAGATTGGCGATCGCGCACCCGAGCAGCAGCCCGATCACGGCCGCCGAACGCCAGCGTCTGGTGCGGCGGTCAATCGTAGCCACGGACCGCCTATTCTGCGCTGGCGATCACCGGCAAACCGGTGATGTTGGGCTCTGGTTTATCGGGACCGAAGTTCTGTGTCAGATAGGCGAACAAGGCGGTCTGGTCGGCCGCGCTCATGCCAGACACCTTGTCCGAATGGCTGGCCTTAACACTGTTCCACCGATCGGCTGTTTTCTGTCCGAGCACCACCCGGTCGAACCCGTGACAAGAGCCGCAACGTTCGAGCACGATCTGCTTGCCTGCACCCGCCGGAAAGACGTCGGCCCATGAAGCGGGCGGCGCGCCTTGTGCGGCAGCCGCGGCGACCACTGGGGCGGCCGTGGTTGGCTTGGCGGCAGCGGCTTGAGCGGGCGGCGCCGCCGCGGCGGTTGTCGGCGCGGCGGTACTGGCCGGTGCGGCACTGGAGCACGCGGTCAAGAACGCCCCGACCAGCATCGTCAGCAGCGGAAGGGTTCGCCGGAACACCATTAATCTCCTCCTGGTTGGCGTGAAGGCTGATGTGGAATCAATAGGTCTGCAGCGGCTCATCAAGCTCGCGTCTCTTCGGGATTCGAGCGGTAAGCGAGAACACCGGCACCACGATCTCGCGGTCCGGCGTTGCGGACGTGAAGGCCTTTTCAGTCAGGGTTCGCAGCGTGTCGGTGACCAGGTCGTCGTAAAACTGCTCGACGCACCGGTCGCACACCATCGCGGGCACATCCTCGACCACGAACAGGCGCTCGTCTTGCCAGATGGCCGTCTTGACCGTCGCCTCGCGCATGGTCTCCTCACATCGCGGACACGGTACAGGGAAGGGGTTCGGCTCGAGCGTCATGTTGATCCGCGTTCCTCCTTCGAGGTGCCTGAAATAGAAAGCGTGGCCCCGCCCCTACGCGTCCGAGGGACGGGGCCACGCGCTATTGAACGTCAGGTCGTCCGCTGCGCGCTCAGGACGCCATCAGTTTCTTGCTGGCGTCGACGATCTTCGGGGCATCGGGACGCATCCAGGACATCATGCCTTCGGCGCCTGGCCCAGGTGCATCGGGGAACGCCAGGCGCATGACCTTGGCGCCCGGTACGCGCTGAGCTATTTCGGCCACGATGTGTCCGCCGAAGCCGCCCGTGTAGTGGCCGTGTTCGACGACGAGGAGCCGCTTGGTCTTCTGGACCGACGCGGTCACGGTATCGAAGTCCATTGGTTTGAGCGTACGCGGGTCGATGTATTCGACGCTCATGCCGGCCTGCTGTAGGAGCGGCAGGGCCTTGAGCACATCGATCGTGGCGGGCGCCCAGGCGACGAGCGTCAGGTCTTTACCTTCCTGACGAACTGCTGCCTTGCCGATGGGCACGGTGAAGGCATCGTCGGGTACGTCCATTGGCGCAGTCGAGGCCACCTCGCTGTAGCCGTAGTACACGACCGGATCAGGATCGCGGATGGCAGCGGCCATCAGACCCTTGGCGTCGTACGCGTTGCTCGGGACGACGACCTTGAGGCCGGGGATGTTGGCGTACCAGACCTCTTGCCCGACGTCGGTATGCTGGCCGGCCGAGCCCTTCGTCCGGCCCGCGCCATCGATCCACAAAACCAGCGGCATGTTGACCTGTCCGCCCGTCATGTAGCGCAGTTTGCACGCCCGCGGCGGCCCCCCAGATCCAGTGCTCGTCGATCGCCCAGCCGCGACCAGAGGTACGCGGCATGCCAAATTCTTTGGCCAGGTTCAAGACCTCGCCCGTAGGCAGCGTCGCGACTGGATCCTGGTACTCCCAGAAGAATGCCGAATTGGGGTTCGCCCGCATTTCCAGCGCGATCCCTTCGAGGACGCTATATGCGAATGGCTTCACCGCCATAGGTATGGATCCTCCGTGTGCAGCAGCCAGCCCGCTTTGGACGGACGGCTCGTCAAGGCTCGGTACTCGCTCACGCCAATCCTTCGACCACCGCGGCAGCATAGAACTGCGTGGCGGCAACGGGGGCGTTGGCGTAGACGTTGGTCAGCCCAGCCTTCGGATCGGGATCCGGGCTCTTGCGGGCGTAGTCGACCGAGGCCACCACGCGCGCCTGGACGTCCTGCTCGATCTTGGTGAGCTCGGCCTCGGTGGCCAGGTTCTTGCCCACCAGGAAGGTCTTGTAGCGTTTGATCGGATCGCGCGTCATCCACTGCTTGACTTCGTCGTCAGAGCGATAGGGCAGGCCGAACGCCGCGTCGATGCCCGACTTGGCGCCAGCGAAACCCGCGTGGTCATACCAGCGGTAGGTGATCGCCTCGATGAAGCTCGGCCCCTGCCCGGCGCGCGCTCGCGCGACCGCCTCGGCCGTGGCTGACTGCACCGCGGCCAGATCGTTCCCGTCGATGGTCGTCGACGGAATCCCCAGGCCAGCGAAGTAGTCCGAGATGTTCGGCGTCGGAATGACCGTCGGGCTTGGCACCTGGATGAACTGGAAGTTGTTCTCGGTGACGAAGATGACGGGCAGCTTGTAGTTGGTCGCGCTGCGTACCGCACCGAAGAAGTAGGGTGACTGCGCTGCGCCGTCCCCGGCAAAGGCAATCGAGACCTGCTTGGTGCCGCGAATCTGGGCGCTCAGGGCCGCCCCGGCGGCCAGGTGATACGACGCGCCGACGATGCCGTTCATGCCGAGGATGCCCTTGTCCACCTCGACGATGTGCATCGAGCCGCCAAAGCCGTGATTGGCACCGGTCTGCTTGAAGAAGATCTCCGCAGACATCTTGTTCAGATCGCCGCCCTTGGCGATCAGGTGACCGTGGCCGCGATGGGTGCTGACGATGTAGTCGTCCTCGTTCAGGGCCGTGACCACACCATTGGCGATGGCCTCTTCTCCAACGTAGGGATGGAACGCACCGTACAGGC
>WNFD01015342.1_pt1 | contig 12001 bp, 20 predicted proteins | sample 5400491 | NCBI WGS metagenome assembly WNFD01 (sample SAMN13153343, study PRJNA577476) | soil metagenome | isolation source: 120 cm saprolite under Douglas fir tree site 2 hole 2 replicate 2 | place: USA:California | collected 2015-04-18 | reverse complement strand
AACGCGATGTATTGATCGCTCGGGTGATAATCCACGCCTATAATGATCACGTTCGGCTCCTTTCTCCCGAGCCTTTGGTCGTCACACAACCACAGTCTACCCGGGTCTAAGGAGCCGACGTTGTTATGAGATCACTGGGGTGGGGGCTTCATTCCCTGCGGCTAGCTATAGCTAGGAATCGAGCGCAATTAAACCGAAAACGGGGCAGAGTGTACTGCTTCCTTACTACGGGGACCATGGGAGATGCCGAGACATGAGAGCTGGAAGACCAGCCGCAGTTAGATTCTAGGACACCTCTCGTGAGCACTCGGTGCGCGTTTGCCAGAAATCGGGCGCAGACCGCGTGAACTCAATGGCCACGTCCCTTTTCTGACCGCGCTTGCCTGTGAATCGAACAACGTAGCATTCCCGTTCTTCCTGATTGGCTATGTTCGTCAGCAGAAGCTTCTGCCCAACAGAGACGTTTGCAGCGAGGGTAAGCAGCCCGCCGTGCGAACTTACCTCCAATGTCGTTGCTTCTTCGTGAAAGGGGCTTTCGCCGGGCGCGTGACTGTACGCAAAAACGCAAGCGCGGTGCGGGAAGCGCTCGCTACGTCGCCGTTCCATGGTCTTCGCAGCTCGCCCCCCTCCAGCGGCCGTGTTTATCCCGCTGCCCGTGCTGCCTGGTCGTTCTCCCCCCAAAACGCCCTTGATTAGAGCAAAGGCAACAATTGCCGTAGCCAAAAAGACTGCAGCGATTATCGCCCAGAGAACTATACCGTCAGGCGGCATGACGCTAGGGCCTCAGTCTGATCAATCTTCACCACGGCCTCCGGTACTATGAAGGAACGATAAACTAGTGTCGCAACCAGGTGGCGAAGAATCTTCGGCCACTTTCCCAATACATAAACATTCAAACCAATTGGAAGGCTTAAGGTGCTTCCGACATTCTCTACATCGGACAGTCAGGGCGTTTTGCAACCGCGGGGCTTATTTTGCGCGAGTCGCCTTCAGGTCGAGGATAGGCTCCGCTTTATCCCCAGAACTGACTCTGGAAAGCACTTGTCCGACGAAAGGAGCGCGAGGTTGAAAGAGATTATGGGGAATTACAGCTAGCGACGGGCCATTTTCCGGACCATGTGCAGGAGGAGCTTGCGGTCATTGGCGTCTGCCTTGCCCAACAGACGGCGAAGCTTATTCAGAAATCGCGCATCTTTTCCGGAGCTACCGCAAAGGTCTTCGTCAGTCTTGCGCTTGGGAAGATTCGGCAGCTTGGGCGGCTCTTCGCCGTCATAGAAAAGCTGGTACATGGGAATTTCCAAAGCCCTAGCAATCTTCTCCAATGTTTCTATCGCTGGAACCGTATGATTATTCTCGATTCGGGAGATGTAGGGGCGCACAAGGCCCGTCCGCTTTTCGATGTCGCCTTGAGAGAGATTCTTTTCTTCGCGGAGTGCGCGAAGTCGGTCGCCAATAATCATCCGGGGATTATTCCATTGAGGCGAGTAGAAGGCAAGCAAGGGTGACCCTAGACCTTTGATGGATACAACGGGGAAATACTGCAACTGCAATCCGGGGAGGTGGCGGACATATCTTATCGAAAGAGGGACTTCTGTCTTGTCATTTTAATCACCAGCGTATATTTTTGAGTATGTCATAACCTCGAAGTATCGTTAAAGTGAAGGTGTTTAGAAAGATGGACTTACCACGAAATAGCCTAAGCAGCCGTTGGCCAGGCATCAGTGAGAAAAGACCGCAATTTCGGGATTCCCCTATCGACCGTGTTGTTTTTGGCCGGGATATACCTCTTATACGAATCGACTGTCCACTCTCAATGGTATATGGACTTTTACCTTATCGCTGGTGCGACTATCTCGCCGCTCGGCCTGGTGACAGGGTCGTGGGCGATCCAGCGGCACCTGTCTATCAGGAAGTTGGAGCAGCATGTCAGAGGACATCAGCAAATCGAGCCTAGATAAGACCGCAAATACAACGTCGGAAAGAATCCGGCGCAGAAGCGAGCGTGTCATCCTCCGCGTCCCACTCCAGCTGTCGGCGAAGATGCCGGACGGCAAGCGAGTCTGTTTTGAGGCCCACACCCTCGTGGTCAATGCCCACGGCGGCTTGCTGGACGTGGGGATGGCAATGCCCGCCGGACAGCAAGTGATTCTTAGTAACTCAAGAACGCAAAGAGTTGCGACGGGCAAGGTAGTGCGCGTGGAAGGATCGCAAGAGGGTCGTTTTTCACTTGCATTTGAATTTGAGTTTCCGGCCCCCACCTTCTGGCCGGTAAGCTTTCCACCGCCCGATTGGTCTTACGTCGAGTCCAGTGCCTGAAAAGCGAAAGCGGCCATAGATGTGGGTCGCATACGCACCGGCCCTCCCCCTCAAAATCAGTGTTTATGGGCAAGCCATCGTGCGAATTGTGGGCAAGCAAATACAATGAGTTGCGAATCCGGTTTGTGGGCAAGACTGGAAAAGCAGGTTTCGATAAGTATTGGAACGACTCTTCGGGACTTCAAGAACAGAACATGGGAACCCGCCAGCATTCCCTGGCGGCTCCCCATGTTCCGAGTGACCCGTTCCTCTGCGGATTATTATTTGCTGCTACCGCGGTGCTTGGCCGTCTTTTCCCAGCCCTCGCGTGTGCGAGTCTTCTTGCCCTTGCCCTTGCTTGGCGTCTTGTTGGTACTCTTAACCAGGTCCGCGCGGACGTCTCCGGTGTTCGCGCCACCCTTATTGTCGCGGTCCTTACCCTTCTGCGCTGTCGCCGGAATGGCCAGCAAGGAAAGAACAAGGACTGCTAAGGAAAAGTACTTTAGCTTCTTCACTGAGACCTCCTTGACGCTTGTATCTGTGAGGACACTTATACACGCGGATTCCTGCTTGTCTCAGTGCAAGTCACGCTCCAAGAGATAAACCCTTGCTGATAAGGCACTTATGCCTTTGGAGGCGCATCATAATGTTCCGGCCAAGCTTCAAAAAGTAACAGAACCGCACAAGATCTACCTGGGCGCTCGTCTATGTCGCCGCCTGGGGAGTAGGATTCCAAAAATAATCTTCTGGCTAAGTGCTGTTGGTTGGCGTCGGCTTCGGCAAAACGAACATCTAACTTTAATTTTTCCATTTTGAAGCAGCTCACCGCAGCCCTCCGCATTGCTAGAGCCAGGAGAGGGGATTCTAGACGAATCGGGCTGGAGGTAGCGCGCCACTTGTCCGGTGACGCGTTATTCTGGCTTGATGAGCCTCTTAATCATTGTCGCGAAACGTATCTGATCTTCGCTGCGAACACTCTTGAATTTCAGACCCAGTCCACTCCCAGTTTTAGCGTAGCGCACAGTGGCTTCGGCCGTGATCGCTCCGTCCTCAACAAGAAAATTAAGTTTAACCGTCGCATCGACAGGGCAGACCTTCAATGTGTTGATAAAAAGGCCACCCACACTCAGATCTTTAACTCGCGATGTATCTTCAGTTCGGCCGCACCGCCAGAAGACCAACACACCTTGAGGCGTTTCAACTCGCTTGTGGTGCCTTCTTGAATGAAGATCTTGCTTTTTCAAAGATGCGCTCGCCTGGGCGATACCAGCCTTAAGTGAAGGTCATAGTCCACTTCAAGAGAAATGCTGTGATTAATTGCGGAGATAAAGACTTGTCCTACACTCATGCAGCAAATTCCTTTGCAGGTGATTCTAACAGAGATACCACTTCTTCAATGGTCCAAACATGGCATCCGAGTGCTTCGCGAGAATTCAAGAATGCGCATCCGAATTATCACGGATTCCTCAAGAGTTGGGCGAATGCAGGGATAATGACCGTTTCAATCTGCTCCAAGCAGACTTGCAAAACGTGTTGAACTTCGAGTGTGTCCGGCCCTGTTCCCACGGTCGGTTCAGCGAACGTTACGTACGGAAGAAAGGTTCTTTGCACACCCACAATGTCATCCGCCGTAACGACCGAGGGCGAGTCAATTTCTGCGCCATCCTTGAATCCGCCGCGACTCAAAGTGAACACTCTGCCTCCCGTCAATTTAAGGTTTTGGTGAAGGGCGACTCGGGGAAGTGTAACGTTCGGGTGTCGGTGTTTATCGGCGTTAGAGAGTTGAGCAATTAGCCGCATCACACTATGGGTTCCTGTCCCACTACGATACGGCTGGACACTCTCGATGAATGCAAACGCAGCTCTGGAGATACCCGGAAGACGTTTTGCGAAACAGTTATATGGGAGAGGCGGATTGGTGTGCCCGCTCTTGATGAGGTGGTCGGGAATTGTGAGCCAGAGGGGGAAATCACAACTCTTGAACCAGTGAGCCGGAAGGCTGGCCTTAGTCGGATTGAGCTTGACGAGGTCGAACGCCAAGTGGTCTATGGCAGACCGGAGATGATAAACAATCTCTCCAGCGAGAATGGCAATCTCGGGCGGGGGACCGACCAAAAAATTAACTGTCTCTTTTCCGTTCGCATCCTTAATGATTTCATACGAGTCTGTTCTGGAGGTGATTCCGGCAATAACACGGTTGATTGTGCTCAGGTGTTCGGATGCCCGGACAAGTTTTAGCTTGGCGGATTCAAGGCCACTAACCATACACGGCCAATGGTACACTTCCGCAATACCGAAGAGGAAAACCAAATCTCTGGAACTGACTGCTGACCAAATCGAAGTGGTCGGTCAGTTCAACGACTGTCCTCGGGCCTAAACCGTTTCCGCGCACGCCGCAAGGGAAGGCTGTTCGAGAAGGAATGCCGTGCAGTTTTTGATCTAGAGCGCGAAGGTTAGACCGCAGTCAGACTCAAGATTCCTTGAGCGGATATTTGCGCCCCTCTTCAAACCCGGCAAACCACGATTCCTTCATCGCGTAAGCAATCACGTTCGCACTTCCAACGATTTTGTTATCTTTCAACCCCTTCGCGATCTTTTCACAGATAAAGTCGGCTTTTTCTTTCGTTAAGAGTTTTTCCATGTCCATTATGTTTTTCTCGCTCACTTTGGCCGCACCATGTATGTAGCAGTGGAAGGCTGCAAAGCAATTCGAGGAAGATTAAATCTCCGTGACACGTGACTCCGGTTCCGCCTGAATCAGGAATGCCGCGAGATTTTTGATAGAGAGCTCTTCTCCCGATTCTCCTCCCAATGCAGCGGTCGGAGGTTACGCGGACTCTCTGTGCCGCCTTTTGCGACTGGGTTACGGTGGTCAATTTTCCATCCATATTCGCCCTGAGTTCCGTATGACCCATAACGAATTACATTGCCCTTTTCGTCCCTTCGCCATGCATCGAAATTCCTCCCGCCAATCTCAATCGCCTTTTCCCAATTGTCATCAATGCTTTTCTGACTTGGCATACCCAAGACCTCCAAGTACTTAGGCTGAGGCTATGCCACAACTAAGTACCACGCAAGTTACGTAGACTGTCTGCGCTCTTGTCACATGCTATGCCCCTTCGCTCTTTTGTCCTTGTCCCACGGTGGCACACCTTCCAGCTCGTGCTGGTCCAGTATGTTCTTCAAGGTCTGCAAGTACGCCTGATCTGTATGCCGAATGCAACCTGCAATCACTTCCGCCAGTTCTTTGTTATTCATTAAGCGCCCAGCCTCGACATCAGCAATGAGTTGATTGACTGCGCGTATGGACAGGGCCCTTCTCTCCTCAGTGGTGAACACGCCTTTTGTGTCCATTGGCTTCCTCCCTCATTGCATCCATTGTTGATTGGTCTGCCCCGGGTAAACATACATGTTTTCCACATTTGGCGGCTGTGGTTTTTGTCCTCAGCGTTCGTCTATCTTTTCAAGGATGCGCTAGGCTTCCGAAAACGACAGTTCGGGGATGACCTCGGATTGAGATAGCAATTCCCGCCAGTGTTGCATACCCGGCAGACAGCAACCTATTTCTAGCGCTAGTGTTCAGGTCTTGTGGGGGAGAGCAGGGAGACGAGGGCCGTCGAGTAATCGAGGGTCGATTCGTTGCCCGTGCTGCCAGGGCCATCAGATTGTTGCAAAGAGGTGCTGCCATGAACCCACTCTTCGACATTCTGAAGAGGATAGACGCCGTGAATTTCGAATGGGTTGAAGTGGTTCGAGAGTTGCAAACCGCCGAGGCCAGGGTCCAAGAACTACAAGCGCGTTCGCCCGGCGAATACGTCGTCTTTAGCCAGCGCACCCAGCAGATTGTTGCCAGGTTCAACTCTCAGACGGCTGGCGCGGTTGCCGACGGTTCCGAAAACCCTCGAAAGACACCAGCCGTAAGTTGAGCAAAATCAGAGGGTGCGACTCCCCTCTTAGTGGGTTCCGAAAACAGCTGTTTTTGAGGCGGTTGCGTTGGCCGTAGAATTACGTCCTCCATAAGGTCCGGTCTAAACGGACAGAGGGAGGTCAACAACGTGGACATCGCGTTTCTAATCGGCAGGATAATCGCAGGCGGATAGAGCGGGGCCGAGAGTGCAGGCTACTTGCTCTTGTTGCGAGCGATGATCTCTTTCAATGTCAAACTACGGGTAGCTGGCACAAGCACGGCCACGGGCGCCGGGCTCTGGCTCTGGCGTCGGTTCTGGCCCGGGTTCTGGCACCGGCTCTCGTTCTGGCACCGGCACTGGCTCTGGTTCTGGCTGCCCATCAGGCAAACTCATAAAATATTCCTCCACCGTCTGGTCACGCACGAGCTCGGGGTCCACGCAAACAGAAACGTCGCGGGCGAAGAACGCCACGTGGCGATCAACGTCACCTGCAGACCGGATGCCGCAGAAATGTTCGAGCGTAGCTAACCTATCCCCAGTGAGACCAGGCGTTACCCTGCTCTTCGTGTTTCTTTCTAGCGAGGGCTTCGATGCGAAGGCGCTCCGAGCACTCGTCGCAGATGGTGATTTCCGAAGGCTTGCCGCACATATTGCAAACGTGGTGTGCGTGTTCGGGCTGGGGGTCGGATCGCAGGGGGATTATCTCCATGCTTTGCCTCCTTTCTAACCTCTCGACCAGGTCCATCGAAGCAGCAACCTTGCTCCGCACGGGCAATTCACCACTCTCTGCTCCGGACCTGGCATCAGGTACGATTCGCGCTCAAAGCCGAAAAGCAGATGAGCTTGCGCGTAATGCTCACTCCCTTCTGGCGTCGACCCAGAAACTTGATCGGCCGGCAGCGATGTGATTGTGGGTGCGCTGGTCGAACACAACGTACTCGCCCCGAGATAGTGTAGGAGAACGCATGGATGCCTCCCGCTTTGCATAGTGTTGTAAAGCAAACTGAAGGAGGGAAAAAGGGTGGTCACGCTAAGCAAGGACTTGGCGCGGAAGACCAGCAACTAATCCTAGTGGCTCGGACAATTTGCTGGCTGCAGTATGGGCGCTAGTTTCGTGAAAGTACAGTCTATTTCGAAGTTCAGCGCAACTCGGATCATGCGGCAGATCGACGCGCGCACGCCGGGGCTTGGCTGGAAGAAGATCGCGCGTCAACGCGGCTGTGGAGTCAGCACCGTGCTTCGCGTCGCCGAGGAAAGCTCGCATTGGATTCCCCGCAGTTTAGGATTGAAATGCGGTAGAGGCAGGAGAGGGGATTCTACACCCGTTTGTTAGTACGCCAGAGTGAAATGACCCATTGGTCCGTTGTAAGTGAACAAGCAGTCAGCGAGAATGTCCCGACCAAAGAGCGCTTGGAAGCCCTGGGCCGCTAGGAGTTGCGCAGCGACGACCGGGACATTGTAAGCAAACAAGGGGGAATGGGCCGGTGAAGCTCCAGGTATAGCAATGCTCACATCGTATTGCTGAGCCGTGTGTGGCTGGGTTCCCGTGGACGGCGTATTCACAGTTACTATTCCTGTCGGAGTAAGCGCCAACGATTGCAAGACCGATGGGTCTATGCAGCTACAGCTCGCACCCGTATCGATTAGTGCCTGTATTTGAAATTTGAACTCCGTTCGGAATCGGCAGACCGGCAGCCGTAAGCGCGGTGTGTCGTGCCGCGCTTACGCCGATGTAGGCCATGAGCAACGGCCCCTGCGGTGAAACCTGTAGAGTGAAATGAGGCACTTTCGTTTAAGTCGCTCAGGAGACAACTTGGGGTTCAACGAATCGAGAAATGAATTGGATTTGCTCAATTGAACTGATTTGCTTTACAAGGAAGGGCTCAAGCTTGAACCTCGAATATCCCTCCTTGATCGCGTCCTCGTAGCTGCTAAACGTGTCCACAACTTCTTCCCCGTGAATGAGCACAAACTTTCCCTCGAAAGCCTTAAGCTCAGGCAGTTTTTTCTTGTATGTTTCCATTTCTTTTTCGAGAGCCATAGCGCACCTACGAATAGGTATACCTTGGATGCGTGGAAGCGAGTGAAGGGGATATTACAGGACAGTGCTTGGACACGCAACCCCACCCCCCCGTTCCGTCCTTGCGGCATGCGTTCTGATGCGTCCTGTGGCATTCCTGTTCGCCTTAGCTTCTCTCCCGGCACTGTCCGCTTGCGGCGTATAATCCGCGCCGCATGGAAGACTCCACCAAAGAGTATGTCCGCTATTTGTTGATTCGCCTCAAAGAGTTATATGGAGAAAATGAGGCACTGAAAAGTTTGTTTCGGACATCGCCTACCCAGGGACTCCGTCAGCATTGGGAGTCGGCTTTAGCCCGGGTACTTCAGGACCCAGAGGCTCGCCAAGCACTTGATGCGAAGTTTGATCCGCACATCGAGAAAATAATGAAAGCGTTTGAGGATGAAGAGGCGATTTCAACTCTCTTACGAACTCCGACAAAAGGTCTCCCAAATTAGATTCTTTGCCCTGCAATGGCCCCGTTTGCAATAGCTCCTCTACCTTGCGCGGCACTTAGTTGTGTTATAGCCTCCCGGCTTTGGGGAGGAACTATGCTACCAACCACTGCTGTCCAAATTAGGTGAAAACTGGTCGCCAACATCTCCAGAGTAAGGGCAAAATTCGCTTTCTGAGGGTGGACGCAGGGCAGGTTGGTGGTGGCGAAGCGTTTCTCTTGATCGGATGCTGTCTAAATTCCCCCTCTTGAAATCTCGAAGTTACGTCAAATTGTTGGCATGTGGCTTATCGCTGCTGTCCAATCCATCGACCCACTCAGATCAGTTGCAGTGTCAACTGCTCTGACGATCTTTCTGGTATCGGTGGTGGTTGGAAAGGATCGTCGATCCATGCCCACAGATCACGGTAGACAAACAATTGCTGCCGTAGGAGGGCCACCAGATGAAAGGGACCAACCGAATGTCGATCGCAGTTGCAGGTATTTCACCACCAGCATGGCGATCAGCGCCGTCCAGAGCTGCGTTTTCAAGGCATTGGCTGAAGTCCCCACAAACGTTTTCACGCGCAGTGACTGTTTTAAGGCCCGAAAAAACAACTCGATCTGCCAGCGCTCCTTGTAGATCGCCGCGACGGTAGCCGCCGCCAGTTCCAAGTGATTGGTCAGAAATACCAGCACGCGATCGTGCTCCTCATCGTAAAACTCGATCCGCCGGAAGAAGGCCTCCTGGCTCGTCTGCGCAAGCTTATAGAAAAAGACCACTTCATCCCGTAGTACGCCGCGCCGCTGTGGAATTTCACGCTTCTCCACCACGCCATAGTCGGCGTTTTCCTTCAAACGCGTCACGAAATAAACGCCCTGCTCGGTCAAGCTCATAAACCATTGGTAGTCCGTATAGCCGCGGTCAAATGCCAAAATCGTCCCCCGCGCAAATTGCATCTGTCGCGCCACACGTATCTCATGCTTTTTGCCCTCCGTGATCACCGCGAAGGACGGCAGATAGCCATCGTGGTCCAGCAGCAAATGAAGTTTCACCGCTCCCTTGGTCAGGCGGAACTTAGCCCAATCAAACATTGTGGCGCAGAGATCGATCACCGTGGCATCCAAGCTCAGCAGAGGATTCTTGAAACGGAACTTCCTCTTCTTTCTGGTTTCTGGTTGGCTGGCCACCAACATCTGGCACTTTGCCAGCAGCTGCTCAAACACGGTGCGCTGCAGCTGCCAAGGCCGATGCTCATTGGCGTAGGCCAGGGTGGAGCGAGAAGGAGCCGTGGGCAACCCCAGATGACGAAGTTTCCCTTCGCTGGCAGCCAATCCCCCGCAAATTTCGCGCAACGACTTGGCGTGCCCCAGCTGACAGAACAGCATGGCGATGAACTGGCCCCAGCTAGTGAAACCTCGAGCATGACGCTCCGCGTTGTGCTGGCGCACGGCTGATTCAAATTCCAGACGAGGGATTAACTGCAAAATCTGTGAGAATATACTGCAGACTCGAGTCACGGCTGAGCCTCCTTAGCGTTGTGATTGGCTTTTGCAGAGCCCAACCTCAAGCTATCAGATGCTCAGCCTTTTTTTTGCGTCAAAATCCCAAATCCTAATTTGGACAAGCGTGACCAACACATCAATATCAGGTGATTCACGCGCCTGGGGCGCAAATTCAGCAGACCCTTGCACCACTAACAACGCAAGGCTGGCGACCTATTCTCATGACCGCTGCCACTCTAGGCGTTAATGGCATGGTTCAGGTGTTCGTTATGTTGGAGAAGCCCACTGGCGCTTGAACCGACTCAACGGATTCCACGTAACCTCTGCACTGGCGTAGGCTCATTGTCAGCGTCGCTGAAACACCCAACCGGAACCGCTGCATTGCCTACATTGAGCAGCGCCCTCGTAACCCATACCGGTGCAAGATGGGCATTCGGCCCAGTCATTCTCCTGGTTGGCGCTTGAGTTTGTTCCCGTGCATCTCTTCGTGCCAGCCATGCGCCCACACTTCCCGTTGGCTAGTTGTAAGGAATAGCCGGGTGCTCCACACTTTGTACAAGACGTAACTGGCTTGGGCCGCTTCATTAACGGGTAGAATAGTCTCCTGCCGCATATCTGTCACTTCGATGGCTAGCTTTGATTCTATTTGATTTTGCGGGGCTGAGGAGGACTTCGTGGAAATAAAATCGAACGAGACTGTGTTCTTGTTAAAGCACCGAGGCGGCGTTGCGCCCGGCCTCGTGATACTAGAACTTACGATTGCGCTGACGAAAGAAGATGCCGTAGCGGGAAAGGGCGAAGTATTAAAGCTAGCGATTCCTGCTGATCACGCGGAAAAAGTAATCTCCAGTATTCGGACCGCACTTCAACGCCTCAGTCGAACCAACTGAGCAAATTACGCGGTCGAGTAATTGGCTTGCCAGATGACTCCATCCCTAGTCCACTTCCACGCAGTGGCGGCAGACGTATTTCCCCTCGCTCCCAGGTTCAGCGATCTCCCAGAATAGAGGGCTGTCGCATTTGGTTAAGAACGGAAATTCGTCACTCGTTACGGGATCAAGAAATACGGTGATTGTTCCGCGCTCTACTGCGTTGGCAAACTCGGGCGGCACATCGCGCGGCCGCCGCTCGGAAATCCAGACCCCGCTCCGCTCGCTAATTCCGGCTTGCTAGATATTTTGAGCCATGCTCGTCAAATTTTCCCTGAGTGCGCGACGTTGCTGATTCAAGCAAACGCCGCGATGATGAACGCCAAGAGCGAACTTGAGAAAGCATACGCTGCGTCGAGAAAGCAAACCTTCTTAGCAACACCGGGGCGAGCACCTGAGTACTTGGAACAAGCCGAAGGTCTACTGGACGCCGCTTTTCCAAAATAGCTGAAAGCCCTGATTTTGTGCTACGTTTGCTGCGTAGCACGGCGGGATTTGAGCGCAAATTCCTGGCCGGGTTCAGTTGAACCAGCGACTCAGGTGATGCTATGCTGCCGTTGTGCCCGAGTGGCGGAACTGGCAGACGCGCCGGACTCAAAATCCGGTGGCCGCAAGGCCGTGATGGTTCGACCCCATTCTCGGGCACCAAAATCCTCTGAAATCGCTGTTTCCCCATTGTTACCAGTTGTTGCCAATCAAGCCGAAAACCTGCTACACGATGACATACGGTGATACATCCGGCCAGTACGAGAATCGCAGAAAAGCCGCTAAAATCGCAAAAACCTCAAGTTTTGGCTTGTATTGCTATGGTGGGAACTTAGGAGCAGGGGGTCGAACCCACACGGTACTAAGTACCACTGGATTTTGAGTC
>WNFD01006162.1_pt1 | contig 12004 bp, 11 predicted proteins | sample 5400491 | NCBI WGS metagenome assembly WNFD01 (sample SAMN13153343, study PRJNA577476) | soil metagenome | isolation source: 120 cm saprolite under Douglas fir tree site 2 hole 2 replicate 2 | place: USA:California | collected 2015-04-18 | reverse complement strand
CTACGGGATCAAGGGTTAGAAGAAGCGCCTGCGCATACACGCCAGTGGATTGTCTGGCATGTCATAGAGCATGAGATCCACCACGGAGGCGAGCTTTCCCTGGCATTGGGAACCTCTGGGGTAAACAGTTTCTCTACCTAGTGAGGATCAAAGATCCCCGTTCTTGAGCCTTCAGACAGCGGAATTTGCCCGCCATTCAGCCTTGAATTTACAGCCTTCAAGTGCAGTGATCCGCTTCTGGAGTCATGTTCCCAGATGATGGATCACGACTGCTCAACATTCGGGGCAAATGTGCACATGTGAGGGCTATTTCTGCGCAACATTCAGGGCATTTACCAGATGGCTTCGGACAGGGATGTGGTTGGAGGAGCGAGAGACTGACAGAACACACCATGACACGAACAGGAGGAGAAATATGAGCAAAAAGATCCTACTACTGGGATTCTCGGACAGCGTCCTCACCAACGCACAGCAACAGCTCACGCGCCCCGATCTGGAGGTGTTTCGAGGGAAGAGCGTGGAAGATGTGCGGTCCCGACTTTCGCAGACCACCATCGATCACGTCTTCATAGGGGGAAAGCTCGCTGTGGAAACCCACCTGGAGATCGCGTGGGAAGTCCTTCAGGCAAACGACGCGGCGACCGTGCATCTGCAGGATCGATTGGGTCCAGAAGGCTTTCTGCCCTTTGTCCAGGCAGTCCTTCGTGGGCTTGTTCCGGACGAGGGGTAACAGGCTCTTCACGCTCACTTTTGTCCGAACTTTCAGTCAATTTCCCATGAGGGTCTTCACACTCTCTCTATTTACAACATTCAACGCTGTCACACCAAATCTGGTGTGGCTTCTTTAAGCTCGCGTATCATCAGTGCTCACGTTTCACGGCTCCGGTGCTTACGTTTCCCCTCAAATCTGGCTCAGGTTTCAGCCAATTTACCACCTTTCCAGACAAAAACGTGAGAAAGGTTCTGTTTAGAGGGTTGACATTTGATTCTAAATAATCGTTTTTGGGCTGAATATTCGGACAAGAGGCCATCAGCCCAGTATTTGCGTCCTAATCTTCAGCCAATTTACCACTTTGTTCTACAGCGATGGAGAGTCATTTTTTCACCGTGAAGCAGATATTTTAGTCCAATAGCTAGGTCAGGTATGTGTCAAGGAGGTCGGCCCTTCGCCACTTTCGATGAAGCAATTTGCAACCCGAAACGTAAATAAAGGAAGAACATACTTTCAAGGAGTTTCCTTTGTTGCCCGAAGAGCTTTTTCCGTTCATTGATGGGCTGCACTTGGAGGCTCTCCACACAGATACCCAGAGCATTACTGCGGTGTTAGCAGTGGCTACTCCCAGTGCCTCTTGTCCTCTCTGCGGAGAGCTTGCGAGGCGGGTTCATAGTCGTTATGTCCGCACGGTGACAGATTTGCCCTGGGCTGGGATATGTGTTCGTCGAGAGACTCACCGTCCGCCGGTTCTTCTGCGACAATACCACCTGCTCTCGGCGCATCTTTGCGGAGCGCCTTGGCGAAGCACTGCCAGCCTTTGCTCGTCACACGAACCGTTTAGCGAAAGCCTGGTGTGCCATTGCTTTTGCTGCTGGAGGTGAGGGTGGTGCACGCCTAGCTCATGCTCAAGCCATGCCCGTGAGCCCACGTACCTTGTTACGCCTGTTAGAGTCTTCCCTTCTGCCTGCTGCGTCCCCACCGTGCGTGCTGGGCATTGATGAATGGGCCTGGAAGAAGGGGCGCTCGTACGGCACCATTGTGGTCGATCTGGAACGAAAACAGCCAGTGGACCTCTTGCCTGATCGCGATGCAGAGCGTGTTGCTGCCTGGTTGAAGAAGCGTTCCACTGTGGAAATCATCGTCCGAGACCGCAGTGGCCTGTTTGCCGATGGAGCCTTACGAGGTGCTCCCAAAGCCATACAGGTGGTCGATCGGTATCATCTCATCAAGAATCTCGTCGAGGCCATAGAGCGATTTTACTTGCGCAAGCGCTCCCTGCTGAAAGCACTGCATGGACAAGAGCAAACCAAACAAAAGCAGGAGCAAGCAACCTCAAGGCCGCTGCCTATCATGGATGGCATCCCTTCCAGTGCGAAAGCGGACACAGTGAGTCTTCGTCGGCATGCTTATTACGTTGAACTGTATGAGAAGATCCACCAGTTCCATGCGAAAAACGTTGATGGCGCTGACATGGCTCGCTACGTAGGAGTCAGTCGCCAAACGGTCTATCGCTATCTGCACATGAAGCACCCTCCTGAGCGCACGCGCATCCAGTACACGCACAAGAAGCTCATTGAGCCATACAAGCCCTACTTGCTGCAACGATGGAACGAGGGAGTCCGTAATTCCCAACAACTCTGGCGGGAGCTGTCTGAGCAGGGGAGTAGCGTTTCCGCGAAGACCGTCAGCCGCTTTGTTGGTCTGTTGCGCACAGATAGTGGTACGGCTCGCAGCTTCAAACAGGTCCAGGCTTCAGCCATCTATGCTTGGACAGGAGAACAAAAGCGCCCCTTAACGGCCAAGCAAGCGGCACGATTGACTTTAGAGTCGAGAAGAAACGCGGCCAGCATGGCAGCGTGACGCGCTTGGCCGTTTAAGTGAGAAGGACAAAGATATCGAAGTGACGATCAACCACGTCTACAGCTTCGTCCAAATGGCGCGGCAGTTGCAAGGGGAGAGCCTGGATGGGTGGCTTGAGGAGGTAGAGGAACACGGGATAGCTGAACTGCGCTCGTTTGCCCAAGGTTTGAGGAAGGAGTATCGGGCGGTGAAAGCAGGGTTGACCTTGCCATGGAGTAATGGACCGACAGAAGCCCAGATCCAACGGCTCAAGCTGCTGAAAAGGCAAATGTATGGGCAAGCTAGCTTCCCGCTGTTGCGCCAAAGGGTCTTGCATCGAGAAGAAAAGCTCCACACACGATCACGCAAAGGCAGGACCAGGCGAGCACAAATAGCCTAACTTGCTTGAGGGGAGCGAAGAAAAGATGGAGATCAAGGAGGGGATATGACTGGATCAAAGAAATTTGCTTGCCCATGTTGCGGCCTTCTCACCTTGGAGGAAGAGCCTCCTGGCACGTTTGACATCTGCCCCGTTTGCTTCTGGGAGGATGATTTCGTCCAGTTCATCGATCCTACCTATCGTGGTGGAGCTAATAAGATCATCAGTCTGTTGGAAGCTCGCCAAAACTTTGCCCGGATGGGTGTATCGGAAGCACGATTCAAGCAGAATGTACGTCCTCCACTCCCTGAAGAGTTTCCACCTCAAAGAGAGGATGTGTAGTGTTTGACATCGTCAAAGAGCGAAACCCAATTTCGGCATTCTGGCATCTACTTCATCGAAAGTGGCGAAGGGCCAGCATCATACGGCGAGGTGTCTTGCCTGAGCATGCTACATTGAGCTTCTCTGGCTCAGGCTGACCGTGGCCGCACACCAGATATGGCGAGCCTGAGCCACTCTTTTGCGCCAGCTTAGCCTCGTTCGATCGCGCGCTCAACAGCGCTGGGTAGGCGCGTCTCAAAGTCTATGATGCCAACCCAGTCTGGATGAATGAAGATGCGCGTCATGCGAGGATAGAGGCGAGCTGCTTCTTTGAGCAAAGCCTCTGCGTCTTCCTCGCTCATCGTCCGGTGAATCATGGCCGTATACTCCGGTGCGATGCCCTCAACCGTGTCGGCACGTACCGTCCCACGAATGAGGAGGATCTTGGAGGCCGAAAAGTCCCGGTCGATACTCACCGCTACCTTTGAGCCAGTGGTGAGCACCTTCGTTTTGGGGGCATCCGTCGCGGTCGCCATCACGAGCTCCTCTCCGTTCCAGTGGAACCCGATGGGGACGACGCGGGGTGTGCCGTCGTGCCAGTTGTAGGCCAGATGGGCAGGACCCTTCGCCTGCAACAATTGCTGGGCAACTGGATCGTGAAGCAGGTCAACATCTCCTTGCTTAGTAGGCATTAGTGTCTCCCTTCGTTTGGAGGATCGACGCTCCTCACGCGATAGCAGAAACCGCGCATCTCAACTCGATCGCCGAGTCCTCCGAAGCAACCATTCGGTCGAGCAGGCGAGCACTCCTCCACGCAAACCGTCTTGGGGTGTGAGTTGTCATGGTGTCTCTCCTCTCTTCCAGATCATATTCTCCTTACAATTTGCAAGTAAGTATACCCTCTTATTCCAACAGCGTGAGGGACAACCGGCAATGCTGGAAGAAGCTCTGGACGAGTGGCGTTTCTCACTCGTTCTCTACACGCAAGATCCCGCAAAAATGGTTACAGAACTCACCAATACACATCGGTATCGATGAAGGAATACCAGATCTAAAACGGTTTTGCGTAGATGATAACGTGTCAATTCCTCTGTTTCACCTGAAAATCAGAGCCATCTTCGAGATCGCAGGTGCCGGTTGGGCACAGCCCCGGCCTGATCTCTGGTCACAACTTCCGCTGGATACCAGCGCGCCAGCCCCCGAAGCTGGACCAGCAGTTGCCCCTTGCTCTTTTTGACCGCCATTACCTGGGCCTTTCCCCAGCTCACCCGTGTACACGGACGATACTGTACTGGCTACTTTGTATATCTGTTCCAAAAACCAGGAAGGGAACAAGCATGCAAGAACTATATCACCACCTGTCTGGTGAGTAGATTGCATAGAACAGGAACGGCGAGAACTTTCTTTGACGCTCTTGTTCGAACGGATTGCCTAAGTAGCCAATACAGGCGGGGGAGAAATGCAGGAGCGTGGTCACTTCTGCCATCGTGATGGCGGGAAGAAAGGCCAACAAGGCGAGCTGTTCCTCCTGCAGTGGCGTCCCTGCTCCCGGGGGCTCGTGCGGGTCGTGCCGCTCATGGAAAGATCCTCCTTGTCCGGACGGGACGGCTACGCAGTGACGACCTCCAGCAGTGAGCAAATGGTTCGCGACCATGGTCAACCTGGCAAGGAAAAACCCAGGTTACCATCCTCTCAGGAGTAGTATGTCAAATGTGGTGAGGTATTCCAAGGCGATGCAACGCCTGTGTACAGGCGTCAGATGCCTCCCCGGAAGAGCCCCACGAGCAGCGCCGCAAGGAGTGGATTGAAGCGCCGTTGCACCTGTGGCAACATGAACCCACTCCAGCCCATCTCCTCAAAGAAGCAAGAGAAGAGGCCAATGTCGATCGATGGCAGGGCCAATGAGCAGCGGGATCGTGGCTGCTGACACTCCCCCTCCAGTGGATGTGTGCAGGACATATATGGCAATCGTGATGAGCAGGGAATGATCAAGGTGAGCCACCACGGAACGACACGCCATCGCTTCAGCCGAGCCAGCGCTGCATGACGTAAGAGCTTTTTCCACCCCCTGGTGTACTTCGGTCCTCCAGCACGTGTGATCGATGTGTGATAGTGGAACTCATGATTGTGATGGCAATGTGAGAGCCTGATGCTACGCTCCCACGAGAGGAACTTATCCACCACCTGGAACAAGGAGGTCACATCATATGTCTACATCTACGTCTATTATACCGCCGGCGACACCTGCCAGGGCTGATCAGCGGATGCCACACAAGATTCCGATCTTCACCCGTGCGATGCGGCCGATCCGCGCAGTGGCCAAAGCCGCGGTCTTCTTCCTCAAAGTCTTTCCGATGCTGCCATCCCGACCGGTTGATTGGGTGACAAGGGCACCGGTGGTTGAGAAGGTGAAGTATCCGACACGCTCTGGCCAGGCTGAGGGCGATCTCTACCGACCAGCGGCAGGTGGTCCCCATCCTGGGATTGTGGTGTGTCTCGGTGTCGTTCCCTTCGGCGTCGATCACCCACAGGTCCCCATCCTGGGGAAAGCGCTGGCGCGTGCAGGCTTCGCCGCTCTGCTCTACTGGTCGCCCGCGATGCGTGATTTCTGCCTCGATCCCCAGGACGTCGAGAATATCGCGCTGGCGTATCGCTGGTTACTTGAGCAACCATCTGTGGACCCTGTGAGAAGCGGCCTGCTCGGCACGTGTGTGGGAGGCGCCTTCGCTCTGATGGCGGCTGCCAGTCCCCTTATTCGAGACCACGTTGGCTTCATTGGCGCCTACGCACCCTATTCTTCCATGTGGACGTTGGCGCGGGACATCGCCAGCGCCACGCGCTCCTGCGGAGACGAGCGTGAGCCGTGGCGGGTCGATCCGCTGACCCGCAAGGTCTTCGTCCATTCCTTGACCGCTTTGCTCCCAGCAGGCGAAGCAGAACAGTTGCGAAGCGCGTTCGCCAATGAGGGTGGACATCTCGACGATCACGGCCTGTCAGCGAATGGTCGAGCCGTGTCTGCACTGCTCACGGCGCTCTCCGCAGACGATGCGGAGACCACGCTGCATCGCTTGCCTCCCATGATGCAAGAGCGTCTCGCCGCCCTGTCTCCGCTGCATTACCTGAAGGACATTCATGCCCCGCTCATCGTCCTGTTGCACGATCGCGGGGATCAGGTGATCCCGGTTGGCGAGTCGAGGCGCCTGTGCTCCGCTCTCGCCGGACATGCCGGGGTGCATTATACTGAGATGCTGTTCCAGCACCTGGATCCAGTCAAAGGGAAGCTGCCCCTGTTGCGCCTGGTTCGGGAGCTCGGCAAGTTCTTTCGCGCTGTGTATCCCCTGTTCCGGCAAGCGGTGGCTGCGTGAGGGAAGTGTGCTCGATTCAAACCGTCACAGGGGTCTGGTCCTCGATTCCAACACTTACCATGCATGTAGCTGACACAGTGGTTCACCAACATGTCAGACGACACGTATCACAACCATGAAGAACTCGGCAGCAGTACGCCTCCGGGTTCCTCGCTTCCTATGGGAAAAAGGATTCGCCAATGCAAACTACCGCAGTCCCTCCCACAACAGGCGCTCGGAGGATCCACGATCCTCCACCAACTCCGAGGATATGTCGAAGCGCATCGTTGCTCGCTGTTTCAGATCGTATTGGGGCCAACCTGGATCGCCACTTCTGGCAAAATTCAGCCAGGCGGAATGCATCGCGTTAGCAATCTGCTGTGGAGGGTTATCTCCCAGCAATGCCTCCATTTCTCCAATGTCGAGGGTATCGAAAACGAATGGAAGCTCCAGCGCATGACATGCACCGAGGTGTCCATCGAACCTGGGTGACCGCCAGGCGAACTCGTACATGTAGGTACGCCCGTTGTTCTTCACGTGGGCCTCAGCCAGGCGGATGGAGGGGATGCGGAAGAACCAGTCGGTGACAACGGCCTCGTACAGGTCGCCCGCGTTAGCACCGGGCCGCGTGGCGCGATACGTGGTCAGTGTTTCTGCCACCGGAAGTCCATACGCCGCGACCGTTCCGGCCAGGATATCTTCGTTAATGTGATTGATCGCGCTATTGGGAACCAGGAACAACCGCTCTTCTTCGCTCGTAGTTCCGACCAGAACATCGATCTCCGCGCCCGCTCCTGCGGCGATGCGATCTATTGGACGCAAGGGCAGTACCTCCCCGTCGATCACCGGCTCGAATGGCATTAGATTGGCCGCTACTTCGCCCCAGCGCGCCGGATCAGGATGCTCAAAAACATCGGCGCTCAATGCCACCTGGGCCGTGAGGAGGGTGTCGAGGGGGACTGCCGCGATGGCCTCCAGTGGTGGCTCGACGCCCAATCTCCCGGCGAGATACTGGCCTATTCTCCGCGCGGTCGCAGGTGAGATGACGTGATGCCCCGCCCCGCTCTGGGCGATGGCACGGCGGAACAATCCCCTGGCCAGGGGCATCGAGAGCAGTGTACCGACGCTCATCCCGCCAGCCGATTGGCCAAAGATCGTGACGTTGGTTGGATCGCCACCAAAGGCTGCGATGTTCTCCTGCACCCAGGTAAGGGCTGCAATCTGGTCAAGTAACCCGAGATTGGCGTTTTCATCCCCCAGAAAGAGGAAGCCGTCCACTCCCAGGCGATAGTTGATAATGACACACACGACCCCATCACGGGCAAAGCGACTGCCATCATACGTTGGTATCGCGCCCGTCCCGTTTGCGAACGCGCCGCCATGAATCCAGACCATCACCGGCAGCTCGGCATTACCCGGGTCGGAAGTCCAGATATTGAGGTTTAAGCAGTCCTCACCGGCGATGGCAGGCTCAGGGAGAAGTACATCGAATGGTGGAAAATACGGCGGCTTGGTGACCGTTGGGCCATAGTTGAGCGCGTTGCGCACGCCGTCCCAAGGCTCGGCTGGCTGCGGTGGCCGAAAACGATGAGCGCCGAATGGCGGGGCCGCATAGGGGATACCTTTGAAGGCAACCACGCCACTCGCCGTCCTGCCACGTACCGTGCCTTGCCGCGTTCCGACAACTGTGTCCATAGGGCAATTCCTTTCCCGAATAGCAATAGGGAAACCGAAAAACTCTTCCATAGTAATATATACCAACTGGGACGTGGTGTCACGACATTTTTTCTCATTCGCCATTGAAGCGGCAGACGTAGAGTTGTGCTGGCTATTTTGAATATCCGTGCCATAAAATGCACTGATAATGATCACCATACCGAACTTTTCCTCCTTACCCACATGACGGGCAAGGTTTTCCACACAGCTCTTTACTCGCTTGTTTTGGAACGGATAACCCAGGTAGCCAGCACAGCAGGCTCTCCACACACCGGAACATGAGACTGGGCATCAGCAAACCGCTCAAGGGCTGCCCACTTTCTTCTCGCAAGAGATGGAGTTGATCCAGAGGCTGCTCAGCCTGGAAACCAGGGTCGTGACACTTCAAGAGCAAGTCACCCAACTTGCGCTAACGCTGCTACAGGAGCGGGAGCGATCGACCGAGCACCACATCACAGCTCTGGAACCCCTCATGCAGCAACTCATGGGAAGGCAAAAGCCCACTTCACTGGCTCCAGAGGCGGGAAAAGAGTCTGCTTGTTCAGTGCCGCAGAATCGACCACTCCATCCTGCTGAACAAGGGGCACGGTCTCGCAGGCCTCCTCTGATCGAATACAGCGCGCCAGGAATCTACGTAATCATCAGTGCACAAGAAGGCGAGGTGCATCTGGAGCCCAATTCGCGAGCGTGGTTTGACTGGTTGGCTACCCTCTCCTCGTTCCGTTTCATTGGGCCTGGAGGGCGCTTTACCGCACATCGAGGCTACAAACAGGGCCAGCAGACGCTCTATTGGTCGGCTTCTCGCTGTGTGCGCCGTCATACCTACAAGCACTATCTTGGCATGACGGAGTCTTTGACGCTTGCCAGTCTGGAGCACACTGCTGCCAGACTCCAATCTGACATGGACGCACGCTAGGTCTTCGCGCTTTTCCACGTTGATGACCTCCTCTGGCCTTCAACAAGTGCGACTGTAGTGTTCGCGCCGATTGCTCACTCTCGCCTCAAAATCTGCTCGCTCTTCACCTTATTTACCAATCACGTCGCCGACTCGATTCGGAACGACGAGTCGGCACTTGCGGCCCCGATCCTTGCCATCGCCACGGTCAACGTCTGGAACCGCATCAACGCCACCGCCAGGCAAGTAGCAGGAGAGGCGTGGTAATTGCTTAGTCGTTCTCATACTCGCGCGCGTGGGCGCTTCGACCGCAAAGCCGTCTGCTTGGAGACCTCTTCTCCGAGAAATCCGAGCACCGATTCACCATTCCTGTGGAGAAGTGGCCCCCCATGTTGAGATGAGAGTGTGCGATTTTATCCATATTATGGCAATAGGTGTGAATCATATCGTGGCAGTGCATTTAGTTTAGAAGCCAGTTTAGAGCAAGCAAGCACTACAATGATAGAACTGAATTTGCAGGATATCGTGGCAGTGATTCGAATTTGTGAAGCATATCGTGGAACTCCATCACTTTCGGTGAAGCTCGCTGGCTCCATGAACACGCACCTCTTTTCGAGGACCACCACTCATGGTAGAATCCGAGCAGAAAGGATGACAAACGAACACGAGAGGAAAGAACTTTTGCATGGAGAAGAGTCAAGAGGTACGCCTCAGCTTTGAAGAAGGCAGTGAAGGCAAAGAATATGTGACTCCCCTTGAAAAAAACCTGTATCGCTTGGATGCGACTCCCGTGTTCGTCGATGTGGAGGTCTCATTTGGGGATATCATCGAAGCTGAGGTGCAAGCCAATGACGTCTTGCGTTTTCGTCGTGTCGCCGTGCGTTCTCCGTGGCGTCATTGGAGTTGGGTTCTCAGTAAAGACACTGTTGAGTCTGCACCCTTTCAGGCCTTTCAGCAAGCCATTGAGGCATATGGCGGCGTTTGGGAGCGTGTTTTCGGTGGAGTCTTCTTTGTTCACCTTCCTCCAGATACTGACTTCGACCCTGACGCTGCATTGGATCAGGTGATCGCACAGCAAATGCTTGAAAGAAAGAAGCATGCCCCTTAAGCCGACTTCAGAACCCGTTGGCGAAGCAGCGGAAATGCAGCACGACCGTACATCATGCGTTTGATCAATTTGAGCCGATTCACATGGCCCTCAACCACCCCATTACTGTACGGAAGCGTCAGTCCTGCTCGAACTGCAGCTTTGTCTCGTTCGATTCCTTGCGCAAAACCCTGCAGTTCGAGGATGCGGCTTGCGCTAACAAGTTCAAGCCACGTATCAAGAGCGTCTCCTTGCAGTTTGCGTACCATATGAAGGAAGTCTTGAGTCAATTGATACGCCGTAGTGATCGCGTTGTCCACCTGGCAGAGGATGCTGAGTTGCTCTTGTTCTTTTTCGTTTAAGTCCGACGGGTCACGTATCAGGAGCCAGACAGCGCGTTTCGTCGAGATGTTGGAAGTTTGCTCTGCGGTATAAAATCCCCTTCGCAAAGGCGCGAGGAAATAATAGACCATACGTAAAGAGTCCCGATACCCCTGAGCACGCAGTTCCTGCCAAATCTGTACCCCATCATGACACCCTTCCTGCCAACGTTTAAGGACATAGGGTGCATAGGGGTCAAAGCGGCTTCGCTTCTTGCGGCGGCGTGTTGCTGGAACCCCTTGTACTGCTAACCAGCGACGGACCGTCCGCTCGCTCACGCCTACATGGCCCGCAATCTCTTTGGTCTCCATCCCCTGCTGCTCCAAAGCAATCACCTGCTCATAGCGGTCTCGTCGCTGTGCTTGTCGCGCCAATCGTGCCGGTTCCTTTGAACGCTCTTGGGAAGGGGCACCACGCGTGTGAGAGGGTCTCAATGACATTGGTTTCCGTGTCATCTCGGCTCAGACGTATTTCCGGTCGATACCGTGCCAAGAGCACTTGAAGCGCGTTTGCAAGATTCTGGACAAGATGCCATCGATCTGCCACTTGAATGGCTTGTGGAGCACCGAGCGTCGCTGCAAGAGCATACTCAGTGCCCCGATCCCGGCTGATCACTTCGATGTCAGGATGCGCTTTGAACCAGGCTGTGGAGGTTGCCACAGTACGATCAGGCAAAAGATCAATCACTCGGTGGCTCTCAAGATCTACAAGAATGGTGCCATATTTGAGACCACGTCGAAATGCCCAATCATCGATGCCGACCTTGGTGACCTGCTTGGAAACGGGCGCAGAGACGGCTTTGAGCCGTCGGAGCATCGTGGCCGGAGAGGTAGGCAACCCCAGGCGTGTAGCTAAACGTGCTCCGTCTTCCCCAGTGGTTGCAAACCCTATCTCCTCTAACTCAGCACAGAAGCGCACTGTCATGCGTGCCCATGGACGAGCCAGATCTGGGAAGCGTTCGGCAAAAATGCGCCGAGGGCAATGACTCGTTTGACAAAAGAATTTGCGCACGAACAATGAGAGGACCAACTGACGCCCTCCGCTGGGGACATCAGCCAGCGTACGCCGATAGTGGCTATGGATCCGTGTGGCGGGCTGCGAACAGAGTGGGCATACGGTCGATGGGCTAACCGAGCGGACGCAGACGGTCACACAATCATAGAGCACACGTATCTGATCAACGACAAGGCCATCGGGAAGCGAAAGCAAGAGGGTAGATAACATGAGATGAAGAACTCCGAGTAGACGATCACAACAGCGTGATTTCACTCATCAGTATACCACTCTGGTCAAGCCGATGGGCATCACCGAAAGTGATGGAGTTCCA
>WNFD01010925.1_pt1 | contig 12006 bp, 12 predicted proteins | sample 5400491 | NCBI WGS metagenome assembly WNFD01 (sample SAMN13153343, study PRJNA577476) | soil metagenome | isolation source: 120 cm saprolite under Douglas fir tree site 2 hole 2 replicate 2 | place: USA:California | collected 2015-04-18 | reverse complement strand
CTTCGATCTGCGCCGCGAACGCTCCAGGCATCGGCGCGATAGCGGCGAACGCCAGCGCGGCGACGAACGCCGCGAGCCCCGGCCGTCTCCACCGCAACGTCGCCGTCAATCTTGGCCCTCTTGCTTGCCCGTCTTGCTTGCCCCTCTTGCTTTCGAGCCTGGGTCAGTGGCCCATCTTGAGCAGGTCGTCCTGCGCCCAGCCTTCCTTCAGCGGCACCATGAAGTACGGCGTCAGCACCATCTTCTTGAACTTCCAGTGGCCGTTTTGGCGCACGTACTCGTCGTCGTAGCGCGCTGCGACCACATAGCTCTCGCCGTTGTACACCGGCTTGGCCTCCAGGTACGAGAAGCCGGTCGCGCGATCGCCGTGGATTTCGACCACGTGGTTGTGGATGAACTGGCGCACGCGCGAGAGCCGCGGCTGCTTGCTCTTGCCGTCGGCGTCGGGCTTGACCAGCAGGCCGCCAAAGAAGCGGTTGATCTCTTCGCGGCCGTGGGCGTTGCCAAGATGGCCGAAAAGCAGATCACCGTCCTCGGTGAAGAGGCTCGCAATCTCGGTGAACTTCGCCTCGTTGATGTATTCGTGATAGCGAAAGCGCAGATCGCGAATAGCCTCGGTGTCGACCAGCTGTTGCACCCTGGATTCGAGCACGCTTACGCGGGCCTCCAAGTCGGCGGCCATGAAATCGGCGGCCATGTGAATCGTCCTCCCGGTAGTTTCGTTCGGGCTTGCTTCGAGGCTTGTGTAACACGGCTTGGCCCCGGTCACAAAACGGCCAAAGGCGGCCGAAGCGCGCGCGGCTTCACACGGCGGGCGGCGGCTGATATTGATTCGGGGTCGCGTGCGGCCAAGACTTGACTGTCGATTTGCCGCCGGCTCGCCGGCGGGCGGATTCGCGCCGCATCGGCTAATAAAACTTTGCGCGCTCGGCGATAGCGGATATATAAGTCAGCCTGATGGAGGAGAAGGGCGTTGGCCCTTCCGTGAAATTGTGATCAAGCGTAGGAAAATCGCGTTCATTGGCGCCGGTAACGTCGGTGCCACCTGTGCCCACCTGTGCTTTTTGCGCGGGCTGGGCGACATCGCGCTCTTCGACATCATCGACGGCCTGCCGCAAGGCAAGGCGCTCGACATGCTCGAGTCCGCCCCGGTGCTGGGCGTCGACGTGAACGTCAGCGGCTCGACCGACATGAAGATTATCGAGGGTGCCGACTGCTGCGTGGTGACCTCGGGATCGCCGCGCAAACCCGGGATGAGCCGCGACGATCTGCTGAAAATTAATGCTGGCGTAATGAACCAGGTCGGCGGCGCGATCAAGCAGCACGCGCCCGACGCGTTCGTGATCGTGGTGACCAATCCGCTCGACGCGATGGTGACGCAGATCAAGCGCGTCACCGGCTTTCCCAAGCATCGCGTCGCCGGGCAGGCCGGTGTGCTCGATTCGGCGCGCTACCGTACCTTCCTCGCGGCGGAACTTAAAGTATCAGTTGAGAGCGTCTCGGCGATGGTGCTCGGCGGCCATGGCGACGACATGGTGCCGGTGCGGAGCTACACCAGCGTCGGCGGCGTGCCGATCGAGCGCATGATCGCACCCAAGCGGCTCGACGAGATCGAAAAACGCACGCGCAACGGCGGTGGCGAGATCGTTGAACTGATGAAGACCTCGTCGTACTACGCCGCGGGCGCGGCGGTTTACCAGATGGTCGAGGCCTTCATCCTCGATCGCAAGGAAGTGCTGCCGTGCGCGGTCTACCTGGACGGCGAATACGGCGCCAAGGGCCTTTATGCCGGCGTGCCGGCGGTGATCGGAGCTGGCGGCGTCGAGCGGGTGATCGAAATCCAGCTCACCGCGGCCGAGAAGGCCGCCTTCGACAACTCCGTCTCGCACGTGCGCGAACTGGTCGAAGCGATGGACAAGGCGGTCGCAGGTTAAGGCACTGTCGGCGTCGTGCCAATCGTCGCCGCGCGCCAAATGCCAAGGTTCAGTGAAGCATGAAGGTTCAGTGAAGCATGAATATCCATGAGTTCCAGGCCAAACAGTTGCTCAGCCGCTTCGGCGTGCCGGTGCCCAAGGGGCAGCCGGCCTCCACGCCGGAGGAGGCCGCCGCGGCCTTCCGCGCGCTCGGCCAGCCCAAGGCTGTAATCAAGGCGCAGATTCATGCCGGCGGGCGCGGCAAAGCAGGCGGCGTCAAGCTAATAAGCTCGGCCGAGGAGGCGCGCGATTTCGCCGCCCGGCTGCTCGGCAAACCGCTGGTGACGCATCAGACCGGTCCCGAGGGGCGGGTAGTGCGCCGTGTTTACGTCGAAGAGGCGAGCCAGGTCGCGCGCGAGCTTTACCTCGGCATGGTGGTCGATCGCAAAGTCGCGGCGGTCGGAGTCATCGCGAGCACCGAGGGCGGCACGGAGATCGAAGAGGTCGCGGCCAAGACGCCCGAGAGGATTATCACTGACCCGATTGATCCGTTGCTCGGGATGGCGCCGTTCCAGGCGCGCCGGATCGCGTTTGCGCTGGGGCTAAAGGACAAGCAGGTGGGCCAATTCGCCGCGCTGCTCGCGTCGCTTTACCGCGCGTTTGTCGAGAGCGACGCGTCGCTAATCGAGATCAACCCGCTGGTGGTGACGGCCGACGGCCGCGTGATTTGTCTGGACGCCAAAATTTCGTTCGACGACAACGGCCTGTTCCGCCATCCCGACATACGCGAACTGCGCGACTCCAACGAAGAGGACCCTGCCGAGACCGAGGCCGCCAAATACGATCTGAGCTACGTGCATCTCGACGGCAATATCGGATGCATGGTCAATGGCGCGGGCCTCGCGATGGCGACGATGGATATCGTGAAATACTACGGTGCCGAGCCGGCCAACTTTCTCGATGTCGGCGGCGGCGCCAACGCGCAGAAGATCGCGGCCGCGTTTCGCATCCTGCTCTCCGACTCGCGCGTCAAGGCGGTGCTGATCAACGTCTTCGGCGGCATCATGCAATGCGACGTGCTGGCGCGCGGCGTGGTCGACGCGGCCCGCGAGGTCAAGCTCAGCATCCCGCTGGTGGTCCGAATGGAAGGGACCAACGTCAAAGAGGGCAAGCAGATTCTCGCCGAGTCGGGCATCAAGGTGATCGCCGCCAACGACATGGCCGACGCGGCGCGCCTCGCGGTCGAGTCGATCGGCAAATAGGACATTGATTCGATGAGCATCCTGGTAAACAAAAACACCCGCGTCCTCACCCAGGGCATCACCGGCTCCACGGGCCAGTTCCACACCCGCGCCTGCCGGGAGTACGGCACGCAGATGGTCGGCGGCGTGGTGCCGGGCAAGGGCGGTACCGACTTCGAGGGCATCCCGATTTTCGACACCGTCGAGCAGGCGCGCAAAGCGACCGGCGCCAATGCGACCGTGATCTATGTGCCGCCGCCATTTGCCGCCGACGCGATCCTCGAGGCCGTGGCCGCCGGAGTTGAACTCGTCATCTGCATCACCGAGGGCATCCCGGTGCTGGACATGGTGAAAGTCAAACGTTACTTGAAGGACAGCAAGTCGCGATTGATCGGCCCCAACTGTCCCGGTGTGATCACTCCCGGCGAGTGCAAGATCGGCATCATGCCGGGCTACATCCACAAGCCCGGACGCGTGGGCGTGATCTCGCGCTCGGGCACGCTGACCTACGAGGCGGTGCATCAGCTAACCCAACTTGGCATCGGGCAATCGACCTGCGTCGGGATCGGCGGCGACCCGATAATCGGCACCAACCTGATCGACGCGCTGGAACTGTTCAACAAGGACTCGGGCACCGACGCGGTGATTTTCATCGGCGAGATCGGCGGCACCGCCGAAGAAGATGCCGCGGCGTACATCAAGCAGAACTTCAAAAAGCCCGTGGTCGCGTTTATAGCGGGGCAGACCGCGCCGAAGGGACGGCGGATGGGCCACGCGGGAGCGATCATCTCAGGCGGGCACGGCGGTGCGGCCGACAAGATTGCGGCGCTCAAGGCGGCCGGCATCAGCGTCGCGATGAGCCCGGCCGATCTCGGCTCAACCATGAAGGCCGCGCTCGACGGTCGCAAGAATTGAAAGCTACGCTTGAGTTCCGGCGCATATCACAACGGCAGTAGGTGGATGGCGATCGAACGGACATTGGCAATCATCAAGCCCGACGCGGTGGGGCGTGGGCTTTCGGGCGACATCATCAAACGCATCGAGGGCGCCGGGCTCAGGCTTCGTGCGATGCGCCTGATCCGCCTGGGGCGGGCGCAGGCTGAAGCGTTTTACGAGGTGCACAAGGCGCGGCCGTTTTACGGCTCGCTCTGCGAGTACATGTCGTCGGGACCGGTGGTGGTGATGGCGCTCGAGGCCGACGGCGCGATCGCGAAGTGGCGCGACCTGATGGGTGCGACGGATCCGGCCAAGGCGGCCCCCGGCACCATTCGCAAAGAGTTCGGCATGGATGTCGAAAAGAACGCGACGCACGGCTCGGACGCGCCTGAGACCGCGGCGCGCGAAGTGGCGTTCTTCTTCAGCAGTCTCGACATCGTGGCGTAGGCTCGTTTTTTTGGCGGTTGTCCGATACCTCGCATCGATTCTCGCCGTGACGCTCGCCGAACTGACGGCTGAATTCCCGACCGAAGAGAGCCGCGGAGCCTGATTCTATTCGCCCAGAGGCATGCATGGCGAAAAAAACCGATCCACCAACGCCCGCCCGATCGAGACGCAAAACGCCGGAAGTGTCACCTACAGACGTGGAGTTCGAGGCGACGGTCGACAAGATCAAAAGGGCCACCGAAAATCAGCCCGAAGAAAGCGCGATGAGCGAGCAAGAACCGCGCGATCCAAACCCACCGGCAACCGGCAGCGAGGTCGAAAAGAGCCACGAGGAGGACACGCGAGTCGTCATGGAACGGCAACCGCCTCAGATAGAAGCCGAACCGCCGAGGCACGCTAGCCCGTATGGTGAAAGCCACTGGATCAATACCGTTATCGCGGCCGCAAATTGGCGCACCCCGCGAGCAATATTGGATGCGCTTCTTATTCTTTTTATTTTTGGCGTGATGTTCGCGACCTGCCAGTAGACCAGTACTGCGAAATTGGCTCAGCGTCCTTGGGTGGGGGTAGGTGGATTGTCGGAAGACACCTTGAGTACTGACGCCGTCGGCGAGAATTTTACGCTGAGCGCCGAGAGGAAAATCGACATGGGAGTTGTCCTACGAAACTATGGCAACTCGCCGGCCCTGCATGCGGCGACGAATTTGCAGCCCTTAATTGCCGCCGCGCCGCCTGCGGACGTAAATGCCTGGACGGAGAAGACTCTGCCGCAATACGATTGCAGGTCTCATTTGACTAATGACTACGGACCGATGTTTCCCTCCGGTTATGGGTCCTTCCATTACACCGATCACGAACCCGAGGTATCTCGGCCAGTTATAAGCCCGTTGGACTTCAATGACATTGTGACGGGAGATAAGGATCTGTACGTAATGGGATGCGTCCGGTACGAGGATCAATGGGGTAACCTTCACTATACCGACTACTGTCTTTATCTTGTTCATCCGCTCGGCAGCCCTACCGGCTCTTTGGAGTACTGCCCAAAGGGCAACGATGCGAATTAGCATCGATGAAAGCGGATCGGCTTAGCCGCAATGCGCTGGGATTACCTCAAATCGTTGCCTCGACGCTCGCAAATATTGCCCCGGCGGTAAGTTTCTATTTTGGTTTCGGGGTAATCGTCGTCGGCGCTGGGGTTGCCGCACCGCTGACAATCATCGTAGCGATGGTGGCGATTCTCTTTCTCAGCAACACGCTCGCTGAATTCTCAAAATACAGGCCAAGCACCGGATCGTTTGTCACCTTCATCGGCATGGCCTTCGGCCCCAGCGCCGGAGCCGCGGCATCTTTGTTCACCGTTGTCGGTTATTCGATAGCGGCAGCGGCGATTGTCGCCATGTCCGGCGGATGGGCGCATGATACGTTCAAGCTTTATCTTGGGCTCGATATACATTGGCAATTGCTATGTGTTGCCGCGACCGGCATTTGCGGTTTTCTGGTCGCGCGCGGGGTAAAAATCTCGACCATGTGGGCGGCAATCTTTTTTTATTTCGAGCTTGGGCTCCTGCTGGTCGGGGCTGTGGTCATGCTCGTCGTCAATCGCGGGTCGCTTGGCTGGGCGCCGTTCCTGCCGTCGAATCTCTCGGGCGGCTTGGCCGGTGTCGGGCTTGGCTTTCCGCTTGCGGTCTACGCATTCGTCGGGTGGGAAAATTCCGCCACTTTGGCCGAAGAGACCGAAAATCCCCGCAAGAATATCCCGCGAGCCCTGGTGATCGGCACATTTACGATCGGCGTCGTTTATGTATTTCTCGCTTATGCTACGGAAATTGCTTTTCACAATGATGCCAAAGCAATCGGCGATTCCACGATTCCGTTCATTGATGCTCTCAAAGGCTCGGGCGGCGGCCTTTTGATTATTGCCTACCTGGCCGGCATGACCAGCATATTCTCTTGCCTGCTTGGGCTGACCAATTCTCAGGCACGGATATTGTTCAGTGCCGGACGTGAGGGTTTGTTGCCGATATTTTTCGGCAAAATCCATCCAAGGCACAAGACGCCGCACATCGCGATGTGGCTGTTTATTCTCAGTGCGCTCGCGATTACGCTGGTGTTTGGCTGGAAACATGATCCAGTCAAAATTTTTGGCGACACTGGGTCGCTAGGGACGATCCCGATTCTTATCGTGTATCTGGTCACCACCGTCGCGTTGCCGGTTTATATCCTCCGGTTTCACAAATCAGAGTTCAATTACCTGAAACATCTGATCATCCCGTTTCTTGGTGTGGTTCTGACGCTGTTCCCACTGTGGGGCCTGGTTCAGCCGGGACAGCCCGCGCCATTTAACCTGTTTCCCGCGATGACCGGTGTCGGGCTTGTGCTCTCCATAGTATATGGGATCATTCTGGCGCGCCGGTCGCCTGATCTTGTGCAGACTATTGGCAGCTATGTCGCTGACGAGGAGTACTAGATAAAGCTCGGGGCGGGAGTGGATCATCGGATCCGCTCCTGCCCCGCTGCATTACTGACTATAGCGTTGCCGGCTTAGTAATAGTCAACCGGATCGATCTGGCGCTTCGCACCGTACCAGAACAGCATATTCTCGGTCAGCCCCTGCAAGGTGAACTTGCCCGGCGGCATCAGGAGGCGCTTGAACATCGACTTGAGCGAGTAGAACTCCTTGGTGCACCGCCACACGCCCTCTTCGACCTGCTGCGGCGAAAGCTTCGCGGGCACGAACATGCAGCGGAAGTTGTTGGTGTACATGTCGGCGTCGGGGATGATGACGCGGCCTTCCTGCTCGAGCTTGGTGCGCATCGGCGTACCCTTGCGCGGCGTGACCGTGTTGAAGAACGCCTCGGGCGCCTTGACCTCGTGAAGGAAGGCGAGGGTCTGGTCGAAGATCTGCGGCTGGTCCTCCTCCAGCCCGAAGAGGAAATTGAGTGAGTAGTAAATTCCGTAGTGCTCCAGGCGCTTGAGCAGTTTCTTGTAGTCCTTGGTGTGGTTCTGAATCTTGCTCATCGAGAGCAGGCTGTCCTGGCTTATCGATTCCACTCCGATATTGACGTGGAACACACCGGCCTGGGCCGCGAGATCGAGCAGATCCTCGTCATGGTTGGAGTTGATGGTCCACAGGCACGAGAACTTGATGTTGAGCGGAATCAGCGCGCGGAACAGTTCGCGCGCGAACTTGTGCTTGCCAGTGATTTGGTCGTCGATGAACTGGAAGCGGTGAAAGCCGGTGACCGCGATGACCTGCTTGATCTCCTCGACGATGTCCTCGATGGGACGCGTGCGATAGCTGCCCTCGTAGAAGACCGGGATTTCGCAGAACGAGCAGCGATACGGACATCCGCGGCTCGCCTGCACCGGCACCGCCTTGAACAGGTACCGGTTGAGCTTGAGCAATTCGTGGCGCGGACGCGGCAGGTTCTTCAGGTCGTGCAGCTTGTCGGCCTTGTAGATGCGCTTGAGCTTGCCGTCTTGCCAGTCGCGCAGGAGCGGCTCCCAGACCAGGTCGGCCTCGCCCTGGACGACAGCGTCGGCGTGCTTGAGCGCTTCCTCGGTCTGGAGCGTGGCATGGAACCCGCCCATCACGACCGGGATGCCGCGTTTGCGAAACTCGTCGCCGAGCTGGTAGGCGCGCAGCGAGGCGCCGATGGTGGTCGTCATGCCGACCAGGTCCCAGCCCGCGTCGAAGTCGATCTCTTCGAGGCGCTCATCGCAAAGCGTCACGTCGAAGTCGTCGGGCGTCAGTCCCGCCAACAGCGGGATCATCAAACCCATAATTAAACGCCAGCGCGTTTTATGCGGTGTGCCGTCCAGATGGATCGTCGTCGGTTGTACCAGCAGGATCCGCGGTTTCTTCACACTGCCTCCTGGCGGCGCTGCGTTTGCGCGGGCCGCCGTTCGAGCTCGCTTCGCCCGTCGTGCCGATGGGTGGTCATCCACCACATCACAAGGGCAAAGACGTAAGTGCCAAATGCCGTACCCCAGGCGAAATAGTTAATCCTGCCGAGCAGCGCCAGCACGACCAGCAGATAGGCGAAGTCGCGGCCGCTCACCCGTTCAACTTGTGCGATGAACTGCTCGGCCCGCTCACCGTTGACGCGTGTCGCGCGCCAGGTCGTGAGCGCGCACAGGCCGAAGCCGACCAACAAAATGGCGAGCAGGTAGATGTAAGCGCGGCTGCCGCTCGCCCTGTAGCATCCGGTCATGATACCGGCGAAGATCGCGACATGCACCAGGTTGTCGGTTATCACGTCAAGCCGCGCGCCCCAGCGCGACTCGGTCATCTTGCCGTCGACGCCGTCGAAGGTCACCGAGACCAGGAACATCAGCGCCGCAATCAGGCGTGGCCAATAGCTCGGCAGGCTGAACAGCCAGGCGCTCAGCAATCCCAGCGCCGTGTTAGCGAGGGTCACCTGGTTGGGCGTGATCGCGGTGCGCGCCAGGCGCAGGCTGATTCGCCACGACAGCCGCCGGTCGACCCATCGCGCCATCAGCGCGTCCGTGCCGGCGCTCTCGCGACGCAACTCGCGCGCGAGACGGCGTTCGGCCTCCCGGATGTCCGTCGGCCGCCCGTCGAGCGCGAAGGGCAACTGCCCGCTCGGCTTGATCTGCGAGGCTATCGCGCCCGGTCCTTCGACCAGCCGGCCCAACGGCCCTGCCGTGAGACTGCCGCCGCGCGCGCTGTCGGTGCTCTCGACGCTGACGACCTCGCCGGGCCGGGCTGCCTGATTGGCGAGCAGCCCGCGCAACTGCGAAGCCGCGAGCACGAGGTTTCCTCTTAGGGCGATACAGGGTGCGTCGGCCGGCAGTTGCTCAAGAACTTGAACGAACGAGCCGACGAAATTGACCTCGGGATGGTCGCGGAACGATCCCAAAGAGGCGCGCACGCCGCCAACATCGGGATCGCGGGCCTCGATAAAGAATCGCTTCACTCCCACGCGTTGACACATAAGCATCAGGCGCTCGAGCAGCGATCGCCCGAAGATCATGTTGCCCGCGCGAGCGGGAACGTTGATTAAAGCTGTATCAATCAAAGAAAGCCTTATTTAACAAAGGTTTTTAGTCTATTTGGAGAGCTGAGTCAATGCACTGACCGTGCGGTCTGTCCGCCCCTCCGTCCACCGTTCGTCACGCGCCTGTTCAAAACTTTTAACTTTCGCGTAACTGCGCTCATTCAAGTTCTTAACCGTCTCATTTGTAGAGCCTCACTGCGATGGCTGCTAAGCTTGGGCGGTGGCCAGTCCGACCCGGGCGATCCTATTCGACTTCGGCGGCACACTCGACCATCCACATCATTGGCTGGACCGTTTCGTGCGCCATTACCATGCGGCCGGCATGCGGGTTACCCGTGCCGAGCTGGACGTGGCCTATTCGCATGCCACGAATACGGCGTACCAGGCCGGTGAGGAGATTCCTGGCCACAGCTTGCGCGAGCTTGTGAAGCTCCTAGTCGCGCATCAGTTCGACCATCTCCATCGCCACGGGCCCGACAGCATTCGCGAGCATCTCGTGGGCTTAGGCGAGGAACGTCATGACCTGGCCGATCGTATCGCGTCCGGTTTCGCCGAGGAGTCGGCCGAGGGACTCGCGCGCAGCCGCGCGCTACTCAAGGAGCTATCGCACGACTTCAAGCTCGGTGTGGTTTCAAATTTTTACGGCAACCTTCAGGTAGTCCTGTTCGAGGCCGGCATCCGCGAGCTTATCCAGGTCGCGATCGACTCCAAGCACATGCGCGTCTTCAAACCCGACGAGCGCATCTTCGCGGCCGCCCTCAAAGTGCTCGACCTGCCGCACAACCAGGTCGCGATGGTGGGTGATTCACTGCACAAGGATTGCGCACCTGCGCGCAAGCTCGGCATGCGCTCGATTTGGCTGCGGGCGCAACACGCGGGAGCGGGCGAGCATCCGCAGGCGCGCGAGGCGGCCGCCGTGGCCGACCATACGATCGATACGCTCGATGAGCTGAAGGGGCTGAAATGGTAACCGGTCTTCCCGGCGCGATTATCGCCGCCGGCCGGGGCGAGCGGCTGCGCGGCGCGGTGAATGATCTGCCTAAGCCGCTGGTCGAGCTCGGTGGCGAGACGATGCTTGTACGGCAGGCGCGAATGTTGCGCCAGGCAGGTGCGGAGACCGTCGTCGCGCTGATCAACTCCGAGACCGCCGGGCTTATCGCGGCCCGCGCCGTGCGGATTCCGCCATGGATGAAAGTCCAGGCGCGCGATACTCCAAGTTCGATGGAATCGCTGTTCACGCTGGGCGAGCATTTGCGCGGCGCTCCGCATTTTCTGCTGGCCACGGTCGACGCGGTGGTCGATGCGGCTGAAATGCGCCGCTTCGCCGGCCGCGCGCTGGAGCTTACCGCCGGCAGCGGCGCGGCGCGCTTCGACGGCGCACTGGCGGTGGTACGATGGCGCGGCGACAAGCGGCCGCTGTTCGCCGAGGTCGCGCCTAACGGCGCGATCGCGGCGCTCGGCGAGCGCGAGAGCGCGATGGTCACGGCCGGTTTCTATTACTTGCCCGCGGCGATTTTCGATTTTGCGCCGCGCGCGCGCGCCGAGCGCCTCGATGCGATGCGCAAGTTGCTCGCGATGGCGGTCGCGAGTGGGATGCGCCTTGCCGCAGTCGAACTGGAGGCAACGATCGACGTCGACGAGTCGGCCGATCTTGCCGCCGCGCGCGCGATGGTCGCTCGCGGTGAACCCAACGGAAGCGGGGGCTGAAGATGCGCGCGCTGGGGGTTTATCGCGAGCCCGAGTTCTCGCCGGGCAAGGTCGACCACGACGCCGCGATTCTCGACGCGGTGCTGGCCGAACTCAAGCGTCATGGCGTTGAGATCTCCGCGATCAGCGCGGCGCGCCTGGTCGACGATCCGCCGGCCGGGGCCGACCTGGTGCTCGCGATGTGCCAGGGCGAGCGCGCGCTCGGCCGCCTGGTGGCGCTCGAGCAGCAGGGCGCGATCGCGATCAACTCGGCGCTCGCTATCCGCAACTGCTATCGCGATCTCCTGTGCGCCGGCCTCGTTCACGCCGGCGTGCCCGTGCCGAGCGGCGCGCTGGTCCGCACCGGCTCGCGCCCGCCGGACCTGACGCCGCTCGGCGTGCTGGACCTCGATTCCCCGATGTTCGTCAAGCGCGGCGACTTGCATGCACTTGCGCCCGAGGACGTGCAGCGGGTAGAAAGCCGTGGCGCACTGCGCTCTGCGCTGGCCGGGATGGCGCAGCGCGGAGTGCCGATCGCCTACGTGCAGCAGGCGGTCGAGGGCAGGGTGGTAAAGTTTTACGGCGTCAGCGGCGGCGAGTACTTCGCCGCGCTCGACGAAGAAGACGAAAAGGAGACGTTATCCGAGCAAGTGCGGCTCGATTTGGCCAGGAGCGCCGCGGCTGCCGCCGCCACGCTCGGTCTCGAGACTTGGGGCGGCGACGCGGTGATCGACGGTGATCGCTTTATGATGATCGACTTCA
>WNFD01006624.1_pt1 | contig 12006 bp, 9 predicted proteins | sample 5400491 | NCBI WGS metagenome assembly WNFD01 (sample SAMN13153343, study PRJNA577476) | soil metagenome | isolation source: 120 cm saprolite under Douglas fir tree site 2 hole 2 replicate 2 | place: USA:California | collected 2015-04-18 | reverse complement strand
CCGGACCCGAAGATTAGTCATGCGGATTGCGAGCGGGTGAGCCAGCAGTTGAGCGTGATTTTGGATGTGGAAGAGTTAATTGACGGGCCGGCGGGATACATCCTGGAGATTAGTTCTCCGGGGCTGGACCGGGCGCTGAAGAAGCCGGGAGACTTCGAGCGGTTCACTGGGCGGCTGGCGAAGATTTCGACGAGCGAGCCGATTGAGGATGCCAAGTTTTTTGAGGGGCGGCTGGCGGGATTCGCGGACGGGAAAGTGCGGATGGAGTTGAAGGGGAAAGAGCCGCGGGTGGTGGAGATACCGCTGGAGGGGATTCGGAAGGCGAATTTGGTGGTGGAGTTTTAGGAACGGAAAAAGCTTAACACAGAGACCACACAGGTCGGAGCACAAAGGTCACGGAGAAGAGTTTAGGAACTGCAATGGCGAATTTGCTTTATCAACAGATTGAGATGCTTAGCCGCGAGAAGCATATCGAGCCGGAAATCGTGGTGTCTGCGATTGAAGACGCAATGGTGGTGGCGGCGCGGAAATATTACAAGACGGAAGAGAACCTGCGCGGGAAATTCAACGCGGAAACGGGCCAAGTGGACGTGTTTTCGGTGCTGACGGTGGTGGAGGAAGTTACCGACCCGAAAAACGAGATCGCGCTGGCGGAGGCCAAGAAAAAGAACCCAGGCGCGGAGATCGGCACGGAGATTCTTACCACAAAGCCCATCGATGTGCTGGGGCGGATTGCGGCGCAAACGGCGAAGCAGGTGATCCTGCAGAAAGTGCGCGAAGCCGAGCGCGACACGATTTACAACGAGTATCACACCCGCGTGGGCGAGTTGGTGACGGTGATTGTGAAGCGCGCGGAAGGGCCGGACCTGATAGTAGATATGGGGCGGACGGAAGCGCGGCTGCCGAAGCGCGAGCAATCGAAGCTGGAGACGTACAACATCGGCGAGCGGCTGCGCGTGGTAATCAAGATGGTGGACCGCGCGGCGAAGGGCCCGCAGGTGATTGTTTCGCGCGGAGACGCGAGCCTGGTGCAGCGGCTGTTCGAGATGGAAGTGCCGGAGATTTACGACGGCACGGTGCAGATTCGCTTTGCGGCGCGGGAAGCGGGCGAGCGGACGAAGGTCGCGGTGATGAGCCGCGATAAAGATGTGGATCCGGTAGGCGCGTGCGTGGGCATGAAGGGCATGCGCGTGCAGTCCATTATTCGCGAGCTGCGCGGGGAAAAGATCGACATCATTCCGTACAGCGAAGAGACGGTGGCGTTCGCGCAAAAGGCGTTGAGCCCGGCGAAAGTGACGCGCGTACAGATCGTCGATCCGGAAACAAAGAAGCTGGAAGTGATCGTGGAGGATTCGCAGCTTTCGCTGGCCATTGGCAAGAAGGGGCAGAACGTCCGGCTGGCCAGCAAGCTGATCGGCTGGGACATCGACATCAAGAGCGAGGAAGAAAAGCGGCGCGAGATCGAAGAGCAGATGACGGCGCTGACCGCGCCGACGACGCCGTTGACTGCATTGGCGGGCGTGGGTCCGAAGACCATCGAGAAAATCGAGGCCGCGGGAATCACCAATGTCGAGAAGCTCGCGGGGATGACGCCGGAGCAGTTGATGGAGATTCCGGGCATCGGCGAGAAGATGGTGGACAAGATTTATCAGGCGGTGAATCGCTTCTACGAAGGTGGCGGCGAAGCGGCGGCGACGGCGGGCGAGGCGGTGGAGAATACCGACGCGCTTGCGGAAGACGCTGGAACAGAGCAAAGCGCCGCGGAAGAAACGGCTACGACGGGGGAAGCGAGCGCGCCGGCTCACCAAAGCGAGCAGACTTCGGAAGCAGGCGTGGTGGAAGCACCTGAGGAAGCCGTCGAAGCGGCTCACCAAGGCGAGCAAGCTCCGGAAGCCGAGCAAGAATCTGAAGCGAAAAACGAAAATGTAGAAGAGGTTGAGTCCGCGGCAGACAAGAACAACGCGGAGCGGCCGGAAGAGGCAAAGTCTTAATAAGCATGTCAGACGTAAACCAAGTCCGAATTAACGAGCTGGCGCGCGAGCTGGAGGTCAAGGCAAAAGCCATTATTGACCTGCTGGCCGGATACGGCGTCACGGAAAGGAAGACGCACTCAAGCTCCATTCCCGCGGATGTTGCGGAGAAGGTGCGCAAACATCTCCAGGGAGTGGCGGACGCGGAAGCAGCGGCAGAAGCGAAGGCCAAGGCGGACAAGGACGCGAAGGATGCGGCGGCGAAAGCGGCGCGGATGCGTCCGGCGGCTGCGCCTGCGGCGCCTACAACGCCTGCGGTTGCGCCACTGAAGCCTGTGACACCTGCGGCGCCGGCGGCCATAGCTGGAACGGCAGCGCCGGTTGCTGGTTTCCCGGCGACACCTGCGGTTGCGGCTCCTCCTGCAAGCGCAGCGGCTCCTGCGACTACGGTTCCTGCGGCGAAACCTGCCCCGAGCGCACCTCCCGCGAGCGCACCTGCGGCGACTGCGATTCGTCCTGCGGCACCGGCTGCACGGCCTGCAGCTGTATCTTCGGCTCCAACAACTTCTGCTCCAACTGGTGCTCCGGCGCAACGGCCGGCGGCGGGGACTCCTGCGTCACGTCCTGGTCACGGCACCGGCAGGCAACCATCGGCGGTGCGGCCAGCAGCGGCGGCGCCTGGCGCAGCCGCACGTCCCGCGGCTCCGGCGCGTCCGCCGATGCCGACCGGCGGGAATCGCGGACCGCTTCCGGGCACAGGCGCGGGAGGTCAGCGGCAAGGCGGACCGCGTCCGGGTCAGCCGATGCGTCCGATGCCAGCGGGGCAAGGCGGGCGATCGTATCCTTCGCGGCCGGGTGGATCCGGAGGGTCTTCTGGCGGCGGACCTGCAGGGCAGCCAAGAACATTTGAGCAGCGACGCGGCGGGGTGTCCGCGGGCACGCGTCCTGGGCCGCGCGCGCCGGGGCGTCCCGGGATGTTGCCGCCGCTGCCGCTGGACAAAGTGCCACCGAAGGCTGAGCCCGGCAAGCCGCTCTATACGCGGAGGCCGACGCAGCGACAGCGTCCGGTGCTGGACAAGCGAGAGATCGAGGGCGAGCGCAAGCTACACCCGACGAGGCAGCGTCCGGGAGCAGGTCGAGCAGCAGCGGCGGTAATTGCGCCGCCGGAGCCGCGTGCGCCGCGCGATGTGACGATTACTGAGGGCATCACCATTCGCGAGCTAGCAGAGAAGCTGGATGTGCGCGCGAGGGATTTACTGAAGACGCTGCTGGATCGCGGCGTGTTTGCCAGCATCAACCAGGCGCTGGACGTGCCGACGGCGACGACGCTGGCGGAAGCGTTCAGCGGTGTGGTCAGCGTGGTCTCCCTGGAAGAAGAGATGGTGCTGGAGGTTGCCAAGGAAGAGACCAAGGAGAGTCTGAAGCCGCGGCCACCGGTGGTGACGGTGATGGGACACGTGGACCACGGCAAGACGAGCTTGCTGGACGCGATTCGCAGCGAAGACGTGGCGGCAGGCGAAGCAGGCGGCATCACGCAACACATCGGCGCGTATAAAGTGCAGGTGAACAATCGCAGCGTGGTGTTCATCGATACGCCGGGCCACGAAGCGTTCACGCGCATGCGCGCGCGAGGCGCGAAGGTGACGGACATTGTGGTGCTGGTGGTGGCTGCCGACGACGGAGTCATGCCGCAGACGAAAGAAGCGATCGATCACGCCAAAGCGGCGAACGTGGCGATCGTGGTGGCGATCAACAAGATTGATAAACCGGAAGCACAACCAGAGCGCGTGAAGCGCCAGCTTGCGGACAATGGGTTGCTGCCGGCGGAATGGGGTGGGGACACGGAATTCGTGGAAGTTTCGGCGAAACAAAAAACCGGGATTGAGAAGTTGCTGGAAACTTTGCTGCTCGTGGCGGACCTGCGCGAGCTGAAGGCGAATCCGGATGCGCCGGCGACCGGCACGGTGCTGGAATCGCGCGTCGACAAAGGCCGCGGGCCGGTTGCGACGATTCTTGTGCAAAATGGAACCCTGCGGCCCGGTGATTTCTTTATTTGCGGAGCGGTGTTTGGCAAAGTGCGGGCCATGTTTGACGATCACGGGCGCACCGTGAAGGATGCACCGCCGTCCACGCCCGTGGAAGTGCTGGGTTTGCAGGGCGTGCCGGAAGCGGGCGACAACTTCCAGGTGACCGACGAAGCGAAGGCGCGGCACATTGTCGAATACCGGCAAGGCAAGCAGCGCGACGCGGCAATGGCGCGCACTTCCGGAGCGCGCATCACGCTCGATCAATTGCACGAGCAGTTGAAGTCGGGCGACGTCAAGGAATTGGGAATTGTGATCAAGGCCGACGTGCAGGGCTCGGTGGAAGTGCTCAGCGAAATGCTGCCGAAGCTTTCGACGGATCAGGTGAAGCTGAAGATTATCGGCTCGGGCGTCGGAGCAGTGACGGAAAACGATATCCTGCTGGCGTCGGCATCGGGCGCGATCGTGATTGCGTTTGGCGTGCGGCCGGACCGCAAGGCCATGGACCTGGCGCAACAAGAGCACGTGGACATTCGCACGCACACCATCATCTACGAAGTCTCCGACGAGATTAAGAAGGCGATGGAAGGCCTGCTGGAGCCGGTGATCCAGGAGACGTACGTGGGCCGCGCGGAAGTGCGCAATACATTCCGCGTCAAGGGCGCGGGAACGGTGGCGGGCTGCTACGTTGTGGACGGCGTGCTCAAGCGCGACGCGCAGGTACGCGTGGTGCGCGACGGAGCGATCGTGTACACGTCGAAGCTGAGCTCGCTGAAGCGCTTCAAGGATGACGCCAGCGAAGTGCGCACGGGCTTCGAGTGCGGGGCCGGGATCGCGAATTTCAACGACGTGAAGGTCGGCGATATACTGGAATGCTTCCAGGTGACGAAGCTAAGCGCGGCGGAAGCCGCAGCGCAGAGCACCGCACCCGCGTCGCGCAAATAACTGCACACCCGTCCCGCGGAGCCGCTCATGCCGGTCGGTCTACTTACCCTCGAGCTGCACATTCCGGACGCACATTCGCTGAAGGACAAGCGGCAGATCGTGCGCAGCTTGAAAGACCGGCTGCGGCGGCATTTCAACGTCGCAGTGGCGGAGATGGAATATCAGGAGGTGTGGCAGCGCTCGATCATCGGCGTGGTTACGCTGTCCACAGCCGAACAGCACGTGGAGGAGTCGCTGCAGTTGGTGCTAAGGGAAGCGGACCGGCTGCTGGGTCCGGTCCTGGTGAATCACGTCGTGGAAATGATTTAAAGGCTTGCGATGAGTCCTACAAATCACCGTCATGAACGTGTGGGCGAGGAAATTGCGCACGAAATCAATGCCATGCTGGCCGGGGAGCTGAAGGACCCACGGCTGGAAGGCACGGTGGTGGTCAGCGAAGTGCGCGTGCAGCCGGACATGAGGCATGCGCGCGTGTTCGTGAGCATGCTGGGCAGCAGCAAAGAACAGGCGGACGCCATCAAGGCGCTAGAGCATGCGTCGGGCTTCATTCGGAGCGAGCTCATCGAGCGTCTGCAGTTGCGTCGCTTGCCGGAGCTGCACTTCACGCTGGACCTTTCGCAGGAGCACGTCGAACGGATCGAGCAACTCCTGAAGCAGATGAAGAAGGACAAGCCTTCTTCTAATCTCTGAGTTCTAATTTCCAACCCCTGATTTCATGCCAAAACAGCCGCAATCGGCGCTCTTCGATGGCGCTTTGGTAATTGACAAGCCAAAGGGAAAGACATCGCACGACGTTGTGGACGCGGTGCGGCACCTTGCGGGCTTTCGGCAGATCGGGCATCTTGGCACGCTCGATCCGCTGGCGACGGGCGTGCTTGTACTGCTGTTGGGGCGCGCCACACGGCTGGTGCAGTTTTATGCCGGACGCCGCAAGCGATACACCGCAGGATTTCGCTTTGGGTTTGCGACGGACACGTACGATTCCGACGGGGAGGCGCAAGGACCGGACGCCGCGCCTGCACTCGACAAGTCTGTGCTGGAGAAACTAGCCAGCGAACGCATCGGGCGGTTTCAACAAACTCCGCCAGCCTTTTCGGCGAAGAAGGTGAAAGGGCGGCCGGCGTACGAGCTGGCCCGCAAGAAACAGCCGGTCGAACTAAAATCGGTCGAGGTTGAATTGTTTGAGTTCAAGTTGAACGAGATTGAGGGCAGCGTCGCCCGGTTCGTTATCGAGTGTTCGTCCGGGACGTATGTCCGCTCGCTGGCGCATGAAATGGGAGAGAAGCTGGGATGCGGAGCGCATCTTGCGGAAATCGAGCGCACGGCGGTAGGGGAATTTTCGCTCGAGCAGGCAGTGAAGCTCGAAGAGCTGGCGGAAGCGACGCGTGCGGGCAAATTCGCCGACTACATCATCCGGCTAGAGAATTTGCTGCCGAATTTTCCGCGCGTGAATGTGCTGCCGATTGTCGAGCGGCGCGTGCGGCACGGAACGAAATTCAATGTGATGCTGGCGCAAGTGCAGCCGGGCCGTGTTGAGCCTCCGCCTGGTGCCACGACGCAGTTGGATGGCGGCGAACCACGGCCGCCGCGTCTGCGCGTTTTCAGCCAGCAAAACAGCTTGATTGCCATTGCCGAAGCCGTGGTGCCTCGCACGTATCAACCGATTGTGGTGTTTGAGCCGCTGCCCTAGCGCGCGTTAGGGCTGCGGTGGCGCTTGCGGCAACTGTTGCGGTGCATTGCCTCGTATGGCGCCGCGGCCAACGGTAGTGTCCCCGCGGCCGGCGAAGATGCTGCGGGCGTTGCGGACCGGATCGCGAAGCCTGCGCGGCGTGATGAGAATCAGCAGCTCCGTATTATTCGATGTATTGTTCTTGGTGCCGAAAGCGTAGCCGAGTCCGGGAAGGTTGGCGAAGCCCGGAAGGCCGACCAGCGAACGTGTTTCTTCGTTGTCCAATAATCCGCCAATGAGGGTGGTTTCGTCGTCCTTGACGCGGACGGATTGCGTCAGCGTGCGGTTGGAAATAACCGGGATGCCGTTGAGATTCGCACCAGACAGCGCGCGGATTTCAAATTCGAGCTGCAGGGTAACTTCGTGGTGCGCGTGCAGCGTTGGGGTGGCCTTTACTTTCACGCCGAGGTCGATGAACTCCGAAGCGGGGTAAGGAGTTTGCGCGCTACCTGTGTTTGTACCGGTGGCGAAAGATGCTGAGTCCTGAATCACGGTGACGACGCCCTGATTTGGCGTCGAGCCCAAGGCGGTGAGCGCGACGTCGGGTAGCGAGGTGGACGTTAGGATGGCGCTGACGATGGCGCTGGGACTCGCGGGCGTGGCAATTTCAATGCGATTGGAAAATGTGCCCGCGCCAAGGCCCAGATAGATTCCCAGCGTGCCCTGGCCCTTGTTGGTGACCGCGAGTGCCGGAAAGTTGCCTCCTGTGAAGTTGGCAATGACGATGCCTGCCGGCGTTGCGGCAGTGGGCAGTGGAGATCCCGAGGCGGCGGCGAAGGTGGCATTGAGGTTGCTGCTTCCGAGGAGGATGGAAACGGAATTGTCGCCCTGGTTGACGACAGCAAGGTCTGGGACCGCGTCGCCATTCAGGTCACCTGTGGCGATGGCCACCGGGGATTGGCCCACGGCGATGGGAGAGTTGGCCGCCTCGGTAAAAGTAATGTTGGAGTTGGCGTCCACGGAGCTCAGCAAAATGGCGACATTGTTGGTGGATCGATTTACCACCGCGAGGTCGATTTCGGGGCTGTTGTTCGTCGAATTGGTCGCACGGCGGAAATTGGCGGTTACCATTGCCACCGGCCCTTTTTCGGAGACGGTGGAGGTGTTGTTCAGAGCGAAGGGCGAGCCGGGAAATTCCGTAAATCCGCCTTTGCCGTCGCCTTTGAAGACCGAGATCGTGTTATCACCCTGATTGGCCACCGCAAAATCAGGATTGCCGTCGCCGTTGAAATCCGCCACGACCACGGAACTGGGATTGTTTCCAACGCGATAGGGAGAGCCCGCAGCTTCCTGAAAGGTGCCGTCGCCGTTGCCAAGCAGGACAGTTACGTTGTTGGAGGTGGAATTGGCGACGACCAGATCGGCAGTGGGCGTCGCCACGCCGGAGGCGCTGGTGACGGAGTTCCCGAAAATGCCGGCAGCGATGGCGGAAGGCGCAGTCTCAGTCTTAGCCAGAGCGAACGGCGAATTGGTGGCGGGCGCGAAATTTCCGTTGTTCTGATTAAGCAAAATGCTGATCGTATTGTCGCCTTGATTGGCCACCGCCAGGTCGGGCAGACCATCAAAGTTGAAATCAATCGCCGCCAGTGCCACCGGATTGTTGCCGGCCGCGAATGAGGTTTCCGGAAACGTTGTGGAACTTGGCACGCCAAAGAATGAAGTTTTGTTAGTCGTGGCACTGGTGGCGGCGCCCAGGCTGCCTGACAAGAGAGAGAGGGTGACCGGGAAGTGATCGCCGACAAAGAAGGTCGCGGGTTTGCCGTCTTGTGCGCGCAGCAGGACCTGGCGGCCACTTTGTACGAGGCTGAGCGCATCGGAGAAATTAGCGGCGACGCCGGGAAGCGTCAGCAAAAACGTAGTGTAACCTCCGCCGAGCAGAGTAAACCCCGGGATGCTGGAAAGTCCCTTGGCGCTGAGAAGCTGCCCCAGAATGGTGAGGGCATTGTTGAGGTCGGAAGCTTTCTGCAGCGAACGGATGTCGCTGGGGCTAATTAGAAACGCCTGCGCGGAGGAAGGCGGCCTGATGCCGAGCTGCTGGGCCTTGTTGCGATCCACCTCGAGCAGTTCGATTTCGAGCATAACCTCGCCGCGCGCGCGATCGACCTGGCGAATCAGCTCGGCGGCCAACGCCAGTTGCTCGGGAGCGTCGCGCATGGTGATGGTGTGGCTGCGGCTGTCCAGGTCGATGTGTGTTGCTCCGGTAATCTCGCGGAGCATGCGCAACACTTCCGTCATTTCTTCCGGGCTCGCCGAAGAGGGCAGCAGAAAGGTTTGCTCGGCCTGCAAGCGGAGCTGGCGGCGTTTTTCCAGGGTGTCCGGGGCCACAAACAGCAAGGTGGCGTTCAGCGGAGTCCAGAAGGTCCCCGTCGTCGAACCCAGGATCGAGAGCGTGGTGTTGAAATCCACATTGTCGAGCTGCATGCGCACCGGGCGCGAAACCACGTCAGGGTCGAAGGCAGCTTCGACGTCAAAGGCCTGTGCTACTTGCGCGTAAGCACTGCGCGTATCACCGTGAAAGTCAAAGGTGCGCCGCCCGCTTTGCGGTTTTAGGCGCGGCAGCCCGGAAATTTCCGTGGTGGCCGGAGGCGGCTCGTCATCCCGCATCGATTCCATCTGCGCGTAGCGCTCGGCCACAATTTTGTTGGTGGGGTCAATGCGCATCGCGGCGCTGAGCTCTTCTTTCGCTTGCGGGAGCTTGCCGGCCAGCGCCAGTTGCTCAGCCTTGTCCACATGTTCGCGGATGAGCCTGGAGCGCAGCGCGGCGCCCCGGCCGAACAGCGCGAGGTTCTGCGGCGCGAAGCGAGCCGCTTCGTCGTAGGCCAGCAGGGCCTCGTCAAAGCGGCCGTCGGCTTCGGCTTTCTCTCCGCGCTCAACCAGCTTTTGCGCGCGTTTGGGGTCCGGCCGGACGATGGCGTTGGGGGCGGCGGAGGAGAGCTGCGGCTGCTGCGCGGGAGCTGAGAGGCAAAGCAGCAGGGACAAAACAAGCGACGCAGCTTGGCGAAAAGGTGCTGGGGTCATGGATGACTGGCTCGGGACATCCTCATTCTACGCGAGGAAATGAGCGTAGAGAGCGGCTTGACCGCGGCGGGGACGGGCGGGTAAACTGGGGTTTGTAGTTGCAAATCATTTTCAACTGGAGTCGCCTTGCTCGCTGCCTTTCTCATCGCTCTCCGTGAAGGTGTGGAAGCTGCCCTCGTGGTCGGTATCATCCTGGTTTATCTGTCCCGTACGGGCCGCGCGCACCTGGCGCGCTTTGCCTGGTATGGCGTAGCGGCAGCCACCGCGTTGAGCCTGGGCATTGCTATTGCCTTGCAACAATGGCGCATCAGCGAAGACGGGTTTGAAGGTTTGATGTACCTCCTGGCCGCCTTCTTCGTGGTTACGATGATCGTTTGGATGAATCGCGTTGCGCGGCACCTGAAAAAAGATATCGAGCAAAAAGTGGAGTCCTACGCGGTGCGCGCCGGCCGCGCGGCGGGTTTGGGGATTTTTCTGTTTGTCTTTTTGATGGTGGTGCGGGAGGGCGTGGAGTTGGCACTGATTTTGCGCGCCGTGGAGATGTCCACCGAAGGCTTGCAGACGTGGATTGGGACGATACTCGGCATCGCGGCAGCGGTGGCTGTGGGAGTTTTCTTCTTCAAAGGCACGCTGCGGGTGCCGTTGCCCCGGTTTTTCGCGGTAACCAGCGCGATCTTGATGCTCGTCGCGTTTCAATTGGCGCTGACCGGGTTGCACGAGCTCAGCGAGGCGCGCTGGCTGCCTTCGAGCAAGCAGGAGATGGCGCTGATTGGCCCTATCGTGCGCAATGAGCTGTTTTTCTTTGTGTTTGTTTTCGGCGCGGCGATGCTGCTGATTTTGCGGGAATGGCAGTCGGCTTCGCACGAGAAATCGGCGAAGGAAGCTGTGGGGGACGCGGAACGGCGGCTGCTGGAGTCGCAGAACCGGAGGGCGCGACGCTGGATGATGACGTCGACCATCGCGTGCCTGACCGTAATTTTGGTGCTGACGGCGGATTTTATTTATACGCGCGCGAATTCGTCGCCGCCGGCTTCGCGGGCGATTGCGGAGGTTGGCAATGAAGTGCGCGTTCCGCTGAGTGAGATTCAGGATGCGAACCTGCATTTGTTCACCGTGGACGTCGGGGGACAAACGTTGCGCTTCATGATCATAAAAAGGTCGAATGGGTACGGCACGGCGCTCGATGCGTGCCGGATTTGTGGGGCGGAAGGTTACCGGCAAGATGGGCAAAACGTGGTATGCCGGCACTGCGGCTCGGCGATCTATGTGCCGTCGATTGGCGAGCAGGGCGGGTGCAATCCGATCGGCGTGCCGGCGCGGGTGGAGGGCGGCGACCTTGTGATGGATGTGAGTTCGCTGATGCAGGCGGCTTCCGAGGTCCCCAAGTAGAGGAGACTCCTCGTCGTTTGTCGCGCTAAATATGTAAGGATGATCGCGCTTGGCGCGCACAGCCAAAAATGGTTGTGCCACGATTTTCCTGAGCAACAGAATGTTTATACGACTCGTTGCCGATTCCTTCAGCCGCCGACCGCGGCACAAGCTCCTGACCGGGGCGGCGCTCGCTTTGGGAATGGCTGTTGCTACTGCGGCGCTAAGCGTTTCGCTGGACGTTGGCGACCGGCTGGCGCGCGAGTTTCGCAGTCTGGGCGCAAATCTGCTAGTCACGCCGCAAGCCGATTCGTTGCCGCTGGAAATTGGCGGTGTCGATTATCGGCCCGTTAACGCTGGCGCCTACGGAGTCTGATCTCGGCAAGCTCAAGACAATTTTTTGGCGGAACAACATTGTCGGCTTCGCGCCTGCAGTGGAAGCTCCTGTCGATGCTTGGACCAAGTCTTCGCAAACGTACTCGACGCCGGCTATCGCGGCGCACACGACTTTGATTGGCACTTGGGCCAGCCATGTCGTGTCCGTTCCCAATGGCAGCACGTACGTCACGGGCATAGAGAAGACGAATCCATGGTGGCGAGTGGATGGACGGTGGTTCAAAGATGGCGCGCAAGAGTGCGTTGTTGGCAAATCGTTTGCAGCGCGCGCGGGTGTGAAGATCGGCAGCGCCCTGAACATAAACACTCCGCGGAAAAATCTGTCCCTGCCCGTCACCGGGATTCTGTCGGGTGGAGGTCCGGAGGACGATGCGATTGTGGCGCCGATCGGAATTGCCCAGGATATTGCCGGAAAGCCGGGAGAGTATCGGCGGCTGTACGTCAGTGCGCTGACGAAGCCGGAGGATGAGTTTGGGCGACGCGACCCGAATACGTTGGCGCCGGCGGATTACGAGCGGTGGTACTGCACGCCGTACATTTCGTCGATTGCGCTGCA
>WNFD01006160.1_pt1 | contig 12006 bp, 12 predicted proteins | sample 5400491 | NCBI WGS metagenome assembly WNFD01 (sample SAMN13153343, study PRJNA577476) | soil metagenome | isolation source: 120 cm saprolite under Douglas fir tree site 2 hole 2 replicate 2 | place: USA:California | collected 2015-04-18 | reverse complement strand
CGTGGTTTTGCACCGTGGGCCGGTGTCGTAAATTCGGGCCCGTGCCCGGCGAGGCGGGCAGCTTGGCGCCTTACGTTAGTTAGGGGGAATTATCGCAGAACGCAGCTTCCGGCAGAGCGACCGTACCCGCGTCAACGAGCGGATCAGGGCGCGCGAAGTCCGGGTGATTGATGAAGAAGGTGCCCAGCTTGGGGTGATGCAGCCGTTCGAGGCTGTTCGTCTGGCGCGCGAAAAGGGACTCGACCTGGTGGAGATCTCTCCGACCGCCGATCCCCCGGTTTGCAAGATCACCGACTACGGCAAGTTTCTTTACCAGCAAAATAAACAAGCGCATCAACAGCGCAAGAGCAGCCGTGGCTCGCAGCTCAAGGAAGTGAAATTTCGGCCGGCCACCGCGGAGCACGATTACCAGGTTCGTAAGAACCAGATCATTCGCTTCCTCGGAGAAGGCCATAAAGTGCGCGCCATGATTTTTCATCGCGGGCGCGAAATGGCCCACCAGGAAGTGGGCCGCGCCAAAATGACGCGCCTGCTCAATGAAATCGGCGACTTCGGCCAGATCGAAACAATGCCGCGCATGGAAGGCAACGTTTTGGTCGCGCTGCTGGCGCCCAAAAAGGGTGCTCCCGCGGCAAAACCAAGCTCGCAGCAAGCCGCGCAGCCGGCCTAACAGATTTTGCTGTTCGCTTGTAGGGGCGCAGCAGTGCTGCGCCCCAGTCAGGCAAAAGCGTAAAGTGGAGATGGATTCTGTTGGCGGGCATGCCTGCCAGTTTGTAGGAGAGATTCCAGCAATGCCGAGAAATTCGACCAAGCCAAAAAAGAAGCTGAAAACGCATCGCGGCGCCGCCAAGCGCTTCAAATTCACGGCCACCGGCAAAATCGTTCGCGCGCATTCCGGCAAACGCCATTTCACCGGCACCAAGCGCTCCGGCCGCATGCGCAAGCTCAAGAAGTTGACCCTGGTCAGCTCGCGAGACGTCGCCGCGGTGAAGCAGATGCTTCCCTATGGCTAGATTTTTGCGTTGAATCTCAGCGCAATCCTCAGCTCGTTTTTCAGAGTTGAGGCGCAACACCGCGGGGCGCAAGCCTCGCAATCGTGCCAGGCAGCGCTTCACGGGTGCCTGCCGGCCGATGTAGTGGCGGGCCTTTAGGCCCGCCAGCATAATCCGAGACAAACCCGTTGCGTCGGCTCGTTTCGCGCGCCTGATCGCACCTCGTTTGTCTCGACCAAAAACAAGGAGAAACCCATGGCACGCGTAAAACGCGGCACAAAGCGCCGCGCTCGCCGCAAGAAGTATCTCAAGCGCACAAAGGGCTTCTTTCTCACAAAAAGCAAGCTCTACCAGTCCGCGCAGGAAGCCGCCAATCGCGCCGATCGCTACGCCTTCCGCGATCGCCGCGTAAAAAAACGCGAATACCGCAAACTCTGGATTCAGCGCATCGGCGCCGCCGCGCGCCAGAACGGCTTGACCTACGGCCAGCTCATTCACGGCCTGAAAGCCGCCGGCGTTACTCTCGATCGCAAGGTCCTCGCCGACCTCGCCGTACTCGACGCCGCTGCTTTCGCACAGTTAGCAGGAAAGGCAAAAGCCGCCGCGCCTCCGCAGCTCAAGAAGACGGCATAACCCATTCGACGTGGCGAGCAGGGACCTGTAGCGCAGGGCGGAGTCTGCGCAGCCCTGCGGCTTTTTGGCTCGGTTCGGGCGCGCTCTTACCCGCGCACGAGCACAATGTCTCTAGCTCGCGTCAGCATGAATATGAGCACGACAGAAAACAAAACGGGGCTGCCCCTCGTCCACCTCGGCATCACTCGGCCCGAGGAGCTCGCGCCGATCTTCGCCGATCTTCGCGGACGCTTCGACGAGGAATGCGCCTGCGCTTGCGACGAATCTTCCTGGAAACAATTTCGCGACGCTTGGCTGGGCCGCAAATCCGGCGTGCTTACCCAAATCACCGACAACTGGCTCAAGCCTGCCACTCAGGAACTCAAGCGCGTCGTCGGCCTGGAACTCAATCAGCTCCGCGCTCACGTCGAATCCAAAATCGAAGAGCGCCGCAAAGCCATCGAAGCCGGCGCAGGCGAAGCCGCCAGCGCCCGCGAGCGTGTCGATCTCTCGCTTCCCGGCGTCCTCCGCCCACTCGGCTCGCACCACCTGATTCGCCAGGTCTTCCAGCAAATCGAAGACATTTTCTTCTCCATCGGCTTTTCCGTCGTGGAAGGCCCGGAAATCGAAACGCCCTACTACAACTTCGAGGCCCTCAACATCCCCGAGTTCCATCCCGTCCGCGACGACATGGACACTTTCTATCTCGATCTGCCCAAGGGTGCGCCGCAGCCCCTGCTGCTCCGCACGCACACCTCGCCCATGCAGATTCGCACCATGGAAAAGCGCCAGCCTCCGGTGCGCGTTATCGTGCCCGGCAAGGTCTATCGCCGCGACAATCCCGACGCCACGCACTCCTTCATCTTTCACCAGGTCGAAGGCCTCGCGGTCGACACCGACATCACGTTTTGCGATTTCACCGGCACCATCGAATATTTCGTCAAACAATTTTTCGGCCCCGGCGTGAAAACGCGCTTTCGCCCCAGCTATTTCCCGTTCACCGAGCCGAGCGTCGAATTCGACGTGTCCTGCATTTTCTGCGGCGGCAGCGGTTCCGCGGCAGGCAGCGGCACTTGCTCGAAGTGCAAAGGCTCCGCCTGGATTGAACTTTTCGGCGCCGGCATGGTAGATCCCGCCGTCTACGGCTTTGTGAAATACGACCCGAAAAAAGTCAGCGGCTTCGCCTTCGGCATGGGCATCGATCGCCTGGCCATGCTCAAGTACGGCATCGACGATATCCAGGTCTTCTTCCAAAATGACGTCCGCTTCCTCAGGCAATTCCCATGACCTTCATCGACGCCAAACAGCGCTTCTCCAGTCGCGTTGCCGACTACGTCCGCTACCGCCCCAGCTACCCGTCCGCGCTGCTCGACCTTCTGCGCGCCGAATGCAGCCTTCGCCCCGGCCATGTGATTGCCGACATCGGCTCCGGCACCGGCTTTTTGAGCGAGCTTTTCCTGAACAATGGCAATCGCGTCTACGGCGTTGAGCCCAATAAGGACATGCGGCAAGCCGGCGAAGAATATCTCGCCTCCTACGATGGCTTCTCCAGCATTGAAGGCTCCGCCGAAGCCACCACGCTCGACGACGCTAGCGTTGATTTCGTCACCGCCGGACAATCCTTTCACTGGTTCGAGCCCGACGCTGCCCGCCGCGAATTCGTTCGCATCCTCAAGCCGGGCGGCTGGATGGTCATCGCTTGGAACGATCGGCGCATGGAGGAGGCGTCTTTCACCCGCGCGTACGAAAATATTCTTGAGCGCTTTGGCATCGATTACAAAAACGTGAAGGACTCCTATCCCGAGGCGGAGCGCATCGGCGGCTTCTTGAGCACCTTCTCGCAGCGCGACTTGCCGAATCACCAGATTCTCGACTGGGACTCTCTGCGCGGCCGCCTTCGCAGCAGCTCTTTCTCCCCCACCGAAGGCCATACAAATTACGCGCCCATGATGGAAGAGCTCCGTAAACTCTTCGACGCCTACCAACAAGACGGTCAAGTGCGCATGGACTACTTCACCCGCGTCTATTTCGGGCATGTGAAGGCCAACGCATGAAATCACTCTCCGCCATAATGCCGGCCGCATCGAAGCAATCCCTGGTAGGGGCGCAGTCTGCCTGCGCAGGCAGGCACGGCTGCGCCCCAGCTAGCCTCGTCGTTTACCCACGGCGCAGCTGTCATCCTGAGCGCAGCGAAGGATCTCAACCGATCACTTGTCGACGCCGCAGCTCGGAGCGCCGGAATGAGGCCTAGCGCATGAAGATCATCTACAACTGGCTCAGAGATTTTGTGGACGTAACGGCGGCACCCAATGATCTCGCCTCCCGTCTGGCCCTCTCAGGCACCAACATCGGCGGCATCGAAAATGGCGCGCACGGCGCGGTCATCGACGCGGAGGTTTCATCGAACCGCCCCGACTGCCTCGGTCACTACGGCATCGCCCGCGAAGTCAGCGCCGTCTACAAACTCCCGCTGAAGCCTGTTTCGCCCAAGCCGCACGAAAGCGCCGCCGCAAAAGCCAGCGACGCCGTGCGCGTCGAGATTCAATCTCCGGAGCTCTGCGGCCGCTTCACCGCCCGCGTGATTCGCGGCGCGAGAATTCAGCCGTCACCGCAATGGCTCAAGGACCGCCTCGAAGCCTCCGGCGTCGCCACCATCAACAACGTCGTCGACGTAAGCAATTACGTGATGCTCGAGCTCGGCCACGCCCTCCACGCCTTCGATTACGACAAAGTGCGCGACCACCGCATCGTCGTCCGCCGCGCGAAGCCCGACGAAAAACTGAGAACGCTCGACGGCATCGAGCGCATCCTCGACCCCGGCATCTGCATGATCTGCGATGGCGATGGTTCCCGAGCTGTGGGCATCGGCGGGATCATGGGCGGAGCCGAAACCGAAATCTCCTTCTCCACGAAAAACGTCTTGATCGAGTGCGCCTGGTTCGATCCCATCGCCATTCGACGCGCCACGCGGATCCTCAAACTTCACACCGAAGCCTCCACCCGCTTCGGCCGCGGCGCCGACCCGGAAATGGCCGAACTCGCCTCGCGCCGTTGCGCCGAGCTAATCCTGCAGCTCGTCGGAGGCGACCTTCTCGCCGGATTGGTCGACGTCTATCCAGGCAAGCGCGCGCCCAAGAAAATTCTCCTCACCCGCGCCGAGCTCCTCCGCGTCATGGGCGCCGACGTCCCCGACAAACAAATCGAATCCAGTCTCAGCGCGCTGGGTTTCGCTCCCGTCCGCGTCGATCACAATCGCGGCGCGGTAGGCTCCCTGCTCGCCGCTTGGGAGTGTACGCAGCCTTCCTGGCGCGCCGAAGTCGAGCGTGAAATCGATCTCATCGAAGAAGTAGCCCGCATCTATGGCCTCGACAAATTTCCCCCGCGCCTGCCCGCAGCCCGCCAGGGCGCCGCGCGTCTCCCGCACTACGAAGCCGAAGCGCGCCTCCGCGAACGCCTCATCGGCCTCGGCTATCGCGAAATCCTCACCATTCCTCACGTCGCCGAAGATCGCGACGCTCTCTTCCGTCCGCCGGACGTGCAGCCCGCGCGCCTCGCCAATCCACTTTCTGAGGAAGCCAGCGTCCTCAAGTCCACCGGCATTGTCACGATGACCGCGGCCCTCGAATGGAACCTCAATCGCGGACAGCGTAACGTCCGCCTTTTCGAGATCGGCCGCCACTATCGCCTGTATGGCACCGCTTCTGTCGAGACACCTATCCTTACCATCGGCGCCACCGGCGAAGCCCGCGAAAAAGGCTTGTACGATACGCCGCGCGACTATTCTTTTGCGGATTTGAAAGGCGACCTTGACGCGCTTGGCGCGCTCGCCGGCGGTTTCACGTGGAACGAAGGCGGCCCCGCCTGGCTGCATCCCGCCCGCCGCGGCCAACCCGCCCTAACTGTCATCCCGACCCTGCCTGCGCAGGCAGGCGAAGAGAGGGACCCGCTTTTCGCTTCACAGCGCGACCCGCTCGCTAGCGCGTCTTCCATCGGTGTCGCCGGTGAGCTGACCCGTCGCGTAGCCGAGCGGCTAAAGCTGCGCCAGGAAGTCTTCCTCGCCGAGCTGCATCTTCCGCCGTTGTACGCCGCGATTCGCGATGCAGAAGAATCGCGCAAGTACGAACCCGTCCCGCGCTTCCCCGCCGTCGAGCGCGATTTCTCCCTGCTTCTCGCCGACGGCACTCATTTCTCCGATATCGCCGCCGCGGTTCGTTCCCTCAACATCAACGAAATTGCCTCCATCGAGGCCATCGATCTCTATCGCGGCAAAAACGTCCCCGCCGGACAATATTCGCTCCTAATCCGCGTAACTTTCCAAAGCCGCGAGTCCACGCTGGCCGAAGCCCAGCTCACCGACTTCTCCGCCCGCATCGTCGCCGCCTTGGAAAAGCAGTTGAGTGCCCGCCTCCGCGTCTCCTAACGCTCGGAACGCGCCACGCCCCGCAAGCGAAATGTGCGTGCACCGGTGGCGGCAGTACGAGTGCAAGATTCCCCGCTCAAAGCAGATGTGGTAATCTCCCCGCGTGAATTCCATAAAAGTACAAATCTTCGGCCAAACTTACACCATTCGCGGCGACCTCGACGAGCGCTACGTCCAAAAACTCGCCGCCTATGTCGACGAAAAAATGAGCGCCATCGCCGACGTCACCGCCACGGTCGACACCCAGAAAGTTGCCGTACTCGCCGCCCTGGCCATCGCCGACGAGCTTCACACCATCCGCAAAGACCGCACCGACCAGGAAGAGCTTTTGCGCGAGCAAGCCGAGCGCTGCCTAACCCTCGTCGAGCGCGCCCTAAAACAATCCGCCTAGATATTGGAAGGAAGATTTTCACTGCGACCATTTCGTGGGCGTCCGATCCCAGCGGTGCTTCCGCAGTTCCGCTTGCACCGGCTCGGGCAAGGGACCTCGATCGCTCGCCGCAACATTCGTTTCCACATTTGCAGTCCTGCGCATACCCGGAATAATCGTGCTCACATCCTTATTGTCCAGGATGAACCGCAGGGCCATCTCCGCCATGCTGATGCCGCCACGCCGGATTTGCTTCAGTTCGTCCACCCGCGCCACCGTAGCCTTCAGATTTTCCGCCACAAAATACGTACTTCGCCAATCGCCCGCCGGCCATTTGCTCTCCAGCGTCAACGAACCCGTCAGAGAGCCTTCATCGAATGGCACCCGCGCAATCACCGCGACCTCTTTCTCCCGGCACGCCGGAAACAACTCATCCTCCGGATTCTGATCGAAAATGTTGTAAATCACCTGCACCGCATCCACCACGCCGTTGCGCACCGCCCGCACTCCGTTCCACGGTTCCCAACGATTCAGGCTCAGCCCGAAAGCGCGCACCTTTTCCCTGCTCCGCAATTTCTCAATCACCGGAAGCAGCCGCTTGTCGTCCAGCCACTTGTCCTCCCAGGTGTGAAGCTGAATCAGGTCCAGCGTCTTCACACCCAAATTCCCCAGGCTCTTGTCGACGTACTCCTCGATGTATTCCGGCGGGTAACAATCGTCTAGCAAATACTCCCGCCGCGCCGGCCACTTGCGATTTTTCGGCGGCACCTTGGTAGCCGTATAAAGCCTCTTGCCGGGATTCGCACGCAAGATTTTCCCCAACAGTTGCTCGCTGTGCCCGTCGCCATAAGCCCACGCTGTATCAAAAAAATCGCATCCCAAATCAACCGCCCGCTGCAACGAAGCAATCGACTCTGCATCCTCTGAGCCGGTCCACCCTGCCATGCCCCACATACCATATCCAATCTCGCTCACATTCCATCCCGTGCGTCCGAACCGGCGATATTGCATTCGCGGCGGCTCCTTTGGTGTTATGCGGCTAAACCTTGGCCAAAAACTGTTTCTTGATCGTCCGAATCTGTGTCTCGTCCCGCTTGTAAAACGTCCACTGCTTGATGCGCTTTCCCCGAATCAGCCCCGCCTGCTGCAAAATCTTCAGATGCTCGCTGGCCGTAGGCTGCGTTATCTTCAGCTTACGCGCGATGAGCAGCCCGCAAACGCCATCCTTGATCAAGTCTCCGTCGACCTGCGGCGGAAAATGCCTGCGCGGGCTGCGCAGCCAGTCCAAAATCCGCAGCCTGCGTTCGTTGGACAGCGCCCGCAGCGCCAGCTCAAGATTCATATAGACACTTAGCCAAATCCCTAATTATAATACTCCCACGGACAGCGCATTGGAAAGGTAGCAGCAGGAATGCACGCCACGCAGGTGAACGCAGACCGCATCGCCGCAGTCGAAAAAATCATCAGGCCCCACGTGCGCCACACGCCCATCCTCGAAGTCGCCGGCGCCGACTTCCGCCTGGATTCTATCAGCCTCGTCTTTAAACTGGAATTTTTGCAGCACGCTGGCTCTTTCAAAGCCCGCGGCGCCTTCGCCAATCTGCTCACTCGCGAAGTCCCCAAAGCCGGCGTAGTCGCGGCGTCCGGTGGCAACCACGGAGTCGCCGTCGCCTATGCCGCCGGCAAACTCGGCGTGCCCGCGAAAATCTTTGTCCCCAACGTCGCTTCCCCGGAAAAAGTCGAACGCATCCGCCGCTGTGGCGCCGACCTCGTCGTCGTCGGCGAGCGCTACGCAGATGCCCTCGCCGCCAGCGAAGCCTGGACCGCGCAGTCCGGCGCCATGCCCGTTCACGCTTACGATCAACTCGAGACCCTGCTCGGTCAAGGAACCGTCGGCCTCGAACTCCAGCAACAGTATCCGAAACTCGACACTCTGCTCGTCGCCGTTGGTGGCGGTGGTCTCATCGGCGGCGTCGCCGCCTGGTACGCCGGAAAAATCAAGCTCATCGGGGTCGAGCCGGAAGCCGCGCCCACGCTGGCGAACGCCCTACACGCGGGCCGCCCGGTGGACAGCCCCGCCGGAGGAATCGCCGCAGATTCCCTCGCGCCCAAGCGCGTCGGCGAACTCATGTTCCCCCTAGCGCAAAAATTTGTGGAGAAAGTGATCCTCGTCAGCGATGACGAAATCACCCAAGCGCAAGAAGCTCTGTGGAGCCAGCTGCGCGCCGTCACTGAACCCGGCGGCGCCGCCGCATTCGCCGCCCTGCTATCCCTCCGCTACCAACCCGCGCCCGGTGAACGCGCCGGCATTCTCCTCTGCGGCGCCAACACCGCGGCAGTGAATTTCATCGCCAATCCCACAAAATCCGTTGTCAGTCGTGCCATTGCCACCGATTAGGAGCTCGCCATGTCCGTTTACGAACGCCTCAAAGCACGGAATATCACTCTTCCGCAGCTACACCCGCCGGTCGCCGCCTTCGTTCCCTTCGTTCGCACCAGCAATCTCGTCTTCGTCTCCGGCCACATCGCCAAGAAAGACGGCGAGCCCTGGACCGGCAAGCTCGGCGCTGACCTGACCACCGCGGAAGGAAAGCAGGCCGCGCAATCCATCGCGATCGACCTATTGGTGACGCTGCAAGCCGCCGTCAGCGATCTGGACAGAATCCGCCGCATCGTCAAGCTGCTCGTGCTGGTCAACAGCACCCCAACATTCACCGAGCAACATCTAGTTGCCAATGGCGCTTCCGAACTGTTTGTCGATATCTTCGGTGAACAAGGCCCGCACGCACGCAGCGCCTTTGGCGTAGCGCAAATCCCCCTCGGCTCCTGCGTCGAAATCGAGCTAATCGCCGAGCTATAAATACAGAGGCCGGGCTTCAGCCCGGCCATTCGTAATCTGTCCTCTTCTCAGTGAACTCTGTGCTCCGACCTTCGTGCGCTCTGTGTTAAACCTTTCTCGTCTCTTCTAAACTGGCCGCCGTATCCCCAGCTTCCGCATGCGCGCTTGCAGGGTAGTCCTCTTCATTCCCAGCAGCGTCGCCGCGCCTTTCGTGCCCGCAATCCGCCACTCGGTTTGTCGCAGCGCCCGCAAGATGTGCTGCCGCTCCGCCTCTTCCAGCGTCGTTATGGAGGGCCCTGCTGGTGCCAAAGCTCCCATCCTCGCGCTCGCCGCGGAATTGTCGGCGTTCACCGTCGACGCGCGCAACTCGGCGAGCGGCACCCGCAGCTCTTTCCCCGGTGAGAGTAGCACCGCGCGTTCAATCAGATTTTCCAGCTCCCGCACATTCCCCGGCCACGCGTAATTAACCAGCGCATCCATCGCATCCGCCGGCACGTACTGCACGACTTTGTTCTGCCTCCGGCTGAATTTCTGCACGAAATAACGGACCAACAGCGGAATATCCTCGCGCCGCTCGCGCAGCGCCGGAACTTGGATCGGAAAAACATTCAGCCGGTAATACAAATCACTGCGAAACGCCCGCTCCGCCACCAGCTTCGATAGATCCCCGTTCGTCGCCGCCACCACGCGTACATCCACCCGCTGCGTGCGATTGCTCCCCAGCCGCTCGAACTCCTGTTCCTGCAAAACACGCAGCAGCTTCGGCTGCAATTCCAACGGAATATCCCCAACTTCATCCAAAAACAGCGTCCCGTGATCCGCCAGCTCAAAGCGTCCAAGTTTCTGGTTCACCGCCCCCGTGAACGCCCCACGTTCATGCCCGAACAACTCGGATTCCAGCAGACCAGCGGGAATCGCGGCGCAATTGATCTTCACGAAAGTGCGTTCCCGCCGTGGGCTCAAGTTATGAATCGCGCGCGCAATCAATTCCTTGCCAGTTCCCGTGTCCCCCAGAATCAGCACCGTCGTCCCCGCTGGGGCCACCAGCTCCACTTGTGCCAGCGCCCTTTTCAGGGGCGCGCTCTCTCCTATGATTTCCTCGAAATTAAATTCTGTGCGAATCTCTTCCTCGAGGTATAGCTTCTCCACCGCCAACTTGTCCTTCAGCACGTCAATTTCTTTGAACGCCAGCGCATTTTCCACCGCAATCGCAATCTGCGCCGCCACCTGCTGCACAAACTCAATATCCGCCGCGCTGAACCCGTCCGCGCTGCGGCTAGCCAAGTTCAACGTTCCAAACGTCCGCGCCCGGTTGGTTAGCGGAATGCAGCAGATCGTCTCTATTCCCTCCGCGCGCAGTTGACCCACGATTTCGCTTTGATACTCGACCAGCTCCGCCCCGCTGGCCACCAGTGTCTTGCCTTGGGCAATCGCGCGGCCGGCCGGAGAAGAATCTCGCGGAACCACGGTCTCCGGTTTGAAAAACCCCTGATGTCCTGGAAAGTCCAGCGCGTAAATCTTCAGCAAACCCGTCATCGGATCTAGCAGCGCCAGGCTCGTGTAGTCGTGACGAATCACGCGCTGCAGTGTGGAGACGATTCCCCGAAGGAGTTCCGGCAGCTCCCTGCTCGTCACCAGCACGTTATTCAGGTCCAGCAGCACACGCAGCCGGTCGCGCTCCTGCGCCAATTGCCTCTGGTACGCTTGCGATGATTCCAGGTTCAGCGCGTTGTCCACCGCCACCGCCACCTGGCTTGCCACCCGCTGCATGAATGGCAGCTCCGGCACCGCGTCCGGCACCATGCGCCCAAATCCCATCGCTCCCACCCGCCGCTGCGCCGTCGTCAGCGGCACCAGCGCGAACGCCCGTACGCCCTTCTCGCGCAGCACCGCCATGTACTCGGGATATCGCGTCTCTCCATGCGTGTCGCTTGCCACAAACGGCTCTTGTCTCTGCCACACCCATCCCGATGGATGCCCTTCTACCGGAAGCTCCGTCCCGATCGGCGCGTCCGTGGGGTGCTCCGTCTCCAAAATATGCAGCCGCATCACGTTTTTTACCGGATCGTGCAGGATCAAGGTGAGAAAGTCGAATTCGACCACCGAATGCAGCCGCGCCGCCAAATCGTGAAACAACGCCGGCAGATCCCGTTGCTGCGCAATCGCCTCGCTGACTTCCAGCAACGCTTCCAATTGGCGGCGCGAGTGTTCCGCAGGCGCGGCGAGCGCCGTTTCCGGGGCGGAAATGACCGGGTCCGGCATACTCAGCAGGATAGCATCCGCCTCTGTGGCCCTCAACCAACAGCGTCATATGTCGGCAATGCAAAACGACCTGACATCCCTTTGTAGTCCGTGTATTCTTTGAAGCTGTATTTTTGACCCTTGCCTAATGCCAATGCCTGAACCAGCGGCTGACCAACCATCAATGACCTTATCCTTGCTCCACAATTTCAGCCCCACATCACCGGAGCTCCCCTCAGGGGAGGGAGCCTCATGATTGTTGGTGTGCCCCGCGAAACTTTTCCGGGGGAGCGGCGCGTGGCGATTGTGCCCGTGGTGCTGCCCACGCTGGCGAAGGCGGGCCTGGAAGTCGTCGTTGAGGCTGGGGCGGGGGTCGAAGCCGGTTATCCGGACGCGGATTACGTTGCCAAGGGTGCGAAAGTCCTGGCGGATCGCGCCGAGGTTTTTCGTACCGCCGACATCCTCACGCAGGTTCTTTGCTACGGCTCAAACGATCGCACCGGCAAAGCCGATCTTCCGCTGTTTCACCGCG
>WNFD01006159.1_pt1 | contig 12009 bp, 5 predicted proteins | sample 5400491 | NCBI WGS metagenome assembly WNFD01 (sample SAMN13153343, study PRJNA577476) | soil metagenome | isolation source: 120 cm saprolite under Douglas fir tree site 2 hole 2 replicate 2 | place: USA:California | collected 2015-04-18 | reverse complement strand
TAACAACTCGTCGCCGTTCTCGCCGTGAGACTCCATCTGACGCCGGACCATGTGGTAATAGCCACCGCGGGCGCGCATGAGTTCCTCGTGCGTGCCTCGCTCGGCCACGCGGCCCTCCTCCATTAAGAGGATCAGGTGGGCGCGGCGTATGGTGGAGAGGCGATGAGCGATCACGAACGTAGTACGGCCGGCGAGCAGCGTGGCCATGGACGCCTGAATGAGCTGTTCGCTCTCCGTATCCAGGTTACTGGTGGCCTCGTCCAGGATCAGGATCTGAGGGGAGGCGAGGAGCGCCCGGGCGATGGCGAGGCGCTGTTGCTGGCCGCCCGAAAGCTTGACGCCACGCTCGCCGATGAACGTCTCGTACCGCTCCGGCAGCCGGACAATGAACTCGTGCGCGTTGGCGCGCCGAGCGGCGTCTTCGATCTCCGCATCGGTCGCATCCCGACCGCCGTAAGCGATGTTGTCCCGCACCGATCCATCGAACAGGAAGACATCTTGCTGGACAAGGGCCAGGAGGTCGCGATAGGTGCGCAGGCGAAGGTCCCGGATGTCGGCGCCATTGAGCAGGATGCGTCCCCGCGTGGGGTCGTGAAACCGCGCCACCAGGTCGGTCACCGTTGTTTTGCCAGCCCCGCTGCGACCCACTAACGCGACCACGGATCCACCCGGGACGGCCACGTGGAAGTCGCGGACCACGGGTTGGCCCTCACGGTAGGCGAATTCGACGTTCTCAAAGTGGATCTCCCGCACCACTGAAGGGGCGTCGCGGGCGCCGGGCCGGTCGGGCTTGTCGTGGTCCAGGGCCAGCACTTCGAAGACCCGTTCCATGGCGGCGAGCGCCCGCTGCAGCTCGGAGAAGGAATTGACGATGTTCCACACCGGGCCCATCAGCATGAACGTGTACCACTGGAAGGCCATGATGTCGCCGATGGAGACCTTGCCGACCACGTTCAGGTATCCACCGTACCAGATGATCACGACGTTGACGCCCGCCTGGAGCAAACCCCAGGACGTCCAGAGGACCAGCTCGCGACGGTGCGCGAAAAGCTCCTTGCGCAGAACCGTGTGCCGGCCAACCATGTAGTCGAACAGCTCCCACAGCTCGCGCCGGAACGCCCGGACGACGCGAATGCCCGAGAACGTTTCACCCACCCGGCCGTCGATCTGCTCCACATCCTTGCGGACCGTACGATAGATCGGCCGGACGCGCCGGGCGAAGATGAAGCTCATCAACATCGCGCCCGGGATGATGGCCATTGCCGTCAATGCCAGCCGCCAGCTCAGCGCCAGTAGCACGCCCAGCGCGATGACCAGCCGTATCAGCGAGATGGCGGGCGAGATGATGGCCATCTGCAAGAGCCCGGTCGTCGTCTCGACGTCGCCGGTGAGGCGAGACAGGATGCCGCCGGTCTTCATGTCCCACAGGTTCGGCAGCGGCAGATGCAACAACCGGTGGAACAGCGCCCGGCGCAGCGACAGCATCACCCGCGTGTTCAATAGCCGCTGGCGATAGTCCTTAAACGCGTCGGTCAGGTTGGAGAGAAAAACCACACCGAGGAACGCCGCGCCCGCCAAGTTAAGGCGCAGCAGGCGCGAGGCGGAGTCCAGTCCGGTGTTCAGGAGTACCCGATCGATGATGTACCGCATGAACAGCGGCTCGATCATCTGCAGTCCAGCGACCACCAGGGCGATGAGAAAGAGCGCACCGGCCGCGTTGCGGTGCGGCCGCAGCCACCGCACGTAGTCGCGCAGATACTCCCGTCGCCTGCCGGGCGCCAGACGCCGGGCCTCCGCCGACGCGCCCTCCGCGCCCGGCTCCGCCGAGTCATCGAGTCGCCCCTGCTTGTAGTCTTGAACGAACTGCTTATAGCGCTCGCGCGACGAGCGTGGGGGACTCATGCGCCCGGTCGCGGTCGATGCGAGCCGAGTAGCGCGTCCACCGGGGCGTAGCCTGAGGGATAGGGGACGTCGCGCACCGACGCGCCAGCGCGCAGCAGTGCCGCGACCGACTCGGGCGTGCGCCGGTACGTCCAGTAGGAATCCACGCACGCCTTGACGGCCAGGACCAAGGGGGTCCGCCCCTTGCCGTCCCGCGCGTCGACCGGCGCGCCGCGCGCGATGAGCAGGTTCACTGTCGGGGGAAGACCCTTCCAGGCCGCCACGTGCAGCGCCGTACTGTCTTGCGCGATATCGAAGTATCCGTTCCCCTGGTATAACGCTGTGATGGGCACGCCGAGATCCAGGAGCAGCCCCACGCCCTCGGTATTCCAGGTCCCCGCGAACTCCGCGAGGAGCGTTCCTCCCTGCCCCAGGAGCTCGCCTACGAGCTCGGGTTCGTGCTCCGCGATGGCACGGACGTCGGCCGCATCATTCCTGGCGCACGCAGCGATCAGGCGGTCCACGCCGCGCAAGTCGATGGCAACGCCTCGCCGCTCGAACAAGGCGAGCAGGTCCCCCCGTCCGCGGCGCGCCGCCAGCGCGACCGCGGATGCGCCGTCCTTGAGCAGTGTGGGATCGGCACCGTGGTCGAGCAGCAGGTCGATGATCTCAAGTGCATTGTCCCGTGCGATGGCGTGATCAATGGCAAGCCACCCGCGCTGGCGCTGATAATTAGGGTCGGCACCGGACTCGAGCAGGTAGCGGACGCCCTCGTAATCGTGCCAGTCGTGCTTGCGCATCAGCATGAGTGACAGGCTCTCGGCGGTGAGTTTGCCCGTCTCCACGAGGAGCTGCATCGCCGCGTTGTCGTGGGTTTCCGGCGAGTGATACACCGCCTCCCCGTCGTTCGGGTCGGCGCCTCGCTCAAGCAACAGGCGAGTCATCGCCGGATGATGAGCGACCCCGGCGGCGCCGTACAGGGCGGTCTCGAACTCGGGGTGCTGGCCCGTGGTCCAGAACCCGGTACAGGGATCGGCTCCGGCGTCGAGCAGCGCCGTCGCCGTCCGCAGGAAGGCGTCCGATCGCCCCGGGTCGAGCCGGAGGTACTTCGACAGACACAGGTAGGTGAGAGGGTCCCCGTCGTAGGGAGCACTCTTCGCTGTGGCGTTCGTGCGATCGAGCGCGAGGATCCGCTGCACCGAGACATCGTCGCCGAGGATCGCCGCCGTGTGGATGTCGCCGCTCGCGATCTCGGGGTGCGCAGCCAGGATCCCCTGGGCCCGCTCCAGGCTCCCGTGCCAGATGGCGGCCTCGATGAAGGCCGCCCGCGGATCACTCATTTCTTCGCGGGCGCGAGCGGACCCAGGGATCGCGACGGCCCGATGCAGCGAGCCTCGATCTGCAGCAACTGAGTCGTCCACGTCTTGCCGTCATCCGTCGAGCGGTCCCCGGTCAGGAAAAGCGATCCGGCCGGATGCAGTGCGACTTGACGACCGACACTGACGCCGAGGCGGGGCTGGCGCGGCGCACCGCCTATCGTGCCGGCGGGGGACATGCCGGCACCGCCAGCACGGGGAAAGCCGCGGCGGTGGACTTGAGGCTGTGCTTCGTTAGCACGGCGTTGAAGGTCGCAAGCGTCGTGCCGGTGATCGATCCCCAGGTCGTCACTACCGACTTCAGCTCCGCGCAGCCTGCCGCGTAGGCGCGCTGCATCGACTCGGTGGGCGCCAGGTCGCCATTCTCGAGCGTGGTCAGCTGGCGAACGAGGGCGTCGTTTACGGCGACGAAGGTCGGCGGCGCCGGTCCTCGGCGACCACCGGCCCCGCCCCCCCCGCCTCCCCCTCCGAATCCGCGACCACCCTCCGTGCTGCCAGCCAGTGCCACGAGTGTGGAGTCGAACGCCCTTGCGGCCACAGCCACCTCGGCCGGGGCAGTCGAACTCGTACCCGCGGCCACCGCGGCCCGCAGCGCCGCCACTTGATGGTGGCCGACCCACGCCTCCTGGATGCCGTCGTAGATCTTCATCTGGAGCTCGTGCTGCGCGCGTAGGGCGGCCGCCGTGGCCGGCGAGCGCGGATCGTTCAGTACCGTCACCGGTTGGGTGTAGCTCTTCCCGTCCACCGTGAGCTTGAGCGTGTACACGCCGGGAAGCGCCAGCGGCCCTTCGGGCGACGCCGGCGTGAGCCCCGGATTGGCATTGATCTCGTAGGTGTGGGTGAAAGCCGGCGGACTGTCGTAGCGTAGGTCCCAGTTGACCCGGTTGGTGCCGATTGCGGTCGGCATCGGCTGCGGCGCCGCCAACCAGAAGTTCGGCTCTGGCGGTTGCGCGGCCTCAGCCAGCGGCGCAACCGGCGCACTGGACAGGTGTCGCACGGCGTTCCCCGCGGCATCCAGGACGTCCAGCGTGACCTCGCTGGCCGGCTTCGACCCCAGGAAGTAATAGATGATCGCCCCGTCGGGAGCGTTGAGCGCGTGCGGCACCTCCGGCGGGAAGGGGGTGTCGAAGTTGACGTTGCGGCGCACGCGGATCGCATCACCCGGGGCGAACAGATGCACGGGCTCGCTGGCGATGGCGGGCGTGAGCTGCCGCAGCGGCGAAAAGTCGTCGAGCACGTAGACGCTGCGGCCGTAGGTACCGACGACGAGGTCGTTGCCGTGAATCGCAATGTCCCGGTATGAGGTGTTGGGGAGGCTCAACATCAGCGACTGCCAGTGGTCACCGTCGTCGAACGAGACGTACATCCCGCTCTCCGTGCCCGCGAACAGCAGCCCAGCCCGCTTCGTATCCGCCCGGATCACGCGGCCGAAACTGCCGCTCGGCTGATCCGTCGGTAGCCCGCTCACGATGGCGGTCCACGTCTTGCCGTAATCGTGGGTGCGATAAAAATACGGCTTGTAGTCACCGGTGCGGTGATTGTCGATCGCCACGTAGGCGGTAGCGGCGTCGTGGTGCGACGCATCGATGGTCGAGATGTCAGCGCGGGTCGGGTTGGGGATGCCTGGAACGGTCACGTCCTCCCAGGTCTTGCCCTCGTCCCTCGTGAGCTTGATCAGACCGTTGTTCGTGCCCACCCAGATCGTGCCGCGCGCCACCGTGGAGGGTGAGAACGATTCGATCGCACCGCCGACCAGGCCGCCCGGACCGCCCCCTTGGCGCGCGGGGCCGGTATCGGGCGGCGGCGTCACCCCCTGGGGATAGCCGAGGTCGGGGCTCAGCTTGACCCAGTGCATGCCGCCGTCGGTGGTCGCCATCAGGTACTGGAACCCGGTCAACAGCTCGCGCTGGTTCCACGGCGCGAACGCGAGCGGTTGGGAAATCGTGGTTCGGCCCCGCAGGGCCGGATCGACGTTAGGGCTGATGTTGATCCACTGCTCGCTCGGGTAGGTGATCTTCACGATTCCCGAACCGCTCGCGTACACGATGTCGGGGTTGAGAGGATCGGAAACGAGGGAGCCCCATTCCCATCCGGGCACCGGATTCCAGTCGAGCGGCGTGATCTCGCCCAAGTTGCCGCGGCCGCGGGTGCGGATGGCCCCCGCGTCCTGCTGCGAAGCGTACACCCAGTAGGGATAGGAATTGTCCACGGCGATATGGTAGACCTGCGCCGTCGCCTGATTGTACCAGGAGCTCCAGTTCTGGCCGCCGTCGAGCGTGACCGTCGCGCCCTGGTCCACGCCGAGGAGGATGCGCCGGCCGTCGGTGGGGTCGATCCACATCTGCTGGGGATCGTCGCCGCCGGGGGCGCCCTTCCATCCCGTGAAGGTGTTCCCACCGTCAGTGGACTTGTAACTCGACGTGTTGATCGTGTAGACGATGTCGGGGTTCCTGGGGTCCACGTAGACACCGCAGTTGTAGCCACCCTGACCATTGGCGATCCGTTTGTCGGCGGCGTCCATCTGTCGCCACCTCACGCCGCCGTCGTCCGAGCGGTACAGGCCGAAGTTGCCGATGAGGAACATGCGCTGCGCGTTGGTATTCATCGCCACGGCCACCGATGTGCGCCCGAAGAGGCGTGGCAGGCCGCCGCCGGTGATCTCATGCCAAGTCAGTCCCTCATCAGTGGACTTGTAGAGCGCGGTGTTGGTTGGCCCGCTCCCCCCTGCCCCTCCCCCTCCCCCTCCCCCCCCCACCGCCGCGGCGGGTGCGGCGGTGGGGGATGGGGGAGGGGGTGGAGCAGTGTAGTGTCGTACGGTCGTCGCCAGGATGATCTCCGGATGATCCGTGGCCCAGGCGAGCTTCTGGAGCCCCGTAGAGTCGTTCACGTACAGGGTCTTGGTCCACGTCTTGCCACCGTCGGTGCTGCGGAACACGCCGCGCATCTCGCTGTTGATGTGCACGTCTCCCTGCGCGGCGATCAGCACCAGGTTGGGGTCGTGCGGGTCCACCAAGATGGACGGAATCTGCCGCGTGGCGTCCAACCCTAGATGGCCCCAGGTTCGCCCGGCGTCGACGGATTTGTAGACGCCGTTGCCTTCGTCGATGCCGCCGCCGGTGATCAGGTCACCTGTGCCAACATAAATGACGTTGGGATCGGAGGGGGCGACCTCGATCGCACCGACCGACGACACCACGGTGACCGAATCGAAAACTGGGTACCAGGTCTCGCCGGCGCTGATGGTCTTCCAGACGCCGCCCAGGGGCAGGCCGGCGTAGAACACTCCGGGCTGGCCCACAGCGCCGCTGACCGCCGCGATCCGCCCGCCGCGGAACGGGCCGATGTTGCGCCACACGAGACCAGCGAGGGGGTCGGGCGTTACCGGCTTTGCGGGGGGGGGAAGAGGGGCGGCGCCGGACAGGCCGGCGCCCACCAGAACCGGTATCACTCCCAACAGTCCTCCCCCCACGGTCCGCGCTTCGAGGCGCATGTCCCCGGGCGCGGTCGGTGTCACCTCGACATCCACGGTCTCACCGATACTGATCGGCTGACGCGCCGGACCCACGTCTTGCCGCGCAGCGGGAAGCTGTGCGCCATCCTTCGCAATCACGCGCCACATCACCACCGCAGAGTCCTTGCGAAGCTCCATCCGCATCCCCGGTCGGCCGGTCGTGATGTTGATCAGGCGTAGGCGGGTCGGAACTCCTTGCTGCAGGCGGAGCGGCGACGGAGTGAGGCTACCGTTCAGCAAGACCGCGCGGGCCTGGCCGGCCGAGTCCGGTGGCGATGAGATCAACACGGTCAAATCGGTCGCGGGGTCGTACCCGGCGCCAGGCTCGACCACGATGAGCGGGCCTGCGAGGCCCGCGGGCTGCTGACGCAGCTCTGCCATGTGCGTGTGATAGATGAACGTGCCAGCGCGCGGGGGCGTAAATCGCGCCTCGAAGGAGTCGCCGGGGACGATGAGTGGGGCCAAGCGGCCAGCGCTCCCGCTGAACCCGGCCACCCCATCGAAGTAGCTCTCCAGTTCGATCCCGTGCCAGTGGATGGACGTGGACTCGGGCGTGCGGTTCACAACCATGATGCTCACGGGCTCGCCTCGCGTGAGCACGATCGGCGGGCCGCAATGATGTCCCGAGTCGGGCGGCGGCTCTGGCCCGCGCTCGTGAAGGGCGAAGCCGTAGTAGGGACCGGCGCTCGTCCCCCCCGGATTCTCGCGCACGAGTAGACGGAGGTGGCGGCGTGGCGCGGCGTCGGTCACCGCCTGCCCCCCTCCCTCCGCTCCCCCCTCCGCGAGGCGCGCTCGCGGCGTCACGGTGATGCCGACTACGAGTCCGTTCATCCCCTGTGTATGCCCGTGCTCAGGTGCAGCCGTAGGCAACGCGGCGCGCCTCGTGCCGACAGGTCCACGCGGCCCGAAATGCGCCGGAATGTGGCAGTGGAAGAGCCAATTCCCAGCCCGCTCCGGGATCCACGTCATCCGCATTGCCTGGCCCGCCGTCATGAGCTGGGTGACGACCATATCCCGGCGCGCGTCCGCGTAGGTCGTATCGCCGCGGCCGTCGCCCCGGCTGTCGACGCGGAAATAGAAGCCATGCAGGTGCATCGGATGGATGTCCGCCGACACATTGAGAATGCGCCAGCGTACGGTATCGCCCACGGTGTAGGAGAGTCGCTCGGTATGGGGCCACGACCTGCCGTTGACGACGAACAACTCCGTGTCCGGTGTCTGGAGCACGGCCCCGCCCACGGTGTCCGACCACATACCGATCACGAAGATCCGTTCCGACGGAACCGCGCGTCCTGGCTCATCGACGACGATCGCACCGGAGAGCTGGGCGTCCTCGTGCGTTCGGCCACGGAACAATCGCCCCATCGTGGTGGCCCAGTAGTAATAGGTTCCCGGTGTCGCGAGCCGGAAGCGGACTTCCCGCACGGCGCCCGGAGGAACTTGGATCGTGTCGGCGTCCCCAGTAGGGGCGAAGGTAGGGCGGGAGTGGAGACCGTGCACCGTGAGCGGGGCTGTCAGCACCGAATTGCGCACGGTGACGGCCACCTCCGTCCCCGCCGGTACGCGGATCAACGGGCCGGGGATCTCCGGCGCCCGCCCCTCCTCCGCAAACGCGGGAACCAACGCGCCCGGCGCGCTGTCGCCGTCGGGATACCACATCCCCAAGCGCGCTTCGAGATGGAGTCTCCAGACCCCACCATGCAGCGAGCCGGCCGCGCGGCGATTGTCGTTGACGCCCACGCGACCGGGCTCACTGGTCGCGAAGAGATGCCGCGGGTGGCTCCGACCTCCCAGAGGTCGGTCAGGTGGCGCAACCACAAGGAGGAGAAGCAGGGCCGGTAGCGGTTGGAGGCGCATGACCACTCTCAGTTGGGGCGCACTCATCAAGCGGCCGGAGGGGCCGCCTGTCAAGAGCCCGCACCCAACCCACTCAATTGTCCGAGCGGTTGACACTGGAGCCCAGCCCATGTCAGAATCCGTCGCACGAGCGTCGACCCAGGGAGCTCGTCCATGCATCGGCTGAGAACTATCCTGAGCTCCACCGCTCTTGCCACCTGCGCCGCGCTGCTCGAGGGGGCGAACGCGACGGCGTGGGCACAGAGCGTGACGGGGACGGTGCAGAGCTCGGGCGTACCGTTCGTCGGTGCCAAGGTGCGGCTGCTGGAGCTTGATCGCTCAGTGCGCACCGGTGCCCGCGGGCAGTTCCGATTCTCCAATGTCCCCAACGGCACGTACACCGTGTTCGTGGAAGTGCTCGGCTATGCGGCGGCGGCCGAGATCGTCCACGTCGCGGGCAGCAGCGCGACGACGTCATTCGACCTCAAACCATCGGCTATCCCGCTCGCCGCGATGGTCGTGTCCGCCTCGCCCGTCCCGCGCGCGCCGAGCCAGCAATACCAATCGACGGCGTCCAAGTCGCAGGGCGAGTTTCTGGGCAGCGCCGGGTCGAGCTTCGCGGAGAAGATCTCCGACCTCCCCGGCGTGACGGCGCGGCTCAATGGCTCCGCCCCCGCCCGCCCGGTCTTGCGGGGCCTGGGCGACAACGAAGTGTTGGTCCTGGAGAACGGCCTCCGCACCGGTGATATCGCGACGTTCGATCCGGCGCATGCGACGCCGATCGAGGCGATCGCAGTGTCGCAGATCGACGTGGTACGCGGTCCGGCGACGATCTTGTACGGGCCCAACACGATCGGCGGCCTCGTGAACGTCATTACCAATGCCGTGCCGGCCGTCGCCGGGCACGCCGTCTCCGGCACCATTGCCCTCGAAGCGAATTCCGTGAGTGATCAGTACGCTGGCTACGTCAACAACGTGTTCAGCGGTGACAAGCACGCCTTCCGCATCTCTGCCGGCGGCGTCCACGCGCAGGATACCCGGATCCCCTCGGGCATCTATGTCGATCCCGCGAGCGGCAGAGCGTTCACCCTCGACCGGATGCCGCAGACGTTCGACCGCAGCGGCGAAGTGGGCCTCGGCTACTCCTACCAGGACGAGGTTGCGACGATCGGCGTGGCTGCCCGGCACTATACGATGAACTACGGCATCCCCGGGGTCCCACCGAACGTGAACTGGATGATGGTCCCCCCAACCACCTCGCGCATCGCTCAAACGAGGAACACGGTCGAGCTGCGCGGTCTCTGGAACGCCGGCGGCTCGGCCGTGAAGCAGTGGAAGATCGACGCCGCCTACAACGACTACGAGCATTCGGAATTCCCGACGCAACAGGATTCGACCGGCGTGTCGGCCCCGCAGGCGAACCACTTTCACAAGCGGGAATTCAACGGTGTGCTGCAGCTGCGGCAAGCGCCCCGGGGTCTGCTGGAGGGCACGCTCGGAGTGTGGGCAAACGTCCAAGACCTTTCGATCGTGGGTGCTCAGCCGCTGGGTCCGAATTCGCTGACCACCGACTTTGCCGCCTACGCGTACGAAGAGTATCGGGCCGCTCCGGCTACGCGTCTCAAAGCCGGCCTTCGGTTCGATTACAACAAGATCCAAACGCGGCCGTACCCACAGTCGTCAGATTCCGTGTTTCGGACGATCACTGCCTCCCGCCTTGCCGACGCGGTGACGGCGTCGCTCGGTGCCATCCGCCAGTTCACCTCGAACGTGACCGGCTCCATCAGTCTCGCCCGGTCGTTCCGGGCTCCTACGGTGCAGGAGCTGTTCGCAAACGGTATCGATGCGGCCAGCGGCACCTATTCGATCGGCAGCGCGGCGCTCGGCCCCGAGACCGGGGTCGGCGCGGACGTCTCGCTCAAAGGCAACTTCGCCTCCGCCACGTTCGAGGTCTCGCCCTACGTGAACGCCATCGACCACTACATCTACGCGTTTCTCCGGGGCGACACGATTCAGAACTTCCCGGTCCGGCAATTCGCCGCCACTCGTGCTCGGCTGGCAGGGGTCGAGGCGAGCATCACGGTCCAGCCGGCATCGCGCGTCGCCATCAAGGCCGGCGGCGACTACGTGAATGCGGAGGACACCAAGCGGCATGTGCCGCTGCCGTTCACGCCGCCATTGCGAGGCTTGGTACGGGGAACCTATCAAGACCACATGTATTCTGGCGTGATCGAGTGGCGGTTAGCGGCCAGTCAGCACCGCCTCGGAGACGGCGATACGCCGACGAGCGGCTACGCGGTGATGAATGTGGGAGTGGGCGTGCGCCTCGTGCAGCACGGCCTGGTGCACAACATCAGCCTGCACAGCGACAACGTTCTCAACACGGTGTATCGCGATCACCTGTCGGTGATCAAGGGTTTCCTGCCGCAGCCGGGCCGGGGCTTCCGGCTGAACTACGAGCTGCTCTATTGAACTGCCCGGAAGACTCGCTAGGAACTCGAACGGTCATGCGTCGGATGCATTCCTGAGGTCACGCCGAGACTCACGGCGCCGCAGGATCGACGCCACGACGTATCCAACCAACGCCGCCAGCACGACATCGCTCATGAAATGGGCCCCACTGGCCACCCGTGTCAGGGCGCAGCCTAGCGCGACGCCGTACCACAGTACCCAGGCCTCCGGAAACAGCCGGGCCAGGATCGCTGCGGCCGCGAACGCGACCGCCGTCTCACTGCTCGGCAGTCCGAGCTGGGCGGTCGACCACGGGTGATCGGCCCAGGGACGGACCATATGGGCGCCGTCGGTGAGGCCCGGCCGCTCGCGACGCAACGCCAGTTTGACCAGTTCCGCGAGGATCCCAGCAAGGGCGGCGGACCAGAAGAGCAGGAGGCCGCGACGGCTGGCCTGGCGCAGGGTGCGCCAGGATCGCGGCACCCAGTCCTGCAGCACGAGCGCGAGCGCAACGAGGCTCCACAGCGGGAAGTACCCAGCCAGCCGCAACATCCGACCCCAGGCGCGGTCGTAGACCCCGGGGAGGGTGAAGTGGTGGTAGATCCACTGATCCGTCAGTAGGGCTACAACAAAGAGGAGGATCGCGCTCCCGGCGAACAGGATCTCGGGACTGGGCCGGCGGCGGCTGTGAGCAAGGAGAGTCATGCGGGAGCGCTCTTGATCGGGTCAGGGGTCAGGGGATGGTGCTCCTACACCATACGCAGGCCCGTCCGCTCTTGCGCTCCGGCCCGCACTGGGGGGATATAGGGGCCGGTTGTTCGCCGCCGCCGTCAATCCGTGTGCATTGGGGGATCTCCATGGCCGCCGTGTCCGCTTGTCGCGCGCTTCTGCCGCTCTCACTGGTCGTCGCCGTCTGCATGAGGGCCCAAGCTCAGAACGGTGCGTCCCCCCTCC
>WNFD01006158.1_pt1 | contig 12011 bp, 8 predicted proteins | sample 5400491 | NCBI WGS metagenome assembly WNFD01 (sample SAMN13153343, study PRJNA577476) | soil metagenome | isolation source: 120 cm saprolite under Douglas fir tree site 2 hole 2 replicate 2 | place: USA:California | collected 2015-04-18 | reverse complement strand
TCAAAGAAATCGATCACTGGCCGGTCGTAGGCTTCTTCCTGCTCGCCAGTCGAGGTGGGGAGATTGTAACCGGTCAGCGCCAGATCCTTCCTCACTTCGACGGCGCCGTTTGCGAAGCACTTGCCGAGGGCCAGAGTTGACTCGTGCCATGGATCTCTTTCATCACCGGTCAGCAGTACGACCTTCACATCTTTCAGCGAACGCGCCAGGTCGCACGATGGAATGTTGTGGTACTTGCCGAGCGAATAGAGCCTTACGCCCCAGCTTCCCAGTCGCGGCAGGAGCGAGTTGTTCATCGACGTGTGCCTGATTGTCACCGCGCTAATCAGATCGTCCGGCGATCCCGGAGTTGAGTCCAGCACCAGGGCGCGCACTTCCGGATAACGTCGCGCCGCGTCCAGGGCCGCATACGCGCCCAACTCAACGCCGTACAATCCGATTGGACCGGCGACTTGCGTTTTGCCCAGAGGCGTCTTCAAAGTGTGCAGGTAATCAATCGCCGCGGTCGCGTCGTCGCCTTCGACTGCGCCTAACAAGGACGTATTGACCGGCGGATTCTCGCCATGTCCGCGCAGGTCGGGCCAGAGCACGGTAAAGTTAGTCGTCTCGTTCAGCTTCGCCGCGAGATTCAAAAGCCATGATCGGTCCGCGCCATAGCGATGCAGAAGGATCACCGCCGGCGCGCCTTCCGCACCGCGAATCACCCAGCCGCGCGCTTTCGTGCCGTCATGATTGTTCCAGGTAACGTCCGTTGCGTTGAGCGCCGGACCCGTGACCTGAGAAAAGGTTTGCGGCGTGACGAGATAAGGAGCGCGAGGTGGTCGAGTGATGCCGTAAGCGATCCAAACCATCGTGGCGGCCATCGCGACCAAAACGATGAGCACGAATGGCAGGAAGACTCTGCCCATCCGCCGTATAAGTCTGGTTCGAGTCGACATAAGAGCGCGGCGATTATATCAGAACCAGGAGTGGTGGCGACTGGATCATCTCCATTCTCCGATTGCACTGGTCATTTCAGGCGCGCAGAGAAACCCGGCTCGCTATCCTGACGAGGCGGGGTTCTGCAAAAGCAGCAGCTGCGCCTGCTCGTAATCGTCCGGCGTGTTCACGTTGAAAAAGAAGTTCTCAGCGCCCGGCAAGTCGATCAACTCTGCAGACCGGACCCACCGAGTTTTGACGTTGGCGAGAAGCGCCCGCGGAGTGTGCTCGCCGCTCGCGATCAGTTTTTCCGCTTCGAGCAAGCAGGGTTCGCGCCGATAAAGCGCGCAAAGCGGTTGTGGCCGTCCATCAGGCTGAATCGGAACGACCGCCTCCGGAGATCCCTGCTGACTGAGCATCAAAAGCCGCGAGCAAAGATCGCGCGTGACAAACGGAAGATCGCAAGCGACGATCAGCGCCCAATCAGCGACGCAGGCGCCGAGAGCCGCATGAATCCCGCCCAGCGCTCCCCACTGCTCGTGAATGTCCGGGATTATTCTCAAATCAGGATCGAAGCCGGCGCGGCCTCGGCCTACGCGGGAAATCCGCGGGGTTGGGGTTATTGAGCGCAACTCCGCCGCAATGCGTTCAACGGATGTTTGCCCGCCAAATTGCATAAGCGACTTGTCTGTGCCCATGCGGCTTGACCTGCCGCCAACCAGAATGAACCCTTCAACATCCAACATTGCCACAACATGCTATTACTTTCGTGGGACTTGGGCTATATTGGCTGACGAAGCGGGCTCGCTGCCGTTTGGAATTCTTCGAAGTTACTCTCAGGAAATCATGCAATCACTAAAACACCAGTTGACGCTCCTCATTTTGACCATTACCGCGCTTTCGACTTTTTCAATCGCAGCGCTGGGTCAGGGCAAGGTGGTAAAGACCTCGGCCAGGTCGGCAGCTCCGGTCGCCGCTTTGTTTCCGCTGGAGGATTTGCGGCCGGGAATGAAGGGCATGGCGCGCACAGTGTTTTCGGGAAGCGAGACGCAGGAATTCGGGGTCGAGATTCTCGGTGTGCTGCCCGGGTTCACGGGTCCGCGACAATCAACGATTATCGCGAAACTCAGCGGGCCCAATGTCGATCGGACGAGCGTGTTCGCGGGCATGTCAGGCTCGCCCGTGTTCATCGATGATCGTCTGGTGGGCGCGATCGCCTACAGTTTTCCGTTTGCCAAAGAGCCCATCTGCGGCATCACCCCGATCAAGCAGATGATCGATATCTTCGAGGGCGGAAGTGACAGGCCGAAAGGGAACGGCGAACCCCGCGCGATCTCTTTTGCCAAACTGGCGAGCGCGGAATGGCAGCCGGCCCTGCCGAGACAAAGCGTCGGCGCGACGTCATTGATCGCGCCGGTGGCGACAGGCTCGCCGCTGGAGTCGCTTTTGGGTCAGCAGATTCAACCGATCGCGACGCCGGTCGTATTCGGCGGCATTAGTCAACAAACGCTTTCGCTTTTCTCTTCCGCGCTGACCGGCGCCGGTCTCTTGCCGGTGTCAGGCATCGGCGGCGGGGCAGCGATCACGCCGCTCGCTCCGTTTGATGAAAAGACCCTGACGCCGGGAACTTCGGTCAGCGTGCTTTTGGTGCGGGGAGACTATTCGGTGGCCGCTTCGGGCACGACCACCTTTCGCGACGGCGATCGCATCTACGCGTTCGGGCATCCGTTCCTCAATCTTGGCGGCTCAGACATGCCGATGGCGGAAAATTCCGTGGTGACGGTGATCCCAAACTCATACAACTCATTCAAACTCGCGGTGCCGGGCCGAATGGTCGGAGCAATTTCGCAGGATCGCGCGACCGGAGTGTTTGGTCAATTGGGTCACACGCCGAAAATGATTCCGGTGAAGATTAAGCTGCACACCAGCCGGAATCGCGACGAAGAATTTTCTTATGAAGTCGTGAGCGACGAATTCCTGACGCCGCTGCTTATGGGAATTACGGTTTTCAACAGCATCGGCGCGCGCGAGCGGGCCATCGGCGATTCTACCATCAGCATTCGCGGCTCAATCGCTGTTCAGGGACAGAAACCGATCGCTCTTGAGCGGCGCTTCTCTTCAGCAAATGCCCCGATGCTGGCTGCTGGTTCAGTTGTCGCCCCGGTCGGCGAGCTGCTGGCCAGCGGCTTTGAAAACGTCAACATAACCGGCATCGTCTTAGACATCGCCTCGAGCGAGAACAAGAGCGTTGCCAGTCTGGAGCGTATCTCGCTTGATCGCACCGAAGTTGCACGGGGCGAGACCGTCGAGGTCCAGGCTTACGTGCGCACCGATTCAGGAAGGCAATTCGTCGAACGCATTCCCGTGCAGATACCTGCCGATGCGCCCGCGGGACAATTGATGATTATGATTGGCGATGGCGCGGCGATGCAGGAATCGTCAGCCGCGAAGGTCTTTGTGCCGCGAGACCTGGGACAGCTTGTCAGCACGATTAATAAGATCAAGAAGAACGATCGGTTGTACCTGAGACTGCTTCGGCCCGCGCCCGGCGTGGTTATCGGCACCAGCGAACTGCCTAACCTGCCACCTTCGGTCGTGGCGACGCTGAACAATGATCGCAGTTCGGGCGGATACACACCGATGGCGCTCTCACTCATCTACGAGCGAGAGTTGGCGCCAGCCGAGTTTGTGATCGGCGGCCAGCAGGTAATCAGCGTTACGGTTAAGTAGGATTTCGAAACGGTTGACGGAGCTTACGATTTGGCTAGCTTCTGTCGCCGGCGAAGCTTTGCCGCCACTCCTGCGATACCAAGCCCCAGCAAACTAAGCGTCGCCGGTTCCGGAACTGGATTGCCGTCCCGTGGCATTACCGTGAATTGGGCCTTCAGCGCGTCGGAGAAGAATCCGCCGTCGGCGCCCTGGCCGATGATGTCCGCCGGAATGACGTTGACGGCGACTGAGAAGGTGCTGAAGTTGAACGTAAGCGGCGCCGAAGACAGGATGTGGACGGTATCCACGGTCTGGCTGATGTCGATGCTGCCAAAGATGTCGAGCGTCTGCGTCTGTCCATTGATGGTCACTAACTGCGAGAAATTGAATGGATGGTTTCCAGCCGACCCGATTCCCGTGAATCCCGTGGTAAAGCTCAGCGGATTCAGAATTGCGACGAAACTTCCGACGCTGGAGTCCTGGGAACTGGAGGCAGGGGCGCCGACCAGAGAGTCTACGCCATTCGCAACGCTCAAGTTGCTCCCCAGGCCTTGCAGCGCAAAGCCGCTCGACTGGATTGCGATCGGATCCGCCTTTGCCGCCGGGGCAATTGCTATCGAAACCAACAGAACTGCCAGGCCTAATCCCGCTTTGGTCAACAAACGCATCTGACTCTCCCTGCCTTCCATCGAAGCTTCCGAAAACTGGGCGCTGGAGCGCCTATTCCTAAATTCCTAACCGCTGCGTGCCTTTACTCCGGGGCCGCGCACCTATTAGAAAAAAGTTGTACAGAGGAAAAAGCGACAATCGGGTTGGGCTTCCAGAAAGGGCCGACACTTCTTTCGGACTTTTCTCGCCGGGGTCAGCCGGCAGAGGCTTGGCTGCCGACAATCAGGTAGCGCCGGCCAGACCTGGGGATTCGTTCGGCTTTAGCGTTTGGCAGCAGGATTTCAACTTGCTTGCGCAGCTCCTCGCCGGCAAAAAGCAGCAAGGTACTTGTGGGTGGCGCCCACTGAATTAGCGCCGGCAGGAACCGTTGAAAGCGATCCAGCGCGCGACACGTTACAAAGTCAGCTTCGGGTGCAGTCGTCTGTTCAAATCGCGCTACGGTTAAAGCCGCCGGCTCGCGATTGCTAACATCGCGCAAAGCCTCGCGCAGGAAAACGGCTTTTCGGGGAGACGATTCGATCAAAGTCGCGCTGAGATCCGTCCGTATGATCAGGCAGGGAATAATCGGCAGACCGGCGCCCGATCCCACGTCGAGGACACGCGCTTTTTGGGGAAGATGAGACAGCAGCAGCAAAGACTCGAGCACGTGGCGCGTCGCGAATTCTTCCGGTGAGCAAGGCGCCACCAGGTGCAGCCGGTCATTCCACTTCAGCAAGAGTTCGTAATACTTGCTTAGCCGCGTGACCTCAGCGGCGCGCAGTTGAATTCCAAACTCGGCCGCGTTGTTCCAGAGGGCCTGGCCAAACTTCTCGGTTGGTGTTGGCATTTCCCGGCTTCTTCTGTTTACACTGAACCCGTTACCGAAACCCCGGCCGGTAGCGAGGGGATCGGCAGCTCAACCTGGTTGTTAGGATCGGGTCGCATCCACCACCCCAAGCGGGCTGCCCGCTTGGGGACCCCGGTCCGCTCTCGGTTCTGACACGAAGATAACATGACCAGCGAATCACTAAGAGAAGAACACGAGCGGCTCGGGCTCGCGGTCACCCGGATTGTCAGCGAACACGCCGGCCGTCTCGAGACCGCGCCGGTTGCTTCGGCGGCGACGCCCGCTGATCTCAAACTGCTTTTTGATGAGCCTCTGCCGATCGCCGGAATGCCCGCCGCAGAAATTCTCACGCAGTTCGAGCGCGACGTGGCGCCGCACGCGATGCAGGTTCCCAGCCCGCGCTACTTCGGCCAATTCAATCCGACGCCGCTGGCGATCGGCGTGTGGGCGGATGCGCTCTGCTCGGCGCTGAATCAAAACGCCGGCGCGTGGCGCAACGGGCCTACCTCCGCGCTCATCGAGGACCGGGTGATTCGATGGCTCTGCGAATTGATCGGGTACGGTCCGGAAGCATTCGGCGTGTTGGCGAGCGGCGGTTCGGAAGCAAACCTGATCGCTTTGAAGTGCGCGCGCGATTCGGCCGACGGGACGATTCGCTCTCAGGGCATGCGACCGGCGCGTGGCGATCTGGCTGTTTACGCTTCCGAACAATGCCATTTCTCGCTGGAAAAAAGCGTCGACATCCTGGGAATGGGCCGGCAATGCCTGCGCAAGATAGACACCGACGAGCGCTTTCACATCCGCGTTGATCTGCTTCGCGCAGAGATCGCGAAAGATCTGAGCCACGGCCGCGTCCCCTGCTGCATCGTTGGCATGGCCGGCGCGACTTCGACGGGCGTGATCGACCCTTTACCGGAACTAGCGGCGATTGCGCGCGAAAACGATTGCTGGTTTCACGTCGATGCGGCCTACGGCGGCGGGCTCGCGTTCTCAGATAAGCATGAAGAGAAGTTGCGTGGAATTGACTCGGCGAATTCCATCACTTTCGATCCGCACAAATGGATGTTCGTGCCGTTTGCTTGCGGCGCGACGCTGGTGCGCGACGGTGGCAACGTGCTGCGCGACTCGTTCGACATCTCGCCAGAGTACCTCAGCGAAGATCGGGGCGGCGCCGACGTCGAGTACGATTTCTTTCGTTATGGCCAGATGGGTACGCGGCGCTTCAACGCACTGAAGCTGTGGATGGCGTTCAAGTCCATGGGCAAACGCGGCTATGCCGAGACGGTCGATCGGCATCTTGAGCTGACAAATTATCTCGCCGCGCGGCTGGATGAATTGCCGGATTTCGAACGCGTAGGCGAGATTGAAACTGCCGTCTGCTGCTTTCGTTATTTGCCCGAACCGGTGCGCGGTCTTCCTGCCGGCCAGCAGGATCGCGTTCAGCAAACTCTGCAACAGCGGGTTGAGAAAAGCGGCCAGGCTTTCTTTCCATCGACGATTCTGCATGGCCGGCGGGCGTTGCGCGTGAACATCAACAGCTATCTGACAGAGCAGCGGCACGTCGATGATCTGGTAGAATTGCTTAAGTCGGAAGGCGAGGCCCTGGTGCAAGAAGGATTACAGGAGTGAAGATGTTGTCCATCTGGAATTTACGTTTCTCCCGAGCGGTCACGGCGCTGTTCCTCTGTCTCCTAAGCGCGAGCGCTGTGCAATCCCAAAAGGAGAAGAAATCTCCCGACGCCCCGCGTAGTTTACGTTCGATTCATTCGCGGGCAGAGTTTGATTCGCTTGCTGTCGTTTACGATGCCGACACGCCCTATGCTTTGCCGCACGTGTTGTTTGTCATCGATCGCCTGGACAAGAATCGCATCTACTACGTCGACACCAAACGCTACAAGTTTCACAAAGATTTCGTCAACGGCACTTATCTTTCGCTGGAACGCGGCCAGGCATTCTTTGAGAATAACTATCTGAGGCCCAATCGCCGTTTCATTATGGGGACTATCGCTTACCAGACCCCGGTGCGGCGCTGGACGTTCGAATTCTGGGAAGGCGATTTGATCCTGCCCGATCAAATCAAGCTCGCCTCGGACATCATCAACAAGACTTTCTTTACTCCGGTGGCGTTCAAGCCAAATTCAAATCGACAGGACGAAGCATCCGCGCACATCGAAGGCCTGCAACGCGTTTCGCAAACTGAGATTTCGAAAAACCAGGAGTATCAGCCCCTGAACGTGGCCAAAGGCCTGGGGCGTATTCACGTCATCCCGAAACTCGATGAACACGTGGAGATTGGCTTTAACGAAATCCTGGTGCTCGACGAAGTGCCGGTTCAGCTTCCGCCCGTCGCCGGCATTATCACGACGAAACCTTCGACACCGCTGTCGCACATCAACCTTTTGGCGAAAGGCTGGGGCATTCCCAACGTTTACATTAAAAACGCTCAGGAGCTTTTCAAGCAGTACAACGGTTGGTGGGTCGAATTCGATGCGCGCCGCGACGCGTATTCGATCAAACGTGCGGACCTCAATGTGCTGGGCGAATATCAGAAGCGTTTGAAAGAGCGCCTCGATGTGATGAAGCCGCGATCCGATTTATCGGTGTCCCGTTTAGCCGGCCTAAGTGAGCAACGCGCGGCATCCGTCATTGCCTACGGGGCGAAGTCCGCGAATCTCGGCGAACTAATCCACGCGCATCCGCCGGGTTTTATTGTCCCTCCAGGCTTCACGATACCTTTCTTCTATTACGATCAGTTCCTGAAAGGAAACAAGCTCGACGACGCGATCTACCAGATGCTGAACGATCAGAAATTCGTTCACGATCCCGCATACCGGCGCGCTTATCTCACCCGGATGCGCGAAGACTTTCAGAAGGGAACTGTTAACGCCGAGCTGCGAGCCGAAATGCTGCGGCGTCTGCACGCGGAGTTTCCCGGCAAGGGCGTGTTTGCGCGCAGCTCAACGAACAGCGAAGACCTGCCGAACTTCAACGGCGCGGGATTGTACACGACGGTGCCGAATGTTCGCGGCGACACTCAGCTGGTCGAAGCTATCAAGACCGTCTGGGCTTCAGTGTGGAACTTTGAAGCATACGAAGCGCGCGAACGGGCCGGCATCGATCACGTGAAGATCTACATGGCGGTGCTGATTCAGGAAGGCATCAATTCGGAAAGCTCCGGTGTCATGATCACCGCGGACCCGTTCAATCGAGAGATCAACCCAATTAACAAAGGCTCGACTTACATTAGCGCCAAGCGCGGCCTGGGGATGAAAGTTGTGGAAGGGCAGCGCATCGCCGAGCAGGTTGTCTATCGTCCGATTGCCAACGCGGTCCAGGTCCTGACGCGATCGGAAGAGGATAGCCTTTTGATATTCGACGAGCACGGCGGGATCAAAGAGATTCCGATCAGTGGTGAGCGCATGGTGCTGACCGATGAAGTGGTGCGCCGTTTGGCCGCCGCCGCTGAAAATATCAAGCGGATTTTCCACGGTAAGGATCAGGACATCGAATGGGCCTACCTGAAAGGGCAAATCTACATCGTCCAGTCGCGGCCGTATATCCCTGGTGGATGATTGCTTCGCACACAATGAGGTCAGTACCACCTGCGTAAGCAGGTGGGTCGAGTGATCAACCCGCGCTTGAGCTTCTGACCCACCCGCTCACGCGGGTGGTACTGACTTCATTCCGCGAAATAAATGATAACAACGAGTCGAACGCTCATGAAGTTTCTATGACTGAGAACATCTTCGCTGAGGGCATCCTGAAAGACCACGTGGCGTTCGTTACTGGCGGCGGCACTGGCATCACCGGGGGCGTGGCGCGGGCGCTGGCAGAAGCGGGCGCGAACGTGGCGCTCGTTAGTCGCAGCCTCGAACATCTCGAACCTGCCGCCAAAGCGATCAATGACGCGCGCGCCAGCAACCAGAGCCTTGGTGAAGCGTTTGCCATCGCCGCCGACGTTCGCAAACCCGATGAAGTTGAAAAGGCGATCGCCGCGACCGTCGAACGGTTTGGCCGTGTCGATATCGTCGTCAACGGCGCGGCGGGAAATTTTCTCTGCGCCGCGGAAGAGCTTTCGCCGAATGGCTTTGGCACCGTCGTGGACATCGATCTGAAAGGCACGTTCAACGTGTGCCGCGCAGCGTTCGCCGAATTGAAAAAGAATCGCGGCCAGATTCTGAACATCAGCGCGACTCTGCATTACCTGGGCACGCCGATGCAGCTTCACGTCTCAGCCGCCAAAGCCGGCGTCGATGCGTTGACCACTAATCTTGCGGTTGAGTGGGGACCTTACGGAATTCGCACGAACGCCATCGCGCCCGGACCAATCGGCGACACGGAAGGAATGAAGCGATTGGTTCCCGAGCCAATCAAAGAGAAGCTTCGCAAACGAATTCCGCTCGGACGCTTCGGCTTGATCGAGGACATTGAGAACGCTGCTGTCTTTCTTTGCTCGGATGCGGCGAGCTATATCAACGGCGCGATCATTGTCATCGATGGCGGTCAGTGGCTCGCGGCGAATCGATTAGGTTAAGAGAACGCGAGCATCTTCTTCATTGGCAGTAGTCCTTCAAGCCGGATTCTATGAAGGTGTGACGTGTTCTATGCCAAAACGGTGAGCCTGGTCACGGTGATCAAGCCCGCTGCGACCGGCGCGGACTCTCGCGAAGCGCGGTAAATCCAAATTAGTTCACGCCTCCTGCGCCAGCATGTTATAAAAGATCGAGAGGGAAACGGACGCACATGCTCGATCTAACACCAGCAACCTTCGAAGAATTCGAACGCGAAGCCACGCGTGGCAACGTGGTGCCGGTGGTGCGCAGCGTGCTGGCCGATTTGCAGACGCCGGTCGGAGCGTTTCTGCGAATTGCCGGGGACGCGTCGCACGCGTTCTTGCTTGAGTCGATCGAAGGCGGCGAGCGCGTCGCGCGTTATTCTTTTCTTGGGGCGAATCCGTGGATGATTGCGCGCGGGCGCGGGGCCGAGACAGTTGTAGAAAAGAATGGCGAGCGTGAAGTGCGCAAGCAAAACGCGGTCGAGTTTCTGCGCGAATATTTTCAAGACAAGAAACTTGCGCGCCGCGCCGGGCTGGCCCCTCTGTCGGGTGGCGCGGTCGGCTATCTCGGCTATGACGCTGCGCGTTGGTTCGAGCCGGCGCTGGATCGTAACGGCGCCCAGCCACCCGAAGCCTTCGATGCGGTCTGGATGTTCTTTCGCATGGTCCTGGCTTTCGATCGCGTCCGGCAGCTCATGGAGATTACTTCGATCGTGTTTACGGACGAAGCCGAAGGCGATCGCGATCGGCTGCGCGACCTTTACGCGCGCGCGGTGCTAGAGACGAAGCAGATTGAAAAGTCACTGAGCGAAAATACACCGGCTGCGCCCTCTGCTAAGGAGCGAACTGGCGACACCACCGTGCATTTTGCCTCGAACTGGCCGCGCAAAGATTTCGAAAGTGCGGTGGTCGCAGTCAAGGAACGCATCGCCGCGGGTGATTGCTATCAGGTAGTCATCGCGCAGCAGTTCACAAAGCCGACACCGGCGCCGCCGCTCGCAATTTATCGCGCGCTGCGCGCTACAAATCCGTCGCCCTACATGTACTTTCTGCGTTTGGGTGACGACGCGATCATCGGCGCAAGCCCGGAGATGCTGGTGCGTTCGCACGGCCAGCGGCTCGATTACCGGCCGATCGCCGGCACGCGCAAGCGCGGCGCGACCGAAGCGGAAGACTGGATGCTGGGCGAAGAAATGCGCAACGACGAGAAGGAAGTTGCCGAGCACACGATGCTGGTCGATCTGGGGCGCAACGACCTCGGGCGAGTTTCGGATTACGGTTCAGTAAGCGTCGAAGAGTTGATGACGATTGAGCGCTATTCGCACGTGCAGCATCTGGTGACGAGTCTGCGTGGGCGTTTGCGTGATGATCTGGACCGGTTCCACGCGCTGGCGGCATGCTTCCCGGCGGGCACCGTAACCGGCGCGCCGAAAATTCGCGCCATGGAAATCATTCGCGAGCTTGAGCCGGCCACGCGCGGTGTCTATGCCGGCGCGGTCCTGTACGTTGATTACGCCGACAACCTGGATTCATGCATCGCGATTCGCACTATCGAGTTGCGAGATGGCGTGGCCACCATCCAGGCCGGCGCAGGCATCGTTGCTGATTCGGTCCCGGAGCGTGAGTATGAGGAATGCGTGAGCAAGGCGCGGGCGCTGTTTCGTGCGATTGAGCTGGCGGAGAAGGGGTTGTGAACATGAAATTCGCCACCGAAACACAACACGGCTTGAGCCCCAGCCAAAGCAGGTTCACGCAAAGACGCGAAGGAGCAAAGCCGCCAGGCACGCTCACTTTCCAGCCTTTGCGCCTTTGCCTCTTGGCGTCTTTGCGTGAAGAGTCCTGTCAAAACACAAGATTCTGCGTTCCTGGATCACAAAGAGCTAACAGCTTTTGTCGTGCTGTTCGAGTTGCGCTGGTTGGGTTCATGATTTCCGCACTCGCTGCTTCCATCAGTGTGGCCCAGAACCCAGCGCCCAGCACCGAGACTTTGAAGAAAGCCAATACGCGACCGGCTGATCCGAAACCTGCCCAGACTGATCCTTTCGATGGCGCTTCGGTTGAGAAGATGACCGGCCAGTGCGTGACTCTGGATACCGAGTCGGGCCTGATCGTGATTGAGATGCTGCCCAAAGCAGCGCCCGAGACCGCCCGGAGCTTTCTGAATCTGGCGGCGAGCGGCGCGCTCGACACCACGACGTTCAGCCGCGTGGTACGTGATTTTGTGATCCAGGGCGGCAACCTTTCTACCAGCGAGAAATGGAATATAGATCTGGCGAAGCGGATGGCTCACCACCTTCCTGACGAGCCGAGCGCCGTCAGGCACGAGCGGGGAAT
>WNFD01017671.1_pt1 | contig 12012 bp, 8 predicted proteins | sample 5400491 | NCBI WGS metagenome assembly WNFD01 (sample SAMN13153343, study PRJNA577476) | soil metagenome | isolation source: 120 cm saprolite under Douglas fir tree site 2 hole 2 replicate 2 | place: USA:California | collected 2015-04-18 | reverse complement strand
GATGGCGTCGCCGCCGGCATGACGAGCGAGACCCACAGGCTCGCCTCGTAGCCGGCGATTCCGGCCTCGGCCGCCGTCGGCACCTCGGGCAACGCGGCGGCGCGCCTTTTCCCGCTCGTCACCAGCGCCCGCAATTGCCCGGCGCGAATGTTGGCGAGCGAGGGCGCGATGGTCGCGAGTTGCATGTCGAGTCGGCCGGTGATGATGTCGGTCATCGATTGCGCCGAGCTCTTGTAGGGAACGTGGGTGATGGTCACGCCGGCCATGCTGGCGAAAAGGGCGGTCGCGAGATGCGCGAGGCTGGTCACTCCAGCGGAGCCGTAATTGAGCGCGCCGGGCTTCGCCTTGGCGAGCGTGACGAGCTCCGACAGGCTCTTCGCCGGCAGGCCGGGATAGAGCACCAGGACGTAGGGCTGGCTGCCGAGCATGGCCACCGGCGCGAAGTCCTTGATCGGGTCGTAGGGCAGGCCGACGCCCAGGGCGACCGCAACGGCGTGCGTGCTCGCGGTCGCGATGCCAAGCGTGTAGCCGTCGGGCGCGGCCTTGGCGACGGCGTCGACGCCGATATTGCCGCTGGCACCGGCGCGGTTCTCGATCACGATCTGCTGCCCGAGACGGGCGGACAGCTTCTGCCCGACGATACGCGCGATCACGTCGGTGCTGCTGCCGGCCGGGAAAGGCACCACCAGGTGGATCGGCCGCTCCGGCCACGCGGCGTCGCCGGATTGCGCGGCGGCGTCGCCGGCCGCGAGCAGCAGGACCAATCCGAGCAATGGAAGCCTGACCATCCCCATCTCCCTGCGTTCGTTCCCTTGGCCCGACTTGGGGCCTGTTCCGGTCACATCTGCGCCGTCAGGCGGGGAAGACATGGATGCCACCAGAACTCGGGCTTGCCCTGGGCTTGCCGGGTTCCGCGTTTGCCTTGCGCGCGGGCGGCGAGTGCGACGACGCCCATCGTCTTCACCAGCGCCGACGATCCGGTCAAGTTGGGGACTCGTCGCCAGCCTCAATCGGTCGGGTGGCAGCGCCACCGGCGTGAGTTTCTTCACCGGCATTTTGGGCGCAAAGCGGCTGGAGCTGCTGCACGACCTGGTTCCCAACGCCACCGTCATCTGGTGAACCCGAATAATCCGAGCGCCGAGTCACATAGGAAGGATTCAGGCGGCGCCCGCGCACTCGGTCAGCCTCAGCTTTGCGATCAATGCTGAGGTGGATCGGCTGGTTTGGATCGCGAAATAATCCGGAAGGTGGCGCGATTTGCTTTGGGACCAGTGGAGGGGATCCGCGGGGGCAAGCTCGACCGATCCGTGCTATGCTCGAACAGCGTGGGAGGACACGATGATCCCAGCGGGAATTTTCTTCTTCGGTGCCGCGGTCGTCGCGCTCTCAAGCTTGGTTGGCACGGGCGCGCACGCGCAGGACTATCCGTCACGTCCGATTACGATCGTCGTGCCGTACCCGCCGGGCGGGCCGACCGACACACTCGCGCGCATTGTGACTGAACGCATGAGGACAGCGCTCGGCCAGTCCATCATCATCGAGAACGTATCTGGGGCGGGCGGCAACATCGGCGTCGGCCGCGTCGCGCGTGCCGCGCCCGATGGCTACACCTTCGGCATCGGCCAGGTGAGCTCGCACGTCTTCAGCGGCGCTGTTTATACGCTCCAATACGACCTTCTGAAGGATTTGGAGCCGGTGGCCATGCTCACCACGGCCCCGATGTGGATCATTGCAAAAAATGCGTTGCCGGCAAACTTGAAGGGACTGCTGGATTGGCTGTGGGCAAATCCGGATAAGGCTTCGTTTGCAACAGTGGGCATCGGTGGTCCGGCGCATCTCTGCGGGGTCTACTTCCAAAACAAGACCGGCACACGCTTTCAATTCGTGCCGTATCGCGGAGCAGCACCGGCCATGCAGGATTTGCTGGCCGGGCAAATCGATCTGACGTGCCTTGAGGCATCGAACTCCCTGCCTCAGGTGCGCAGCGGCCAAATCAAGGCCTACGCCGTTTTGGCTCGAACCCGCTGGGCGCCGGCGCCCAACATTCCCACCATCGACGAGGCGGGAGTGCCGGGACTTTATATTCCGTTCTGGCATGGATTTTGGGCGCCGAGAGGCACGCCGAAACACGCCATCGCCAAGCTCAATAAAGCGACCGTCGAGACGTTGGCCGACCCTGCAGTGCATCAGCGGCTCGTCGACATGGGCCAGGAAATTCCACCGCGCGAGCAGCAGACGCCCGAGGCGCTCGGCGTCTTTCAGAAGGCCGAGATCGAGAAGTGGTGGCCGATCATCAAAGCAGCGAACATTAAGGGCGAATAAGCTGCCTCATTGCCAGCATTTGAAATGAGCGCGAGCGCAATGAAACTCCCCGCGTCGAAAGCAGGCCGAGGCGTTGTCGCTGATGAGCGAGCGAGCCCGCTTCATGGCGCGACGGCCCGGGTTTGTCTCGATCAGCCTGCATCGCAGCCTGGACGGACGAGGCATCTCAGCTCCGACATAAGCTGGCGAATTTGAGCCATGGCGGCCACGAACGAGCGCACCGTCACCGTGTTCGGCGGAACCGGGTTTCTCGGCCGCCGCGTCGTTCGACATCTCCGTAAGCATGGGTTTTCCGTACGGATTGCATCAAGGCATCCGGATCGGGGGCACAGGCTGTTCGCTCTTGATGATCCGCAACTTCAATCCGTCAAGGCCGACATTCACGACGAGCGATCAATCGCCGACGCCCTTGCCCGCGCTTACGGTGTGGTGAATGCGGTCAGTCTTTACGTCGAGCACGGACAGGAGACGTTTCATTCCGTGCATGTCGAATCTGCCCAACGGGTAGCCGCTCAAGCACGCCGAGCCGGAGTGGAGCGGCTCGCGCACGTTTCAGGTATCGGCTCTGACGCTGCCTCGCCCTCGCTCTATATTCGCAAGCGTGGCGAAGGCGAACTGGCGGTACGGGCCGCGTTTGCCGACGCCACACTCATCCGCCCCGCGGTGATGTTCGGACCGGACGACGTGTTTCTCACCACCATCCTCAAGCTCCTCGGCCGGCTTCCAATCTATCCGATGTTCGGCCGCGGCCTCACGAAATTACAGCCGGCCTACGTAGAAGATGTGGCGGAGGCGATCGCAAGGGCGCTGCAACGGACGGATATGCATGCGATCACATTCGAGTGCGGCGGCCCTCGCGTCTACTCTTACGAGGAATTGCTCAGAGCCGTTGCACACGAAGCCAGCCTAAAGCCCAGATTGATTCCAATCCCATTTGCCGCTTGGCACGCGCTGGCTTGGTTCGCGGAAATGCTCCCGAGCCCGCTCGTCACTCGGAATCAAGTGGAACTGATGCAGGTCGACAATGTGTCATCGCCGGGGATGCCCGGATTTGGAGAACTTGGAATTTCACCGCTCGCGGTCGAGGAAATACTCCAGGAGATATTATGGGATCACTGATCAAAAGAGCTTCTTCGGCTGGACCGCTCTAAAATGGCGCCGGCCGAGGAACGCTAATACCGAACGCAAGAAGCCCGGCCGGTGATCAATGCGCCGAGCCTCCGCGTCGTCCATCGGCCGGTTGCTCTCTGAGGTACCGCCGCCACCTCGTGCAAGAGCGGCTTCTACAGTGCGTCAGTGTAGTGACGATAAGTGTGACCTCGACGCACCAGCGCCGTCCAGGGATGTCGCCAAGCGGCACGGCGAGCTCGAGGCCGCCGGCCCCGCCTCCCCCTACCCTTGCTTTCAAACGTGGAACGACCCACGATATTGCATATCGAGCTCGGGCGAACGATGGTGCTCCGCTTTCCACAACCCATAGGATCAGCACACGTGGGTGCGCTGGATTTTTGATTGAGGTCACGATGCCGTGCCTCTAGTTCGAAGTTGGACCTAAGGACCCCAAAGGCTTATGGGCCTGAACGTCACTCAGAAGCTAATTCAATCACACCTCGTCGATGGCGGCATGCATCCGGGGGAAGAGATCGCTCTTGGGATCGACCAGACGCTAACTCAAGACGCGACCGGCACCCTCGTCATGTTGACGCTCGAGGCAATGGAACTCGACCGCGTCCAATGCGAATTGTCGGCGCAGTACGTCGATCACAACCTGCTGCAGATCGACAACAAGAATGCGGAAGATCATCTATTCTTGTACAGCGCTTGTCAGCGTTTCGGTGTCTGGTTCAGCCCACCAGGAAACGGCGTCAGTCATCCCATCCACATGCAGCGCTTCGGCAAGCCCGGTAAGACTCTGGCAGGCTCGGACAGCCACACCTGCGCGGCGGGCTCCCTCGGTATGCTGGCGATCGGCTCCGGGGGGCTCGATGTTGCCATGGCGATGGCAGGCGAACCCCTCAGAATCAAGATGCCCCAAGTGTGGGGCGTTCGCCTCGATGGCACATTGCCGGACTGGGTCAGCGCCAAGGACGTGATCTTGGAGATGCTGCGCCGACACGACGTCCACGGCGGTGTAGACCGAGTCGTTGAATACTTCGGCCCGGGCTTGATGTGCCTCACCGCCATGGATCGCCACGTGATTGCCAATATGGGAGCCGAGCTGGGCGCCACAACCACCGTCTTCCCGTCAGACGGTGAGACGCGCCGCTTTTTGGAAAGCGAGGGCCGTGGCGACGACTGGGTCGCCTTACTGCCCGATGAAGATGCCGCTTACGACATAGAGGAGGTGATCGACCTGAGCCGGCTCGAGCCGCTTATCGCGAAGCCGACCAGCCCAGGCAATGTGGTCCCCGTGCGCGAGGTCGCGGGAGAGCCGGTGTATCAGTCCTATATTGGTTCGTCCGCGAACCCGGGCTACCGCGATTTCGCGGTCGCAGCCCGAATGGTCGAAGGCCGGCGGGCTCACCCTCAGGTGTCCTTCGATATCAATCCGACGTCTCGCCCGTTGCTCGAAGCGTTGGTGCGCGACGGTCATCTCGCGGCGCTCATAAAGGCAGGAGCGCGAATCCATCAAGCGGGCTGTAACGGTTGCATCGGTATGGGACAGGCGCCGGCGATAGGTCGAAACAGTCTCCGTACCGTGCCACGCAACTTTCCGGGACGCTCTGGGACGCGCGAAGACAGCGTGTTCCTGTGCAGTCCCGAAACGGCGACCGCGGCCGCACTGACTGGCAGGATCACCGATCCGCGTGATCTGAAAATGGCATGCCCGCGGATTAGCCCATCAGACTCGCCCGTCATTAACGCTGAAATGCTCATCCCGCCTCTTCCGGAGGGGCAAGCACGACAGGTCGAGTTGACCAAGGGTCCGAACATTGCCCCGCTACCGAAACTCGATCCGTTACCCGACTCAATGACGCTGCCGGTGCTCCTCAAAGTCGGCGACGACGTTTCCACTGACGAAATCTTGCCTGCTGGCGCGCGCGTACTCCCTTTCCGGAGCAACATCCCAAAGATCTCAGAGTTCTGCTTTGAGATCATAGACGACACGTATCCGAGACGCGCCGAGGAGATGCGGGATACCGGCGGCCACGTCGTTGTCGGCGGACACAACTACGGACAGGGGTCGAGTCGTGAGCATGCCGCCCTGGCACCGCGGTATCTTGGACTGCGCCTGGTCTTGGCGAAAACGTTTGCTCGGATCCATTGGCAGAACCTCATCAACTACGGCGTCCTGCCACTGACTTTCGCCCATACGGCAGACTATGATCGGATTGCACAGGGCGACGTGATCCGCCTCGGGGGACTGCACGCGGCACTACGGCGGGGCGCCCAGATTCAAGCAGGTACCGGCGGCGACGAATGGCGTGTCACGCTCATGCATGCGCTGTCGCCGCGGCAGATTGAGGTCCTGCTTGCCGGCGGCCTCATCAACTTCGTCCGAGGCAAGCGGAGTTAGAGGTCGCTCGCGCTCAAAGGCCAGACTTCGGGCGTGGAAACTCCGACGAACACGAAGACCACTGTATAATGCACGGGTGCAAGGCCCTGTTTATATTGTAACACCGCCGTAGGGGAGGGCGGCGGGCGAATTCGGCCCGCCGCGGGAATGCGGTTGCGACGATCGAGCCTTTGACAAGGCTCGGAAAATTCAGTTCCTTGAGCGCCAGAACGAGAAAGCCGGAGGAAACCCAATGCGAAAATCTGCCGCCATTTTGGCCGCGGCCAGCGCGCTTTGCATGGTCTCGGCCGCGAGCCATGCCCAAACCGTGCTCAAGGCGTCGCATCAATTCCCCGGCGGCAAGGGCGATCCGCGCGACGAGATGGTCCAGATCATCGCCAAGGAAGCCAAGGCCGCCAATGTCGGCCTCGACGTCCAGGTCTACCCCGGTGCCTCGCTGTTCAAGCCGAACGAGCAGTGGAACGCGCTGGTGAACGGTCAACTCGACATCGCCTCGTTTCCGCTCGATTACGCGAGCGGCAAGGTGCGGGCCTTCGGCGCCACCCTGATGCCGGGCCTGGTGCGCAATCACGAGCGGGCGCAGAAGTTGAACGACGGCCAGTTCATGAAGGACATCAAGGAAAAGATCAACAAGGCCGGCGTCAACGTTCTGTCCGATGCCTGGCTCGCGGGCGCGGTCGGCTCGAAGAAGGCCTGCGTGCGCAAGCCCGACGACATCAAGGGACTGAAGGTTCGCTCGGCCGGACCGACCTTCGCGGCCATGTGGCAGGCCGCCGGCGCCTCGATCGTCTCGGTCCCGAGCAACGAGGTCTACAACGCGCTGCAGACCGGCGTCGCCGACGGTACCGACACCAGCTCCGGCAGCTTCGTTTCGTTCCGCCTTTACGAGCAGCTCAAGTGCCTCACGGCGCCGGGCGACAATGCGCTGTGGTTCATGTACGAGCCGGTGCTGCTGTCGAAGCGGAGCTTCGAGCGCCTCAACAAGCAGCAGCAGGACGCGCTGATCACCGCCGGCAAAAAGGCGCAAGATTATTTCGTCAAGGAAAGCAAGGGGTTGGACGACCAGATGGTCAAGACCTTCAAGGACCACAAGGTCGAGGTCGTCACCATGACGCCGGAGGAGTACGAGGCTTGGCTCGACGTCGCCCGCAAGAGCTCCTACGCGGAGTTCTCCGCGGAAGTGCCGGACGGAAAGAAGCTGATCGACGAGGCGCTGGCCGTCAAATAGATTGCCGCCCGACTCGCCGGCGCGTGAGGCGCGCCGGCGAGATTCCGTCCGATAGAGCCCCCAGATGGATCGCTACATTCGGGTCGTTACGCGCATTTCGCAGCTGTTCGGCATCGTTTCTGCGAGCCTGATCGGTCTCGCGGTGCTGGTCGTCTGCCACATGGTGTTCGTGCGCTACGCGCTCAATCACAACACCATCTGGCAGACCGACTTCACCATTTACAGCCTGGTCGCGGCGACGTTCATCGGCAGTCCTTACGTGCTGCTCACCCGCGGGCACGTCAACGTCGACGTCCTGCCGCACTTTCTCGGCTACCGCGCCCGCTACTGGCTCGCGCTGGTGTCGGCGAGCGTGTCGCTCGCCTGCAATACGTTGCCGACCTCTTCAATCTCGTCTCCGGCCGCGAGCCGCCGTTCGGGATCGCGCTGAAGGAGGCCGCATGAGCCCGACCACCCAGGGCGCGATCGTGCTCGTCGTCACCTTGATCGTGCTGATGTCGGGGGCGCCGGTCGCGTTCGGGCTGGGCGCGATCGCCATCGCGTTCCTGGTGATTTTCCAGGGGGTCGATTCGCTGCACGTGGCGGCCGAGACCTTCTATGCCGGTCTCAACGACTTCACGCTCGTCTCGATTCCGATGTTCGTCATGATGGGCGCCGCGATCGGCTCCTCGCCGGCCGGCAAGGATCTCTACGAGGCGCTCGACCGCTGGCTCTACCGGATCCCGGGCGGCCTCGTGATCTCCAATCTCGGCGCCTGCGCGATCTTCGCGGCGTTGACCGGCTCCTCGCCCGCCTGCTGCGCCGCCATCGGCAAGATGGGCATTCCGGAGATGCGCCAGCGCGGCTATCCGGACGACGTCGCCACCGGATCGATCTGCGCCGGCGGCACGCTCGGCATCCTGATCCCGCCGTCGATCACTTTCATCCTCTACGGGATCGCGACCGAGACCTCGATCGGACGGCTGTTTCTCGCCGGCGTCATGCCCGGCTTGATGCTCACCGGGCTTTTCATGCTCTGGACCCTGTTCATCATATGGAAGCGCGGTTTTCGCGCCCACGCGCCGGATTTCCGCTACAGCTGGGCGCAAAAGTTCCAGGCGATCCCGAAGATCACGCCCTTCATCTTGATCATCGTGGGGGTGATGTATGCGCTCTACGGCGGCGTCGCGACGCCGTCGGAAGCGGCCGGCGTCGGTGCCGCGCTCTGCGTCCTGTTCGCGGTTCTCATCTACGGGATGTGGACGCCGGAAAGCTGGTGGCGAATCCTGCGCGATACCACGCGCGAGTCCGTGATGATCCTGATGATCATCGCGGCCGCCGTTCTGTTCGGCTACATGCTCACCTCGCTCTATCTCACCCAGACGCTGGCGCAGGCGATCGCGGACGCGCAGGTGAACAGATGGACGTTGATGTTGATGATCAACTTCTTTCTGCTGGTGTGCGGATTCTTCATCCCCCCGGCGGCGATCATCCTGATGACGGCGCCGATCCTGCTGCCGATCATCACCACCGCCGGCTTCGATCCGGTATGGTTCGGCGTCATTCTCACCATCAACATGGAGATCGGCCTGATCCACCCGCCGGTCGGGCTCAATCTCTATATCGTCAACGCCATCGCGCCCGACGTGCCGATCACCCGCGTGATGTGGGGGACGATCCCTTACGTGCTCTGCATGATGCTGGCGATCGTCATCCTTTGCGTCTTTCCGGAGATCGCCACTTGGCTGCCGGACGAGGTGATGGGACCGGTGTTGCCGCGCGCGCGGTAATGGTCGGGTGCGCCGTCATGCTAGCAGTACAATCTCCGATCTGTCATGCCCGCGAAACATGTCCCCGCGAAGGCGGGGAGCGGGCATCCAGTAACCGCAAACATCGAATTCATGTCGATAGGCCGACGATTACTGGATCGTCCGCTTTCGCGGACGATGACAGTGAAGAGTCATAACCTCACCCCTCGCCGATCTCGCGCAGGATTTCCGCGGTGTGCTCGCCGAGCCGCGGGGAAGGGCGCTCCGCCGCCATCGGCTTGCCGTCGATCATGATCGGCGTGCGCACGCCTGGAATCGTGCCGGATTTGGCCTTGTCGCTCGGCCGCTCGATCCGCATGCCGCGGTGGACGACCTGCGGGTCGGCAAAAACCTGGTCGAGCGCGTTGATCGGCCCGGCCGGAACCTTCACCGCCTCGAGCTTCGCCAACAGCTCGGCGCGCGGCCACCGCTTGGTCAGGGCGGAGAGGTGCGCGATCAGCTCCTCGCGATTCTGCAGCCGGTCGGAATTGGCGCGGTATTCCGGCTGCTCCGCGATCTCCGGCGCGCCCAATAGCGCGCACAGCTTGGCGAACTGGTTGTCGTTGCCGGTGGCGATGATGATGTGGCCGTCGGCGACCGGAAAGACCTGGTAGGGCACGATGTTGGGGTGGGCGTTGCCGATGCGCGTGGGGACCTTGCCGGAGACGAGATAATTGAGCGCCTGGTTGGCGAGGACGCCGACCTGGCTGTCGACCAGGGCGGTGTCGACCTGGCAGCCGCGGCCGGTGCGCTCGCGCTCGGCGAGCGCGGCAAGCACGCCCACGACCGAATAGACGCCGGTGAAGATGTCGGCGACCGGGACCCCGGCACGTTGCGGCTCGCCCTCCGGCGTTCCGGTGAGGTCCATGATGCCGCCCATGCCCTGGGCCATGAGATCATAGCCCGCGCGCGCGGCGTAGGGCCCGGTCTGGCCGAAGCCGGTCACGGAGCAATAGATCAGGCGGGGGTTCTCCCCGCTCAGGCTCGCGTAATCGAGGCCGAACTTGGCGAGCGAGCCGACCTTGAAATTCTCGATCAGCACGTCCGAGCGCGCGGCGAGCTTTCTCACGATGCGCCGCCCATCCCCGCTCTCGAAATCGACCTCGATCGAGCGTTTGCCGCGGTTGGCGGCGTGGAAATAGGCGGCGCCGAGGTGGCCGCCGTCGACCGCCTCGACGAACGGCGGTCCCCAGCCGCGGGTATCGTCGCCGCTGCCCTTGCGCTCGACCTTGACCACGTCGGCGCCGAGGTCGGCGAGAATCTGCCCGGCCCAGGGCCCCGCCAGGATGCGGGCGAGCTCGAGCACGCGAAGTCCGGCCAAAGGCCCCGGCATTAACCAATCCTCCCCTTAAGTGGCCATTCCGGGCGAGAAATCGCTTGCCTCTGTGGCCTGCCCGGACCCCTGTTGTCCATAGCCGCCCCGGCGCGCGATTTGGCACGATTTGTGAATTTGTCATGGGCCACCTATTTAATGTTCCGACGCGGCGGGAGATTCTGGCCAAAGTGGATACCTCCTTCTTCGGCGACATGCTGCAGCAGATAGCAGAGCGCGGCCGGGCGTTGATCGACCGCGCGCGCGACCGGCGCGAGGTCGCCGAGCAGCGCTCGGCGAGCCTCGTCCAGCTCTGCGAGGACCTGCTCTCGGGCCGCGGCGAGGCATCGGGGGTCGCCCTGGCGCGCGAAATCCTCGCCCGCTACGGCGACCTCACGACCGGACCGCGCATCGCCTTCTTCGAGTCGCTGGCCCGCCGGTTCGGCCCCGACCGCGCCCGCTTGACCGCCGCCGCCACGGCGTGGCTGGCGGCGCCCACGGACGCGGCCGCCTCCAACATCCAACGCGCGTCCGAGCCGCGCCGGCTCGAGCTGTTCCGGCGCCTCAATCTGGCGCCGAACGGCACCGCGGCACTGGTGCGCATGCGCGAGCAACTGACGGACGCCCTCGACCATCGCGACGATCTCGCGGTCGTCGACGACGACTTCCTCCACCTGTTCTCCTCCTGGTTCAACCGCGGCTTTCTGGTGCTCAGAAAGATCGACTGGTCGACGCCGGCGAGAATTCTCGAGAAAATCATCCGCTACGAGGCGGTGCACGCCATCCGCGACTGGAACGACCTGCGGGCGCGCATCGATTCGTCCGACCGGCGCTGCTACGCCTTCTTCCACCCGGCGCTGGTCGACGAGCCGCTGATCTTCGTCGAGGTCGCGCTCACCCGCGGCATCCCGGCGGCGATCGAACCGATCCTGTCGGAGAAGCGCGCGCCGGTCGAGCTCGAGCGGGCGACGACCGCGGTGTTCTACTCGATCTCCAATTGCCAGCGCGGGCTCGCCGGCGTGTCGTTCGGCCATTTCCTCATCAAGCAGGTGGTCGAGGAGGTCTGCCGCGAAATGCCTCGGCTTTCGACCTTCGTCACGCTGTCGCCGGCGCCGAACTTCGCCGAATGGCTCGAGCGCGAGCGCGCGACGCAGGCGTCGGTCGCGCTCGACGAGGACGACCGTGCCGCGCTCGCGGCGCTCGATCGGCCGGATTGGTGGCGGGACGAGGCGACGGTCGAGGCCGTGCGCGAGCCGATCCTGCGGGCGGCGGCCTGGTATTACCTGCGCGGGCGCACCCCGCGCGGCACCCCGCTCGACTCGGTGGCGCGCTTCCATCTCGGCAACGGCGCGCGCCTCGAGCGGCTCAATCTCCTCGGCGACACGTCGGAACGCGCGCTCAGGCAGTCGCACGGATTGATGGTGAATTACCTTTACGATCTGGAGGATATAGAGCGCAACCATGAGGCCTATGCCCAGCAGCATGCGGTGGTTGCGGCGGGCGCCGTCACGCGGCTGGTCAAGACGGCGGCGCGCGACGTCGTGCCGGCCGGCGATTGAGCTAGGGCTCAAGCCGACGACGGGTCCTACGCCTTCCCGTAGACCGGCACCACGGCGCCGCGGGTGACGCGGTTCTCCAGCGAGGCCAGGAACAGGATCGCCGTCGCCACCTCCTCGACCTTCGGCCAGGCGGCGTGGTCGGCCTTCGGCATGGCTCGCCGGTTCGCCGGGGTGTCCATGGTCGAGGGCGCGACCGCATTCACGAGGACGCCCGTCTTCACGACCTCCTCGGCGAGCGCGACCGTGAGCGCGGCGAGCGCCGCCTTGCTGGCGGCATAGGCGACCAT
>WNFD01008733.1_pt1 | contig 12013 bp, 13 predicted proteins | sample 5400491 | NCBI WGS metagenome assembly WNFD01 (sample SAMN13153343, study PRJNA577476) | soil metagenome | isolation source: 120 cm saprolite under Douglas fir tree site 2 hole 2 replicate 2 | place: USA:California | collected 2015-04-18 | reverse complement strand
CTCGATGATCGCCAGGAACTCGCTCCGGAGCGGCTCCGGCGAATCCGCGGCGACGACCTTGATCGATTCGAACAGCGGCAGGCCTGCCTTGATGCCGCGCACGATGACGTCGACGGCGTCCGGCAGCGCCTTGAGGAAGGCCTTCTCCCGGCGCTTTTTCAGAAAATTCAGGCCCCAGCGCGGCAGGCCGAAGCCGGCTGCGAAGGCAAGCCCGGCGGCGCCGAGCAATCCGCCGCCGGCGACCAGCGCGCCCACAAAACAGGCGCCGGCGAGAATCGCCGAAACCACCCAGAATTTCTGAGGCGACCAGTTGAGGCCGGCCTGCGTCAGCCGGACGCTGAGCGGCTTCTTGCTTTCCTTGTGCCGGCGCGCCTCCAGATCCTTCAGCGTTCCCTCGACCTGTTCGCGGCGCGAGCGCTGGGTCTTGTCGGCCTGCCGCTTGGCGGTCGGTTCCGGCTTCGCGACCGAAGCGCGGCGGTTCTCGGCCTTCTTCTCTCCCGACAGCATGGGATAGATGAAGACCCATGCGGCGCCGCCGATCGCGGTGGCGGCGAGAAAGGCCAGTGCAAGTGCCTGTATTTTCATGATCGTCCCCGTCAGCTTCCGACGCCGGCCACTTCGGCGGCGTCCAGCGCCGCGCCGAGCCGCTTTTCTTCGTTGTAGTAGCGCGCGCGCTCCCAGAAGCGCGGCCGGCCGATCCCGGTGGAGCGGTGCCGTCCGATGATCTTGCCGTTGGCGTCTTCGCCGATCATGTCGTAGAGGAAGACGTCCTGGGTGATGATGGTGTCGCCCTCCATGCCCATCACCTCGGTGATGTGGGTGATGCGGCGCGAACCGTCGCGCAGGCGAGCGGCCTGGATGATGACGTCGATCGAAGCGCAGATCATCTCGCGGATTGTGCGCGAGGGCAGCGAGAATCCGCCCATTGTGATCATGGATTCGCAGCGCGACAGCGCTTCGCGGGGATTGTTGGCGTGCAACGTGCCCATCGAGCCGTCGTGACCGGTGTTCATGGCCTGCAACAGGTCGAACGCCTCCGGTCCGCGGACTTCGCCGACGATGATGCGTTCAGGACGCATACGCAGGCAGTTTCGCACCAGTTCGCGCATCGTGACCTGGCCCTCGCCCTCGATGTTGGGCGGGCGGGTTTCCAGCCGTACCACGTGCGGCTGCTGCAGCTGCAGTTCGGCGGCGTCCTCGCAGGTGATGACGCGCTCGTCGTGTTCGATATAGTTGGTCAGACAGTTGAGCAGCGTCGTCTTGCCGGAGCCGGTGCCGCCGGAGATCAGCACGTTGCAGCGGACGCGGCCGATGATCTGAAGGATTTCAGCACCCTCGGGCGAGATCGCGCCGAACTTGACGAGCTGGTCGAGCGTCAGCTTGTCCTTCTTGAATTTGCGGATGGTGAGGGCGGGGCCGTCGATCGCCAGCGGCGGCACGATGGCGTTGACGCGCGAGCCGTCGGCGAGGCGCGCGTCGCAGATCGGCGAGGATTCGTCGACCCGGCGGCCGACCTGGCTGACGATGCGCTGGCAGATATTCAACAGCTGCTGATTGTCGCGGAAGCGGATGCCGGTGCGCTGGATCTTGCCGTTGACTTCGATGAACACCGTTCCCGCACCGTTGACCATGATGTCGGCGATATCGTCGCGCGACAGCAGGGGCTCGAGCGGGCCGTAACCGAGCACGTCGTTGCAGATGTCGTCGAGCAGCTCTTCCTGCTCGGCGATCGACATCACGATATTCTTGATCGCGATGATCTCGTTGACGATGTCGCGGATTTCCTCGCGCGCCGATTCGCCGTCGAGCTTGGCGAGTTGGGCCAGATCGATCGCCTCGATCAGGGCGCCGAAGATCGTCGCCTTGACCTGGTAGTAGTTGTCGGAGCGCCGCGTCTCCATGGGTGGCGGAGGCGGGGGTTGCGCCGCCCTGGCCGGCGCCAGCGGCGGCGACGCGACGGCGGGCGGCGCTGCAGGGCGCGAAGCGGCCGGCGCCGCACTGGGAGCAGGTTCCGGCACGCTCGCCGAGGGCTTCATCACCCGGGTGTCGCCATCTTGTCCGCTACGCTTACCAAACACGACAATACTCCACGCGGCGGCTCACTTGCCCCGCAACTTCTCGATCAGGGGCGACAGGAACGAGCCCCGCGGCTTCTTGGTTTCGCTGCGGCCGGTCAGCCGCTGCGCCATCTGCAGGAACATCTCGGTGGTGCGATGGTTGGCGGAGACTTCCGCGATCATCTGGCCGTTGTTGGCAGCCGAACCGAACATCTGCGGATCGAACGGAATGGTCGCGATCGGCTGGATTTCGATCGCCTTGGCGAATTCGCCGGCGTTGATTTCCGGCCGCTTCGGGATGCCGACCTGGTTCAGGCAGTAGAGCGGCGGCCGGTCGTTCGGTCGCGAAACCCTCAACAGGTCGAACAGATTCTTGGTGTTGCGCAGGCTGGCGAGATCGGGTGCCGCGACGATCAGGATATCGTCGGCGCCGATCAGCGCGCGCTTCGTCCAGCCGGACCACTGGTGCGGGACGTCGAGGACGATGCAGGGCATCGTGGTGCGCAGCGTGTCGAAGATCGCGTCGAACGCCTCGACGCCGAAATCGTAGACCCGGTCCAGCGTCGCCGGCGCCGCCAGCAGGCTCAGATGATCGGTGCATTTCGACAGCAGGCGATCGACGAAGGCGGTGTCGATCCGATCGGGGGAGAACACCGCGTCGGCAATGCCCTGTGGCGGATCCTGGTTGTAATCGAGGCCGGCGGTGCCGAAAGCGAGGTCGAGATCGGCGACGACGGAGTCCATTGCCAGATCGCGCGCAATCGCCCAGGCGACGTTGTGGGCGATGGTGGAGGAGCCGACGCCGCCCTTCGCACCCACCACCGCGATGATACGGCCGACGGATTTCGCCTCGGGCGCCGAGAACAGGTTGCAGATCGAACGCACCACGTCGATCGTGGTGACGGGCGAGATGACGTAGTCGCTGACGCCGCGGCGCACCAATTCGCGATACAGCGCGACGTCGTTGACGCGGCCGATCACCACGACGCGGGTGCCTGGATCGCATACGGTCGCAAGGTGATCGAGGCCGGCGAGGATATCGCCGCGGGCATCGGTCTCCAGCACGATCACGTTCGGCGTCGGCGCCGAGCGGTAGGCCTCGACGGCGGCGGCCATGCCGCCCATCTGAATCTTGAGATGGGCCTTGCCGAGCCGGCGGTCTTCGCCCGCCGACTGCACGGCCGCGGCGGTTTCCACCGTGTCGCAAAAGGCCTGCACGGAGACGCGCGGCGCGGGCGCGATGTGGTCCTCCGCGGGCGCAACTCCGGCCTCAGGCGTCTCTTCGGGGGTTTGGCGGGCGTAGCTGATCATTTGCCTGTGTCGCTAAGTTTGGCCTTGTCGGCTTCAGGATAGGCGGTCGTGGTGGGCGTGCCCTTGCGGTATTTCTCGAAGCCCTCGCTGCGCCGGATCGTGTAGGGCGGCGTTTCCGGGCGCGGCTGCACGAGATCGGAAGGATTGTCGATCATCGCCGCCATGTTGCGCTGGGAGGCGCAGCCGAAATTGTAATACTGCTTGTTCTCGAAGTAGCTCTTGTTCTTGATCGACGGGCCGATGTCGTCCGGCCATAATCCGCACGGGCCGGCGACCGCCGCGAGCTTCGGATAGCTGAGGCGGATCGCCGCCATCACCCGCGGGTCGTCCGGATGATAGTTGCGCACGACGAGGCCGCGCGCCGGCACGCCGGACGCCGCGAGCAGCGCCTGGACTTCCCGGAAGGAATCGGCGGCGGGACGGGCGTTGGGCGTATTGACCGGCACGTCGGCGGTGATCGCGCCCGTGCCTTCCTGCGCCCAGCCTTGCGCCAGTCCAATCACGTCGGCGCGCTGCGAGGCGGACAGGCCGCCTCGGCCACGGCCGACAAGGACTACGACGGATTTGTTGGCCTCTTCGATCGCGATCGGATGCCTCATGTGGTAATCGTCGGGAACGCTCGCGGTCGTGGCGACGTCGCCGGTATGTGTGCAGGCGCCGAGCGCCGCGGCAAGACCGACGAGTGCGAGCGTCAAGCGGAGAGTCCGCTTGCGATCGGGGGGTGTTACGGTTGTCATCTGCTTCAAGTCCTCGCCCGCCTCAGTCCGTGATAAAGCCGTAGGTGCCGCGATAATTCCGCGCCGGTCCGACACGGCCGGGCGCCCCATAGATGCGGTTGATGTTGCCCAGCAGGTCCGCCTGCGGGTCCGACGGCGCGGCAAAGCCGTCATCCGGACGCGACAGATCCTTCTGAGCGACGGCCCGCACGATGAAAGGCGTCACCAGCACCATCAGCTCGGTCTGGTTGTTGACGTAGTCCCGGCTCCGGAACAGCGAGCCCAGCACCGGCAACTGCATCAGGCCGGGCAAGCCGTTGATGGCCTGCTTGGTCTGGTCCTGGATCAGGCCGGCCATGGCCATTGCGCCGCCCGAGGGAATTTCAAGCGTGGTCTCCGCACGGCGGGTCTTGACCGAAGGAATGGTCACGGAGTTCGTGGTCGTCGAGGTCACCGCTTGCGACAAAGTGAGCGAGTTTTCGTTGGACAGTTCGGAGACTTCCGTCATCACGCGCAGGCTGATCCGGCCTTCGGTCAGCACCACGGGCGTGAAGTTGAGGGAGATACCGAACTTCTTGAAGCTGATCTGCGTCGTACAGACATGCGTGGTGGGATCGCAAGTATAACCTGCCGGCACCGGAAATTCGCCGCCCGCGATGAAGGTCGCCGACTCGCCGGAAATCGCCGTCAGGTTCGGTTCGGCCAGTGTCCGCACCACGCCCGCGCTTTCCATGGCGCGCAGCGTGGCCTGAACCGACGGCGTCGAACCAAACGAGCTCTGGATCGAGTTGCCGGTCAGCGAGCGGCCGAAGGCGGTGAACGGGTTGGCGTTGTTGAAGTTCACGACCGCGGTGCCGTAATTCATGCTGGCCGAGAGGTCGATGCCCATCTGCTTGATGATCGAGCGCGCGACTTCGGCGACGGTGACCTTCAGCATCACCTGGTCGCGGCCGCGGACCACGATAGAGTTGACGACCTTGTCGCCGCCGCCGGTCAGCCGCGACGCGAGATCGGCCGCCTGTTGCGCCTCGATCGGGCTTGCCGCCGTGCCGCTCAGGACGATGCCGTCGCCGATGCCGTCGATCTGAATGTCGGAATTGGGCAAGGTCTGCTTCAATGCCGCGCGCACGCCGTTGAGATCGCGTTTGACGGCGATGTCGTAGGCGGCGATCTGCTGGCCCGCGGAATCGAAGAACACGATGTTGGTCTGGCCGACCGCGGCGCCGATGATATAGGCGCGTTGCGCGGAGCGGACCACGGCGTTCGCAATCTTCGGGTCGGCGACCAGCACGTCCTTGATGTCACGCGGCAGGTCGATCACGACAGACTTGCCGATGCCGAGCGAAAGGAAACGGGCGTTCATCTGGCCGTCTGCGGCAACCGGCGTCGCGACGCGATAGTCGCTCGCCACGACGGGCGCGAGCGCCGGATTGAGAATCAGCGCAGCGATGGCCGAAAACGACAGGGCGCGGACCATGATGGTCCGCATTTTCCGCTGCTTAACCCCGCATTTCATCTGTTACGTCCCTTTGATCACTTCTGCGTCGTGGTCGAACTTGGAATTCCATAGCGAACGATATTGATGGCATCGCCGCGCTTGGCCGTCAGGTCGACCGTATTCTCGACCATGTTGGCATCGGCGATGCTGCGAAGCGCCAGCGACAGCGTGCCGGCCTGGCGTGCTGCGCCGAGCGTCACCGTCTGTTCGGGCTTCAATTCCAGCGTGACGGTCTTGCCGACGACGGTATTCTGGCCGTCTTTTTCCTTCGGTGCCTGATCGATCGCGAGAACGCGAATATTCGTCAGGATGACCACCGAGATGACGATATCTTGCGCGTTGGTGGTGTCGGGGTTCTTCTCGCGCTTGGTCAGAATGACGTCGACCCGGTCGTTCGGCAGAATGAATCCGCCGGCGCCGGTCTCCGCGGAGATTTCAGTCGAGATCGCGCGCATGCCGGTCGGCAGAATCGCCGCCATGAAGCCGGAGCCGTCGGCTCTCACCAGCTTCTGTTCGCGGATCGGCTCGCCCGCGATGAACGGCGCGCGCGCGATCGAGCCGGCCATCTGGTTGGCGGCTTCGGGACGGTCGCCGCGGCGGATGAACGTGCTGCTCGCATTTGCGGCCGGCCACGTCTGCCACTGCATATCCTCGGGCTTGAGCGTCTGGCCGAGCGCGATGTCGGACTTCGCGACGAGAACGTCGATCGTCGGCAATTGGGCAACCGGCGCAACAGGGGCCGGCTTGTTGTCGGACCCACTCGCAAGATAGGCGGCGATACCGCCGGCGCCGAGGGCGACGACAAGGACCACGATGCGTGCGGTGTTCATACGCTTCACTTTCCACAATTACGCCGCGACGCTGCCGCCGCCGTGCTCGGCAGTTGAGCAGCTATTCGTCAAAGCATGGTTAATGAGGCGTATCTAAATCGCCTTAACGCGGCGTTATCCGGTGAAATCAGGGAATCGCGAAGTGGGCGAGATTGATCGCCTTCACCCATTCCGTTTCCGGATAGATCATCAGTGCGCCGATCGCGAGCGCGATGCCGTAAGGGATACCGCTGTCCTTGGCGTGCAACCTGTTCAGCCACTCCTGGCCGGTCAACGCATAAGGCAGTGGCCATTGCCGTAATTGCAGCAGCAGCAGCGTGAGGACGCCGCCGAACACGGAGGCGTAGAGCAGATAGGTCATCAGATGAGCGAAGCCGAACCAAAGCGCGGCTGTCGCCGCCACTTTCGCATCGCCTCCGCCGACCCAGCCCATCGCGAAGCAGCCGAACGCCACCGCCAGCACAGTCGCGCCGGCACCGATATGGGAGAGAATGTCGGGCAAGCTCATGCCGCTTGCGACAGCGACGATCAGGAAGCCCGCGGCGAGCGCCAGCGAGACCCGGTTCGAAATCGTCATGGTGAAAAGATCGCTCGCGGCCGCGAACGCCATCAGAGCGGGAAAGAGCAGCAGGCGCGCGATGTCGAGGATCATGGAGGCTACACAGGCTGTTCTGCGGACGCAGAAATCGGATCGCCAGCCTAGCGGCGATAGGTGAACAATCTGAAAACGCGGAAAGAACCTGTTACCAGATGCTGGCGATGCGGCTCGCGAGTGCAACCAGCGCCAGGGCCAGCGCCAGGCAGACCGTTTCCGTCGCCAAATCGTGCCGGATGCCGAGCCGCGTCTTTTTTCCGTCGGCAGACGCGGAAGCAGGTTTACGCATACGCATACTCGGTTGAACGCGACAGAAGGCGATCGGGGAAACAACACGACGGGCCGGCATCGACGTTTCCGTCGCCGCGCGCCGGCACCGGACACTCTTGACCGAAACGTCTAATACGCGATTAACCGAAGGGCTTCTCGATCAGGCTCGGTTCGACATGTCTTGGCGACTCTTTAGCGACGCTTTGCGACTCTTGGCGACGGTTGCGGCCACGCAGATCGTATCGATGACGCGACTTGGTGCGGCGTCGGCGCGGCGTCGGCAAAATGAAAAAGGGCCCCGGTGATCCGGGGCCCTTTGTTCCTTTCGGAAGCAGTCGCTTACTTGAGCGAGCTGTTGATCGAAGTGAACTTGGCGTTCAGAGTGGTGCCGAGGCCGTTGACGGCGGCAATGATCGCGAGCGAAATGCCCGCGGCGATCAGGCCGTATTCGATGGCTGTGGCGCCGGACTCGTCCTTCACGAAACGAGCAAGCAGGTTCTTCATAAGCTAAACTCCATGTACACGTGGCTGTCGAACTAAGGTCTGGTCTTGCCGGCGTTCTCAGCACCGTGACCATATGTCACCCTAGGATCGGAGAATTGCGGCGCAGTTAATTCAACCGCGGAAACATCGGCGCAATTCGCTGTTGTTCAGCACAGTAAATTTGGAATAAAGCCTATCGTTAGAATGCCAATCCGGGTCGGCGTGATCCGTATTTCTACGGTGATAGGCAACGCGATACTGCAGCGTCAACAGGATAGCAAAAACGTACTTCACAACTCCTTAAGTGGCGAGGAGTACGCCTGATCGCCTGATCTGATGAGGCGATGATGAGCGGTCTCTCCATGGAAGTCCTCGTGATGCTCGGCCAGACCATCGAGAAGGTGGTGCCGATCACGATCGTGCTGGCGCTGGTGTTCACGGTGCTTTCTCATTTCTGGGCCTGCAATCCCGCGGCGCCGTGGTGGCGCAAGCGTGAGCTCGTGACGGACATTGTCTACTGGTTCTTCGTGCCGGTGTTCGCGCGGGTGTTTCGAATCGGCCTGATGGTGTTGGGCGCGAGCGTCGTCTTCAAGATTCACGATGCCGACGAACTGATCGCGTTCTACGACGACGGTCACGGCCCGCTGGCCCAGCTTCCGCTGTGGGTGCAGGCGGCGCTGTTTCTGCTGCTGTCGGATTTCATGCTGTATTGGCTGCACCGGATGTTTCACGGCGGCGGGTTCTGGAAGTATCACGCGATCCATCATTCGTCGGCGGATCTGGAATGGATCTCGGCGGCGCGCTTTCATCCCGTGAATCTCCTGATCGGCACCATCTCGGTCGACGTCATTCTGCTGATGGCGGGGATCTCGCCCAATATCATGCTCTGGGTCGGGCCGTTCACGACCTTCCATTCGGCCTTCGTCCACGCCAACCTCAACTGGACGCTGGGTCCGTTGAAATATGTGCTGGCGACGCCGGTTTTTCACCGCTGGCATCACACCGGGCTCGAAGAGGGCGGCAACACCAACTTTGCCGGCACGTTTCCGATCTGGGACATTCTGTTTGGAACGTTCCGGATGCCGGCGGACAGCCTCCCCGACAACTACGGCAAGGACGAAGCGGCAATCCCCGCCGAGATCGCAGGCCAGCTCGCCTATCCGTTCCGGCAATGAGGGGAGGCGGTTTCTTCGGCCTCGTTTGCGGTTCATTCACCAATTGACGCCAGAATCGCCGTGTCGGGCGCCGGCTCCGTTCGCTTTCGCCGGCTCGTCAACGTACCGGGGTAAAGTATGTCGTTTGAGTTCCTGCGTAGTGGTGCCCGTCGATCGTTCGCAATGGCGATCGGCCTCTTGCTGTGGCCGGCTGTCGTCCTGGCGGAGCCCGGCGACAGCATCGGGGTCAATGTCGATCAGGCCAAGCTCGTCAAGCTTCCCACCCGTGTCGCGACCATTGTGGTCGGAAATCCGCTGATCGCCGACGTCACCTTGCAGAACGGTGGAGTCGTCGTGGTGACAGGAAAAAGCTACGGCGCAACCAATTTCATTGCGATGGACCGCAGCGGCGAGATCCTGGTGGACCGCCTCATTCAGGTCGAAGGACCGACCGACCAGCTCGTCACCGTGTATCGCGGCGTCGATCGCGAAACCTATAGCTGCATGCCGATCTGCCAGCGGCGCGTCACGCTCGGCGACGGCGACAGCTATTTCAAGTCTGTGATGGACCAGGCGGGCTCGCTCAGCAGCCAGGCGGGCGGCAGCGCCGCGACGGCCAGCAAGTCCAACTGATCCCGTTTCCCCGGCGCTCAAGACGACTTCGCGGCGTGTTCCGGTTCGCGGCCGTTCGCGGTCGCGCCGCGCGCCGAATTGGCCAGAGATGGTTGATACCCCGTTAACGGGGCGGGTTGCTCTGTGCCGGTCGCACGAAACACTTCAACAATCACTTTCGGCTTACTCTGGCGGCTGATGATCGCTGACTGGGGATTTGCCGATGTCGTCGCCCGCTGTTCCAACCGATAAGTGCCGGAATGTGTTGCGCCGCTTCGGGCGCAGCCGCCGGGGCTCCGCCGTGGTGGAATTCGCGCTGGTCGCGCCGGTCTTTTTCGCGCTGCTGTTCGCCATCATCGAGACGGCGCTGATGTTCTTCGCGAGCCAGGTGCTGGAGACGATCACGCAGAACTCCGCGCGGATGATCGTGACCGGACAGGCGCAAAGCAGCAGCTACACCCAGACCCAGTTCAAGACCTATGTCTGCGGCCAGATTCCCGCGCTGTTCAATTGCGGCAGCCTCTATGTCGACGTCGAGAGCTATCCCTCGTTCTCGAACATCAGCCTGAGCAGCCAGATCGACGGCAGCGGCAACTTCATCAACAACAACATGCAGTACAGTCCGGGCGGCCCCGGCGACATCGTCGTCGTCAGACTGTTCTATCCATGGCAGCTCTTCGTCACCGGGCTCGGCTACAACATCTCCAATCTGTCGGGCAACCAGCGCTTGCTGGTGGCGACCGCGGCGTTCCAGAACGAGCCCTATTAGCAATCCGGATTTGACAGCGATGAAATCGATCTCCGACATTTGGCTTGCGGCGCGCCGTTCGGCGCGTGAGCTGGCGCGGGACCGCAGCGGCATCGCGGCGACCGAGTTCGCGGTCATCGTGCCGGTCATGCTGGTGATGTTCTTCGGCACGGTGGAGTTTTCCTCCGGCGTTGCCGTCGACCGCAAGGTCACGATCGTGGCGAGAACGCTGTCCGACCTGACATCGCAAGCCCTGAACTCGGTGAACGACACCTATCTGCAGAATGTGTTCACGGCCAGCATTGCGATCGTGACGCCGTATCCGGCGACGCCCATCAAGGCCCAGATTTCTCAGATCTACGTCGACTCGTCGAATGTCGCGAAGGTCGTGTGGAGCAAGGGCGCGACGATCGGAACCGCCGCCACGCAGGCGACGCTGGGGAACTCGACTCACAACGCCGGCGATACGATCACGATTCCCCCGGCGCTGCAGGTTGCGAAGACCTATCTGATCCTCAGCGAGGTCAGCTATCTCTACACGCCCACGATCGGCTACGTGATGGCCAAGGCCGGAGTCAATCTGAGCGACGTCGCCTATACGCGGCCGCGCCAGTCCACCTGCGTCATCTACAACAACCTTCCCGCCGCGAGCTCCTGCCCGACTCCGTAACAAGGGCTGATCGATCTCAATCGGAATCTGGCTGTCGGGCTCGCAAGGTCGCGCCATCGTCAAGCCGGCGGCGTTCAGCCATGCGGAAAAAGGCCGCGTGGTCGACGCGGCCCTTTTTTCTTGATTTTAGTTCAGGCAGGATTTCCCGGACGTAAGCCCGGGGGAAATCTCTTAGTTCGCGGCGCGCAGATTGTCGGCCGACGACTTGCCCGAGCGGCGGTCCGCCACGATCTCGTAGGAGATCTTCTGGCCTTCACGCAGCGTTCCAAGTCCGGCCCGCTCCACGGCGCTGATATGCACGAACACATCGTTGCCGCCGTCGTCTGGTTGAATGAAGCCGTAGCCCTTGGTTGCGTTAAACCATTTCACGGTTCCCATGCTCACGGGATAGTCCCTTCTCAGATATAAAATGTCGAAACCCACTCATCGTGGGCTGGTGAGATCGAATTTTTGGAAGGGTCGTCAGCGTCTAAACCGGCTGTACCGGTGGATAGCTAATGTCGTCCGGCCGAAAATCGATTGCCCAATATATTATGAGAAGCAGGCTTGCAAAACAATCCTGGGCTGCAGTTTTTTTGGTTGCTTGTTTTCGTCATGCGGTGCCCGCGCAATGACATGATTTTGTCACGCGCGGTCTCGACCCCGTCGGCGACGCCTTACCGGCGGCGGAACTGGCCGCCCCGCGGCGGCGCGCCGCGCGGCCCGCCGGTGCTGGCGGGACGCTCGTCCTTGTGACGGAAAATCAGCCGGCCCTTCTCGAGGTCGTAGGGCGACATCTCGATCGTCACCCGGTCCCCGGCCAGCGTCTTGATCCGGTTCTTCTTCATTTTCCCCGCCGTATAGGCAACGATCTCGTGCCCGGCGTCGAGTTGCACGCGATAGCGGGCGTCGGGGAGGATTTCGGTGACCAGTCCTTCGAACTGGATCAGCTCTTCTTTAGCCATGGGGTTCTCCAGGTCGATAGGCGGCTAGTTTGGCTGCTGTTTGCGGTTGGGTCGATGGTTCGGACGGCTTTCGCGATGCAAAAAAGCGACGCCTTGTATTCCTTCTGCCTTGCCGCCGCCATGCG
>WNFD01009583.1_pt1 | contig 12019 bp, 10 predicted proteins | sample 5400491 | NCBI WGS metagenome assembly WNFD01 (sample SAMN13153343, study PRJNA577476) | soil metagenome | isolation source: 120 cm saprolite under Douglas fir tree site 2 hole 2 replicate 2 | place: USA:California | collected 2015-04-18 | reverse complement strand
GAACTCGAGCACCTCGTGGCGACAAAAAGCGGAGGGAGTCAGGATGTGGTTGGCCCGAATTACCTGGGCAGTGAGATAGGCGCCAGCCAGGGTCCGCCGCTCTGGCTGCACTTCAATGCCTAAGTAATCCCGCACTCGCCCCGACAGCATCCCTCGACGGACCAGGTTCGCGTAACTCTGCCACGTCACACTATGAACGGTCAACACCACGGGGCACGGGGCTGCCAAGGGCACGCCGTGCTCGGCGGGGGCATGGAACAAATCATAGCGCCCGCGCCAGAGCGCCAGGGGAACCGCCACCTGCTCCCAAAAAAGTCCGCCTCGATCCTTTAGTCCCTCTACGCGGCAGCCCAGATTCGCGACGTGTAAGCTATGAAGAGGCTGCCGAGCACGGTGAAACAACGTGACCTCAATTCCCTGGCGCGCCAGCTCCCGGACCAGTCCCACCGTATAGCGATCCCAGCCCCGGAGGACCGGGGAAGAAAGCGATCGGCCGTCAATTTGAAAAAAATTTTAATTCGTTCGCGAACGAGGTAGTGCCCCTGAGCGGGGGGCGTCAGCCCCCTGAGCGGGAACATAGTCGGCGATACCTCCGGGCTCAGAGGGCTTACGCCCCCCGCTCAGCGAAATCACGCCGCCTGGCTCGCTGAACGTTTTTCCTTGGAGAATTCTTTCGTTGGCTGGGAGGTTGACGATGTCAAGGAATGTCCCCATCGGACCATGGGGCGCTCAACCAGGTAGTAGCTTAGCGAAGCGCAGGCGAACACCAGAAGGATGTTCCAAGGCAATTGCTGGAAAGTCCCCAGCGGCAAGGGTCGGGGAAAGGTCCCCAACGGGAAGAACAGCAAATTCCATAAGTAAAGACTGTAGGAAACTCGACCCAGCCAGCGCATGGGCTGCGTTTCGAGGAACCGACCGGCGAGCCCCTGGGGGCGAAGGACCGTTCCCAGCAAAATGAAGGGAATTAAAATAACCTGCCACATCATGACCAACGGTGGTTTGTAAAGGACACAGGCGATGAAGATGGCCACCAGGCCCGCCCAAATGCCCGCGCCAGGCGGAAACCTCCAGAACCAGTGCCGCCCAGCAGCCCCAAAGCAACCCGTCCAGACGAATGTCGGTCCGGACGTAAAAGGCCGCGCCGGGAATCCAGTGCCCCAGCCATTGATGGCGAAATTCCCAAACCCGCCAGGCCGCCACTGCCAACGCCAACCCGAGTGCCCAAGGTCGAGCCCGGCGCGGGCCGCACAGAAACAACAAGCTGGGCCAAAGCAAATAGAAATGCTCTTCCACGGCCAACGACCAAAAATGTCCCGTGTAATGTCCATCGGGTCCGGGCAGGGGAAGGTAATTGCGAAAAAAGCCCACACAGCTCCACCACATGATCGGAGTGGTCAAAGAAAAGCCGGCCAGGGTCAACAAACCCACCACCGCCAGATAAGCAAAGGAGGCCGGTAATATCCGGAAAATCCGCCGAATATAAAAACTGCGGAGACCGATTTGGCCATTTTGGCGGTGTTCTTGCAACAGGCGCGAACAAATCAAAAATCCGCTGATGCCGAAAAATATGTCTACTCCCAAGCCCCCCCGGCGAATCACGGCGTACCACCAGGCATTCGGCAGGGAGCCCTCGGGGCAGAATACCGAGTTGGCGGCATGGGCGATCATCACTCCCAAAATGGCAATGGCCCGCCAACCGTCCAGGGTGGGAAGGTAGCTTTTCGGCGTGAGGCTTCGATGATCGTGGATTTCGACCTTCATGCCGCCACACTCCTTAGCCATCGAAAGCAACTCGCGTAGTCTTCCGGTGGAAAGAATTCGGGCATTCACGCCGCGCGGGCTAAGATGTCCGTAGATTTCCGGCTGTTCTCCGAGGTTTTTCCGCCAGACAACAAATGTCCCCATCGAATCAGGGGCCGCTCAACCAGGTAGTAACTCAGACTGGCGCAGGCGAAAACCATAACGATACTCCAGGGTAATTGCTGGAGTATTCCCAAAGGCAGCGGTCGAGGGTTGTTCATCCCCGCGAAAAACAAAGAGTTCCACAAATAAAGGCTGTAAGAAATTCGGCCTACCCAGCGCAGCGGCTCCGTCTCCAAGATTCGACCGGCCAACGTGTTGGGCCGGAGCACCGTTCCCGCCAGGAGAAGAGGAATCAGAATGGCTTGCCAGGTCATGGCCAACGGCGGTTGGTAATAAACGCAAGCCATGAAGCTAACCACCAGGCACAACCAGATTCCGGGCGCCAGCCAACGGGTCAATCGTTGACGCCAGGTCGGGTCGTTCAGAATCAAGGCCATCCAGCAACCCCAAAGCAAGCCGTCCAGTCGGATGTCGGTGCGCGGACAGAAGCCGACGCCGGGGATTAGATGAGCCAGCCATTGATGACGGAACTCCCAGAACCTCCAGACGGCTACTGTCCCCGCCAATCCGACGACTAGCCGACGAGCCCGCGGGATACCGGCAAAAACCAGGAGTCCGGGCCAGAGCAAATAGAAATGCTCCTCCACGGCCAAGGACCAGAAATGGCCCGTGTAGAATCTGCCAGGATCGGGACCAAGCCAAAAGCGGCCAGGGCCGCCAAGCCGCCCAAATAAGTCAGGTAGGGTGGGAGGATCCGAAAAAATCGACGCATGTAAAATCGGCCTAGACGGATCCCGCCATTTCCCTGATGTTCCGTCAACAGGCGCGAGCAAATCAGGAACCCGCTGATTCCGAAAAAGATATCCACTCCCAGCGCGCCGTATCGAGTCACGGCGTGAAGGAACGCATTCGGATGGCTCCCCTCGGCATGAAAAACACTGTCGGTCGCATGGCAGATCATCACGGCCAAGATGGCGACGGTCCGCCAGCCATCCAAGGTGGGAAGATAACCGGCCGGCATCCTGTTTCGATTATTGGAAGTGATGGAGGTCATATTGTCTTGCCAGTCCGACGCGCTAGCAAGGGCGGCCCTTGCTAGTGCGTCGGGCTCGCTAGTTATTTGCCGTGGTTGTATTTGCTCGAGGAGGTCCTAATCGGTTCCAAAACCACGTGTCCGTATTCCGTAAGCGGATTGGTTTGGCCGTCCAGCGGCTTCAGGCGATAGTCCACATCCTTTAAGAACTCGTCCATTTGTTCCCCACTCACCCCAATTTCCGGCCAGTTCATCGGATGCAGCTCCACGACGACCGTCGGACGATGTTGAGCCAGGGTCTGCTTGGCGCCGCGCAAGGCATGCAGCTCGAATCCTTCGATGTCGATCTTGATCAAGCTGGGGCGAATCCGCCGGGCGGCGCAGAATGAATCGAGAGTCGTCACCTCAATCTCGATCGCCTCGGCGTTTGCCAGCCGGCCGTGAATTGGCGACAGTGTGTTCTCCGGAGAATTGGATACCGTGTAGACGAAGGAGCTTCCTTCTTTGTCGCTGACGGCGAAGGGACAAACTGTTACCCGGCCGGCGACCTCGTTGAGAATCAAATGGTCGATCAAGGCGGCCCGGGTGAGCGGCGTCGGCTCGAAGGCGAAGACCTGGCCTTTCGGTCCGGCCCAGCGGGCCAGCAGTACGGTGAAAAGACCCACATGAGCGCCGACGTCGAGCACGGTCGCCCCCGGCCGAACTTGGGTCTTCAGGTAATGGAATACGGCCGGCTCATAATCTTCATGGGCGTTACGATGAGCCGGGCGAATGCGGATGCGTTCCTGACCGTTGATCAGGCGAACCAGTCCGCGCTGGCCGTAGCAAAGACGGAGCAAAGTATTGTAAACGGGGCGGATTTTGGCCACCCACGGCGACGAGCTGGTTAATCCTAACCGGCTTTTGCATCCCCGCACCACCGACTCGAAGTTGTTCATGCGACTTGTCTCCGTTGCCTGGCCGCCATGTCCGCATAACAAGCTTGCAAGGCTTCTAGGACCACTTCAGGCCGACAATGCTGATGGAGCAGCTCCCGGGCTGCCCCTCGCTGTCGTTCCTGCCGGGAATGGTCTGTCAACAAAGTAACCGTGCGTTGCACCAATCCCCCATCCTCATCACAGCAGCCAACGTGAATGCCGTCCTGGGCCGGAATCCCTTCAATTCCTTCGGAAGTCGTGACCACCGGAATCCCGTAAGCAAAGGCCTCCATGACCTTCACTTTCATGCCACTCCCCCGCTCCGGGGCATAAAGAAAAACGCCGGCGCTTTCAAAATAGGGCCGCGTGTCCGGCACGCTTTCGGCGATCAGGGTGGCCGGTTGAGACAAGTAAGGACGCAGAGCTTGGCGGGCGCCCCAGCCCACAATGTGAACCTGCGTTTGCGGCAGACGCGCGCGAATCGCGGGAGCCAGCCGGGTCAGCAATCGAACGGCCGCGGAATACGAGGGATACCAGTTCATGGATCCAATGACGCTCACGACCGGTTCCGCCACCCGCCGCTTCGTTGGAACGTACGGATACAACGAAAGATCCATTCCCAGCGGCACCACATGAACAGGCGTGTGGGGGGCAATCGATCTCACTTCTCGCGCTAACCGGGGAGTCAAGGTAAGCAGGGTTCCGGAACTTCGGAGTAACCGATGTTCCGCCTTTCGCCGCAACATCCGGAGAGTTCTCTCTCTCCAGCCCTGCGCGGGCGAAAGTTCTTGATCGATGTCATAAAGGCTGTGGAAATTCAGAACCACTTTCGCCGGATCGCAGCCCCGGCCGAGCCAACCACTCCAGATTCCCTCCAGATGGAGCACATCGAATCCTTGTCGGCATTCCGCCTGGACGTCGCGTTGAAGCCGGGGGTCGATCATATAGGAAAAAGGCCGACGAAGCGTTTGCCATTTTTGCCAGAGCCGGCTGCGAACCGGGTACTCATATAAGCGCAGATCAAAAGAAGCCGCGGGAAACAACCGCCGGGCCTCGGCGGCCTGACAATCATCATTGCAGATGGCAAAACAGCAGACCCGGTGGCCGCGCTCCACCAGCCCGCGCAGGAGCACATAATACCAACGGCCCACCGCATGCCCAAACGGGAGCGGCGCTTCGCTCAACACTAGGATAATTCGCAATGATCTCATGCCGACGACCCGGACGAAGTTCTGGACGCCTGCTCCTCACGCAGCCTGCTCGATCAGCTGGACGATTTGGCCTGCCATCGTGTCCCAATCATGTCCCCGGAGCATTTCCGAAAAAGGCACAACCGCCGAACGAAACCTTTCCAGGTTGCTTCGCCAACTCTGCAATCGATCGGCCAGGTCTGCCGGGTCGTCGGCATTGGGAAGAAGTAATTCCTGCAATTCGGCCGGATAGCGCTCGGCCACCCCCGCCTGAGTGCTGACCATAGCTGGCAGTCCCCGGCACAAGGCTTCATGGACCCCCAAGCCGTAAGCTTCATAGCGAGCGGGATGAACCATAACGTCGCAGGCGGCCAGCACCTGAGGAACGTCGGGGCGAAAGCCTAGAAAGTGAATCCGATCGGCTATTCCGACTTGCCAGGCCCGTTGCTGCCAAGCCGGCAACTCCAGACCGGCGCCGACGACCGCCAAGTTGCAGTCCCAGTTTGGATTCCGGCAGAGCACTTGCCAGGCGGCGAACAGCGTATCAAAGCCTTTCCTTCGGTCTCCCAAGGCGCCAACGAAAACCGCAATGGGCCAATCATTCTTCCAACCCAGCCTAGTCCGGGCGGCAGCGCGCTCGGCCGAGGTAATCGGGTGAAACCGCCTGGGATCCGTGCCGTAGTAAACCACGCGGCAACGAGATTCCGGGACTCCCAGTCGTTCGGTCACATCGCGAAAGGACCGGCGACTATTGCACAGCACCAGGCGCGCGCGACGCAGCGTCGCGCGCTCGGCAGCCAGGGCGTAGGAATGGGCCAGCCTGGTCCGAAGGCGGAACGGCAGCGAGCCGGCAACTTGGGGGCGGTAAGCGGCGTGAACATAGTGGACCCAACTGACATCGTACCACCGACAATTGCCGCCGTTGACCACGACTCGGGCCTGGCGTTTCCGCCAAAGCCGAGCCGCCCAGCGCCGTCCTGCCCGGGCCAACAAGGGCATGCCGGCCAAGTGCGATCGCAGCGGTCGCCACACTTGGTGGACTGTGACCCGAGGCAAACAGAGCAAATCGGGCCAAGCGCGGTGGGCGACCAGGTGCACCTCGGCGCCTGGTCGCGCCGCCAAATACTTGGCCAAGGCATGGTTGGCATAGTCCATGCCACCCAAGGGGGTAAAGTCACCGGAAATCAAGAGCCAAGAATTCATGGGAAGAACCCAAATGCAAAACCCGACTGCCGAAATTAGGAAATAAAAAGACGAGATGCGGATGCCGGACTTTGACTTTGACGTCGATAGGCGGCCGCTCCCTGCAGGGCGCCGCTTAACAGCCAGTACTGCATGCCGATTTGGCTGGTAAAGGGCGTGTAGCTGAAGATCAAAGCCAGGGTGCCGACGTTGGCCGCCAAAACAGCCAGGGCCCAGAAACGCAGCTCCGGGACTCCCCACACCGCCAAGCGAAAGTCCCGCAAGGTGCTCACTACCAAAGCTCCGCCGTAGAGAATCAGCAGAACCAGCCCACCGTCGATGATCCAAGCATTGGGTTGGACTTCCGCCCAGATCGGTCGAGATTGCGAATTATAGGGATCACCGAAGTGGACGTTGACCATTCCCCACCTTCCCAGTCCAGCCCCCAGGGGATGCTTGACCAGGAGGTCGTTGAAGCCGTACTCCAATTGATCTCCGCGGGACTTGTAGTAGAGTTCAAAGGGATTCTCCTCGAGGAGCGAACCGAATCGATCGCTGACGCTCTTCCCGCCCAGTCCGACGGCGAAAGTGAAGGCGGCGAATAGCAACAATCCGTACAACCCTAATAACAGGGTCGCTTTGAATCGCTCGCGCTGGAGGAACATAAGAACGCCGCCGCAGACGACCACCATGACGGCCACCACTAAAAAGCTACTGCGAACGTGACTGAGATAGATGGCCGCCATTCCCGCCAAGCCCAAGATCGAGGCCAGGACTTTCTTCCAAAACCCCACCGGCGCCAGGCAAAAAATCAAGCCCAGAAGGGCCGTGACCATGGCCGGCCCGCACACGCCGCCGGGCGCGTCAAACAGTCCGGGTGGGCGAATAATCCGCGTGCCATTCGGACCAATGTAGGAGACCGCTTCCAGGCCGTACGGGTTGCTGGTGACGATCCGAGAGAACTCCGCGGGCATCCAAACGTCGGGATTGTAAACTTGCAAGATGCCGACGATGGAGTTCACTCCATTGCAAATGAACAGGAGGACCAAGAGTCGCGCGAGATGCCGGGGACCCTGCACAAGTCCGGGTGCCCAAAAGAGCGGCGCCAACACGGCCAAATACAAGGCGACCTGGGCTAGTCCCGCCAAATAGGAATTCGTTTCCGGGTGCAGGATCATCAAGCCCAGATAAACGAGCGCCACCAGCAGCCAGGCGCCGGCGGGGTGAGCATGAACGCGGGGAGCTCGCCTACTGTGCCACCACCAGACCAATCCCAACAAGCTGATCAAGAAAGCGGCCGCACGGATTGGGGCGCGAACCACTTGACCGCCTGGAACCAATAATAAGGCCGGCAAAGCCGTTTGGCTGATGATAAACCACTCGGGAAATCCCCAAGCCGGCGCCGCGTCCCGGCGCGGCCTGGAAACGGCCCTCGTCGGCCACAGAGTCGAAGGCTGCCGGACGATCATTGTGGTTCCCATGATCGAATCCTTTCGGTAGTCTGCCCGGTTGAAAACAAAGTGCCATCCCTGAGCGGGGGGCGTGAGCTCCCCGAGCTAGCGCCGTTTCCAGTTCGGAAGTTTCGTCAATAAGTAGAAATCGTGATTTCCTGAATCGCAAAACATCGCTTGCGGCTTAGCGCTAAACCGCAAGCGATGTTCGGGGGAACAATCGAACACGCGAAACTGGTCAACTTGAAACGGCGCCATCAAGTTGCTTCAAGAATCGTAGTGGCTCAGGGGACTCACGTCCTCCGCTCAGCGTGCCAAACATACCAAGCGTAGGACTTCAGCCGTCGCCACTTCCTGGGGAGCTAGAGGTTTCCCGTGGCGCTCGATGCGGTCGTACCCCCATTCCCGCAACCGTTCGAGGATGGCCTCGGGCTTCTTTCCCCAGGCGCGCAATAATCCAACATGAAGCTCAAGAAAAAGCACGGGGATCGTACTCCTTAAAAGTTCTTGCCCCCCTTGCAGCACCTCGTCTTCGAAGCCTTCCACGTCGATTTTAATGTGAGAGGGGAGCAACCCGGCGCGCTTGGCCAAAGTCGGTAGAGTGATTTGCGGCGCTACCTTGACATCGGGACGCGAAGAGTCTGCGCCGACCCAGAAATGAGCGCCGGCCGGGCCGGTCGCGAGCATCGGTATCCAGCCATCCTCTTTCCCTATCGCCGCTTGAAAAATTTGCACCCGCCCGCCAACGCCCGCCAGACCCAAATTGATCTTGAGAATGCGATTGGCGGCCGGCGAGGGATCGACCGCGACCACTTGGGTTCCTGGTCCTCCATAATGCAAAGCCGCAAGCGTCAGGCTTCCGTAATGCGCACCGATGTCGAAAAAAATCATTCCGGGGCGGCTGAAGGCGATCAAGCCGTCGAGCTCGTGGCGGCAATCTTCGTTATCTCGATGGGCTTTGAAGTTTTCCAGGCTGCACGGATGACAGCGAACCTGCCAATCCGGTCGCACCTGACACTTCGGCACGTATCCCAAATAATAGCTGGATTCGCGCATTAGCCATCGAGCGGTGGCGCGGGGCCTCCGGACGAAGTTGCGGATGGGGCGGGCAACGAGTCGCCGGACGCCGTTCCGGATGTCGGGGCGAGGACGGTTAACGATCATTTGAATTATGGATCGTGGGGTGTGAGTAGTACATTTAGCCGCGGAGCTGGCTCCGCGCGGTGTAAGTACCGCGCCTAAATGAAAGCCGCTTGGTCTACTCGATTACGCACATTTGGCGCGACGCGAGCTAACCTCGGCAAGGCCATCGGGAGAGACCTCACGAAGGTAGTTTTCTAATATGGCCCACAACCTTCTTTGGTCGCAACACAGGATGACGTCAACTTGACGACCGTCGCGGATGAGGTCATAAACCCACGGCTCGAAGATCGGCACCAGGCGGTGGTCATGAAACTCCCAGCCGGTAAGACCAAAGTCTCGGGCCATCTGCATCAACTGAGGCGCGGAATACCCCGCAGCCCGGAGCGCATCCGGAAAGACTTCCAGCATGAGGACCGCTTGCGGATTCCGCTCCAACGTCACGCGCATCCCTTGCAATACCTGGCATTCATAACCTTGCACGTCAATCTTGATGAGCGCCACGGTGCCGTGCGGGACGTCCCGCAGGCAAGCATCGATCGTCGTCAGCGCCACTTCTTGAAACAATCGACTGTCCAAGTTCGCAGTCCCGACCCGATGGTCGCCATAATTCCAAGGGTTCAAGGCCAGTCGACATAAACCCTCCGCCTCTCCCGCGGCCATTCGCCGGGAAATCACGTTGGAGGCGCCGTTGGCCCGAAGGTTATGTTCCAACAGCTGAAAGTTATGAGCCTCCGGCTCAAATGCGAAAACCGTACCGGACGGTCCGACGGCCGCGCTCATGGCCAAGGAATGCAAGCCCAGGTTTGCTCCGATATCCACGCAAATGGACCCTTTCAGGTCCATCGTCCCAATCAAGCGCAAAAGCTCGGCTTCATAGTGGCCCTGCACATAGAGCAGGGTTCCGATAATGCGGTCCCGAAGATCCACGCGGACGTGTTGCTTGCCCACGGGCACGTCGATCTCGGGATGAACCTGTCGAAGAACGGGCGCCCAAACATGCCGCCTCCAGGCGCGTTGCCAGCGTCTTAGGTCCATGGTGCATTTTCCTCCCAATTGGGACTTCCTCGTTTCGCCGCGACGACCCGCAGAGTGTGGGAGTGGCATCGCGCCTGGGTCGCGGCGAAACTCATGGTATTTGAGTCAGGCACATCGAGATTTCGGACCGGCCGATCGTCGGCCCCATTCCCGGTAAGCTTCCAGACAGCGGTCAGCCACTAAGCTCCAGGTAAAGCGCTCCAGCACCCGCTGGCGGGCGGCCTCGCCCATTCGCCGAGCCGCAGCCGGATGCGATTGCAGCCAACGAATCTTGACCCCCAGGGCCTCGGCATCATTCGGGGGAACAAGAAATCCGGTCACGCCATCCTCCACCAACTCCGGCAAACTACAAATGTTGGTGCTAATGGCCGGCGTTCCACAGGCCATGCCTTCCAACAGAGTCTGGCCCAATAATTCCGGGATGCTGTAGTATTCTCCCGAGCAGGTAACATGCACGCTGGGCAGGACAATACATAAAGCGCGGCGGTAGGCATCGATGATCGCGGCGTCCACATAATCCTGATGGATTTGCACGTTCTTGCCGGCCGCCAGCCGAAGGAGAACCTCGAAAAAGCTCCGCGCATGCCGCCAGCGGCGCCCCACGATGGTCAGCGGGGTGGCTGCATCCACGGCTTCGATTAAATAATTGATCCCTTTGTGAGGGAGCAGGCGACCCACATAAAGGACTTCACCAGTCCGGCGCACGTTGGGATCGGGGCAGAACTTAACGGGGTCTACGCCGCCCATGATGACCTTGGCATTGGCCAGATCCTGATGGCCGAAGACCCGGCGACTGAACTCGCTGATGTGCAGGTGGCCGGCATACCAGCGGGCAACATCGACATAGTGGTGCAGGGCAATACCTCCGCCGCCCAAATGGCTGGTGAAGATCGGTTTGCCGACCGCGCGCGCGTACATCAAGGCCAAGCTGGACATCATCGTATGGGTCTGATGATAGTGAATCACATCCGCATTCCCTAAATATCGGATCATCAGAGGATTGATGGGGTCGAACTTGAACCGGCGAAAGTGAATCCAATTCCTCAGGATCTGGACCGAGAGCGGCCCAACTTGCTTTCGGCCTGGCGCCGAACCAAAAGCAAGAAGAGTGGTGGGCGCCTGCTCGGCCATGGCTCGGCTCAGCTCCAGGGCATAACGCTCCGCCCCGCCGAATACTCCCTCCTCTCCAAAGAGGGCCGGCACCACGTGAACCACTCTTAAGAGACGAGTCATGCAGCCATCCGTTCATCGAGGATGTGATGACAAAGCGATTGAAGACGCGCCATTTGCTGACCTGGATCGCACAGCGACCGCGCTCGAGTGGGCCCGGCGCGACCCAAGCGACTCCGTCTTTCGGGGTCGTGGATCAAATCTCTCAAGGAATCGGCCAGGGCGGCGGCGTTGCCCGGAGGCACGAGAATTCCACAAGAGTCGTTGACAATCTCCAGGGCGCCGCCCCAGGCCGTCGTAATCACCGGCAGGCCGGCGTGAAGGCCTTCCACAAAGGTGATTCCGAAAGGCTCGGCTCCCATATTCGGTTGGCAATGGATGTCCGCTGCCGCCAGAAGCCGCGGCACGTCCGAGCGATGACCCAAAAAACGAACCCGATTGACGATGTTCAAATCGGCGGCCCGGCTTTTCAATTCTTCCAGATAACGAGCTTCCCGCGGACGTTGCGCGCCGCCCACAAACCAAGCCTCCCATCCCGGTTCAAGACGGAGTTTTCCAAGAGCCTCCAAGTGAAGCAGGTGGCCTTTCCACCTTTCCAAGCGACTAACTTGAATCACGACGACGGCGTCTTCGGCAGTGCTCAGCTCGCCGCGCACTCTCGAGCGATCTTCTACTTCTCGTTCCCAATCTCCAGCTTGGGAACGAGAAGGGTGAACCGGGCAGTAGACAATTTCGAAACGGACATCCGGAAAAAGATTCTTCAAAGAGCCGGCAGTGAATCGGCTATTGCACACGACGAAGTCCGGCCGGGTACGACGGGCCCAGCGTTCCACCCAATGAACTCCTCGGGCGGGGTCGTGAATCCAGGTCACCAATGGCATGCCGGCTCTTCGGACCACCGGACCGAAAACGGCATGGGGCCAAGCCGAATGGCAAACCATCAAGTCGCAGGGCTGTTGCTTGAGAATCTCCGCCAATTTTCGCCGAGCACGCCAGACGGTCCACGGCTTGCGCGCGGATACCTCGCCCAACACA
>WNFD01006153.1_pt1 | contig 12019 bp, 12 predicted proteins | sample 5400491 | NCBI WGS metagenome assembly WNFD01 (sample SAMN13153343, study PRJNA577476) | soil metagenome | isolation source: 120 cm saprolite under Douglas fir tree site 2 hole 2 replicate 2 | place: USA:California | collected 2015-04-18 | reverse complement strand
GTCCACCCGCACCGAGCGAAACACGCCGAGGGTCCGCAGCGAGCGCTCGCTTTCCTCCATGCGTGCGCGATCGAAGACGTCGCCACGGTTCAGCAGCAGGCGCCGCCGGATCACCCACTGCCGCGTCCGCATGTGCAACCCGTTCGCTAGATGCGCCACCCAATTGGGCGCGGCGTCCTCATGGTCGAAGACGTTGCCGTTCTCGATGATGATCGTGTCGATCGTCTGCGGGCCATCTGTTTGGGCCGTTAGGCGGTTAAGCGGTTGGGCGGTTAGCAACGTAACCATACCAACCGTCAAACCGCCCAACCGCCAAACCGCCATTAGGGTCTGACTCCGTGAATCCGCTGCCGCAGTCGATACGTGGCGTGCCTGGTCGGATCGTCCCACGCCGTGAAATACAGCGTCGCATCGATGCGTCCGGCGATTTGCCGCATGCCACGCGTCTGCATTGTGTAGGTCCCGCGCACGGAATCCGGCCGCAGCGGCCGGCACAAGCACGTGACCGTTCCCCATGCGGGAATGGAGTCACCCAGGGAATAGCGATGATCGGCTGAGAGCTGTCGTGCGTCGCCGAGATCGAGCGCGACGGTCAGTGCGTACTCGTCACCCAGCCCCTCACTCGGATCGAAATCGAACCGCGCGAGCAGTACGTCATGGCGCAGGGCGACGTTGGTGTCGACGCGCAGGTGGACGATCGTATAGCGCGGATCGGGCTCAACGAGGATGCGGCCGTGCTGCACCCACCGTGCCGCCTGCTGCACTCCTTGCGTGTCGCCCGGCCGCGGCAGGACGTCGCACGCCGAGGTCACCCCGGCGATCAGGGCCAACATGCGAACCAGTGTCATCGGGTAACGTCAAAAGATATACACCGCACGGCCAGAGCGGCCGTGCGGCAGTGAGGCTACAGCCCCGGCGTCAGTACAAGTACGCCACGCCTAGCGCGACGCTGACTTGATCCTTCTTGGCGTCGAAAGCGGCCAACGTGGATCGATCGTACCTCAGCTCGGGCCGGACGATAGCGCTCGGCCACGCCCGGATGTTCAACGTGGCCGTCGCGCTGCCAAACTTCTGCCCGGTGTTCGCAGGAAAGCCCATCGCCCCGCTGGTGCGCGCGCCGTTCACGTCGTTCACGTAGTCGCCCCGCAACGCCAGCCCGACCGCCGTGCTGACGTCGTACGTCACCCAGCCGCCGATTGCCCACCATTTGGCATCCTGGGTTGGGGTCGGCAAGGCAGCGTTCGCCTGCTCGCGGCCGTAGTCACCCTGCAGCCAGAATTGCGTCGTGCCCAGCTTCCGCCCAATCAGTGCGTCGACGCCGTAGCGATTCGCGTGGTCGTTGCCGGCCTCTTCCGGGCCCCAGAACCCAACGATCCCTACCGAGGTGAGCGTATCGGGTGTGATCCCGACCCGTCCCATCAGCGACTTGCGCTTGTTGTTGTCCGAAACCTGGTCCCATCCGTTGATCACCCGGAGCTGCACGTCGAGGTGCTTGTTGAGCTTCGTTTCGACGCTCACGCCCACCGCGGTGAAGTTCTCGACGTAGATGAACTGGTTTCCCTCCGACCAGTTCGTGTTGCCGGCGGTCTCGATCACCTCCAGACCGAGCAGTGTGGGCATGCGCCCCGCCTTGAACTGCACGCCGCTCCCATTCGCGGTTGGGAGGTTCAGAGTAACGTAGAGGTGCGGGATATCGGCCTGGGTGCCGAGGTCGAGCGCCCCTCCCCCGGACTTGATCACAGTGGCGTTCTGGCCGAACAGGACCTCGGTGTGGAATCCCGCGCTGCGCTTCGCCGGGTCATACGGCTTGTCCAGCACGACGCCGAACGCGTTCAGGGTAAACCGGTTCTGCAGACGATCGTATAGCCGCCCCACGATGATCGTATCCCCGGCGCTGTGCCGGGAGTAGACGTAGGACGCCTCGGCCCAGCCGCTGAGCTTAAGCGGTGGAGGCGTTTGCGCCGCCAGCGATGCTGTCACGAGCAGCAGGCCGGCCAGTACGACGGGGCGCATCAGATCGGCTCCGGCTGGGGTTCGAACGCCGGTTCGGCGGGCACAGACACACGCTGCTCGTCCATGACGACGACCGTCGCAGCTTCCGGCGTGCGGGTGTACCCTTCCACACCCATCTCCGGCACGTCGAGCCCGAGCTCCTCAACTGCAGCGGAGACGCGATGGCCGCCCACCACTAGGCCGGTGACCTTGTACGCGACGAACGCCATCGCGCCAACGGCGACGAAGTTGGTCACGCCGCCCACCAGCTGGGCAAGGAGCTGCGAAGCGTCGCCGTAAAACAACCCGCGCACCGCCCCGTCGACGCCGTTCCAGCCGGCGCCGTAGGTACCGTCGGCGAGCAAGCCGACCGACAGAATCCCCCACAAGCCGCACACCCCGTGCACCGAGATGGCGCCCACGGGATCATCGATCTTCAGCGAGCGCTCGATGAACAGCACCGCCACGCAGACGAGCACTCCCGCCACCCCGCCGATCAAGACGGCGGCGGGGGCCGTTACGAACGCGCACGGCGCGGTGATGGCGACGAGTCCGGCGAGCGTCCCGTTCGCGAGCATCGACGGGTCGGGCTTGCCGTACCTGCGCCACACGTAAATCATCGCCGTGATACCTCCAGCCGCCCCAGCCAGCATCGTGTTCGTCGCGATGACCCCGATGCGCAGGTCAGAGCCCGCCAGCGTCGATCCGGCGTTGAACCCGAACCACCCGAAGGCGAGGATGAAGGTGCCGACCAACGCCATCGGGATGTTGTGGCCGGGGATGGCGTTCGCGGTCCCGTTGGCGTTGTACTTCCCGCGCCGCGGGCCCAGGAGTATCGCGGTGATGAACGCCATGACACCGCCCGTCATGTGTACCACGGACGATCCCGCGAAGTCGACGTGGCCGTGGCCCAGCCCGAGGTTCTTGCCGAGCATGGCGAGCCAGCCGCCGCCCCAAGTCCAGTTGGCGTAGATCGGATAAATGAAGGCGCCGACGAACACGCTGAACACGGCGAACGCGACGAACCTCCACCGCTCAGCCAGCGCCCCCGTCGGGATCGTGGCCGCGGTGTCCATGAAGACCATCTGGAACAGGAAGTAGGCGAAGACCGGCGCGGTGTAGGCGACCCCGGTGAGGAAGAACCCGGTTCCGCCGAACAGGCCCCACGTCTTCCCGCCGATTGTCACCGAGACTTCGTGCGACAGCTGATCGTAGCCGCCCAGCGTGCCGAGCGGCCCGACGCCCCCTGCCTGCAGGGCGAAGCCCACGGCCCAGTAGGCCAACATCGCGATGCCATACACCATGAAGTTCATCGTCATGGTGTGCGCGGCGTTCTTCGCGCGCGTGAAGCCGGTCTCGACCAGCGCGAAGCCGGCCTGCATGAACATCACGAGGAAACCAGCGACCAGCGTCCAAACGAAGTTGATGGCAACGGTGTTGGCGTCCATGTCCCCCTCAGTGGTTACGCGGTGTCAGTGAATTCGTGCATAATTTGCACACTTGTGTGTACACCATGCACCACAGTACGGATGAGCTGCGTAGGAGTGTATGGCAAGGTGTGCATTATATGCACGAATGTGCATACACTATGCCAGGAGGGGAAGGGGTCCAGATTGGGGCGGAAAGGGAGAGGGGTGCGACGTTCAGTACTGGGCCAGGTAGCGTTCCACCTCCCATTCGCTCACGCGGCCGATGTACTCCTGCCATTCCTCACGCTTGGCCTCCACGAACCGCTCGTAGATATGCGGCCCCAGCGCGTCGCGGATCACGTCGTCCTTGTCGAGCATGTCCAACGCCTCGTGGAGATCGCGCGGCAGCTCGTCGATCCGGTACTTCCGCCGCTCGCGGAAGCTCATCTCGAAGATGTTCTTGTTCACCGGATCGGGCGGGGTGAGCTTGCGCTCGACGCCGTCCAGCCCGGCCGCGAGCTGTACTGCCAGGGCCAGGTACGGATTCGCCGATGGATCGGGCATTCGCAGCTCGCAGCGAGTGCCGATGCCGCGGCGGTCCGGGATGCGCACCAGCGGGGACCGGTTGCGCATCGACCACGCCACGTTGGTCGGGGCCTCGTAACCCGGGACCAGCCGCTTGTAGCTGTTCACGAGCGGATTCGTGACCGCGCAGAAGCCGCGGGCGTGCTTCAGCAGTCCCGCGATATAGTTCAGCGCTACCGGAGACAGCTCCCACTTCGCCTTGGCATCGTGGAACGCGTTGGCACCTTTCCGGAACAGCGACTGGTGGGTGTGCATCCCCGAGCCGTTCTGGCCAAAGATCGGTTTGGGCATGAACGTCGCGAGAAACCCGTGCCGGTATGCGACGTTGCGCACTACGAATCGAAACGTGGCGAGGTTGTCGGCCGTCTCGAGGGCCTCGGCGTAGCGGAAGTCGATCTCGTGCTGCCCGGGCGCCACCTCGTGGTGCCCCGCTTCGACTTCGAATCCCATGGCGACGAGATCCTTCACGATCAGGCGGCGAATCTCCTCGGCACGATCGACCGGTGTCTGGTCGAAATAGCCGCCGCGATCGTGCGTCACCGTGGTCGGTTCACCTTCCGAATCCAATTGGAAGATGAAGAACTCGGCCTCTACACCGGCCATCATCTCGTAGCCGAGAGCCTTCGCTTTCGCGATCTGGCGCTGCAGCGCCTGGCGCGTGCAGCCGGCGAAGGCCGAGCCGTCCGGATTGTAGATGTCGCAGATCACGCGGGCGACCTTGCCTGCCGCGTCCCCGCTGGGCAGCACGCGGAACGTGTCCAGATCGGGGCGCAGCACCATGTCCGACTCCTCGATCCGGACGAAGCCTTCGATCGACGAACCGTCGAACATGATGTCGCCCTCGAGCGCCTTCTCGAACTGGCTCTGGGGTACCTCGACATTCTTGTTGACGCCGAGAATGTCGGTGAATTGCAGACGGAGCGAGCTCACGTCTTGCTTCTTGGCGGCGTCGAGGATTTCGCGTTTGGTTGTCATAGAGAGAGAAGGGGCGGTAGAGAGGCGGTAAGGGGGCGGTAGGTGTACCGCCGCCTACCGCCCCCTCACGCTCCTACCGCCGTTTTCGTTCAGGCGTCGTAATACAGGAAGAACTCGTACGGGTGCGGCCTGAGTGCGACCGCGTCGACATCCTTGGCCCGCTTCATCGTGAGCCAGACGTCGATGAGATCTTGCGTGAAGACGCCACCGTCGAGCAGGAAGGCATGGTCGGCCTCCAGCGCCGCCAACGATTCCTGCAGGCTTCCCGGCGTGTTCTTCACGTGCTTCCGCTCCGCCGGCTCGAGCTCGTACAAATCCACGTCCATCGGCTTGGGCGGCTCGATCTTGTTCTTGATGCCATCCAACCCAGCCATCAACAGCGCGGCAAACGTCAGGTACGGGTTGGCCGACGGATCGGGCGCCCGGAACTCGAGCCGCTTTGCCTTCGGCGACGTCGAATACATCGGGATGCGGCAGATCGCCGACCGGTTGCGCTGCGAGTAGATCAGGTTGATCGGTGCTTCATAGCCCGGCACCAGCCGCCGGTAGCTGTTCGTCGTCGGAGCCGCAAAGGCGAGCAGCGCCGCGGCGTGCTTGATCAGCCCGCCGATGTACCAGCGCGCGGACTCGGAGATCAACGCGTAGCCGTTCTTGTCGAAGAACAGGTTGTTCGTTCCGTTCCACAGGCTCATGTGCACGTGCATCCCCGAGCCGTTGTCGCCGAACATCGGCTTGGGCATGAACGTCGCCGTGTAGCCGTTCTGGTAGCACACGTTTTTGACGATGTACTTGTACATCATGATCTGATCGGCCATGCGGGTCAGCGTGCTGTAGCGCATGTCGATCTCGGTCTGGCCGGCCGTCCCCACCTCGTGGTGGTGGACTTCCACCTCGATGCCCGCCGCGATCATCGCCAGCATGATCTTGGAGCGCAGGTCCTGCAGCCGGTCGGTCGGCGGCACCGGGAAGTAGCCCTCCTTGTGGCGCGGCCGGTGGCCCAGGTTGGGCGTGCCGTTCGCGCCGGAGTTCCAGATGCCTTCTTCCGAATCGATGTGGTAGTAGCCTTCGTGCGCGTTCTGGTCGAAGCGCACGGAGTTGAAGATGTAGAACTCCGCCTCGGGCCCGAAATACGCTGTCGTGGCAACGCCGCTCTTTTTCAAGAACGCTTCGGCCTTACGCGCCACATAGCGCGGATCGCGCGAGTAGGCCTCGCGGGTGATCGGGTCGACGATGTCGCAGGTGAGCGAGAGCGTCGGCACTTGCAGACAGGGATCGACGAACGCGCTGCTCGGATCCGGCAGCAGCAGCATGTCGCTTTCGTTGATCGCCTGAAAGCCGCGGATCGACGAGCCGTCAAATCCCAAACCGTCGGTGAATGTGTCTTCCTCGAGCTCCTTCAACGGAATCGAGAAATGCTGCCAGGTGCCGGGCAGATCGGTGAAGCGCACGTCCACGACCTGCACTCCTGCTTCCTTGGCGCGGCGAATCACATCCGCCGGCGACGTGCCGGTGGACGCTTTCGCACCGGCGCCGACGGTCGGTTCCAGCGTTGCTGTCATTGAATAGGGTCTCCTTCCCGAGTCGATAAGACGCTTTGCAAGCGGCGGGCCATACGGGGAAGCTAGAGGGCGAACCGGGGGGATGTCAAGAAATCCGTGCACAAACTGCAGAAAAAACCTACTGACGGACCGCTAGTCGTGTGGAAATGTGCAAACTGTTCGCACGAATGTGCAGCAAGGGCCCTACAGCGCTTCCACGAAGTGCAACAATTCGACCGCCGAAAACTCCCCGAACCGCACCTGAATATCCTTCTCCTGCCATTCGAGGAAGATCCATCCCGTCACCTTGTGCAACTGGCCACTCACGAAGTGAATCCGCCCGCGTACCGCGCCGAGCGAGGTATCAGGCTGGCCCTCGAGATAGACGTCCCAGCGTTGCTCGCCGCGCTTCAGCTCCCCCATGTGCTTCCCGTAGTCGGTGCTCGCCATGGGCCCCTACTCTACCGGCTTTCAAGCGGCCCGCCAGCCCGCCCACTCGCATTACATTCTCCACCCAATGACGTGTCATGCCTGCGGTGCACAACTCTCCTCGACGGCCCGCTTCTGCCACAAGTGCGGAGCCGCCGTCGCTACTGCCGGAGCCACCGGGTGGCGGGCCGGTTTCCCGTGGGCGATAGCGGGCGCCGCGCTCGGTGCGCTGGTTACGGTCGTAGCGATACGGGGAGGGGGAGCGGGGAGCAGGGAGCAGGGAGCAGTCATCGAACCATCTGCTCCCCGCTCCCAGCTCCCTGCTCCCGATATCAGTCAGATGTCTCCCGAGGAGCGCGCCAACCGCCTCTTCAATCGCGTCATGATCCTGGCGGAGGCCGGCAAGAACGACAGCGTGCAGTTCTTTCTCCCGATGGCACTGGGTGCCTACGCCCAGTTACCCAGCCTCGACGCCGATGCGCACTACCACGTCGGCTTGCTGCAGCTCGCGGGCGGCGACGCAGCCGCAGCCCTCGCGCAGGCGGACACGATTCAGCGTGCGGTGCTGAATCACCTCTTCATCTATGTACTCCGTGCCCACGCGTACCAGGCGCAAGGCAAAACGGCCCAGGAACAGCGGGCCTACGCTGATTTCCTGCGTCATGAGCAGGCAGAGTTAGCGCTCAAGCGGGCCGAGTACGACGACCACCGCGACGCGTTGACGAATTTCCATAGCGAAGCCCTGCGCCAGGCGCAGAACCCGCGGAGACGGACCTCGTGACGGCAACTATTTCCCGTACGATCCACGTTGCCCACAGCCCCGACGCTGACGACGCCTTCATGTTCTGGGCGATGGCGGCGGGGAAGATCGACACCGGCGGCCGTCGTTATGTCCACGAGCTCGGCGATATCGAAAGCCTGAACCGGCGCGCGCTCGCGGGTGAGCTCGAGGTCACGGCGGTCTCGTTGCACGCCTACGCATATCTCGCGGACCGCTATGCCCTGCTCGCCCACGGGGCCAGCATCGGTGATCGCTACGGCCCGCGCATTGTGGCCCGCGAACCCTCTCCCGCCGACCCGCGCACGGCGCTGGCCGGACGCCTGGTCGCCGTCCCCGGGGAGCTCACGACCGCCTTTCTCACGCTCCGGCTCTATCAACCCGCGGCGCGGCATATCGTCGTCGCATTCGATCAGATCGAAGAGTTCGTCGCCGCCGGAAAGGCCGACGCGGGACTCCTCATTCACGAGGGTCAGCTGACGTTCGCGGACCGCGGGTTGCACCTCTGGGCGGACATGGGCGAGTGGTGGTACCAGGAGACGCGACTCCCATTGCCACTGGGCGGCAACGTGGTCAGGCGCGACCTCGGCGACGAGCTGATGCGCGCTATTGCCCGCGACTTGAAGGCGAGCATCGAATACGGTCTGGCGCACCGCGCTGAGGCACTGCGACATGCGCAGGGCTTCAGCCGTGGGCTCGATGCAGACCGCACCGACCGCTTTGTGGGCATGTACGTGAACGCCTACACGGTGGACTATGGCCTGCTCGGGCGACGCGCCGTCGGTGAATTGCTGACGCGCGCCCACGCGGCCGGACTCATTCCCGCCCCCGCCCCGGTGGACCTGGCGTTCGTCGCGGCCGATTCCTAGTTTGGCCGTGGTCTCTCAAGGAGAATCAGGTTGACCGCTCATCCCGGAATCGTCACGGTCCTCGTGGTCGATGACGAGGAGCCGATCCGGAACGCGCTGCGGAAATACCTGAAGCAGCAGCAGTTCGAGGTGTATACCGCGGGCTCGGCCGAGGAAGCGCTGCAGCAGCTGCGCCTCCATAAGGTCGCGTTGATGCTGTCCGATATCCGCATGCCCGGCACCAGTGGCGTGGACCTCGTGCCGCAGGCGCTCGAGATCGAGCCCGATCTCGCCATCCTGATGCTCACCGCCGTCAACGACGCAACCAGCGCGGCGCTCTGCATGCAGCGTGGCGCGCTGGACTATCTCACCAAGCCGATCGAGCTCGCAGACCTGGGCCGGGCGGTGCAGCGGGCACTCAAGCGCCGCGAGATGCAGCTCGAGAACCGGCATTTGAACCAGTGGCTCAAGGAAGAGGTTACGACGCGCACCGCCGAGCTGCAGCGCGAACGACATCGTCTGGAGCGGGTTTCGACCGCCACACTCGAAGTACTTGTCAACGCCCTCGAGGCAAAGGACCCGTACTTGCGGGGTCATTCGGCGCGAGTGGCGGACCTGTCCGCGAATATCGCGACCGAAATGGGTCTCTCCGAAGAGGACGTCGAGCGCGTCCGGATGGCGGGAAGACTCCACGACCTCGGCAAGATCGGGACACGAGACGCAGTTGTTAATAAGGAAGGGCCGCTCACCGCCGACGAGTTCGAGCACGTGAAGCAGCACGTCATCATCGGCGCCCAGATTCTCGCGCCGCTCGTCCACCTCGGCGACATCGTGGCGATGGTCAAGAGCCACCACGAGCGGTTCGATGGCAGCGGCTATCCTGATGGATTGCGCGGCGAGGATGCGCCGATGGGCGGGAGGATCATCGCCGTAGCCGAGGTCTATGACGCGCTCACGACCGCGCGCCCATACCAAGAAAAGATGACCCCCGAGCAAGCGGTCGAGCGGATGGCTGATCTCTCCGGTACGGTGCTCGACCCGCGCGTGTACGCAGCGTTGGTCCGCCTCGTCGCACGCCGGCAGACGCTTGTCTTTCTCGACGAAGACGCGGGGCCGGCCCTCTAGAAAGACCAAACCCCGGGGCGAGAAGCTCCCCGGGGTTGGCGGTCGGGCGAAGTGGCCGTCACACTTCGGCCGCGACCTCTCGATTTACGTCCTGCTGCGCATCCAAGTTTCACAGGATTAGATGCAGGGACCCGCAGAACGGTTGCATCTACCAGTGCTTCACCCTTCCAACCCGCGACATCGTGATCGTTTCGGCTTGAGACCCTCGGCGCAGGACGACCGTCGTGTTCGACGCGCCCCACCCCATCCCCGTGGGACCAAAGATCACAACGGGATTCGATATCTCGAGTGCGACACCGTGACTCGACGGACCTGGCGTCCGCCACCACGGCTCCCATCCCTGTGCACCGAGACGATCGATCCGCAACGTATCGGTGGCGATCGTGAGACGGGCGCGAGTAGACTGTAGGACAGCCCCGTTTCGTCCGATGGCAAGCGCGGTGAGCACGTCCCGAACGGCGAACTCCGTCTTGATCCAGTCCATGAGACGGGCGGCTCGTGGAAACCCGAGCGCTAGCAGCACGGCCGCGATGGCGACGACGACCATGAGCTCGAGGAGAGTGAACCCCTTGGACATGCGCTGTTTATACCGTCTAGCTGAAGCCCTGCGACACCTGAAAAACCCGGCGAAAAGCCAGAAAACGCGCCATTTGCGGTCTAACGGACCGGCGCGGCGAGCGCTATGTTGCTGCGCGTGATGGTCTTGCCGTCCGGCATGTCAGGTGCAAAGAGGTCTGCGCGTGAGCGCTGAATTGCAGTCTCGCCCCGCGGGCCTGCCCCATGCCGTTTTCCTGCAGCGGGTGGCTGATGAGCCTGCCACTTCCCCAGACGTCCGTCTGGGGCAGGGGGCTTTTCTGGCGCTGCGATTTGTCGATTTGCTCGCGCCCGATCGTGAGCCGCCGACTCCCGATGTCTTCCGTTACCAGTGGGCGGCCACCGAGCGCTATTGCGCCGAGCTCGCCGGCGAGGGAACCGAGGCGTCGCATCTGAGCTGCATCGTGCGGGCGGCAGGTGAGGCCCATCGAACCGGCGAGTTCAACCTCGTAGCGCCGGCCCTCTTCGCTTACGCGATGTACCTCGAGCAAGAATCGCATTTCGAGGAAGCGGAAGACGCCCTTGTGACGATGCTCGACATCGGTCGCGGGCGTCTACAGACATCCGATGCGATTTCCGCGTGGATGCGACTGGGGCGAGTCCGCCGCTTGCAGGCCGATTTCGATCGTGCTGATGCGGCGTACGCGGAAGCAGGCAGGATCGCCGCCAATGCGGGCGATCGCCAGGCCGTTCTCACCAGTCGTGTCGGTCAATGCAACGTCGTGTATTTCCGCGGAAACTTGGCGGAGGCAGAGCGTGGCTGGCGCTCAATCCTTGCCGACTGTGACGGAACGCCCTACCGCGCTGTCGTTGCCCAGGCCGAGCATGGTCTGGGGAACCTCCTGAATTTGCGGAGTCTCCCACACGAGAGTGCTCCACATCTGTGGCGGGCATACGAGCTCTACGACGAGGAGTCTTTACAACTACGTGCCCTCAACGACCTCGGAATCGTGCTGTTGCGCCTCGGACACGTTGAGGCGGCCGCGAGAGCACTGGGCGAAGTCGTGCGTCGCGATCGACCGGGTGAGAACCTGCTTAACGCCTTGATCGAATTGATGAATTGCGCCTCGTATAGTCGCGACCGTGTGGGTTTCGAGCGCTGGCGGGAGCGCTGCTTGGATCACATTCCTGACGCGCCGCCGAACGTTCGCTCCGACTTCAGCATGAAAGCGGGAATTGGGTTCGCGCGCTTCGGAAACGTGCGTCGGGCGGAGAGCGAACTCCGAAAGGCGCTCGAGATCGCGACAGCGCACGGCTTGCACGAGCTTGTCTTCCGCATCGAGCCGATACTTACCCGTGCGAATGACTGCGGCGCTCCCGAACACGTCGAAAGCGCCGCCCCTGAAATCGATCACGTCATCGAGTCGCTGAAGGAGGTCTCAGCATCCCTCGCGACGCTGGGTACGTAAGACTTAGTGGCAGGTCACAGGATTGTTGTTATCGCACACGCCGCTGGGACCCGACGCATCGGCACACGCCGAAGCGGTGAGAGCGAACGACACGAGGACCAACGCTAGGGCGAAGCGAATGCGGCGGGACATAGGGCCTCCACGGGAGTTGAATGGGTGAGTCGCAGGATGCGACAACTTGTGGGGAGAAGCGCGTCGCGTTTAGGGCGATTTTGCGGCATCGTAGGGCGATTTTGCGGCATTGGGTAATTCTTCGGAGGACGTGTAGGGGAATGCTGGTACTCGCGGCGGTCTCGGATCTGCAATACCAGAGATTGCGCGGTGCGGTCGTGCCGCC
>WNFD01006152.1_pt1 | contig 12019 bp, 8 predicted proteins | sample 5400491 | NCBI WGS metagenome assembly WNFD01 (sample SAMN13153343, study PRJNA577476) | soil metagenome | isolation source: 120 cm saprolite under Douglas fir tree site 2 hole 2 replicate 2 | place: USA:California | collected 2015-04-18 | reverse complement strand
TCAAAGTGAGGTTGTGATGGAAGGAACTTCCCTGCTTTTCCTCCCTGAAGGGATGCTCATTGAGCAGATCCAGATCACTGAAAATGGTTTGATCATTGCTGTCGTTGCTACCTCTCCTACATCGTGTTGTCCGCTGTGCTCTGAACCGTCATCATCGATCCATTGTCATTATCGCCGGGTCCTGCGTGATGTTCCCTGCGCAGGCCGCCGGGTCCAGCTCTTGCTGACCGTCCGCAAGTTCTCCTGCCGCAATCCTTACTGTGAGCGCAAAGTGTTTGCCGAGCGTTTTCCGACCTTTGTGGAGCCGTGGGCCAGGATGACGATCCGACACGGCCAGCAGATCACCTCCATCGGACTGGCAACCTGTGGCAAAGGCGGTACTCGATTGGCCACGCGGCTGGGGATACACACGACCCGCCAAACGATTCTCCGTCGCATCATGGATCTCCCCGATAACTCTACCGGAGTGATCCTTTTTCTGGGCATAGACGATTTTTCCTTCAGGCGTGGGTGCCGCTTCGGTACCATCTTGGTGAACCTGGAGAGTCGGCGGGTCGTGGAGCTCTTACCTGATCGAGAAGCGGAAACCTCGGCAGCCTGGATGCGCCAACAACTCGATCTGATGGCGGTGAGCCGGGATCGTGGAGGTGCCTACGCCTCCTGCGGATTGTAGACAAACTTCGCCGTATTCGGAAGATAGGTTTCGCCGCGCGTTGTGCTCAGTGAGGTGCCAGCATCTTCTAGTTTCGGAAGGTAGCTTCTGCCGCAATGTTGAAACCAGAAGGTAAGTTCCGCCATCATTCCTACGGAGGTGAGAAAAGCTTGTCACCTCGTCACAAAGATGCTACGCTTCTGGGCATATGTCTCAAAGGAGCAGATCATGATGAGACCATTGGATGGCGTGGCACTCCCAGCCTACTTCCGTCGCCTGGGTCTTGGACCCGCAGCGCAGGAATTACTGACACGTGTTCGTTCCTCTCCTCCTCATCGGACGCCGGGAAGCCGTGCAGGCAACATGCCGGTCTGGTATCCGAGTACCAAAATGCAGTGTATCATCAAAGCGGAGAGCGCCAAAGTCGAATTTGCCTTTTTGCTTGAGGCAGAGCATTCGGATGATGTCTTGGAGTTTTTTGATCAGCCTCCCCCCATCCCGCTGGAGTACCGTGACCGGCGCAATCATGTGCAAAAGCCACTGCACACGGCTGACTACTTTGTCTTTCGCTCCCATTGCGCCGGGTACGAGGAATGTAAACCCGTTGAGAAACTGATCCAGCTTGCCCAAACCCATCCAAACCGCTATCTGCTCGACGACCGAGGCCAGTGGCGCTGCCCTCCAGGCGAAGCATTTGCTGCCAAATATGGCCTGACCTACCGGGTGCGCGCCTCCGATCAAATCAACTGGGCGGCTCAAGAGAATTGGCTGTATCTCGAAGACTACTACAACGATCTGGACACATTGCTCGTCCCAGATGCCGACTTGGCAACGCTTTACCAGATCATTGATGACTCTCCAGGGATCACGCTTGCTGATCTGCGTATCGCCGCCTCACCAGTCAGTTCTGATCAGATCAATATTGCCATTGCCAGGCATGCGCTCTACGTAGATCTTACCGCTCATCGACTGACGGAACCGGGGCACGCTTCTGTGTTTCGCTCCCGCGAGACCGCACGAGCCTACCGCCATCGAGGCGACCATGCCAACGATCTGGGAATCGAGGCCCATCCCGTGGAAATCGTCCAGGGCAGTCCCATCCTCTGGGATGGAAGACCCTGGCGATTGTACCTGGGGCAAAAGGACATTACGCTCATCTCTGAAGAAAGCGATCCATTCTCCCTCTCTCGCTCCGCCTTTGATCTCCTGGTGAAGGAAGGCAAAATTGTGGGAGTCCAAACAGCGACCCGATTTAGCATCACCCCCGAAGGCGTCGCCCTCCTCGAAAACGCTCGCCCAACGGATCTGGCCGTGGCACAGTTCCGCAACCGGGTCATTCATCCTGAACAGTACCAGGATGACGAACAGGAAAGGATCGCTGCGCAGGTAGAGACCATCTCGGCACGCACCAGGCGCGATTGGAAGCGCTGGTATCGAGACGCAGAAATCACCTACGGCAGTGGCTTGATCGGCCTGTTACCAGACTTTGCCAACTGTGGCGGAAAAAGGAAAATAGCTGCTTCGGTCATTGAACTCATTGAAAAAGTTTTGGAGGCCCATTACGATACGGTGACCCGCAAGCCCAAACGGGGAGCGTACGGCGAGTACCTCAACCAGTCTCAAGAGAAAGGTCTGCCAACCGTTTCTCAGCGAACGTTTTACGAGCAAGCACAGCGCCACAAAACGAGGTATGAGCAAGTCCTTGCGCGCGAGGGGGCGCGAGCCGCCTACCCTTTCAAAGAGTATCATCACCCAGGGGAGAGAACCATCAACCCCCACGGAACGTATGCGTGGGCCATGGCTCATATTGACCATCTGGAAGTTGATCTCCAGCTTTGTGACTCAAAGACGGATCAGCGATTAGGCAAGTGCTGGTTGACGTTGATGATTCTTGCTCATCCGCGACGGATCGCTGCCTACTACCTGACGTTTGATCCTCCCTCGTACCGTTCCTGTATGATGGTCATGCGGCTCTGCGTCAAGCGCTACGGTCGATTGCCCACGGCCATTACGGTCGATGGCGGTCCCGAGTTCAGGAGTGTGTACTTTGAGCACCTACTCGCTCTGTACAAGGTGCGCAAGCACCAGCGCCCCGCCTCTGAACCGCGATTCGGCTCCCCTTTGGAGCGATTGTTTGGCTCGCTGGAGACGGAGTTCCTCTACCACCTGCTCGGCAACACCCAGGCTGCCCAAAATCCCCGCAAGATGACCAAAGCGACTGATCCTCGTCAGCACGCGGTGTGGACCTTGCCAGCATTGACTGAGCGAGTCCGGCAGTGGGCGGACTCGGAGTACGAGACCATGCCCCATCCGGCACTGGGTATGACGCCTCGTGATGCCTACGAGCAGAGCATCAGGCGGGATGGGGAGCGGGATCACAAGCGCATTCCTTACGACGAGGTCTTCATCCGGTCCACCTTTCCTACGACTGCCCGAGGACGGGCACTGGTGCAACCAGGGAAAGGCGTTCGCATGAATTACCTGGATTACTGGTGTGATGAAATGCGTGACAAAGAAGTAGAACGCACCATCGTTCCGGTCCGCTATGATCCCTTTGATGTCACCGTCGGGTACACCAGGGTTGGCGGGCGCTGGCGCAAGTGTGTCTGTGCAGTGGACGAACTTGCAGGCTGCTCGGAGCGAGAACTTCAGCTCATTGCGGAGGAACTGCGCCAGCGCAACCGTCTGCTGTCAGGCCGTGAGCAAGTGGAAATTACCCAGAAGCAGCTTGCCGACTTCCGGCGTGAGAACGCTGCAAAGGAAGTGTTGCTGCGTCAGCAACGCCATGATCGAGAAACAAGAGCCGCTCTGCTTGTGCTCGAAGGCGGACGAGGGGCACAGGTCCCCGCAGTTCTTTTCCCCTCGCTCACTGCCCTCACCCTGCTTCCAGGTGAACAGCCTCAGGACAAGCAGAGCGAGCCGGAGCCTCGATCTCCCCGACACTCCACTGGAGATGGTGACACGTTGCGGGTATTGAGGCGGTTGCGCTGATGGAGGAGGACACACAAGCGGTCCTTCCAGACCAGGCAGTTCTCCACGAGGAACCGGAGCGATTTGATCCCGCGCTGTTGGCGCAACCGAAGGCCTCACGGGTGGCCTGGTTTGAAAAGGAATGTACCATTGAACATATGTGTCTACTGCAAGCACGTGATGCTGTCCTGAGGACCATTTGCTCTCCAGGGGAAGGGTTGAGCTTGAACCGGCTTGGGACCATGGTGCTGGTCATTGGGCCAATGAGAGTGGGCAAAACCACCCTCATCAGACTCCTTGAACACGCGTTGCTTCGGCGGTCAAGCGACCGGATGCGAAGCTCACCCGATCATCGACCCTTTGTGAGTGTGAGCGCCACCGGTCCAGGGTCAGGTCGCTTTGATTGGGTGGACTACTACACCGCCGTCCTTCGGCAGGTCAACAATCCTTTTCTTGACCGCAAGCCTTCGGCCATGCGCATACGTGACCTGCGAGAGGCCATGGAAGAAGCTCTGATTCAGCACCACCCCTACGCGGTGATCGTCGATGAAGCCCACCATCTGGCAAAAGCCGCCCATGGCCGGACGCTCCAGGACCAGCTTGATCACCTGAAATACCTGGAAAACCGCACTGGCGTTTGTCACGTGCTGGTGGGCACCTACGAAATGCGGCGTTTCCGCACCGTTACGCCCCAATTGGCCGGACGCAGTGTTGATGTGCATTTTCGTCGCTACGATGCAACGAAGAAGGAAGATCGCGAGGAATTTCGGAGTGTCTTGTGGGCATTGCAGCGGCAACTCCCACTTGAAGTTGAGCCGCTGTTAGCTGAGCAGCACTGGGAGATGTTGTACGCCCGAAGCATTGGCTGTATTGGCCTGCTCAAATTGCACCTCATCCGAGCGCTGGCCCTGGCGCTGACAGAAAACGCCAAAACCATCACAGAAGCGTATCTAAGGACGACTGCTCTACCAGAAGACCGGGTCAAAGAGATGCTCAATGCCGCGCTTTTAGGTGAAGAAGACTTGACTGAACCAGAAGGAGCAGATGAACGGTTGCTGGCTCTGCTTGGACTGAGAGAGATGACAACTTTTCCACAGATAGATCAAGCGACCTCAGGAATCAGGCAGGAGCAACCGCTGCCCTCGCCTTCGCCTGGAGGACGGAAACCAGGGGACCGGAGCCCAGGACGTGATGGCATCGGGTCCGACCTTGATGCAGAGCAGAAAGACACCGATGAGCACAGAGAGCGAGCGGTTGGATGAATATGACAACCGCATTGACAACAGATACAGCGCTGATCCCTCAAGGAAAACGGCGTCGTTTTGTCCCTTCTCTGCCGATTGAGATACCACCTCGCAGCAAATTGTACTGCCTGGCTCCGCTGGGAATGGGAACCTCCGAAGTTGAGAGCCTCACCAGCTACATCAATCGGCTAGCCTGGACCTATCGAGTGAGTTCATGGGTATTAGTAGTTCAGGAGGTTCTCCCCATTTTCAATGGACCCTACTACGTTCGCTCGTCTCCTCATCAATTGGGTGGTTTTGGCCGGACAAGAGCAATGCGTCTCAATGGAACGGGAGAGGTTGCTCGCGAGTGGGCAAAGACCCTTGAGCAATTGACCATGAGATCCGACCTTCACTCTCTCACAGCAGATCTCTGGGCAAGTGGACTACCAAACTGGGGCTTCCTTCGCTCTGCCCCGGTTTGGTGTTCCGCTTGCTATCAGCAATGGCAGGAGCAGGGACGACCTATCTATCAGCCGCTCTTGTGGGCGTTGCAGGCAGTGACAGTCTGTCGGCAGCACAGGAAGTTCTTGATCGAGCAGTGCCCTTCTTGCCGGAAGAAACAATCGACGATTGGAGCAAAAACAGCCCCTGGGTACTGTACACAGTGTGGGGCCTGGCTAGGAGAGCCATCAGAGGCAGAGCTGGTGGTGGATGATGAAACGTTTGATTGGCAAACGTGGGTAGTGAGCGCGGTCGAAGAACTCTCCCTTTCTTGCCTTGCCTTTGGCTCGCTTCCGTGGAACAACCTCCCCAGCGGCATTGATGCCTGTATTGAGGCAGTAGGAGGAACGCGACAACTGGCACGTATGGCACACATGACAAACATGGTTTTCTCGACATGGCGGAAACAGCAGCGGACTCCCTCGTTTACTTATGTGCTTGCCGTCGGGTATGTGCTCGATTTTTCTCCACTTCAGTTGATGACTGTTGAACCAGAACGATTGAAAGAAGTCTTACGAGCAAGGAAGGGATATCGTCCTCCACCTTGCTTCAAGCACAAGATGTCACGATCTCACGGCGATGGTGCTGGCATTCAAGCATTTCTCCAGGCCATCCTGAGTGGAGAAACTGATCCCTTGCCGGTGCGTCATGTCGCACGCCACCTGGATGTGGGAGAAAAGTATCTCGTTGGCCGATTTCCTCAAGAATGTGCTCAAGTCACCGCTCAGTATCAAGCCTACCGTACTGAGCGAGCCAAACAGAGAGTTATGCAAGAGTGCGATGAAGTGCGACAAGTTATGCTTGCTTTGAGCGAGCAGGGAACAATACCCACCCTCGCCTACGTCGCTGCACGACTATCTAACCCACATATCATACGTAGACCGGAAGCGAGAGCAACATGGCGCGCCATCCACCACAAGCTGAGAAGCCTCCAGGAATGAGCATGCGAGCAGATCAAAACGGAAGGTAAGTTTCGCCACGGTAAATCGGAACGTAAGTCTCGCCGTGGTGGTGGACCTCATCTTCCATTTGCAGAAGCCGCTCGCGTCGGCGCTCCGCAGGCCGTTCAGGTGGCTGATCGCTTCCACCTTAGCCAGAACCTGCATGAAGCGATCGACCAAGCCATTCGCCGACGCTACTCAACCATTCATCAACTCCTGAGTCCCACGCAGCCAGTCCTCCTGGGCGAAGATCTTCCCCTCAAACGGGATGATGCGGCCAAAGTCGCAACGCAGAAAAGAAGAATGGCTCGGTATGAGCGGGTGAAGGTGCTTCATGAGTAAGGCTACAGCCTCGCTCAGATTGCCGCCTACCTGGGTATGAAACAGGAAACCGTTCAAAAATACCTGATGGAACCACCTCGCCCCTCTGTCTACAAGCCTCATCATGGGAAGCTTACCAAGTACAAACCCTTTATTCATCGGCGCTTCTTTCAGGAGGGCTGCCGCAATTCGCTGCAGATATTTCGGGAAATGCAGCAACAGGGATATACTGGAGGATCCACGATTGTCGTCAACTATGTGACCCAGCTGCGGCAACTGTTGGGAGAACCGTCAACGGCTGGCCCGATCATGCGGACTAGGCTAACGCCGTTGAAAGCCGCTGTCGCATCCCCAAGAGAGATTGCCTGGTGGTTTTGCTTGCCGACGGACCGACTCACCCAAAAACAACGTGAGCAACTCCAGACCCTTTGTAAGGCGGACAGCGAACTCAACTCGCTCTACGACCTGGCCCAAGCCTTTTTCCGCTTGCTCAGAGAGCACTCTTCCTCCTTGCTTGAGCCTTGGATGGAAAACGCCTTGGAAAGCCAGACCCCGGAACTCAGAGGCTTTGCCCGAGGACTTGGGCGAGATGAAGCCGCTGTTTGCGCGGGGCTGGCCTCTCCGTGGAGTCAAGGGCAGACCGAGGGACATATCACGCGCCTCAAGCTCATCAAAAGGCAGGGATATGGACGAGCCCGGTTCGATTTGCTCCGGAAACGAGTACTTCATGCTGCTTGACCTCCCTTGAAGGGAACCCATCGAGCCTTGAAACACCGTTTACGCGCCCGCCAAGCGACAAGAGAACAGATGGGTCACCGGGGGATACGTGATGATCCCAATCTCTTCGATGGAGATCGGGAGGGGAAAAGACATGCCGAGACCGACGGCTAGCGCTTGAGAAAGGAACTGAGGAGGGACTCGCGTCGCGAGGGTACAGTGAGGGGTCCAGTGTCCTGGCAGATAATAGGTCGATGGGAGCGTCCCCGTATCTTGAAGTAACTGATGGACCTGTCTATGCAAATCCAACAGGCTGGAACTGACGACGGGAGCCAGGAACACGACAGCTTGCTCTCCTGGGAAAATCCCCAGACTGGCGATGGTGAGGGCAAAGGGAGAGTGTGTTTGCGCAAACGAATTGAGCAGACGAGCGCAGACAGCCGTCTTGAGCTCACTGTAGATCGCCAGCGAGATATGAGGGCGATTGCCAGAGTCCTGCAGGAGAAAAGGAACCGCTGTGCTTGCTAACTCCGCCCATAGTCTTCGGACGGCGCTGTCGCTGGCTGAATCAAAAAACAGTTGAATAGCGAACGGCATGAACTCTTCTCGGGACTCCTGCTTTCAATGGAGCATGTTCGAACGTCCCCGTCTCGGTCGACATCTGACCACCTCTTCATCATACCACAGCTTAGATCACGCAAAGTGCGGGAGAGCCGATTCTGGCAGGAAAAAATGTCGGGACCCCTTGATACAGCTTGCCATGCGGCTCGAGAAAATGGACCAGCACTGGTGAGAGCGAGGCCGATGCCCGTCGGCCCCGTTTTGAGTATTTATAGAATACAATATTAATAGTAGAATTCGGGGTATCCGAACGAGCCACTCCTCAGCGCAGTGTTGTCCCCGGAAGGAGCATGGTCTGCTCTGCTCTTTGGGCATTCTCCACCGACCCACCAAGGCTCGAACCACAGCGAGATCGCACTCATGGAGGTCTAGCCTGCTCTGTGCCCACAGCGCCTAGCGCTCGCAACGCCGCCTGTTGAGCGTTGGTGAGGCCGCGCGTGTGGCTGATGTCGAGCCGTTCATAGGGCCGCTCGGCCCGCAAGGTGGCCAGGTGCTGGTGGCTCTGCATCTCCCAGAGCTGAATGAGACCATCTTCCCCGCAACTGGCGACCGTCTGGCCATCGGGGCTGACGCGCACGGCCCTGGCCCACGCCTCGTGCGCCTGCGCCGTCGCGAGATTCACTCCTCGCTCCGGGTCCCACCAGCGGACAGTGCCATCAGCTCCTGCGCTCACCAGCAGATCCTGTTCTCGAGACCAATCGATACCCCAAATCAACCCACCATGTCCTTCGAACGTTCGCACGAGCGCTCCTTGTTGCACATCCCAGAGTAACAATACCCCTTTTTCCTCATCTCTCACGCCGCTCACGAGTTGCTCCCCGTTTGGGCTCCAGGCAAGGGCGCTGACCCTCCCCCCCTGCTCGAATCGTCGTACGAGGTCACCGTCCGTCGCGCGCAAGATTAGGACAAACCCATCTTCACTGGCGCTGGCGACTCGTGTGCCGTCGGGAGACCACACGACGGCATTGACCGGCCCGGCATGTTGACTGCCCACCCGGCTGGTGCCTTCCTGCACATCCCAGATGCGGACGCTGCCATCATACCCGCCGCTGGCAAGCAAGCGCCCATCGGCACTCCAGTCCACACTGGAAACGCGAGCCGTATGACCCTGCAAGATCTGGGTGCAGGCGCCGGTCTCGGTCTCCCAGATGCGCACCGTTTGATCAGAGCCAGCGCTGGCTATACGGTTGCCGGTGCGGCTCCAGGCGACGGCGTCGACAAGCTGCCGGTGCCCGCGCAACACCTGCACCTGTGTGCGGGCGGCCACATCCCAGAGGGTGAGCGTCGCCTCGCTGCTGCCACTGAGGACGAAGCGCCCATCCGGACTCCACGAGAGGGCGAGCACCGCGAGGGCATAGCCAGCCATCGTGCGCAGATGTTGTCCACTGGGCACGTCCCAGGTGCGTACGGTGCGATCCAGGCTGCCGCTGAGCAGGCGGTCCCCGACGGGCAGGAAGGCCAGCGACGTGACTGCATCCCGATGCCCCTGCAGGATGTGGCGGCACTGCCCCGTCTTGCTGTCCCACAGCCGAATCGTTGCGTCAAGGCTGGCCGAGGCCAGGGTGCGGCCATCGGGAGCCCAGGCGAGGTGAGACACCGCGCCGGTATGTCCCTCCAGCGTCCTCTGGCAGACGCCGGTTTCGACGTCCCAGAGCTTGACCACCCGGTCGAGGCTGCCGCTGACGAGCAAGCTCGTCAAAGGTGCGAAGGCCAGCGTGCTGATAGGGGCGCGATGCCCATGCAGTTCTTGCAGCAGCGTCCCTTCTTCGGCGTCCCACAGCCGGACTGCATCGAGCCCGCCGCTGGCCAGCAGCCGGCCATCGGGACTTAATGCGAAGGAAATAATCCGCCCTCCCTGGGTGTGCAGGCGGGAGAGGGGTGTCCCGGTGCGAAGGTCCCACACGTACAAGGTTCCATCATAGCCCCCACTCACCAGCTTGCCGGTGGGACTGATGGCCAGGAAGATGACCGGAGCGTGGTGATCCCGTCCAGTCCAGATGGTGGCGGAACTTTCCACATCCCAGAGTCGGACGGTGCCGTCCCAACTGGCAGTAGCCAGCGTGTCTCCATCAGGACTGAAGGCGATGGCACCCACGCGATCGCTATGCCCCCGCATGGTCAGGTATGCCACCCGTCCCTCCTCGCGCCAAGCGCGCACCTGCCCGCTGTTACTGCCTGCCGCAATGTAGCGCCCATCCGGGCTGACTGCGACAGAATGCACCGCGTCGACAGCCTCGGTGAAGACCACCTCGTCGAGCCGTGCCCCGACCAGGCTCGCGTCCTGCATCTCGACGCCTTGCAGGTAGGCCCCGCGAATGGCGAGCCGCGAGAGGTTCAGGCCGCGCAGCCGGCCGCGCAGCTCTTTGAGCAGGCTGATGACGTTGGCGGGGCCATAGCCCTGGCTGGCGGCGTCCTCGGCACGGAACTGCGCGAGCAAGCCCAGCAGGTGTTCCTCGACCAGCGCATCGGTTCCCAGTTCGGAGCGCAGGCGTTCAATGAGAGGGTGGACCAGCAGGCGCACCTGCGTCTGGCGCACGTAGTCTTTGGCCTGGGCCTGCTCCAGGGGGTACCTCCGTAGCTGCTGGGGCTCGCCCAGCACGATCTCCTCGGCCAGGCGTTCGCCCAGCACGTCGGTAAGGTACTCCATCACCACCGATTGCAGGCCAAAGCTGGCCTGCTGCCCCCGCTCCAGCAGCGAGCGCCGTCCCAGCGCCTCCATCGCCTCCAACACCTGTGCGCGCAGCACCCTGGGATGCAGAACCTGCGCGAGCGCGGGAAGCTCCGTCCATTCGCGCAGCACGGCCAGCCACGTGAGCAGCTGGTGTTCCAGCGGCGTGAGCCGCCCCACCTGCTGGCGCAGCACGGGCCGAATGCCGTTGAAGATCAGTTCCCCTTCTTGTAGGAAGCGGTCGAGATCTCCACCGAAGAGATCGGAGACCGCCTGCGCCACGATTTTGAGGGCCAGCGGATTGCCCGCGTAGGTGGTCACGAGCCCCTGCCAGGCAAGTGAGGTGCCGCTGAGTTCCTTGTCGCTGAGCAGGTCACGCGCGGCCTGTTCGTCCATGCCCACCAGGCGCAGCGAGCGCACCGGGGAGCGCACCCCTTCCAGTGGCTCGATCTCCCTGGGTTTCTCTCGGGAGGTGAGCAGCACGCAGCTCTGGTGGGCCGACTCGGCCAGGCGCCCGATGAGCCGCCCGTAGCCCTCGTAGCCGGGCAGGTAGTTGCCCTCGCGGTCCCCGCTTTGGAGCAGCGTCTCCAGGTTGTCGAGCACCAGCAGGCAACGATGGACCTGTAAGCGTGAGAGCAATTGCGTGATGCGCTGCTCCAGCGAGGTGGGGAAAGAGGCAGGCGGTGCCTCGGAGAAGAAGGTGATGCAATCGGCCACCAGCTCCGAGCATGCGGGGGCGTCGCGCACCGATCGCCAGAGCACCATTTCGAAGTGGGGAGCCAGGCGTAGACCCAGGTAGGAGGCCAGCATACTCTTGCCGATGCCGCCCATGCCCACGAGCGCCACCAGGCGGCAGCGCTCCTGCACGATCCACTGGGTCAGTTCGGCCACTTCCACCTCGCGGCCCGCGAACCGGCTGGTGTCCAGGGCTTCTGCCCAGTCGACGCGGGGGAAGGCCGCCGGCTCCGCTGCCGCAGGGGCAGCAGGCGTCCCGGCCCGTGGGGAAAGCGGGACGGACGCAGGAGGAGCGAGCAGCTTATGCAGCCAGGCTTCATCCAGCAGCACCTTCTGGTGCGCTGCCTTCCAGAGCGCGCGGATCTCCTCCTCCTCGCGCCCGGCGGCAAAGGCGGAGGCTCGCATCCCCAATTCGATGAGCTGTTTGAGGCGTTCCGTCTTGGGGTAGCTGAGGCCGGCCTCCCACTCCGCCACGGCGCGCCGGGAGACACCCAACCGGTCGGCCAGTCCTGCTTGCGTCAGGCCGATGGTGGCGCGCAGCGTCAGCACCAACTAACCAAAGGCATAGTCTCGCTCTCGGTACGAGTAGCGCTTCACGAGCGATCCCCATTCTGCGTGACCCAGCGGAGCGAAATGTTATGCAGTGATGTGAAGTGACACGTCAACT